>ERZ1026903.66-NODE-66-length-59820-cov-11.525692_pt1 | contig 59820 bp, 43 predicted proteins | sample MGYA00380180_ERZ1026903 | MGnify/ENA primary metagenome ERZ1026903 (study PRJEB33269, sample SAMEA4719816) | human gut metagenome | biome: human-associated habitat; feature: organic feature; material: feces | place: Cameroon | collected 2013-10 ... | reverse complement strand
GATGGCAGGTGATTTTCGTGGCAGTGATTAAACATATCGCAAGTAAAAATGCAGACTATGGAGAATCTGAACGGTATCTTATTTTTCAACACAACGAATATACCCAAAAACCTGTCTTGGATGAAAACGGACACATGATTCTCCGGGATGAGTATTATCTGGATGGACTAAACTGTGATCCATTTACTTTTGCTTCTGAATGTCAGGAACTGAACAGCTATTACCATAAAAATCAGAACTTCAACGAGATTAAATCTCATCACTACATTATCAGTTTTGACCCGAAGGACAGGGATGAATGTGGATTGACCGGTGAACGGGCACAGCAGCTTGGATTGACTTTTGCAAAGAAAAACTTTCCCGGTCATCAGGCTTTAATCTGTACACATACAGATGGGCACAACGAAAGCGGCAACATCCATGTCCACATTGTAATCAACAGCATCCGGAAATATGATGTACCAGAAGAACCATTCATGGAATATGCCTGTGAATCAAAAGCTGGCTATAAGCATCATCTAAGCACAGCCTACCTTGCCCATTTAAAACAGGAAGTTATGGATATGTGTCAAAAAGAGGGATTGCATCAAGTTGATCTGCTCACTCCTGCTGAAAGAAAAATCACAGAAAAAGAATACTGGGCACAACGCCGGGGACAGGAAAAACTTGATAAGTTCAACCAGAAGATGCGTGAAGATGGGATTACCCCAAAAGAAACAAAATACCAGACAGAGAAGCAATTTCTACGGGATGCAATTGACAATGCTGCAGGTATCGCAAAATCTCCGGAAGAATTTTCAAAAATTCTTGAAGAAAAGTATCGTATTATTTTCAAAATTAGTCGAGGACGTTACAGTTACCTTCACCCTGACCGTAAAAAATATATTACTGGCAGAAATCTTGGAACCAGATATGAAGAAGATTTTCTCATGAAAACATTTATGGAAAATACAAAATCTCACTCAAAAAAGAAAAAGAATGTCCAGGAACAACCTGTTTCGGATTCCCCTACCAATTTACAGCAGGCACTTTCTTCCGATTCATCTCAGATTTCTGTTCCATTCATTTTCATAAAATCGGATCTCCGGCTTGTGATAGATTTACAGACCTGTATCAAAGCACAGCAGAGCGAAGCCTATGCTCAAAAAGTAAAACTGACGAATCTGAAGCAGATGGCTCAAACCGTTGCCTATATACAGGAACATGGGTATGACACCAGAGCAGATTTTAATGCTGCTCTTACAAATGCAGAAAGCCAAACCAGCCTTGCCCGTAAAAAGATGAAAGATACAGAACAACAACTCAAAAATGTCAACGAACAGATTCATTTTACAGGACAGTACCTTGCCTACAAAGACCTCTATGCCCAGTACCGCAAAAGCCGCAACCGTAATAAATTTTATGAGGAGCATAAAGCGGAACTCTCTCTTTACGAAACCGCTTTGCGTGTTCTGAAAGAAAAATCCAATGGACAGAAACTTCCTTCCATGAAATCACTCTATCAGGAAAAAGACCGGCTCACAGAACTGCGTGAAGTACAACGATCCGATTTTTACAGCCATCGTAATCAGGAACGTGAACTGCATACTGTAGATGCTAATATTGATATGATTCTTGGGAAGAAGCCTGAGCATGGACAGGTGCAAGAAAAATCTCAGTATTTATAAGATAAATGTGGGCAAATTTACACTTGCCCACATTTTTATGCCACACAATTATTATCTCTTGAAAATTCATCTAAGGTTTCTTTTATTTGTTCTATATAATCTCCTTGCAATAAATTATACTCTGATACAACAGCATAATTTATATCCATCTGCCCCAATAAGCTGAGTATCACTTGAATAAGATTATATAAAATCATCTGATGATTAAAAATAAATGTACAAAACTGAATTCTTCCGTAATGGGTACAATAGTTTCTTTGTGGCCGAAATTTCAATAATATCTCTTTATCGCTGTTTGATATTTTCTTTTTCCGAGATAATAATTTTAACGCTTGGTCGTATTCTTTATCAGTTACATTTCTATTTTTCTGTTTTGAGTCTGTGTGTATACGCCAATAATCTAAAGCGTATGATAATGTTTCAAACACTGTTAATGTATATCCAAATACTTTGTATGCCAACTGTTCCATCGCAGCATCAAAACTATTTACATGAGGATTGATCATATAATTTCTTAAATAAAAATTATATGTATTTGCATCTGTATATACCCGACATATCCAATCATATTCCCACATATAAGATTTAATATTATTCATAAAATTATCTCTAAGTTTCAAAACATTGCTGAAATTTTCTTCTAATGATTCTGGTTTGTAATACATTTTATCACTCTCCTAATCAATTCAAACAAATTTTATTGTTTCCTATAGACCAGTTTTTCTACATTTATGAAACATATTATAGCAAATCTTTTATATCTTGTCTTGCTATCTGCAACAACTTTTCTATAGTATTACTCTTCTATTAGTTCCTGATGTCTTTTTTCCAGATACTCCTTAATGTTATCAGTTACATCAGAAATTTCATTGATAATAGATTTTCCAAGTGTTAGATTTTCCTTATAGAACTTTTTATACCTTTCTTTTCTCGATTCTGTATTTGCTTTCCGAGGCATTAAATATTTAGAAATACTTTCATCCAAATCTGACTGTAATTCCGGCGTATACAAAATTAAATGATAATTCTGAAACCAGAACTTCTCATTATCTAAAAGTTTTAAGCTACTAAGCTGCTCCTCAGAAAACAAACCATCTTTTAAATAATATGAAATCAAAATTTGATTCTGAGATTTCAATACTATATCCGCCGTATCTTCTAAACCTTCCTCAAGATGATAGCTTTTTATCGCATAATAATAATACAACTGTGCATCATGAAATGAAGAAATTAACGCTTCCATATATCTTGCTTTCAAAAAAGGTTTTATTTTCTGATTATCAAATCCACCCATGTCGTTAAAAATATCAGAAGTATACAATAAAGACTCCGGCGACAACTTTAATAAAAAGCATAACTGATGGTAGTCATATTCTTCAATATCATATTTTTCAAAGTCCGTTTCTCTAAAATGCTTAGTTTTAAAAAAATTCCGTATAAGTGATTGTTTATTTCTTTCCTTTTTTACACTCGCTAATTTATATATAAGCTGATTCAAAAAAGACAGTTTGTGCTGTATTTGTCTGCCAAGCTGTTCTTGCCTTTGGAAATCCTTCAAGACTTCCACGTTCCAATGCCTCATAATAGCTTTCCAATATCGGGTCAGCAAATTTTCAATGTTATACGATTCATAATCTTCAATTTCAATCTTTTGTTCATTTCCTTCATAATCGTTTTCTGCCAACACCTGATTGAAAAGTTTTCTGATCTTTTCATTATCATATTTATTGCAAAAAATATAGAAATCATCAGAAAAATATTCGAAATGGCAATTTATATCCGCATCTTCTAATGCCGTTTCAAAATCATCCGATATTTTTTTCAAAGCGTTTTCCGCAAAATAAAGTGATAAATAATTTCCCATTATGATTCCACCAGTTCTTCCATTGTTTAAACTGGTAAATACGCTATCTTGCAATTCACCTTTGGGCAAATAATGAGAATACAATTTCCCATAAAAATCTTTAATATCAAGCCTAATCAAATTATCATACAGACACAAATTCATAAAATCGTCATTCAACTGTGCATCATACTCACCCGCCACAAAATCTCCTGTATCAAAATTAACCGTCATTCTACTATGTTCGGGATTAATTCCTTGAATATTATCAAAGTCAGGTAATGTTGAATAATAATGATATGCTCGCACAAAGTTAAGAATATTGGGAATTTTTAATGTTCTGTATTTTCCATTTCCTTTTTGTACATTAAATGAAATCGGCAATGTCCAACACATTTCTCTTGTGCTGAAGTTTTCAATATCAGTAGGAAATTGTAATGAATCAATATCTACAAAATGTCTCACTGCATTCTTGAAATTATATAAATTATTCAAATCCATATTACATCCTCTTTTTCACAACAACTGTATCTTTCGCTTGTATAGTTCTAACTATATTATAATTCATTCATTGTTTTTTTCAACAAAAATGGTCCTGCCACATATGTAGCAAGACCACCTCTGTCAAATACTATTTTTTCTTCCTCTCCATATCCTCCGTCATCGCTTTCTGCTGCGTCTGTTTCTTCCCCTGCTTTGCGACTTTCTTCTGGTTGAGCCGGAGCTTGGCAAGTACGGATTCTCTTGGTTTATCTTTATCTTTTACCTTGCGGACATTGTTCATCAGTCCGTCGATCATGTTGTAGTTGGCTTCTTCTGCCATCTCTGCACTGCGGAGATATTCTCCGTTATCCATGACTTTCTGCCAATTTGCCAGCTCTGGTTCTTTTCTCTTCTGTTGTGGTGGCTGTTCCTGTCCGGTTGGTGTTGACGTTTGTTGCTGTGGCGGTGTTTCCTGTTCTTTCTCTTCCTGCTGTTTTAAGAAACTCTGAATTTTCTCTCTTGCCTCTGCATCAAGTCCATTATAATTATCGTTCATAACAACAGCACCATCATCACTGAGGACCACATAAGCAGCTCTCGGTCCGTATTCTTCGTGTTCCATCAGGAACCATTTTCTCTCTTTCATCAAAATGTAATCAATGACTTGCCATGTTCCCTTTTTTCCTTCGATAGTATATCCCTTTGCGTCAACATCCAGCTTTGTATCAGAAGAATTTTTCATCTGGAAGAAATCTGAAACAATGATAAATCCATCTTTATCTACATAGTAGGCGGTCGTTTTTCCATCATCAGTAAGGACAATGACATCACTGCATCCGATGGAATGACCTTTAAAGTTCTTCGGCCGCTGTTTCTGCAGGCGTGTTTTTATATCCGCCGGAGTTTCCCCCTGCTGGATTCTTCCAATATATACTTGCTGATAATTTTCTGCCCTGACCTCTTTTCCTTCACTTTTTAATTTAGCATAAGAACGGAAACGGACATTTCTGTACTCTGGTGCATCTTTCACCTGATATACTGCACACTGACTTGTGTTCATGCTTCACTCTCCTCCATCAACTCTAAATCTTCTTTATACTCTTCCAAATCCATGAGGAAAACCTCATAGCCTTCATCGCTCATGCAGAACAGTTTTCTTATTGTTTCGCAGACCAGCATAATCATTTCCGAATCTCCTGCAAGAAATGGTATAACCCGGTCGATTGCTTCCATCGTATCAATTCGGTTGCCCTGATCGAGCATTGCAGTCACGATACATTCTTCCATATCAAAATTCATAGACAGATCCATCATAATTCCATATCTCCCTTCTTATGTTCATTGGTTTTTTCTTTTGCTTTTTCCTGCGCTTTTACTCTTGCCTGATAATCTTTTAAAGACTGCAGAACAGATTTTTTAATGCTTCCTGGTTCTCTTGTTACTTTCTTCTCTGCATTTTTTTCAACATCTATGTTTTTCCCTGACGTTTCTTCAGATAATTCTTCCGTAATCTCTGCCTGCTTATTCTTTTTATCTGCAAGATATTTTTCCATATCATTGATTGCTTTCTGTACCAATGGGCTTTCCTTATAATGCGGAATCATATCTATCAGTTCCCTGTCTACTCTATCCCAGCTCATCAGTTCGTATTCTCCAGAATAATCTTCATCCCCATCCTGCAGATCAAAGCCAATCCCTTTGCCTCCATGCATTCGTTCTGCCGGAATACTTTCATAAATTTTAATTGCTTCTTCCAGCGTGAGATTATTATGGTATTCCCCCATGACCGGGAACTCCATACACTCTGCTACATAAAAAGTAATCGTAGCTTCTGGCTGTTCCTGTTCTGGTTGTCTGGTAAAGATAGAAAGGGTTTCTGCTTTTTCCAGACGGGAAAGCAGTGAACGGGCAGTTATCACATCACTGTCTATATCAGATTCTTCCGATACTTCAACCAGCCAGTCCTTTAAACACCCTGTTTTCTTATTCAGAATGTCCTCTGTGATCTTCTCCACCTGTTCTTCCCTGTTCTCAACGGTATCTTTATATTCGTAAGTGTCATATTCAAAGCTGAAATTATCTAAATCAGCCGCCAGCTTTTTGATCTCCTGCTGATCAAGATAGGCTTCGGACTCCCTCATATATTCTGCCAGAGTGATTCTTTCTTCTGCGATAGGATTGATGTCCACTTTAATGCCTGCCATTGCGATGCCATGAGCATTTAATTCATTGAAGAAACTGTCCTCCCGGATATTGCCACGATAAGAAAGCACTACATCAAGGTCAGAATCATCTCTGTAAAGTTCCTCCCTGCTTCTGGAACCATGCACCCTTGCTGCAAGCAGCTCTACTTCATTTTCTAATCCCATATCTTCCAGAATACCCTGTGCGTGATACAAGACACCTCGTTCCACTTCTGCCCTGCTAAGACCATTTAATGCAACTTCATCTCTTCCAATCTCAGAAGTCGCACGAAGTTCACCTGCCTGCAGTAAGTCTTTGGAATGTTGGATGGTCATTGCCTCAAATTCTTTATAGTCTACTTTGACGCACTCCATATCATCCATTCTTTCACTTTTTAAGATTTCATAAGTAGCTTTCTGAATAGATATATCTGGATTATCGTAATCACTTTCATTAATTTCATGCAAATCAGAATCATAGAAAATATAAAAATAACCTTCTTCTGTTGCCTGTACAGTCAGATACCCTTTACTCTTAGTAAACTGCATGGCGATTCCCTCACAGGTATCCACTGCTCTTTCCCTGTCATAGTCCTCAAAAATACTTGGAGGACAATTCTTTAATAACTGTGCCAGCTGCATCTGCCGTTCGCCTGCTTCTTCCACTTCTGCCATCAAATCATCATAATCAACGGGAACTGCATTTTCCAGGGATATATCTTCATCTTCCAGAATATCTTCCATTGCCTGCCGCATAGAAATATCAGGATTGTCATAAGCACCACCGTCAATCTCATCGTAATCCAAAGCATAAAAGGTATAATCATAGCCTTCCTCTGTTCTCTGGATTGCAAAATACCTATCGTCAATCTTATATGCCAGTTCATCCGGTTCCAGTTCCGGCATAAGTCCCTCTACAGAAATTCCTTTCTCCTGCAGATATTCTGAAATAGCTTCCAATGCTCCTGCATCATACCCATTCCAGAGATCTTCTGCAACAAGCTGACCATGTTCCGATACGATAATCCCTGCCACATCTGTACCATACTCATCATGTTCCATGAAGAAGAACCTCTCCCCTACATACTCTTTTTCATCTACTGTATGCCAGGTTCCTGCATGTCCATCTGCTTCAAATCCTCTGGTATCTGCTGTAATGGTGACTTCCGCTTCATCCAATGCCTGTTCAATCTTCTGCATACGTATCTCTGCCCTTGCCATATCAATAAATCCATCTAACACCGCCGGATGGCTTTCTATCACATAATCCTGATTCAGATTCTTTCCCTGATTGATATTTTCCGGGATTTCGATATGCCCTGCCCAGTCTTTGTTCTGTCTGGAAAATCTGCCATCATAAGAAAGTTCCCGAAGCGTATTTGCCATAACAAACGTCATACGTTCTTCTCCAAACTGTTCCAGCACTTGTGTTGCGGCATCTTCCTTTAAATGCAGTCCATCAAAATTTAATGCGATTGCTTCCTCGATTGCTTTCTTACAATCAATATTTAACTTTCTGGAATCCAGATAGACATCTACATCCCGTTCTTCCATTGCCTGAGCAAGTGTTCCTTTATAGACTGGCGGGTAGGCTCTGGTATGATTATTTTCCAGTATCTCCATTCTCTGCTGTACAAAGTCCGGAAGTTCCTCAAAGCCGAAAGAATCCACATAATAAGCCTTTGTTTCCGCCGTCCGGTTTATAACTATGACATCGCTTACCGATAAGGAATGTCCATGAAAATCGTTTGGGCGGTTGATATTAAATCTCTCAAAAATATCATCTAATGTGACCGTTGGTGTCCATGGAGCCGCATACACCATCCTGTAGTCTTTTCCATCAATGCTATAGCCTAATTTTTGAGCCGATTCAACCCCCATAAACTGATAAGTATGCTCTCCGCCCGTATCCATCTGATAGATTGCAAAACGACCGCTTTCTCCATGAAGAAGCAAGGTTTCATCAATCTTTTCTGCACTATCCTGTTCCAGTTTTTCCTGTCTGGCTATCGCTGCTTCTCTTTCTTTATGTACTTCCCATTCCGTTTCCGTAATACCAAAGATACCGTCATGCCCCAGGATCGCATTTTCTGTTTCTGCAAGAATCTGTCCTGCCTGCTCTGGATTGTCTAGATTTCCATGTAAGATAAAAACTTCTGCACCTTCACGATACAATTCTACTGCCCTGTTTTTTTCAAGAGGATACATGTGTTCCAGTCGGATTCCTGCTTCGTGCATTTCTGTAAAACCGATCCTTCCATCTGGAAAATTATCCATCTGTGCCTCTGTCTCATGCACAAGACTTCTCATAACTTCACTTCGGTCACCCCGATTCGCTGTCAGCATACGGTTTACCAGTCCCAAAACTTCGTCCCGGTCATCCATCTTATAAGCAAAATTTACGATAAGATTTCTTTGTGATTCCGTAAAATTCTCATGGCTGGCGGTTTCTGCAGCTTCAATTAGTCTATGGGCATACTGCATGGTACTTTCTCTTTCTTCTGGAAGTTCTGTGGTTGGGAAATTTGCTCTTGCTGCCTGGATCACTTCATGTACTAAGTTTGCACCGGCTTCCTCATAAGATTCCCGCATATCCCAGACCAGATCATTCAGTCTTTCTACCTGTCCGGGAAAGGTTTCTGCGTATTCCGTTACAAATGCTTTCTCTTCTTCTGTAAAAATTGTTCTCGGAAATTCTGCTTTTTCCACCAGCATTTCTGCCTGTTCTTTCGGTGTCAGCTCTGAAAAATAAGCACTGCCTGTATCTGCATCATACGCTGCATCAAAAAAGTGAATCGGATAATTTTCTCCCACTCCATCACTTGCATACAATACTGTGATTGCTGCACCTCTGTCCTCCAAAAATTCTTCCAAAGATTTCTCATCCCCTGTGATTTCTTTCTGCTCCAGCCGACTGACATATTCCCTCACGTTCTCCTGCAACTGTTCTGCTGTCATGTTCTCAACCAGATCATACGCATATTCTGAACCCATGCTGCCTGAAAGATGCAGAATCACATCCTCTCTATGGAATGTTTCTCTGATTGGTCTTTCCATTTCCAACTCATGCATCTTTGTTTCAATATTTTCAATAATTCCTGCTGAAGTTTTTCGGATGGTATCCATAGACGCTTTCAGTGTTTTCATGTTCTGACTTTCACACCAGCTTGCAACATAAGTAAAAGAATATTCCGAAGTATCCAGTCCAAAATGACTACATACAATATAAGCAATACTTTCTGCTTCTACTTCTTTGGCTGTCTTTCCTTTTATAATGCCATCTGCATCCATTACATCATTGTCATGCAGAATTGCATGGGCAACTTCATGGACACCGGTTTTCATGGACTGGAGATTACTCATTCCTGTTTTAATCGCAATATATTTTTCTGTCTGATGATAATAGCCTTTTGCCTCCCCGTCTATTTCCATAAACCGTACTGGTACCGGTGAAATATCCTGCAATGCTTCCATAAAAATATCATAAAACTGCACGCTTCCCGTCAGCTCCGGTACATCCAGTTCTGCAATCGGTTCTCCTTCTGTCTGGCTGACATCAAATACTGTCGCTACCCGAAATCTTGGGATTACCATTTCTACAATCTCTGTTTCCGGCTGTCCATCTTCGCCAATGATTGGTTCCTGTGTATCTGGATCAATCTTTTCTATTTCCTGTTTTTCTTTTACTGGCGTCGGTGCAATAATCTGGATTCCTTTTTCACCCCGTTTTACATGACGGTTAAATTTCTTCTGCCATGCCTGATAGCCTGCCACCAGTGTCGCATCCGGTTTCTGCATCGTAATCAGAAGAGTATTGTTGAAACTATAATTATGAAATTTTGACATCGTATCCAGATATTCTGTATAACGCTCTGATGTAAAAATTTCCTTTACTCCCTGTTCCAGACGCTCTGTGATTTCTTTTAATTTTTTATCTGTTTCTGCCATAGTTTGTCCTCCAATTTTGAATTTATCCCGCCAGAAAGTTCTCTGACGGGACATTATTTATAACTCCTGCTCGTGATTTTTCTTTGGTTTCGGTGTACCAGTCTGCTCCGGTGCAAGCTGTCTTGCCTTTTCCTGTTTCAGACGTTCCAGTATGGACGGCTTATGAACCTTGTCTGCTGTTTCCTGCAGATTCCTGTCTGCATCCCGGACTTCTTCCTTTCTCGAAGAATCCCTGTCTGGAATCTTTTCTGTACCAATATCCTCATCTGCCAGAATTGTTTCATTCCCTTTTTCATCCATGTTGAGCAAAGCATTTAACTCCGATAAACGCTCCATTTTCTCATTCAGTTCCGTTTCTTTTGGAAATGGTTTTTTTACTTCTTCCTGTGCCGTTGCAAGCTGCTGTTGTACTGTCTCTAACTTTTGCTCACTCTCTGCCAGTTTCTTATCAATCGAAGAAAGAGCATTATGAATACGCTGAATATTTCCCAAAGAGTCTTTTCCTATTTCAATTTTGTAAGAACATTTTCCCTTTATAGTCAGCTCAAAGGAATTTGCAAACAAGTTATATGATGCGGATAAAGTAAATCCATGGTACTCTCCGACTTTTCCTCCTGTGGTAACTGCCTTTAATCCTGCACAGGCAGCTATCATAGCTTCGCCTGCTTCTTTTTTGTCCGTATACGCAACATTCCCTATATTCATAGAAAAGCTGTCATTATCCTGCAGATCAACATTCTTTACCACACTGACATCAGACTGCATTCCGGCAATCCTCTCTTTCAATGCACTGATCTGAACTGGATAATTCTTTGCAATATTTGATTCCAGACGATAAATCTGACTGGTGTGGTTAGCCTTCAAGAGCTTTAACTTACTAACTTGAACATCCAGATCCATTTTTTCTTTTATATAAGGATTTCCTGTTGCAAGGGCTTTAATCTCTGCATAAGAAAGTGCAGTATCATCCACATCTTCACACGCCCTGACTGGTGACTTACTGGTCATAATCTGAGAAATAAACTTCTGTTTATTTTCCAAAATCTGCCACATGTACGCATCGAACGTATTCTCTGTTACATAGCGGAATATCTTAACTTTCTCATTCTGGTTTCCCTGTCGTAAAATTCGTCCCTCCTGCTGCTCCAGATCAGATGGCTTCCAGGGGCAATCCAGATGATGCAGAGCAATGAGTCTGTCTTGCACGTTGGTACCTGCACCGAGTTTTGGAGTGGAACCCATCAGGATTCTTACCTGACCTGCTCTCACTTTTGCGAATAATTCTGCTTTTTTTACTTCTGTGTTGTACTCATGGATAAATGCAATCTCTTCCTTTGGGATTCCCTTTTCTGTCAGTTTGTTTCGTACATCATCATAGACATTAAAAGTTCCATCCCCTTTTGGAGTAGATAAGTCACAAAAAATCAACTGTGTTGTTTTCTGCTCTTTTCCTTCCTCCCATACCTGAAAGGCATTTTCTACGCAGGTGTTGACTTTGCTTTTTTCCGCATCTGGAAGAAGCTCATTCAATAATCTCTGGTCAAGGGCACATTTTCTTCCATCATTGGTAATCTTGAGCATATTGTCCTCTGTAGGATTTACCATTCCTGCCCTTACTGATTCTGCACGTTCTGAAAATGCTGCTACCATATCCTGCTGTTCTTCACTTGGTTTTAATACCTCATTAATAAACTCTGCATCCGGCACTGGAAGATTTAACATATCAGAAGTCTGAATATCTGCAGCTTCTTTAAAAATTGAAATCAACTCCGGAAGATTGAAAAAACGGGCAAATCGTGTTTTTGCACGATAGCCCGTTCCTTCCGGTGATAATTCGATTGCGGTTACTGTCTCCCCGAACGTTGCCGCCCAGGAATCAAAGTGTCCCATTCCCATACGCATCAATGTATCATACTGGAGATAACGCATGATTGTATACAATTCGGTCATACTATTTGACACTGGAGTTCCCGTCGCAAAAACAATTCCACGCCCGCCTGTCAGTTCATCCATATAGCGGCATTTCATAAACATATCCGAACTTTTCTGTGCGTCCGTCTGTGAAATACCTGCAACATTCCGCATTTTTGTATACAGAAAAAGGTTCTTAAAGTTGTGGCTCTCATCTACAAAAAGCCTGTCTACGCCTAACTGTTCAAAAGTTACTACATCATCCTTCCTTGTCTGGTCATTTAATCTCTGCAGTTTTGCCTGCAATGATTTTTTTGTTTTTTCCATCTGTTTTACACTGTAATTCTGTCCTGCTTCCCTGCCAGCTTCTTCAATAGAAAAGGTAATATCCTCTATCTGCTGCTCCAGCATGGCAATCTGACGTTCCCTTGAAAGAGGGATTCTCTCAAATTGTGTATGCCCGATAATTACTGCATCATAATCCCCGGTTGCTATACGGGAACAGAAACGTTTACGGTTTGCCGGTTCAAAATCTTTCTTGGTTGCTACCAGAATATTTGCTCCCGGATACAGACGTAAGAAATCACTGCCCCACTGCTCTGTCAGATGGTTGGGCACAACATAGAGATTCTTTTGCGACAGTCCAAGACGTTTTGCTTCCATACCCGCAGCGATCATTTGGAAAGTTTTCCCTGCTCCTACACAATGTGCAAGCAAAGTATTATTTCCATATAAAATGTGAGCCACTGCATTTTTCTGATGTGACATTAACGTGATTTCCGGATTCATTCCCTCAAACTGGATATGACTGCCATCGTACTCTCTCGGACGGATACTATTGAAACGCTCATTGTATATCTGACAAAGGGCATCCCTGCGGTGCATATCCCGGAAAATCCATGACTTAAATTCTTCCCTTATGAGTTCCTGCTTCTGCTGTGCAAGCATGGTTTCCTTCCGATTTAATTCCCGGTGTTCCCCTTCCGCATCCTGCACTGTATCATAGATTTTTGTATCTCGAAGATTCAAAGCATCTTCTAACAGTCTGTAAGCATTAGCTCTCTGTGTTCCATAAGTAGAAGTAACAAGCGGGTTCTGGTAACTGTCCACACTCTTTCCAGAAACATTCCACTGACCAGTTACTTCTGCATACTGGACTTTTATCCGGCTTCCAATATAATATCTTGGTGTATGGAATGTTTCTGCCATAAACTGTGTCACATAATCTGGAGAAATCCATGTTGCACCAAGTCTTGCTTCAATTTCTGAGGCATCCAGGTCTTTGGGCTGCACTCGTTCCAGATATTGTACATTAACAGCATATTCCGGGCGGTTCTCGGCAAATCCTCTGGCAATCTTCAATTTTTCCCGGACATTTCCAGACAAATATTCATCAGATGGCTCCCACTTTTCATTTAGCGGATTTCTAAATATCACACCTGTCAGTTCTTCCGTCAGTTCTGCTTCTGTTTTCCCGGTAAGCTGTGACATATAAGCAAGATCAACCTGTGCCTTTTCTCCAATAGACACTGCCAATGCTTCACTGGCGGTATCCACCGAAGTAACTGCCTGAGCATGACGGATTGTCCTTTTTGTAAAAATATCTGCTTTTCTTTTGAGGTTGCCCTGCTCATCCAGAAATTCCAGTGAAGTCAGAAGACAATAGCTGCTGTCCTGACTAAATGCCCTTTTGTTTGCATTGCTGCTAAGCAGACCATATTTTGCAGTAAAGGAATCATAAACTTCATTCAAATCTTTTTGAAGTTCTTCAACTTCCTGATCACCGCAGTCTTCCATCTGACGCTGTAACAATTTATTTGTTGCGTCACGAATCTTCACCATGCCTTTTACTCGTTCTGTAGTTGCCATTGGAAGTTCTACTTTATTCATCACAGAGTTTTCCCTATAATAAATGTCATCATCCAAAACGGCAAAGCTAAAGTTCTTCACATCCGGATCTGCTGGAATAGAAACTACCTGTTCCTCTAACTCGCTATCTGAAAGTTCCATTTCTGTGATTGTTCCATGAATATTCTGTACAGCTTTCTTTAACTGTTCTTCAAGAGTAATGCCTTCTTTTGGCTTTACAGTAACTTCCTGCTTACCATACTGGGTACTTTCTGTAGTAAATTCACCAAGAACCATTTCCGGATGCTCTGCAAAATACGCATTTACAGAATAGCCTTCCTCTGTCGTCTTTAGGTTTACCCATTCTGGCTCCTCGATTGCCGCCCTGTCCCTTTTCTGAAAAAACAGAATATCTGATACAACATTTGTATTTGCATTTCTCTGAAAAGCATTATTAGGAAGCCTGATTGCACCCAGCAGCTCTGCCCTGTTTGCAATATATTGTCTGACTGCCGGATTCTGTTTATCCATGGTTCCACTGGAAGTCACAACTGCAACCACACCGCCTGGACGCACAAGATCAAGAGATTTTGCAATGAAATAATCATGAATCAGAAAATGATGCCTGTCGTATCTTTTGTCATTTACCTGGTACGCTCCAAACGGCACATTACCAATCACACAGTCAAAGAAACTATCCTGAAACTGTGTTGTTTCAAATCCCTGTATGGCAATCTGGTTTTTCTGATATAACTGTCTGGCGATTCTGCCAGATACCGGGTCAAGTTCCACACCATACATTTTTGCCTTACTCATGCTTTCCGGGATAAGTCCCATGAAATTTCCTACTCCACAGGATGGTTCCAGAATGTTTCCTTTTGTAAATCCCATATTTTCCAATGCTTCATACATACTATGTATCACTGTCGGAGAAGTATAAAACGCATTTAGGGTGGATGCTCTTGCTGCACTATACTCTTCTGAAGTCAGCGTATTTTTCAGTTCGCTGTACTCATTTGCCCAGCTTCCGTTGTTTTCTTCAAATGCCTGCGGGATACCGCCCCAGCCAACATAATGGGATAATACTTCCTGTTCTTCTGGTGTTGCCAAACGTTCTTCTTTCTCCAAAGTCTGTAATAAACGGATTGCTTCTATATTCGCTTTATATTTTGCTTTCGGACCACCTGCACCAAGGTCATTATCTTCAATACGGAAGTTATGTGGCATAGTCACAATCTTTGTTTTTTCCTGTCTGATATATGGTTGAAATTCTCCCTCATAACCAAACAGCTCATTTTCTCCCGGAATATAGTTTTTTCCTGTTTCCAGACATCGGAATATATCCGCATCCGGGGCATTGCTGACAGCATAAAATTCATTATACGAATATTTGGGAAAATCTTCAGTATGGTACGTTGACAAATGCAGTTCCGTATTGGAACGTGTCTGTGCAACCAATTCTTTTCCTTCCAGTCCATCAGACAGGACACCAACTGCTTCAAAATGGTATCCCTGATATTCAAAAACACCCTGTTCCCATTGGTCAGCTATTGCACCTGCTGATTTTTCCGCCGTTTCCACAGGAGTTTCCGGTATTTCTGACTGTTCAATCTCACCAGTTTCTTCTTCCGTTTCGTCTAAAACCGATTCCACTGTTTCCTCTACATCCTGCATGTCTACAACATCCGGTTCCATATAGACTTTCGTATCCAGATAATCAAACATGGACATCTGATGACCGCTTAACTCTATGGTCGGCTGTTCCAGTTCCTTGGTTGGAAATATAGTGTACGTTCCCTCTACATACTGATGGAGTATTGACAGACTTTCTGCTTTCTCGTTGTAATTTGTCCCATAGGCTTCAAAATCCAAGGGTAGTTCTGCAAGAGCTGCATCCATCTTCTGTAACAATTCCTGTGCCATTTCTTCATCTGCCAGCATCCTTGGCACCTGTTTTCTTGCTTCCTCATGCAAAAGTTCATCCGTAAATGGACGCTCAATTTCCTGTGGCAGTCTGTTATAAAAATTAATCACTCGCATTGCCATCTGGTATCGTTCATATTCCGGCATATGAGCGTAGTCTCCGGCTTGAAGAAAATGGTCATTTTTTATGAGATAATCCACTCTTTTTGCCACTTTCTGCCAGCTCAGTTCTTCTTTTGTATGGTATGCACCCGGATTTCCTCTGGAAAGCTGTAATCCTTTTCCATTGTAATCTGCGTAGGAATTGTCCGCTCTGGAAAGGGCATGGCTCTGTCCTCCAATGCCATACTGCTCTTTCATAAAATTTGTTCTCTCCTGTTCATCCTGATGCCGCAGATAAAAAGAATATATGCGAAGCCTTCCTTCTGAAAAAGCTCCACCTCTTGCAAGAAAAGCATCAATCTCATCCTGCGTGATAAACATTTCCTGTTCTTTCCAAGCAAATCCCTCTCTTGCCTGATAGGGAATGACTTCTTCGGCAAATTTCTGAAACTGCTCAGAAACAAGGGTTGGTTTATAATAATGAAAACGCATGATGGATTTGTCTATGTCATACATTTCAGCCAGACCTTCCAGTCTTTCATTTAATTCGGAAAGCCACTCTGCATCATCCAGCTTTTCCGCCAGAGCATCTGTCTTTTCCGGATAACCATTATGAAAAATCTTCATATCATCTGCTGAAAATACCAGTTCAGACAGATCATCCGCAATATCAGTTTCCATGTAGGCAAGCACTTGTGCGTGTTCCTGCAAGGCATTTTCCCTTGCTGCATCAAGAACAGACTGTGGTGCGTATTCTCCCTGTTTTAATAACTGATGGATACGTCCACTGACATCCTCCCATGATAAAAAAGCCTTATCTAAAAGTCGATCATTCACCGTATGTCCTACGGCAATCTGCATCCCTGTTTCATCAAACCACACAGAATACTCGTTTCCATTAATTTTAAGACCTTTGCCACCGATGCCATATTCACGCTTCACAAATTCTGTATAATCTTCTGCTGACTGTTCACTCATAAAATTGTAGATAAGCCGTAACTGGCTTTTACTCTTATTACTTCCGGTACGGAGGATTTCATCCACAACTTCTTCCGGAATTGGGATTTCCCCGGCATACAAGGCAGACATATGCTCCTCAATCTTCCGGATCTGCTGATTTACAGTTGGTAATTCGGGCAAAGATAAAGCAGAGGCTATTTCTTCCTCTGCTTCACTCAATCCATCTTCTCCTGTATCTGTAACTAACTGTATACCAATTCCGTCAAGATGCTCTCTTCTGCTATTGCTGTCAGTGCGTTCATATGTGCTGTCCATGCCATCGGATCGGCTTCCTTGTCCGGTGCCGGTTTGTTCTTCAGCAATTTCTCCATCTGGCTCTCCATTCTCTCCTGAGCCGCTTTCTCGATCTCCATAAGATGCTGGTTCAGCTTCCCTGTCAGGAAAAGGCTCTGGTAAAGGCTGTTCTTGTGTTCCTTCAGAAATGTTCTCCTCAGCATCCCGTATTTCCCGATTGTCACTTCTTCCTCCTCTACGGTCAGGTTCGGAAACAGGTAGTCCCCCTTGCGATGATAGGTCAGTTCCATAGTCAGTTCCTCCTTCATTATCCTCAATATCATTTATTCTCTCTTCTGTGTCCTGTATTTTATTTTCACGCATTAACGTGTTAAAGTTATTATAATTCCTCTCTTCAGAATTTTCAAGACCTTTCCTGATTTCTTCCAGAGAAATTTTATGTACCGTTTTTCCAATATCAATCAGTACACTCTCGGTGAGTTGGCTTGCAGCATTTCCTAGAAAAGTCAATACGGAAAGCCTGTTATAATCGGTGATGTGCATGAAATCCTCTTCTTCAAGAAGCAACATAGGATCAAGTCCGCATCTTCTTGCAAGCATATAATATACACTGTCCGTTGCAAGCTGCCGGAAATCGTTCCGAATCGTCCCTTCATCCAGGTCTTCCAGATAGGTTCCTTCTGCTGCATACGATAAGCCATCCAGATAATCCTCCAGATTTTCATTGACCATCTCTTTTGCCACAGACATCAACGCATCTGCCAGATCTGCCGTATCTTTTTCTTCCAGATTATAAACATCAGAAAGATGTGCAAGCACTTCTCCCCTCTGATGTTCCTGAAGCTGCCACAGGTATGGGGATCTGCCGCCCTGTACCATATGGGTATCTTTTATATCGAACACATACCGGATTTTTGCTTTTGTCCCTGTTTCATCCAGCAGAGCAATTCCTTTTGCCCCTCGGTTTACCCATCTCATCATCTTCTCATTCCACAATTCCAGGGATGCACATGCAGTTGCCTGTGGACGCTGTGCATAAATGAGAAGCTGGTCAGTAAAGGAATAACGGTATAATCTGGCGGCAGTATCCAGATATTTCATCCAGTCTGCCGGGGAACTGGCTATGTCAGTGGCATACCATTCTGCCATGCCACGAATCTCCTGTACTCTTGCCATGTCTCTTCCTCCAATCTTTAATTTTTGCTTTATCCTTTATGCTTTCTTTTCGGAAATTCCAAATGAAATTTCGGTTTTCCATTTTCCAATGTCATCAGAAGATCTGCATCAAACCTGGCATCTTTCTTTTTGGAATATAACCCTTTTATATGGGTACAAGCCTTATCCAGAAGTTCTTTTGCCATTTTCTTGTCCAGTTTCTTCTCCATACCTTCTAAAAATCGGTTATCCTTCCAAAGAGCAAAATCACACTGGCGGTTCGAGCAGTAAAAATTCCTTTTCCCCTCAAAAATATCAGAACCACAGACCGGGCATTTCCCGATTAATTCTTTCGCTGTCTGAAAACGATTTCTTTCTTCCTCTGGGATTTTTCTGCAGCCATTCAGGATTTCTTCCAGCATGGCTACAATATCATCCATGAACTGTTCTCCATTAAGCTCCCCTCGTTCCATCAGCAAAAGCCTGTTCTCCCATTCGGCTGTCAGTCCTGCAGATTTTAAATTCTCTGGCATTACACGAATGAGTTCCCTGCCTTCTGCTGTTGGAATAATCTGTTTCCCCTTTCGCTGTGCATATCCGGATGCCACCAGTTTTTCAATGGTGCTGGCTCTCGTTGCAGGTGTTCCAAGCCCTTTTTTCTCTGTCTTTTCATCAAATTCTTTATTACCTGCTGTTTCCATTGCTGCAAGAAGCGTATCTTCATTGAATGATTTCGGTGGAGAAGTATAATGGATACTTGTTTCTGCCTTGACATTGAAAATCTGCATACCTTTCTGGTATCCGTATGGGATTTCCAACTGTCTATCTGAATCCTCTTTCTCCATTTTCACACAATGACTGCGAAAGGCTTTTTCCACGTCTTTAAATCCCATCTGCACCGCTGTTTTTCCTCTGGCAGTAAACTCATTTTTCTGGCATTTCACAGTAACATCTGTCTGTTCATACAGATAATCTTCCCCGACTGCCTGAAGCACCTGCTGTCCAATCAGTATCATCAGATTTTTTTTATCCACTGGCAAATCCACGATTCCTTTTTCCACAGCCTCTTTTGTCGGAAGAATAGCGTGATGATCAGATACTTTTGCATTATTTACAACTCTTTTTATGTTATGCCCTAACTGCCCATATTCTACAAAAGACAGCATCAACGGCATTTTACCTGCCAGTTCTTCTACTGTTCCAATCATATCTTCTGTAACAAAGCGGCTGTCTGTCCTCGGATACGTTACCAGCTGTTCTTCATATAATTCCTGTAAAAGATCAAGCGTTTTCTTTGCCGTAAATCCAAAATACCGGTTCGCTTCCCTCTGCAGGCTTGTCAGATCATATAATTTAGGCGGGGATACTTTCTTCTGTTCTCTTTTTAACTCTGTAATAATTGCCTCAGAACCGTCACATAATGCTGCCAGAAGTTCTGCGTCTGCTTTATTGGTAATGTTCTCTGATACGGCAACGAGCTTTCCATCTGTCAGTTCTACTCTGTAAAAGATTTCTTTCTGAAAATGCTCAATCCTGTCCTGCCGTTCTGTCAGCATGGCAAGAGTTGGTGTCTGTACTCTTCCAACTACCAGCTTTTTATAATACTTTGTCGTATAAGCTCTGGTAGCGTTCATTCCAATCAGCCAGTCTGCCTGTGCCCTGCATACTGCCGCCATGCAAAGGTTGCTGTAAAAGCCGGCATCTTTCATCTCATGGAAACCATTTCTTATTGCTTCATCTTCCATAGAGCTGATCCATAATCGTCTGACTGGTTTTCTACATCCGGACAGATCGTATACTCTCTGGAAGATCAATTCTCCTTCCCGTCCTGCATCACAGCCATTTACCAGATACTCTATATCTTCCCGGTTCATCAGATCCTTTAATACTGAAAACTGCTTCTTTTTATCTGCTGACACCTGTAATTTCCACTTTTCAGGAATGATCGGCAGGTCATCAAACTGCCATTTCGCATATCTTTCATCATATTCTTCCGGTCGTGCATATTCTGCCAGATGTCCAAGGCACCAGCTCACAAGGCAGTTTTCTCCCTCCATATACCCGTCCTGTTTTTTATATGCAGACAAATTTTTCGCATAACTTTGTGCTACACTCGGTTTTTCTGCAATCACTAAAAATCTCGCCATTTTTCGTCCTTTCTGAAAAGGACAGCCAGATTAGCTGTCCCTTCCCTGTATCTTATTTTTCTGTGCTAAACTTCAGAGAATCAAAATCTTAATCTTCCTGTCCATCTTCATTTTCCTGTTCTTCATTAATAAACGGTCCGTCTGTAAATTCAAGTTGTTCACTGACAAAACCATCTTCTTTTTTACGACCATATTTCAGATATACAACCACTGCACCAATACCAAGTCCCCCTGCTAATACAATGGTACAGAGTTTCCAAATGTCTGCACCGCCTGTATTTTTCTGTGTTGTTTCTTCTGTTTCTTTTTCCACAGCAGGTGTTGTTTCTGTGGTTGTTTCCGGAATCACTACCTTCTGTTCTTCCTCTGTCTTACTGTCTTCTGTTTCATCCAGGAATTCTGCAAGGTCATTTTCATCAACCAACGACATCATATAGACATTTTCTGATGTGCTGGAACGGTCAATTACCATATAAAAAGTATTTCCCTTTTTTGTCTGGATGGTAAGGAACTGCTTTGTATCATCATTTTCCTTATCATCGACCAGTTGTGCATTTCCGGGCGTAGAAAAGGCAGAGGAATCACTTTCTGCGATCACTCTGCCCGTATCCGTATCTTCCGTATTTTCTTCTGTGGTTGCTTCCGATGATGTTTCTTCCACAACCTCGGTAGTTGTTTCTTCCGCAGGCGGATCAGCATTTGCATATACAGTTGCAAACGAAAATCCCGAAAGCATTGTAACTGCCATTACAATCATCATCAGTTTTTTTACTACTTTATTTTTCATGTTCTAAGCCCTCTCTTTCCGGTATCTGTACATCAGATCCTTTGTTATTTTCTTTGTTTCCGTCTTTCTTTTCTCCTGCATCTTCTATTGCAATACTGCCTTCTTCATCCAGCCGAATCGTTGCCGTTCCTTTCTGAATCCCATCAAGCAGTACAAGAAGTTCCCTGCTGTCCAACTTCAATGAACGGAAAGATTTGATAATTTCTATATCCTCCATCTGCTGTTTTAAATCATTCTGCTTTTTCAGATGCTTCTGCAGTTCTGCAATCTTTTCTTCTGTTTTCTGAATATCGTCCAGAACTTTTTTTAACTTCATATTCATCTGCCCTGTCACCTCCTAATGCAGACGACCAAATGCCATAAAATGTTCCTGCCAGTAAGAACTTGCAATGCTTGTATACTGTACCGGCTTTCCGCAATGTATCATCATATTGTTGCCAACATAAATTCCTACATGACTCGCTCCGCTTGTGTTATAAGTTCCCTGGAAGAAAATCAGATCTCCCGGTTTTGCTTCTGATGGGGATACCTGTGAACAATGAGAACGGAGTTCATCGGCAGTACACCTTCCTATGTTCCATCCATTTCCACAATTATTGATTACCCAGCTTACAAATCCAGAACAGTCAAAACCGCTTGGAGAATAACCACCCCATACATAAGGCACTCCCAGATATTTCTCTGCTTCCCGTATCATCTTTGCGAATTGCGGATCAGATAACGCTTCACCAGGAATCGTATAGCCAAAACCACTACTTCCTGTTGGAATGGAATTCAAGTCAAACAGGTAATCTCTGTTTCCATAATATCGGTTATACGCATCGTATCTTTCCTGTTCCTCTTCTGTCATACGGCTTCTTAACACCGTATCCAGATTATGATTGGTCATAGTAACATCCAGACGGTTCACTTCTTTTGTTGTTGTCACTTCCACTTCCTGACTTCCGTTGCTGTCAGCTATGTAAGCCTCCCATGTCTGATGTCCATGGGCAGATGCCGCCGCATGATTATCATAATAAACATCAAACTGCACACCATATCTTGCGAAAGCTCCGGTATCTTCTACCACATATTCCACGCCATTCATCACTACATGAGTGCCGATCGGAACAAAAGGATTTGTCGCATCTACGGCAATCGTGTGGTTTGCGGTAGGCATTGCTCCACTTGCGGTCGGTCCGCCACTCCACTGACCACAGCAGATGGAACAGTTGCAATATCCACTGGTAACAACCTGTCCCAATGATTCTCCAACCCGGACAGTTTTTGTTTCTGTTACAGTTTCTCTGGTAGACTGTGTATTGATTCCATATTGCTGCTGAAAGATTTCTTTTATCTCGTCTGCGACTTCGGCATAGGTAAAACCGCCATATTTCACTGTCAGATAAGAAATAAGCTGATATGGATTGTGTCCGATCTCATCAATCTGATAACGGTATTCATCATAATCCGGATGCCTGGATTCTATTTGATTGATCTGTGTGTTCAATGCTTCCTCCAGAGCTTTATACGCATTTTCTGCAGCATAAATATCTTCATCCGTACTGGAATAACTGGTTGAAATGATCGCTGAAGAACCACCCTGCAAAACTGCACTGCAACTGGAAAAACTGGCTGCTATCAGAACAAAAATCAGTCCAAAAAGAGCTACTGTAGCAAAGATTCCTTTGTTTTGTGCCGCCACCATTTTGACTGCATCTTTTGTTTTTTCTGTAAATCTTTGTGCCGATGTGATTGCCGCATCTTTGGCTTTTTTACTTTCTTTTGCCGCCCGGTACTGCTTTTGGTATCGTTTTTTCTGTAGTAATTTTTGAAGTGCTGATTTTTTCTTCTGGTCAGCTTCTCTCTTCACTGCATTTTTTGCCTGATTTCCGTAAGCAGCATCAAACATCAGCCTGCTATTTTCTGCTTCATCCAGCATATTTTCTGTCAAACGGGCAGACTGTTTTCTGCTTTCCCTCAGTCGCTGCCGGACATAAATAGACTTTCTTGCAAGACTTTCCCCTGCAAGTTCCATCCTGTGTGCCCCTTCCACAGCAACGTTATCATCTTCTGCTTCATGGGCTTTCCAGTGTCCCACAGTAAGAGCAGCATTTTTCACTGCCGAAGCTGATTTGCGGATTCCGGTTCCTGCCCCATGTACCATGCCATCCCCTTCATCTCCAAAAGAAAGCCGGGACTGTTTTTTCTGTTTTTTCTGTTCTTTCAGTATCCGCTCCCGCTTTACCTTACCTTTGATCTCATCCTGAAATCCTTCCAGTGACTCTTCTGTAACCTGAGATGTTTCACGATAACGGATATTTTCTTTTTCCGCAGTTTTTTGTTGTCTGGAAGCCTCCTTTTCCTTCCGTTTTTCTCTTTCTGCGTAATCTCTGACCATTTTTCTCTGTCTAAGTTTTCTGCTGTCCACTGCGGTTTCCAGAGCAGCACGTTCACTTCTTGGCTGTCCCCGGATACTTTCTGTACGAAATACGGCATGTTTATCTGGCCCGGAATCTTCCGTTAAAGACATATCTTCCTTCGCATCCTCATTCCCCAGATCTTGCTCCATTTTCACTTTTTGTTCTTCATCTATACTGTATCTGGTTATATCAAAGGGTTTCTTTCTGGTCGGTATATCTTTACTTTCCGTTATTCGCTCCCGTCGATTTTTTCCGAAATCTTCTTCTTTTTTCGGATTTCTGGAAACTTCTATATCCTCATCACGACTGGTGATCCGTTTTTCTTCCTTGTTATGCAGGTTTTCTTCCCTAAGACCATCCCTGCTCATCTTATGGACGGTTTTATCTCTAGCTTTATATTCATGTTCCTGCAATTTCACCATCCCCTTTGCTGCGGTTTCCCTTTAATTCGCTTTATCCTTGTATACTTCCCATTTATGTGAGATTTCGTCTACATTAGAAAGAATCGAAGTCAAAAGCATATCCAGCATCCTTTCACTCAGCCCTTCCTTTTCTCTCAGATAAAAAAGCACCTGCTGTAAGTCAATCATTTCTGACAGGAAAAGCATATCATCCAACATTTCACCAAATACTTCTTCACCGTTGCTGTCCTTTCCTGCCTCTAAAAGCTGCTTGACCTTTTCATCGGCCTGCAGTTTTTTCATCATTTCTGCACAAGCCTCCTCTGTGCATCCTTCACATGGATTTGCCATACAATTATTTTCCATTCTGTAATCCTCCGTTTTCTCTGTTTTGTGCTATCTTTTTTACAACTACTCTTCATCTCTTTCCCCGATTCCAAGACGCTTCCGCTTTTCTACTTCATCTGGTTTGGAAGTCATGAGTGCATACAGCATCAGTGAATTATCGAATTTATCCTTGAATGGAATAATCGTACTTCCATAAAAAACAAGTCCCTCACCTTCTCCACTGTTGGTAACATAGGAAAGCTGATGTGGAGAAATATTCAACTGTTTCGCAAGAATCTGTCTGTCCCCGGAAGCCTGATTCAGCATCAGGATAAAATCAGAGTTTTCAAAGATATTTTCAATTTCCCTTGATGCAAGCAAATCCTTGACATTCTGTGTAATACCTGTCGGGATACCACCCCACTTACGGAATCGCTTCCAAATTTCCACACTGTATGCTGCTGTCTGTTCTTCTTTCAGCAGCAAATGAAACTCATCAATATAATATCGGGTACTCTTATTTGCAGAGCGATTGATTGTTACTCTATTCCAGACCTGATCCTGTACAATGAGCATCCCCAGTTTTTTTAACTGTTTTCCAAGGTCTTTAATGTCAAAGCAGACCATACGGTTATTCAGTTCCACGTTTGTTCTGTGATTAAATACTTTCAGAGAACCATTAACATAAATTTCAAGGGAAGTAGCAAGCCGCTGTGCTTCCTGCTCTTTCTGCTCCCGGAGAAGATTATATAAATCTTCCAGTATTGGCATATTCTCTGGCACTGGGTCAGAAAGATAATCCTGATAGACCAGCCGTACACATCGGTCAATGATAGTCATTTCCACTGGTTCCAGACCATTTTTACCTCCCACGATCAACTCGCATAAAGACAGGATAAAATCTGACTTTAGAGATAACGGGTCATCATCATCTGCATAATCAAGGTTAATATCCATCGGATTAATATAATCATGGCTGGTTGGCGAAATCCTGATAACTTGTCCATGAAATGCCCTGACAAGTGGGTAATATTCCCCTTCTGGATCGCAGACGATAATATCATCCCTTGTTACAATAAAAGCATTGGCAATTTCACGCTTTGCAGCAAAGGATTTACCAGAACCCGGCGTACCAAGTATCAGACCGTTCGGATTCTTTAACTTCTTTCTGTCTGCCATGATCAGATTATTGGAAAGGGCATTTAATCCATAATAAATAGATTCCCCACCCATAAATAATTCCTGTGTGGTAAACGGAACAAAAATTGCTGTGGATGTTGTAGTCAGTGCCCTTTTAATCGGAACCAGATTCATCCCAAGAGGCAGACAGCTCATCAGTCCCGGCTCCTGCTGATAGTCCAGACGTTTCAACGCGCAATTATATTTCTGTGCAATTCCCGCAGTCTGAAATACCACATTTTCAAGTTCCTGTTTCGTCTGTGCAGTATTTAAAAACAATACCGTCACAAGGAACATTCTCTCATTTCTGGACTGTAAATCTTCCAGAAGCCTTTTTGCTTCCCCACCGTATGTATTTAAGTCAGATGGGATAATGTCCATGTCATATCCGGAACGTACCGCTTTTTTCTGCTCCTCAATTTTCATCCTGTTAATATCTGTTACCTTACTCTTTACCAGTTTAATCGCCTTCATCTGGTCGATAGATTGGATATGGAGATTAACCATCAGGTTACAGTCCATTTCCAGAAATTCCGCAAGCATCTTGTCAGTAAGTTCCGGTGCAAGAATCTGCAAATAAGAGACAGCACCTATCGTACCACCCATCTGAAAATCCCTGCCATTTTTAAACACAAAACTGGTCGGAGCGACATAATCTTTGGTACTCAGTCCTGTCCGAAGCACATCATCATAAGAAAAATGGAACGGAACCTTACTGTCTTGATTAAAGGTTTCATACATGATCTGAAGTCTTTCTTCTCCATTCAGTGGATAAGCCGAAACTCCAAGAATCTTAAAGTTATTCAGAATGTCCGATTCAATCCTCTCCAGCTTCGGTTTTGCTTCCCGGATGCTGTCCGCTTCAATGCCAAATGTAATATATTTGGTACGGAGCAATCCATTATTTCCTTTGGAAAGCTGATTCTTTAACATCTGTGCAAATTCCATACGCAGCTCATCAAATTCATCATCCTGTGGCTTGATAAGGATAACTTTTTCAAATTCCGCCATGTTACTGTGCTGATTGATAAAAGACAACTGAAAATGAATAGTGCTGTCAAAGTAATTTAAAAAATCACACCAGTTTTCAAAGATTGCGTTCTTATCCTCATTCTGTGCCAACTGATAGTTGATGTCATAAAACCGAATCGTTTTTGAATAAAACTTATCCTGCACCCGGCAGATCCCATCCTTTGCCATCTCATGATATGGAATAGACTGCTGTGCTGAAATCTGTTTTTCCTTTGCTGTATCTGCTTTCGCTGCTGTCTTATTTGTTTCTGTCTTTACCGGTTTCCTGTTTCCTGCCGTTTTTTGCCCGGATGTGGAAGCCGGTTTACTTTTTCTCTTTTTTGCGTCTTTTTTTGCCTGACGCATGGCTTCTTTTTCTGCTTTTTCAGCAAGTTTTGCTTCTCTTTTTTCACTTTTCTTATCTGCCCTTTCCTGCTCTTTACGCAGCTTTGCTTCATATTTCTGTGCCTGTTTTAATGCTTTCTTTTCCCTTCTGGTTATCTTCCTTTTGGGTCTGCGGACACCTCTTTGTCTTTCCAGTGCTTCATAACCAGTTACCATCGGTTCTTTGCGTAACTTTCCGCTTACTGGATTTTCTCCATCTGGCAGTGGTTCTGAAACTTCCTGCCCATCTTCCTTATCCAGCCAGTAATCATCCGGATATAAGCTGTCCTCCAACTGTTCTGGCAACGCTTTCTTATTTTTTCTTTTTAACACGTTCCCTGCCTCCTTTCTTTCTGACTATCCTCTGTTTTTTCTCATACATATTTTCCACTTGATACTTCCTTACAGATGGCCGGATAAACCGGACCACAATTATATTCTTCAGAACTTTTTCTAACGGAAGCCCATCCTTCTCATACATGGCAAATACAAATGCCGGAAGCATCAGAAGACACATTCCGGTTGCAGCATTACTGGAACCGATCACTCCTCTGGTTAAAAAATAAAACGGTACCCCCACTGCTGCTGCAAGTCCAAAACAGATAAGCTGTCTTTTGGTAAGATTTAAAATAATCTTGTTTTTTACTTTTGTCAGATCTTTTGGTACAGATACAAAAGCCATCATTTTCCCCCTTCCTGCTAATGGGCATTAAACACACTTTTTGCAAAATTACCTGTTTTCATCAGACTGAAACACAGAATCACTGTATATGCCATCACACCAAACAATGCGGAATGTACGTTATCTGACATCTGGATATTTGCCACAAGGACTGCGTAGATTCCCACACAAACCATCATGAAAAATCCCTGAAATGCCAGTGCAAATAGTCCCCGCAGATAGTTGTTTCCAATCTGTCCCCATTCCCTGTTTGACATCGTTGCAAATGGTATTGCACCGACCGAGGAATACAGATAAATCTCAATCATTCGTCCATACAAAATAACTGTGATCAATACAGATATAATCTTCATACACAGGCTTACCAGCATCGTTTCCAGTGCCAGTATGACAAGTTCACCGATTTCCATAGATTCCATAGCTGTTTCCATCGTACTGATCATCGTATCTATATTGATCGCTGTATCAGAACTGATGACCCCTGCCGCCCGGCTTACCACCGTCTGTCCGACATCAAATACCGCCATAGTAATCGTGAATGTATGGCTGACAATCCAGACCGCCACCCACATCTTGAAAAAATATTTAAAGAACATCCATGTGTCCAAATCATGCATGTTATTTTTTTCTGTCAGCATGGAAATCAATTCATAACAAAGTACAAAAGTGATAATCATACCGGCAATCGGAACAATTACCGAATCGGAAAGATTCTGTATCATGCTGAAAATGTTTCCATTCCAGCCCTGTGGTGTCTGCCCAACCTGAGCAGCAATCTCACCTGTCTTTTCATTGACATCGGTATACATTGTTGTCAGGTTGGAACTTACCATGCCTGTCAGAAGATCCCTCATCCATGTTTCAATCGCCTCAAATATACGATCCATGAGTTATCTCCTCTCTTTTTGCAATTAACCAAACAATCCAGATAACAGTGGTACCAACTGTGTTCCGATCAATGCCACACCACCACCAGCCATAAGCTGCTTGATTCCCTGTGACTTAGCCCCAGGATTGTCGTTGCCGTATCCTTCCAGAAGATTAATAACTCCCCATACTGCAAGACCTGCTCCGATTGCTACTACAAGTGTCTGTAAAATATTGATTGCTGAATTAAAAAACGACATATGTTTTATCTCCTCTCAAGTTTTTTGCTTATAATTTCCTGCTGTATTCTGACCGGCTCTGCCCTGATGGGCGGTCGTTCATACCTGTGCATCCTCTCACCTCCCAAAAGGGCAAAGAAAAAGAGCTATGTAGTTGGATTTTCTACATGCTCCGCTTCCTTGTTTTCATTATTTTCCTGTTCCATAAGACTGTCCTCTGAAAACACATACAGGTCAAACTCCTCTGACCTCGTAAGTTTTACTTCCATTCTGTGCCTCATGTACGCTTCCACATCAAATTCATTGCGTTTATCGTAATCAGACAGTTCCTTATAGCGTTTATGTTTTGTAATATCATACTTGTCACTGAAAAACGGACGGACACCTCTTAGCTGGAGGATACACTTATTTCCATCCATCACCGCAAGTTCATCCCTGCTCATCAGTTCTTTTCCGGTTTTCTGATAGTTCATCCCGTAAGAACGGCTCTGCCCTCTCGTATCCGATGTATTATATAAATCAATGGTTTCCTTACCAAGTGTTTCTGAAATCTCTTTTAAGGTGGAACTTTCTTTTCCACCAAGGAACAGCATTGTGTCACAATTCCCTAAAATGGTTTCTGCAGCATCTTTATAAATAGTCTTTAACTGTGACTGCGACTGGAGTATAATAGAAGCAGATATTTCTCTGCTTCGTATGGTTGCGATCAGCTTGTCGAACTTCGGAATTTGTCCGATATTTGCGAACTCGTCACAGAGGATTCTTACATGATACGGCAGTCTGCCATGGTGTACATCATCTGCCCTGTCGCATAATAAATTGAATAACTGGCTGTACATCATTGCTACCACAAAGTTAAATGTATCATCTGTATCTGAGATAATGACAAACAATGCAGACCTCTGATCTCCCATCATATCCAGTTCCATTTCATCGTAACTCATGATTTCACGAAGTTCCGCAATATCAAATGGTGCAAGTCTGGCACCACAGGAAATCAAAATCGACTTTGCCGTTTTGCCGGCGGCTAATTTATATTTTTTATACTGACGTACTGCAAAGTGTTCCGGCTCTGTTTTTTCTAGTTCCTCAAACAGCATATCCACTGCATTTTTAAAGGTTTCGTCATCTTCCCTTGTTTCACTGGCATTGATAAATTCAAGCAGTGTCGCAAAGTTCTGTTCTTCCTCTGGTGCCTCATACCAGATATAACCAATCAAAGCACAGTATAAAAGGCGTTCCGCTTTACTCCAGAAATCTTCACTGGACTTCTCGCCTTCCCCTTTTGTATTTACCATAATCGTATTCACCAATTTTAAAATATCCTTTTCTGACCGGATGTAATGGAAAGGATTGTAGTGCATACTCTTTGAAAAGTTGATGGTATTCAGCACTTTTATCTTATATCCATTCCTTACTAACATCATGCCGCACTCAATAATAATCGTTCCCTTGGGATCGGTCACGACATAACTGATGTATTTTCCCATCTGCATCAGATTCGGCTTTACATAGAATCTCGTCTTACCGGAACCGGAGCCACCGATTACAATCACGTTCTTGTTCCTTGCAAATTTCGGCAGCTTTGGTCTGCTGTTCATGGTCAGCCTTTCCGTCATAGTAAGAAGAATATTGTTTTCAAATATTGGATCAATGAAGGGGGCAATGTCTTTTGCAGTTCCCCATCTTGCCGAACCATACTCTTCTCCTTGCCGGAACTTTTTGGCATTTTTCATCTTCATCATAACCAGAAGTTTTACAGCCAATGCCCCGGTAAAACCTGCCAGTAGTGGCATCTTTTCTATGCTGGGCAGAACAGCAGTAAATGCCATTTGAAAATTCAAAAGCAGCACCATCAGCCGTTCCACCGATGAATCTCCCTGACAATACTGATACAGCCATGCTTCTTTATCTACCAGATAAAAGATTATGACATAAGGAGTATTCAATGCCAGTATCCGCAGGGAATTTCTTTTCAGATACTCCCCTAAATCTAAGATTTTTTCTCTCAGCCAGTCAGCTCCCCATTGAAAGCCTTGCATAAGCAGTGGCGGGATTCTCTCCAGATACCCCTTGCATACTTTACGCATCTTCTGAAATCGGTTCATAGTGTCGGCTCCTTTTCTTTCTGCTTCGTTTTCTCCCGTTCTCGGTTCTTATCCTTCGCCTGTGTGATCGCATCCTTCAGTTTTGTCCTTACAGACGGTTTCTTTGTCTTATTGAGAGATTTACCAGTATATTCCTTAAATGCTGCGGTCATGACATCTGCATCCCTTGCTTTGAAGAAAACAAAATATCTCGGCGGCTTTGCTGTCGTATCTTTTTTCAGACTGAAATCAATACTGTACTTTTTCGCCACCCGTTCAAAAGATTTGATATTCCCATCAGTAATTTCAATATTGGAAAGCTGTACATTCTGCCGCATCAGCTTCTCCATGGTTTGTTTTCCACGATAAGATTTATCTTTCGTCCTGTCATCCTGCTGTTTTTGTACTTTACTCTGCTGCTTCTGTTTCGCTTTCTCCTGTTCCATCTGGGCAAGAGCTTTTCTCATGGCAGCTTTTAGCAACTGGGCAGTTATCTTTCCTCCCCGGATACACAGGGATACTGTTTTTTCATTTACTTCATCTTGCACCGTTGTCCTCCTCTTTCTTAATCTGTTCTTTCTTTACCAGCTCTTTCAGATAAGCCTGTACTTTCTCATAACAGTCATATCCCTGGCTGATCAGGTTCTCACTGTACTCATACAGTTCCTCCACCGTTTTACCAATTTTGTTTCTTGGAACTTCACCAACTTTTTTAATGACGTATCCATGGGCACCTGTTGCATCCATGCACCACAGGTAGATTGTTGCTTTTTTATTTTGCTTGGCTGTATGTACTCCACTGACTTCTACTTCAAAACGGTTCCCAAAGTCCCTGTAAATACAAAGTTCCAGGTCAATCTCCATAAGTTTATAATTTTCGCCCAGACCATCACATAATGCCTGAAGCACTTTATCCTTTTCTTTCATTTTCATCTGCTCCTTTATGTCGAATCAATCTTCATTACCATACATATCATGCTGCACCAATGCGGAATAATAATTACTAATCGTAAGCGGTGCATTATACAAAACTGTGAGAAGATACTGCCGGATATTCACCACTTTACTGGTGTTTTCTCTTAGACATTTCATCACAAACCGGATATGTTCTGCATTTAATTTTAAAAACTGACTTTTTACCACATCAAATGGTTTCCTGTCTCTGCCAATCCAGATAAATTCCCGGTCTGAACTGATAACATCCACCACCAATGCAACAATCTCATCTAGCATTTCCCTGTCACATTCTTCTATCAGGTACTCGTACCCGATGTTATGACAGATAATTTTGTAATACGCTTCTCTTTCTATCTGTTTCCTGCGGCTTTCTTCACTCTCATCCGCAGAAAGAAAAGATAGATACTCAGTATCATTTATCTCAGTCTTATTCTTATCAGTATCATTACCCGGCACTTTGGACATATCTGTATCTGCCATTTTGATATATCCAGAAATGTCATTTTGACGTGTCTGGATATTCCCTTCTGATAAATCTACACAGATGCACCGTCGTACATAAATCCTGTCCGGTTTTCCCAAACCCTGCCGTATCCTCGTTATCAGTCCGATTCCCTTTCTGCTGTCAAGCTCCGCAAGCAGGCTTCCGACCTTTTTCAGCCCACAACCCATCATTTCCGCAATCTGTTCCTGGGAAAAATAGATATAAACCTTTCCATCTGCATCCAGCCATCGGTTCTTCACTGAAAGCTGCATCCGGTCGAGTAACAATCCATACAGCAGTTTTGCCTCACAGGACAACTTTCTGAACTTCGGACTGGTAAATAGAATTTTAGGAATCCGGTAAAAAGTATATTGTTCTGCTTCCTCCCCATAATGGTAAGGAAATATGCAGTCTTTATCCGGTGTTCCGATGCTCCTTCACTTCTTTCAGTATTTTTGCAATACAATATCCAAGGCAGGGATGATATTTGCCATAAGGACAGCCCTTACATGGCTTCCAATGATTCTTAACCGCCATTTTCCTTTCCCTCACCCTTTGTCAGTCTGTCATAGTCTTTCTCCGATTCTGCACCTACTTTGATACAGCAGTACATGACAAATCCATATACTAAAAACACCGCAACAGATGCAGCGATCAATACTGTTTTCATTTTATCTGTTCCTCCTGTTCTTCTTTTTCTGGGAACCTGCCACTACCAGCTTTCCACAGATACATCTGTTATGAAAAAGGGCATTTATGAACTGTTTTTGCCCATAAATGCCCCTATCCTGTTTCAAAACCTTACAGTTACTTATTTTTTCCTTTTTTTACGTAAATATACCGCAGATGTTCCAAATCCGATCATTCCTAATCCTGCAAGCAGAATCCAGAACATCACAGGTGTGTTATCACCTGTTTTTGGTGCATCAGTGGATATTGTACTGGATGGAGTATCCGTTGTTTCCGGTGTCTCAGAAGGAGTTTCTATTGGTGTCTCCGTTGGCGTTTCCGTCGGCTTGGCTTCATCCTTCATCACAACTTTCTGAATTTCCCCGGTATCTTTTACAGTGAACTTCACATCCTCTGCCACCAGATAACCGTCCGGTGCTGTTTCTTCACGAAGTGTATATTCTCCGATCGGAAGCATCTCGATATAGTGTGCTTTCTCTTCAGAAGTCCAGCTTTCTACGACCTTTCCGTCTTTGTCAAGAATGGTCAGCTTCGCTCCCGGAAGTTCCTTCCCAGAAATATCCGTTTTGGAAATCTGCACTTTCGTCACATCATCCTTCATCTCGATTTTCTGTGCTTTAGAAGAATCTTCTACTGTAAAAGTAATACTCTCCGCAGTCACATAGCCATCTGCCGGTTTTGTCTCCGTCAGAGTGTACTTTTTTCCTGCAACAAGCTCTTTAATGATATGAGCCTCTTTCCCGGAAGTCCATGAATCTACTACCTTGCCATCTTCATCCGTCACTTCCAGTTTCGCCCCTTCCAGTTCCTTTCCATCAGTCAAAGAAGTTTTTGTAATTTCCACAACTGTTGGTTCATCTTCAAAGGTAAACTCATAAGACAGTGTTTCCTTATCTGCACCATCATATTCAAAAGTAAACTCCTGTACCTGATCCGTTGTTGCGAATCCCGGTGCCGGGGAAGTTTCTTTAACATAGTAAGTGTAACCAATCGGAAGATCTGCCGTAAATGTCAGTTTTCCCTCTTTGTCCGTAGCCTGCTCCTCAATAACGGTATCTGCTTTCAGAATGACATCACCATTTGCATTTACAATGTCCTCTTTATTGCAAAGAGCGAATACTGCACCTTCCAGTACCCTGTCAGAATCCTTTTCTTTTTTCAGCACCTTTACTTCCGCTTTCTGACGGTTATTCTGCCAGTCGGAAGAATAAGTTACCTCGGCAGTATCCTGATCCCGGTATGTCAGGTCAATCTCACGAGCTGTACCATCCAGTACATAGCCGTTTGCCGTTTCCTTTTCTTTGACATAATATTTGCCAAGCGGAAGATCTGTCAGTTTTGCTACTCCTGTTTCATCTGTCGTAATCGTTGCTATCAGATCATCTTTCTTGTAATAATCTTCACTCTCACCATCCGCAGCTTTAATATCTTCCAGTGCATAAACTTCAAAAGTAACTTCTTTCAGGGAACCGGAAATATATTCAAATAAATGGCTGAGCCATCCACCTACGGAATCAAGTGCAGATACTTTTTCCAGAAATTCACCCTTCTTATTGATAATCAGAGTTCCAGTCGGCACATCATCTTTCATTTCCACTTTCTGGATTTCAGCAGTATCCTCTACAGTAAATGTAATCTCCTCCGCTTTCAGATAACCATAAGGTGCCATTTCTTCACGAAGAGTATATGTTTCACCCACAGTCAGCCGCTCGATCAGATGTTCCTCACCCTTTACAGATTTCCATGTATCTATTACATTTTTATCCTTATCGAGAACTGTCAGTGTTGCTCCGGAAAGTTCAACTCCTGTTGTAATGTCAGATTTTTTCACTGTGATTTTGGTCGGCTGATTTTTAAATTCAGATGCAAGTTTTACTACTTTCACATCCTGTCCCTGATAAGCTGCAGTGACATCCAGTGTTTCATCTGAAGATACATAACCTGCCGGTGCTGCAAGTTCTCTGATATAATATTTGCCAAATGGCAGGTCAAGGTCAAAGACTGCCTTGCCATCTTCATCGGTTACTGCTTTTCCAAGAAGTGTATCTGCTTTCACAAGCACATTTTCATGTGCCAGAATATCCTCTTTCGCATACAGACCAAACTCTGCACCAGCAACAACCGCATCCGTTTCTGCATCTTTTTTCACAACAGACACTTCCACCTTCTGACGGTCATTGTCAAAGGCTGCTGTCTGCTCGATCACTGCTGTATCCTGATCTTTATAAGAGAAAGTAACTGTCTGTGCTTCCTCATTTAACACAAAACCATCTGGTGCTGTCTTTTCGACAACTTTATAAGTTCCAAGAGGAAGATCCGCAATCTGTGCCTTTCCATCTTTATCAGTTGTAACCGTTCCTACCAGTGTTCCGGCAGCATACTCTAAGATACGGTTTCCATTGTCATCTTTCTGGAAATCCGCAGTATAAATATCTTCTGCCGCATAAACCTCAAAGACTGCGCCCTCCAGATTCTCACTCTGGTAAGTAAAATCGTTTTTAAAGCCATCAAGAACTTCACCTTTTTTCACAATATTAAGTTCACCCTTTACCGGATGATTCTCATAGGAAACCTCGATGATCACATCCCCGGAAGTACCGTCAATCTGATATGCTGTATTGGAATCTACATCAACCTCATAGTAATTCTCATTGAGCGTATATCCATAAGGTGCATTTACTTCCTCAATGCGGTAATGCCCGATTTTCAGATTTTGTGGAAGGATCAAATATCCATCCTCATCTGTAAAATAAGACTTATGCTTCACAGTAGTTGGATAAGTCGTTACCTGCTCCACATATTTTCCAGTGTCCATGTTATAGATTTTGAACTCTGTATTTTTATGGAGTACCGCTTTCTTTGTTTCATCATCCTTTTTGATAATTTTCAGTTTGGCTTCAAATTCATCATCTAAAAGCACACGCCATGTCTGCGGTGTGTTCGGATTATTTTCTGTAATGCTGACTGTAAAATCATCTACCGGAGTATAATTATGCGGTGTTGTTGTTTCACGCACTACATATGTTCCATATGGGATTGCAATACTGCAGGCATATCCTTTTTCATCTGTAAAGATTTCCGTTGCACCATTATCTCCGATCACTACCGGTTTTGCAGAATCAAAATCATAACTGCCATCTTCTTTCACCTTCAAAGAAGATACCAGATAAGCACTAAATCCTGCCCCTTTCAGTAAATCCACATCTGTCTTTCCATTATTGGCTGCTTTGATGATCTGAAATGGCTGTTTCATTACCTGTTCCAGCGAAGTACACTCACGCTTCACCTCAGCAGTCATATCACCCTCATAATCACAGGAAAGGTCATATTCATTCTCATCTGCCAGATAACCGGTTGGTGGTGTAATCTCTTTCACATAATAACTTCCAAGATACAACCCGCTGACGGAAGCCTGTCCGTTTTCATCCGTAGTAAGTGTTGCCACCTGATCTCCTGCTTTATACATCACACCGGTTGCCCCATCCGGATGGACAATGTTCTCTCTGGCATACAGTCCATAAACTGCTTTTTCCAGAGTCGCATCTCCCTGCGGAACTGCTTTCTTTGTTTCTGCATCCAGCTTCTGTAAAGAGATCTTTGCTGTCACACGTTCATTTTTAAAAGTATGATTAAATGTCACCTTTGCTTCCTTATCGTTTGTATATAAAAAAGCAAACTGGTAAACATCTTCCGTATTTCTCACATATCCTGTTGGAGCCTGTTCTTCCTTAACTTCATAGGAAAATCCAAGCGGAAGATCTGCACTGAATTTTGCCTTTCCATCTGTTCCAGTGGTTGCCTTTTCAATCAGTGTGCCTTTCTTTACAACTACAGTACCATCCACATTTGTAATGTCACTGGCAGCATAAATTCCAAAAATACCTCCGTTCAGAGGATTTTCTGTATCCTTATCCTGCTTTGTCACAATAACTTCTGCTTTCTGTCTGTCATTCGTAAAAGTTGTTTCAGAAAATACCACTTCTACATTCTGTCCTGCATAAGCAAGTTTTACTGTCTTTTCTTCCCCTGCATTATAAAAACCAGACGGAGCCTGTACTTCCTTTACAACATATGTACCAAGATGCAGATTTTTAAGAATCACAGCACCATTGGAATCTGTTGTCAGATTCTCCTTTACCAGGTCACCTTTACTGTAAACTTTTGTACCATAAGCAGTTGTAATATCTGATCCGGCATAAACATTATAAACAGCACCTTTCTGTCGGCGTTTTTCATATCGGAATGTTGTTCCGTTTTCTGTCACATCTGCACCTGTGAGAACTTCACCCTCTTTATATACAGTAAGCTGTCCAAGCTGTTCTTCATCCGGAACAGTTACCGTAGTCGTCTTGCTGACTTCCAGCTTCACATTGTAGGCTGTAGCATTAATACGATAACCGCTTGGTGCAGTAATCTCTTTCAGATAAACGGTATCCTGTGTCTTAACGATCTGTGCAGATGCTTCTCCATTCGCATCCGTTGCAGGCAGTTTTGTAATCAGGTTCTTACAGTCTGCATCACTGTATAAGCCAAATACAGCTCCGGACAATTTTGCATTTGCTTTGGAATCCTTTTTAATGACTTTCACACTGGCATACTGTACCCATGTCACTTTAAAGTCCACATACTTTTCATCATCGACACCTTCGCCAAACACCAATGCCAGATCCTGTGAACCAGAACCGGTACTAATCTTATAAGCAGAATAATCTTTTGTGATACTTCCCTTCATTGTAGCGGACCAGCTTCCTGCTACATCACTTACCTGAGTAAGCGGTGCAGACAGATAGAACTTTGTTCCGCCACTGATCACTACGGATTCTCCTGCCTTGCTTGTCTTTCCTGTTGTCACATTATGAAGCTTTACTCCACTTGGAAGTTTCATTGTGATACTTTGCAGTTCATCTGCCTTAAAAGTAATCTCCTTTGTTCTCTGGCTGCTGCCATCCACATAGGCAGTCACATTCGCATCTGAAAAGCTCATCTCAACATCTGGAATATTTGGCTGCGAAATACAGTAATTATACAGTTTCATAGCAAGTGTTTTTGCTTTGCTGCTTGCACCGGAAAAAGCAGAATCTCCACTGTTGGCATAAGATGCTGCCAGATGCACCAGGATAAATCTTGCTCCTGTACTCAGATTTCCATAGCCATTCTCTTCTGTAAAAAATCCATCATCACCGGATGCCTTTGTTCCGTAATAGCAGACTTTCGCAAGTTTCTTACCATCACTCAGCTTGGTAATATCATAAGTTCCACTTCCTGGACTGGATTTTTCCGGCTGAATACAGTAAGCAGTAGCAGAAACACTTCCAAACTTTACAGTGTACTGATAAGTCAGATAACTTCCGTAACCATAATCAGAATACTGATAACAGGCTCCTCTTGTCACTGTTACTTTCTTGGTGCTTGTCGTAGATGCTACCCTTGCCATAAAAGTAACTGATTCCCCTTCATCTAAAGAATAAAGGTCAATCCCTTCCTCGCCAGCCTGTTCCATCACATCAGAAACTGTCAGTCCAGTTTCTTCGTCTGTCGTTGTTTCTGATTCTTCTGTGAGATCAGTCACTACTTCTGTTTCTGTCTGCCTGTCCGTTTCTTCATCATCTGCAGTTCCAATATCCTCTGTTTCTCCGGCATTACCTTCACCCGTAGTATTCTCAGAAGTATTTGACATTGTTACGGCTTCCGTTTCCGCTTCCCTTACTGTCACATTTCTGCTGACACGATAAGACGGATTTCCACTGACTGGCTCTACTTTATAAACTGCTTTATAGGTATCTGCCCTGCCTGTATCAAAATCTTCACCTGCTTCATTCTTCGCTTCATAAAGTTCTATCTTTACCTTAGCATCATTGATTCCCTCTATACCGGAAAAATCAACTTTGATGTCAAAATCAGAACCATATTCCACCGTATAATCACTGGCTGTCACAATCTCATCCTCTGCCAGTTTATCCTTCACCGTTTCCAGTTCCGGATACTGAGATTCAAAAGAAGAAGCCGTATTATCCGGTTCTGCTGCATAAGTTGTAATCGGCTGAAATACTGTGGTTGCAATCGTAAGAACAGACAGCACACCAGACATTACTCTTTTCCAAGATCCTTTCATTTCTCAATACCTCACTTTGTTTTATTTTTCTGTTACTGATTTACAGGCTTTCACCTGTCTGATACAATCATAAGCATCACTCCGTTTTAAATTATTTGTGCGAACATCACTTCTGATAACAGCACAGTCATACGCCGGAGCCTGCATCATGCAAAAGTTCCGGCGCATAGTCTACTGTCATCGCCCGGCGAACCGGGCATAACAAAAATAAGGATTGAGCATTTTCCGATCAGAAGAAAACTTTTGCTGGTCGCAGAATGCGTAACTGAGCATCTGCTCCCTTCTGACCTTTTATTCAGTTATCAAGGTTCGCCGGATTAGGATTATCTTAAAGATTTTCTTTCAGATGTTTACCTCTCCACTAATTGCAAGTTTCAGAGGGTGTTTGGACGGCAAAAATTGAAATTTTTTATTTTTTTCTCAAAATCATCTCGGTTCTCCATTTTCATCAAAACTCCTAGATATTTTCATTAATGCTTTATGCACTGCATCAGACACACTGCTTCTACTCATTCCATACATACTCGCAATCTGCTTATGCGTTTTCTGTTCCCAGTAAACCTTTTTCAATATCTCCTTTTGTTTTTCCGTCAATACACTCATCAGCAGTTCAACCATCTGCTCCTGACTGACCTGTTCCTCTATTTTTGTAAGTTTGTCTTCCAGCTCCCCATAATCTTCTGCAATCGCATGATAAGAAAAACATTTATGGTTACGGTCACGACTTAAACTATTGCTGACAATACGGTCCTCCCCGATCATTAGCAGACTCAGATACCATTCCTTTTCATCAAAGAAACTTTCCTCCATCCGGACTGTTTTTCCGTTCATTACCGATTCATACTCATATCGACAGCTACTCACTGGAAAAACCGTTACCCTTCCTGCTGTCTGATACATCGCATACCCATTCTGGTACACCGCTACGAGTGCCATTCTCTCTCCGTTTCCAATCTTCTTAGAAGCAACTACCGGAATCTTTCTCTCCTTCAGTAGCTTATCCGTAGGTATCTTTTCGTTCTTCTCCGGTGTCTGGATCATTTTCTTTAACTCTCTTAATGTCAGCATAATTTGCCACCTTTCCTGCTGAATCGGTGGCAAAAAGAAAGGCAGCTAAGCTAAATAGACCCCGATTCCGCTAATTTTTTTTATTAGCGGAACCGAAGTTCCAGCCTGCTGCCTTCTCTATGGAAAACTATGGCATAAGTGTTACACCATATTTATCCAGCCTTATTTATTTCTATTTGTTATTGATACGGTATCCGTCTTTTTCTCCTTCTCTTTCTGACGAATTTCCTTCAATACATCCGAGTAATCTCCAAAAGCATCATAGGGACACATCCGGCGAAATCTCAGTTCTTCTTCCAGTGTCATCTTCTGTCCTCCTGTTCTTATCAGCCTGTCTGCTGTTGATGAAATGATTATAAAATAAACATTTTTGCTATACCTCATCAGATGTGGGGAATCTTCATGCTTTCCACCCCACATCTGTGGAACCTGTAAAAAAGCAAAAAAATACCGCTGCAAACTCTTTATAAAAAAGAATCTGCAACGGCATAAAATTTTCTATTCCATCGAGGACAGGCTGTTTATCATCGCTTTCATTGTTTCCAGTACCACTTTCTGTTTCTTATGTTCCAGCCTCCCCAGTTCAAAGATCAGAGATACGACTTCTGGATTTCTCTCCGGTTCTTCCAATTCCAGTAACAACTCATACGGACTTATTTTCAAGGCATTCACTGTCTTTGCAAAAGTATGTACATCCATAGTGTTCTCTGCATTCTCATATCGGGATATTGCATTAGAACTTTTGCCAATGATCTGTCCCAGTTCTTCCTGAGAAAGACCACTTTCTCTACGCTTCTCGCTCAGCGAATTTCCAAAGGCAATCCGTTCTTCTGATCGTATCTCTTTCAAATCGTGCAATACCCCCTTTCTGACATAATCTTCTGAGAACAAAAAAACCGGAATAAACAGCAAAGATTTTACATTCCATGCATCATAGGCTTGATTAGGCACAACTTCTGTCATCCTCTGCCTATGATGTCTGTGTAAAATACATTTACCGTTTATTCCGGCAGGACACTACACCTGTATCAAACGAAATAAACCAAAAGTATCGAACCTCTAAATGTCTGTGAAGTCAAATAATTGTTACGATTAATGCAAATGAATTTTAACACATTTGAAATCTTTTTGTCCACAAATACACAGTTTTTTCACATAAATTTCCATTTTTAAACATAAAAAAACGGCAAAACATCATGCTTCTTCTGTATAAAGACAATATTCCTGTCTTTTTACAGATAGCTGCATATGTTTTGCCGGGTTCCTGATGATTCTGTGCCATCTCCAACACGTTCAGCAAACTCTTGAATATCTACGCTGCATCTGAGGATTCTGCTGTCCAATCTTACAGTTCATAAATATTCTCATTCCTTGCATCCAATATTCTCTTCTGACCATCCATGCTGTCATTCAATCAGAACTCTTACAGTTCCGAATCACGCCTACCAGATGTGTCATATAACGCTCCAGACGGTCTACATCTTCCTTAGAACGCTTCTTATTCATATCAATGCCAACTACAACACCAAGGTCTGCAAATGCCGTCAGATCTCTGTGGCATCTCTGACATCTCACTTCTGAATAGGTAAAAATACTTTTCTGAGTTACTTTGCCACATACCGGGCAGGTTACAACTAATACATCTTCTTCGCTCATCAATCAATCCTCCAAGTAATATCTACACATACTATCACTCAAACGGATAAGGGAAATTGAAAACCGTTGATGAGTAAATAACAGGCGATTCCGCAGCATCGAGCCATGCCACCTGTTATATCCTGTTTTCACTGGGATCTGCTCTGACAATCTCATCGCAACTTACACCTGCTGCTGTCACTCTGTCATCACTTTTGCAATGACTTAATCACATGAACAGCAACACCTTGAATACTGCAATTCTGCGTGTAAATTTCCGGATACTTCGGATTCTCCGGATGTAAATGTACACACCTTCTTTCCGTATCAAGAAAAAACCGCTTCAATGTCGATTCATTCTCCACCAGAGCAACAACAATATCACCATCTGAAGCTGTATTCTGCTTCCGGATAACAACCATGTCTCCACTATGGATACCTGCTCCAGTCATAGAATCTCCATTCGCCCGCAAGATAAAGAACTCTCCATCTCCAAATAGTGAAACCGGCAGAGAAACATATTCTTCGACATATTCCTCCTCAAGCTGCGGCATACCACAGGACACTGATCCAAGCACCGCTGCCGGTTTTGTATCCGGAGATAACTTCTCCGTCCTCTCAGTAACAATCTCCCCATTGTGGTAGCTCAACATTCCTCTTTCATTCATCTCAACGAGGTATCTGTATACTGTACTCTTGACTATACCGAGCGCATCTGCAATTTCGCTGGTATAAGGTGAACGATGATTCAGCAATAAAAACTTCTCAGCGTAATTCAATATCTGCTGCATTAATTCTTCGCTCTTATGCCGCATCTTTTCACCTTACCTTTCTATCAGAAACGATGCGTTTCTGATAGCTGTATTATACCGAACATACATACGAAAGTCAATACATTTCCCCAATTTTATCGAACATATTTTCTTTTATTCATCTTCGAACTCCATTTCATTCATTTCTGGAAAATCCAGTAATTCAGAAACAGTCATATTTAAGCCCATGGCAATCTTACGCAAAGTTTTCAGTTTAGGATTCTTTGTTTCTCCATTCATCATGCTGTTGATTGTTGATTGTGTAATCCCCGATAATGTTGCAAGTCTGTTTATTGTTATCCCTCTGTCAGCACACAAGTCACTTAATCTCTTTATTATGGCATCTGAATACGTCATGTAAATTCTCCTTAAATCACAATATATATTCAGTATAAAGGATTTCCCTTTTGTTTATTAACGGTGTGTCGTTGACATTTCCGCAAACTGATGATAAATTAACGTTATACCGTTCTTTACTTGCACAACTTTAAGGGAGGAATTTACCTAATGAGCAAAAAAAAACAGAAACTTAAAAAAAATCTCTATAAAGCACTCACAGAATATTTCATTCATAATGCTAAAAACACTCTGTCATCATCAGAAAGTATTCTGGATCAGCTTGCCTCTTTTCGCATGGAAACAGGATTACCTGCCGCACTCAGACAAGATAAAAAATATCAAAAAGCTCAGAAAAACTGTAATAAAGCCAACGAAAAAATGCAGGATCTAAATCTAACTCCCCAGCAATGGGATGCGGTTGATGCCGCTATCACAGCAGAAAACATTGCATCTATAGAATATGTCCGTATTGCCTATAAGCAAGGAATCATTGATGCGTTTTCTATTTTACGAGAAACTCTTTAATATACCCATGTTAATCTAATCACTTGCAAGCAATGAAGCAGGGATTTATCTCTGCTTTCCCATTTTCTTCTCTATTGCTTCTGGAACTCTGATCAAGCCAAATCGCCATAGTATCGGATAAATATATGAAACTCCTCTAATGTCTCCAAGTGCCTTCGGTTTCTTCACTTCTTCTGAAATCCTCTTACTATTTTCAAATGCCAGAACCACACTACTCCAAGCAAGACTCTTACTTTTCTCTCTCCGGTCTATCAGCAGCTCTCTGTTATACTCTCCATTTTTGCCAACCTTTAATTTATACCGAAACGGTAATCCTGTTGCCGTTTTAAATGGATAATCCTGAAATGCAATCACCGCCTGCCACAAATTTTCCTCTGATAGTATTTCCTGTAAAAGCCGAACCTCCTCTTGTCTATTCTTATATGTCCGGCACCGCTCCGCATTTAGACTTATCTCTGCTGCATTATAAATTCCCTTTATGTAGGGCAAATAGGAATGAACCGATGCTCTGGAAAGACCTGTGAGTTTCATAATCTCCGGAATCTTTTTTCCTGACTGATGCAGATCATTGATTTCTGTACATATATCTGATGTAAATACATCTGCAGTAATAAGTAGCTTACGAAGTTTAAGCAATGTAATATTCAATTCTTGTGCTAATCCCCGCATAGAATCCGCTTCTTCATAAGCATCTCTTAATTCTTGAAGAAAATTATTAAATTGAAGTTCTGGATTATATTCTGGTTTCTTTTTTGGTCTTCCTGCCATTTTATAACTCCTATTTTCATGTGAATCCAATCGTCTCACGCCTAAAACAGAGGGCTCCCGTTAATCCTCAATAATCAGTACCTGTTCATCTTATCACATTTCTGAGATAATCGCTCCAACAACATTTCTAAACATGAATTCGTACAATTCGCTCGATTTGTGCGATTCGTGTCACTTTATCCAGGAGGATCATCTCATGAATGCAAGACAAAAACTTCATCAAATCCATCTTCAGGAATGGACCGTCAGATTTGCAGAGCAGAAAGCCAGCGGCCTTACTGTCCGGCAATGGTGCAAACAGAATAATCTTTCTTTCCACACCTATAACTACTGGAAACATCTTCTCAAGGAAGAAGTTGTTGAGCAGGCTTTGCCAGATATCGTTCCGCTTTCACTTCCTGTTCTCTCAGACTCTGGCTCTTCATTAGAAACAACAGTGCCTGATATTCGTTCCATTCGTGCGAATCGCTCGATTCGCTCAAATAACTCTAATGTACAAATGCAGATAAACAGTATTTCTATCGAAATAGATTCATCTGTTTCCGAAGAGTTTCTCTGTAAACTCATCAGGGCGGTGTGCCATGCTTAAAGATGCCGACCACAGTTATTTTGCCGGTGTCTATATCGTCTGTGGATACACAGATCTCCGCTTCGGGATCGATTCGCTGGCTGCCATCATCGAACGCAGATTTCATATGCATCTGTTTGTACCTAACACCCTCTTCCTTTTCTGTGGCAGGTCTTCCACCAGAATCAAGGGGCTTCTCTGGGAAGGTGATGGATTCCTGCTCCTTTACAAACGCGTAGAATCTGGCCATTTCACATGGCCGCGTTCTTCCACAGAACTCAGGTCCTTATCTGCTGAACAGTTCCACTGGCTGATGCAGGGCTTTGCCATTGATCCTATCATCCACGATATCACACCTGACACTTCCGTCTAATCCTGATATTTTGTGCAAAACAGAGAACTTTTTTCCAGTTCCCGGACATGTTTTCCATGTGCTGTGCACAGCTTCCAGACGCTTTTTAATCATCATTAAAAAGTGTCTGAAGCTCTGTACGGCACTTTTTCTTTTCAACTGTGTCCCATTTCCGGGATCCTCATACTCCCTTTCTCCTGCCTTTCAGCCATAGTCATTTTTACCTTTCAGCCGCTTTTATAAAGTGTCCTTTTTTCACCACTTCTGGTATAATGTTCTTATTAACATAGGAGGTGACACAACATGATCCGTAAACGATAGAACCTGAGTACCTTGACAAATATCAGGCCGCTTTTAGCGGCCATATTATTTTTCAGCTGCTTTCTTAGGCTTCCGGATATGTTCAGGCAAAGACGCAGACCATGGCAGAAGTTCCGTTAGAAAGTCAGTGCTTTTATCCTCTGCATGCTTTGGGATCTCTGTCAGCAGATATTCAAAATAAGCATAAGGCTTCAGATCATTCGCTTTTGCTGTTTCTGCGATACTGTAGATGATTGCTGAACTTGTTGCTCCATTGATCGTATCAATCATCTCCCAGTTCTTCTTTCCAATACAGAAACCTCGGATTGCACGTTCACTGGCGTTATTATCGATCGGAACATCACCATCGTCCAGAAACACTCTAAGATACCGTTCCTGATTTAAAGCATAGGTAAAAGCTTCCTTTGTTTTTCCGCTTTTTGGAACTTTAGTCTCATTTTGTTTTAGGTACGCAAAGAAAGCATCCACTAGTGGTTTCACCACCAGCTGACGCTGGATAAGCCTTTCTTCTGATGAAAGACCTGCTAGTTTTCCTTCTTCCCGGTAAATGGCTTGTATCTGTTTTATAAACAGATGCAGGATAGATTCTTTCTGATGCGCTTTCGGGATGACTTCTAACGCATCATAGAAGCGACGTCTGCAGTGAACCCAGCAGCCGGCAATCCTCAGATCTTCACGCTCTTTTTCAAGCGTATGATATACCTGGTATCCATCCGTAACACAGATCCCAGTGTAATCCTTTAAAAAATTTCTGGGATGTGATGCATTACGCGTCTTCTGGTATTCATAGAGGACGATCTGACGCTCCGGATACATAAACCCTGACCGGTAGACCCACATATAACTCTTGCTTCCGGCAGAACGTCCGTCTTTATTGACGAGGACCGGAGTTTCATCGGCCTGTATTACGTGATAATCATACAAAAGCTTATGTAGATGGTCATACAAAACTCCCAGATATTCTTCCCCCAGCCGGATCATCCAGTTTGCCATGTTCTGTCTGGTTATGGCAAGACCATACCGCTCGAATTCCTTTTCAAGACGATACAAAGGCACCGCATTTACATATTTACCGTTTATGATTGCTGCTGCGAGGGACGGTGAAACAAGACTTCCACGAAGCAGATTCCGAGGATGAGGAGCCTTTACCATATGTTCATCAAGCTTGCTTGAATACACACCGATATGATGTTCTTCTATTTCGACGCGGGCCGGAACAAATTTATAGCACCTTGAGACTGCATCTGGAAGCTGTTTCCATCCATTCTCACCGAATTCAGCAGTCAGTTCCTCTTTGCTCATGTAATGATCGATACGGTTGACAGGAAGGGATGCTATGTCAGCAGCTTTTTTTCCAGGCTGTTTTTTCTTCTTTGGCATTTTCACTTCCAAATCATCTGGTTCTGGTGCATCCAGGTCACAGACAGCTTCTGCCTCATTAAAGAACACAATCGTTCCATCAACCTCCATAAAACAAATCTGTTCTGGATCGGACATCTTTTCACTGGATCTTCCGAAACGGTTCTTTTTGGAGAGGATCAGTTGTTCCATCATCAGCTGCATCTTATCATTTAATGATTGTGTCTGTCTGGTCAGTTCTTCCATCTGTTCCTGCATTCCCAGGAATAGATGGATCAACAATTCTTTGTCAAGTTTATTCAGTTGTTCTTCTGTGTACTTAAATGCCATAACCGGAACTCCTGTCTTTATACTGGTTCTGATTATAACAGATTTTTTGTATTACCGCCAATTCCGGTCATTAGCTTCTTCAGCATAATGACGGTGGATAATACATCTGAAAAGCTGTTGTTTTACAGCATTTCAGATGTATTATCCACAGCAGACAAACCAGCTCTTTGCTGATGCATCCTGCCTGGTCTGCCTGTTTGTGGACAACCTTTAGGTTTGAGTGGACAGCCTCTGTTCAGATATCTTTTTGACTTTTTTATTTTCAGCATTCTGCACAAACTACATGATACTTGGCGTTTCTTTTAACTCTTCAATTGGATACCGGGCAACAATCTCAAGTCCCTGCATCAGCATACGATACTGGTCTTTAGTGATAGACATTGCTTCATCTGCAGAGCGCGGCCATCGGAACGCACCATTATCAAGCCTTTTGTACATAAGAAGGAATCCATCTCCTTCCCATAGTAAAGCTTTGATACGGTCAGATCTTCTTCCACAAAACAAAAATAATGTATTTTTATCATATGGATCAAGTTTGAACTGAAAACGCACGATTGTTGCCAGGCCATCAATCCCGCGCCTGAGATCTGTGAATCCCATGGCAAGATATACTTTTTTGAAACCGGAAGCATCCGCATCATTCAACATGGCTGAATGCCCCTATAAGATGACGCAGCATTTCTGGTGACACACCAGAAAATATTTCTGCTGAAAGTCCCTTAGTATTTTTAATGCGTATTAAAGGAGCTGTATCATCGGAAGTAACGGTTTGTGGGATTTTGGGAAGTTCGGTTGAAGCAGTCGTTGGAACTGGTAATTCTACAAAAGCAGTAGCAGCCGTCCCTTGTACCTGCTCCAGACATACTTCACGGACACGACGAAGACGGTAGTAATAGTTTGCTTTTGTAAGATTATTCTGGGCACACCAGGTTTCAACATCCATTCCCTTCGGTCGACTTTGGCAGTCGCGGATCTGCTCTGCCCACTGTTGGAGTCTGACCTGCTGAGCCACAAGGCTGGTTTGTGTAGCCATAACATTCCTCCTGATCATAGCAAGTTAAAAAAGTTGAGCACTAAACTTTTTTGACTATCTGATTTTGTTGAATATAATTATGGCACGAGTTTACAGGTATGAAAAGGTACTTAGGTTCTACCGTTTACCATGATCCAGTTATCAGATGAACAGTTAAATAATCTCGGCAAAGAAGCTCTCGTTGTTATCGTATCTTCTTTACAGGATCAGCTCCTTGCCCTGCAGTCCCAGCTGGATCATGCCAACGCTCAACTCTCCGATAATAACCGCCAGATCGAACTGCTCACAGAACAGATCCGCCTCATGAACCAGCGGTTCTTTGGCCGTAAATCTGAATCTGCCGTATCTGAAGTTGATGGTCAGCTCTCCCTGTTTGATTCCTTCAATGAAGTTGAATATCTGAAACAGGATTCTTTAAAGGAACCTGAGATCACTGAAGTGATCATTCCGTCTTACCACCGTAAAAAAGCTGTCGGCAAACGTGAATCCGATCTGTCCGGACTTCCGGCACGCATCATCGAACACACTCTTTCTGACGAGGAACTGGCGGTAAAGTTTCCTGACGGTTACAAGGAACTCCCTGAGGAAGTTTATAAACGCCTGCACATTATTCCGGAAACATTTATCGTGGATGAACATCATGTCCATGTCTATGCCTCCAAAAGTAATGACGGGACTATCCTGAAAGCTCCAAGACCAAAGGATCTTTTCCGTAACAGTATCGCTACCCCTGCACTTGTCGCTTCCATCATCAATGGCAAGTATACAAATGCCCTGCCTCTGGAACGACAGTCAAAAGCTTTTAAAACAAATGGTATCCAGCTTTCCACAAATACCATGGCAAACTGGGTGATCAAAAGTACTGATGTATATCTGTCCCTGATCTATGACCGGCTCCATGAACTGATCTATGACAGTAAGGTCATACATGCAGATGAGTCACCGATAAAAGTTATGCGGATCGATCATGCAAAGATCAAAAACGGCAGGAAGACTTACATGTGGGTCTACCGAAACCGGCCACTGCGCGGGACCCATCCCGTTGTGCTTTTTGACTGGCAGCCTTCCCGCCATTCTGACCATCCGCGGGAATTCCTGAATACTTTCTCCGGCACTGTGGTCACGGATGGATACCAGGTCTACCATAAGCTTGCAAAAGAACGCCGTGATCTTAAAGTCGCAGGCTGCTGGGTCCACGCCAGAAGACCTTTTGCAGAATTCATAAAGTCTGTCGGTCAGGACACTGCCAGAGGATCGATCGCCCAGGAAGCATACAGCATGATCACAGAGATCATGCACATCGATAATACTTTTGATGACCTCTCTGTTACAGACCGTAAAAAGCAACGTCAGCTTGTTCTTTCAGAAAAAGTGGATGCTTATTTCGCATGGGCAAGACAGAAATACTCACAGGTGACTCACAACAGCACGATCGGAAAGGCTCTTGCTTACAGCATAAATCAGGAAGAATATCGTCGTGTGTTTTTATCTGATGGGAATGTCCCGATGGACAACAACTATGCAGAACAGGCAATCCGGCCTTTTACCATTGGCCGTAAAAACTTCGTAATGATTGAATCTTCCAATGGTGCAAAGGCAAGTGCGATCCTCTACAGTCTGGTTGAAACAGCAAAAGCAAACATGATAAATACTTTCGAATATTTTAATCTGCTGCTTACTGAGATTCCTCAGCACATGGATGACAAAGATCTCAGATTTATTGATGATCTCCTTCCATGGTCACCCAGAGTCCAGAAAGAATGCCCAAGTCGATACAAAAAGTCTTGATTTTTCAATGTGCATATCTATTCTGTAAAATCTGCTCAATCCCCGCTAGAATGCGGGGATTTTTGATACCCAGTACTCATGTTTGAGGATTTACGGGCTCCCTACTCGGACTAATGCTCCGATAGCTGTCCTCTGTTTCTTATTTTATTTTTTCGCTTTCGACAATATCCCAAATAATAGATAACACCACCTACTGCTCCACCAAGTGTATTATAGGTCAGATCTGATATTTGAAATGTCCCAAGATGGAATAATAGCTGAGTAAATTCTATCATAAAAGAAAATACTGCTACAACTTTTGTGGCTTCCCAAACGGTTTTTCCAAATCTAATATTCTTAGATTCATCAAGTAATTCTTTTTGAAATGCCCACAATAGTAAAATAGAAAATGGAACAAATAACATGAAATTCTCTATAGATTCTGTTGTAAACTGTCCATCTTCGTATAGTCCCCATCCTCCCAAAAGCTTTCCAAGCGGATCAAACCATATCTCACGATTTAAAACTGTTCGGAGTAATATCATTGCTGTATAAAAGGCTAATACGAATGTCCGACGAAAATTTGAAGAACTTTTAAATGCTCTCCACCACGTTCCAAACATATTTCGGATAAAATTATTCTTTTTCCACCCATGCTCCTTACCATATAAATATAAGAACATTGTTAAAAAGGCAAGGAGAACGGCAGCCCAGAAGGGCTGATAAAGTGCTGATAATACATTATATGCTATTTTATTAAATATTTCGATTATCTTACTTCCCATTGTTCTCCTTCACTGCTTATTTCAAATCTTCAAACAAACCTTTCTGATATACACCATCCTCTATCAATTTAGCGAATGATTTCACTACATAGTCTTTATCCTCTTTATAGGTTACTCCGAACCACTTGTCATTCGTATCTAACACTTTTACAGAAACTTTACCTGCCTGAAGAAGTTCATCTATGTAGATTGGCAGTAAATACTCTGCTTTCAGAATATCTTTGTCTCCCATGTTGGCAAAGAACCCTTTAAATCCATTTTCTAAAATCTGCATGAATTCCGGTGTAAGTCCCCACATATTCATGGATGCGTAGGATTCCGCATTGATTGAGGTGAGCTGTCCATCGTTGTCTACTGCTGCACCCTCTGGAGTCTTAACAATATTGGAAGTTTCATGTACTGCTGTGAGATAGCCTTCTTCGTTTGTTTCGCAAATTCCTCTAGTAACAGCACCATTCTCACTTAAAGTATTCTTCAAAATGAAACCTGCCATGCAGAACTGATTGGCTTTTTCTGGTGTATAACCTACAAGGAAATTATGAAGCTTACCAAATGCTTCTTTTCCATAGTAGTCATCTGCATTGATAACTGCAAATGGCTCATGCAGAACTTCTTTACAAGCAAGAACAGCCTGTCCTGTTCCCCAAGGCTTGGTACGCTCGGCAGGAAGTTCCACCCCTTCTGGAAGTTCATTTAATTCCTGGTATGCATAAGCAATCTCTACATCAAGATTGTTGCAAATCTTTTCGATACGGTCACCGATTGCTTCTTTAAATGCGTCCTTAATATCTTTACGGATAATAAAAACAATTTTGTTGAAGCCTGCTTCGATTGCATCATGGATAGAATAATCCATGATGATTTCTCCATTTAAGCCAACCGGAGCAAGTTGTTTGATTCCGCCGCCGAATCGGGAACCGATTCCGGCAGCCATGATAACTAATGTTGTTTTCATCTTTTCCCTCTGTAATCCTCAGTTACACTCTTTCTCTTCTGCAAACTTTTTAAATAACTTCATATCAAAATATTTCGCTTATTATTTTTTTATCATGTATTTTTATATAAACTTTTTAGAAGAATTTAAATTTGTATTATTTTTATTAATCCCTCTGGAAAATGTCTCTCGTATACACCTTCTCCTGCACATCATCAAGGCAGCTATCATAACGGTTTGCAATGATTGCCTGACTCTGTACTTTAAATTCATCTAAGTTATTCACTACCTTACTGCCAAAGAAAGTCGTTCCATCTTCAAGTGTTGGCTCATAAATGATTACGGTTGCTCCTTTTGCTTTAATACGCTTCATAACTCCCTGAATACTACTCTGGCGGAAGTTATCCGAGTTGCTCTTCATTGTCAGTCTGTATACACCAACAACAACTTCATGCTCTTTATGTACGTCATAGCAGTCACTTGCCTCATATCCACCTGCGATTTCTAATACACGATCTGCAATAAAATCTTTACGTGTGCGATTCGATTCTACGATTGCCTCAATTAAATTCTCCGGTACGTCTGCGTAGTTCGCCAGTAACTGTTTTGTGTCTTTTGGCAGACAATATCCACCATAACCAAAGGACGGATTATTGTAATGGGTGCCGATACGTGGATCAAGGCAGACTCCGTTAATAATCTGCTGTGTATTCAAACCTTTCATCTCTGCATAAGTATCTAACTCATTAAAATAGGATACACGAAGAGCAAGATATGTATTTGCAAATAATTTTACTGCCTCTGCTTCTGTAAATCCCATGATTAATGTATCAATATCTTCTTTAATCGCACCTTCCTGAAGAAGACCTGCAAATGTCTTTGCTGCCTTTACCAGTCGTGCATTATCTACATCTGTTCCAACGATGATTCGGGATGGATACAGGTTATCATAAAGAGCCTTTGACTCACGTAAAAATTCTGGACTAAAAATAATGTTATCACAGTGGTATTTCTCACGAACAGATGCTGTATAGCCTACTGGAATAGTTGATTTAATAACCATAATCGCATCCGGATTATATTTGATAACAAGCTCGATTACAGCCTCTACTGCAGAAGTATCAAAAAAATTCTTCTTACTGTCATAGTTCGTCGGTGCGGCGATGACAACATAATCTGCATCTTTATAAGCAGCCTCTGCATCTAATGTCGCTGTCAGATTTAACTCTTTCTCTGCTAAATACTTCTCAATATAGTCATCCTGAATCGGAGACTTTCTGTTGTTGATCAGATTCACTTTTTCTTCAATGATATCCACTGCCATTACTTCATGATGCTGAGATAAAAGTGTGGCAATAGATAAGCCAACGTATCCTGTTCCTGCTACTGCGATTTTCATGTGTGTTCTTCCTTTCCTTAAATATCTTTATTTATTATCGCTAAACTTCTTTCTGATATTTCCTGACTAACAGGTTTTAAATGAATTATCATATTGTAAATATTACATATAAAACTCCTTATACCACTCAGCAAACTTTCTAAGACCATCTCTTAAACTCGTTGCCGGTTTAAATCCAAAGTCTTCCTCTAATGCAGATGTATCTGCATAAGTTACCGGAATATCTCCCGGCTGCATTGGCACTAACTTCTTATGTGCTTCAAAATCATAATCTTCCGGTAAAACACCTGCACGAATCAATTCCTGCTGTAAAATGTCTACAAAGTCAAGCAAATTTTCTGGCTGATTATTTCCAATATTATAAACAGCATATGGTGGAATTGGAAGTCCGTCCTCTCCATTCTTCTTCTCTGGAGCTGCCTGCATTACTCGTTTTACACCTTCTACAATATCATCTACAAATGTAAAATCTCTCTTGCAATTTCCATAATTGAAAATCTGAATTGTTTCATTATTACGAAGCTTATTTGTAAATCCAAAGTATGCCATATCCGGTCTACCTGCCGGACCATATACTGTAAAGAAACGAAGTCCTGTAGACGGAATATTATATAACTTACTATATGCGTGTGCCAACAACTCATTGGACTTCTTCGTTGCTGCATACAAAGATACTGGATTATCTACCTTATCCTCTGTAGAATATGGCACCTTCTTATTACTTCCGTAAACAGAAGAAGATGAGGCATAAACTAAATGCTCTACTCCCTTTGCTCCCTTATCATAAGAATGACGGCAAGCTTCAAGAATATTGTAAAAACCAATGAGGTTTGATTCGATATAAACATCCGGATTCGTAATAGAATAACGAACACCTGCCTGTGCTGCCAAATTTACAACAACATCCGGCTGATATTTTTCAAAAACAGAATCAACCAATGCTTTATCCGCAATAGAACCTTTCACAAAAGTCCAACTAGATTCTGCATGTTCCTCTGCTGACTTCTCAATTTGCTGTAAGCGATACTCCTTGATTGAAACATCGTAATAATCATTCATGTTGTCAATTCCAACAATCTCTATCTTTTTTACTGTATACAACAATTCTAATATTAAATTAGCACCAATAAACCCTGCAGCACCAGTTATCAGCACTTTCTTTCCCTGTAATTTAATATTTATTTCTCTCATTTTTCTCCTTTACTTTATGCCTTTTTCTTAATTCAATCAAATTCTATATGCCCTTTCCATCCAGAAGTTGGCTCAAAATCGAAGTACCTGATTTTCTTTATTTCGTCATTACTTCTATTATCCAATTCCTCAATGTTTGATTTAACCATTATATTATCAGGCGTATCGTCAATTATATATTTTTCTTTTTTCATCGCCGCTCTTACTATTACCGGAATTTTCTCATAATCAAATCCCATTATTGATGCAATAACTTTATCAAACTTTACAGGATTAAATCCAACGGCAATTATTCCACAATTTTTGCATGTCGGCATTACTGGCCCCTCACCCTCGCCACTTTTTACCATATCTGCTATAATAATTACCTTGCGCTGTTTAGTATCCTGAAGAATTCCTTTCTTATCCGCATAATATACTATTTTATTTATATCTGTCACAGTTTTTGAAATCGTATCATTCCCATACCAACTGCCTTCCACATACTTGTTCTTTTGGAATCTTAATATTACTGAACAGCACTTAATCATATATTGAATTATTTTTACGTATTTATATTTTTTATTAGCCTGATACATATTTTTTTTATCCAATAAGGCAGATCTAATAGAATGGATTAAATTCTTTTTTTCATATTCATCTCCCCCAGTATCCTTTGAACCTTTTGTATGATGAGGCAAAAATTCTTTTCTAATATTAACACCAACAAAATTTTTTAATGATATTGTAGCTCCTGCTTTTCTATGCGATTTAGGTTTTGGCATATTAATAATAACATCTGCTTTTAACACATAATCTGATATATAATATTCGTGTTTCAAAGGTGAGTGATGCTTTTTCATTATTTCAGGATTATAATTCGTGATTCTCATTCTATTTAATTTACGTGAATCAGTTCCATAAAATTCACTATTATCTTTCAAATCAATAATAGTTCCTTTTGCGTCTTTATTTATAGTATTTATATACACCCCCCCATCAATTACATTTGATGTCAACTCTCGAAAATCAACTATTGATACCTTTTTACCCTTCTTCTGATAATATTTCACCAAATCCAAATATCCGCTTGTTTCAATCAAATGTTTAAAATTACACTCTTGCATAGGTGCATCACCTAAAATAATTTCTCCTGTATTGCCTAATGCGATTAAAACATAATCAATTACCGCAGCTACTACTGACGGTTGAGTATACAAACATTCAGTATCTCCATTAAGTTTATTTTCGTCCATAACGAGATTAGGCTTAATTAATACACAATCCCCTTTTTTTATTATACTTCCAAGTGGATTCCATTCTCTTGATCCATAATGTGAATCATCTAATCCTAATAGATGAAAATTCTGTCTTACAGCTTCATATACATCATTATTTTCTTCCGCAATATCCTTTTCCTGATATTCAGGATAATTTTTACTAGGTCTAAATAAGTTCTTTTTATCTGGATAACTTATATTATCCATTTTATACAATCCAATTTGAATATCTTCCATACTTTATATCTCCTAAAGTTTTATCCAACTTCCAAGTAAATAGTCATATTTTTCTGGTTCAAACTCTTCAAAACCACTTCCAGGATAAAAAGTTATCTCTCCAAAATAAACCTTTCCGTTTATTTCATAAAAATCTATTCTAACAAACTTTATATTTTCCGACAGTTTCTCGGCTAATTCAACCATCTCTGTGTAATTTTCAGGCTTTTTTATCTCCACTGGATTTCTAGGATAATGTCTTTCAAAAGGCATTGGTTTCCACTTATCATCATAAAAATTAACACATAAACCATCTTTCAAATTTCTATTAGAACAAACAAAGGAACATTTAACCTTTCCATTAAAACACATTAATTTATAATCTTTAAGCTCCGTTTTTGATTCATCTACCATATATTCTTCTGCTATAATTCTTGGTTTCACATTTTTATAAGGATATTCTCTTCCCACCTTATAAAAATTTTTCTTCATATTTTTAGATAGTTTCTTTCTTGCTGCAATAAAATCGAAAGTATCCTTATTATCACAAATCACTACACCTCCAGAATCATGTGTGCATTTTAAAACAAATTTATCCGGAAGTGCTGAAAAGTCTATTTCATCAAATGAATTCCATACTCCTAATAATGGTATTAGGTATTTTTCACCTATTATATCTTTTATATAACATCTTACATCATATTTATCTACTAATCTTGTCCGTTCATCAAAGTGTTCATTTAATTTTAACCACTGCAACTTTTCATTAAATCCTTGAGGATTTTTCCAGTTAATCTTGTGACCAATTCTAATTTTATACATTCTACTAAGATAAATTTTATCTGGTACTATTTCCCCAATTTTATGTTTCAGCAAATAGTATTCTATTTTTTCAGGATGTTTAATATAATCTACAATTTTTTTTCCATAAGACTTCATTACTATTCTCCTCGTATTACTATATTTTTCATTTCTTTGTAAACTTTAAGTATAATATTTGAACATATCTTTCTGCATTTTCTTTAATAATTATTTTCATATCAGGGAAAAGAGATAATACTCCAAAATATACTATGATACAAATTATGATAGATATAATTTCATATATCACCCCATTGCCACAAATAAATCGTAGACTAACTGATGTTGCAATCATGGCTATACACGCAATTAATACAGGATATATGTTTTTTATAACTTTAATAAACGAAATTTTTGCAACTATATACACCGCAGTAAACTGAATTAAATACATTAAAAAACTAATCATGCACTGCGACAGACAAAGCATTTTGAAACCTTGTTTTGCTCCAAAAATCAATGTAGGAATCAAACATGTTAAATAAATCATTTGTACCAAAAATGAAACTTTCGGCTTTCCAAGTGCTCTATATACTTCACTATTAAAGTTATTGAAAATAACTGATAAAGCACTAACAAATCCCCACATACCAATAAATATTGTTGCTTCTTTCCATTGACTTCCTAGTAAAATGCTAGTTATTAAGTCTCTGTATAAAAATATTCCTATGCCCATCGGAATAACAATAATACTCACCATCTTTTGAAAATGATAAAACATTTTTTTAAACTCTATTTTATCATCTTGTAATCGAGATAATGCTGAAAATAATACCGGTGTAACTGCACTCGTTATTAATGTAATAAACTGATTAACTGTAGAAATAGAAGTTTTATACAATCCAACATAATATGTACTTAAATACACTCCCACAAGAAAAGTTCCCATATAAGATGTTAACCAAATGGAAATCTGTTCTAATAATGTCCACATGCTAAAAGACAACATTTCTCGTAATTTTTTTATATCAAAAAATAGATTGGGTTTCCATTTTGATCTACTTGTTAAAATAACAGCATTCACAATGTTTAAAACTAATGTTCCTATTATTAATGCCCAATAGCTTCTAAGAAAATATGCTAATGGTACTGTAACAAAAATTGGTACTGATACTCCAACCATTCTTACAAAAAATAAGGTCTTAAAGTTAAATTCTCTTTTATATAAAGCTGTTTGTATACTTGAAAATGATGTTACTGGCAAAACTGCAGATGCAATTGCCAAAACATTTCCTTTTCCCGGACTTCCAACTAAAACAGCTAAATAGTCTCTAAAAGAAAAAATTAATATCCATAAAAAAAGAGAAATACCTAAATTTGTCCAAAACGCAACTGTGGTACTTTGATATTTATCTTTTTCATCACTAAAATCGTGTTGAATTAAATACTTTTGAAAACCTGCATCTGTAAACATATCAGCAAAACTGATTATCACATTTACAGTTGCTACTACCCCAAAAGCTTCTGGCGTCAATAATCTTGCTAATATCATGCTTGATACAGGTGCAATTAATTTTGCTAATAATTCTGAAATAGTAGACCACTTTGTTGCTGTGCCAATTGTCTTTTTTAAATCATTTTGCATACATCTTCATCCCTTAAATATTATTTTTTTTATTAACAGTCAAACCCATAAGAATAATTGCACCCATTATAGCCATTAAATAAATTTCCATATATGCATAAAACCTAATTGTTTCAACTTCAAAAACCAGGCAATATAAAATCAGAAGAAATACTAATCTAATTAAAAAATTAGTATTTTTGTTTTTATACGATTTATATAATATAAAAGCATAATACCAATAATAAGTTACAAATCCTACGATACCTAAATCAGCTAAAATCTCACCATAATTAGTATGTGAATATACAATAGTTCTAAAATTTAATTCACTGTACTGTGCGTATCTAAATGCATCAATTCCCCATCCTAATAAGGGTTTAGAATGAAATAAAGTCATTGCATTTACCAGATATGTTGATCTGTCTATTGTACTCATATCCGAACTATTAAGTCCCATAAATGCTTGTTGCAATCGTTCACCAAAAATTGCATTCAAAAATGGTACATTAAATATTAAAACAAGAGTAACTAAAAACAGCATTATCAAAACCAATATATTATGTACACGTTTATTTAAAGAAGGTTCTGAAATCCCATATAATACTACAAAAAATGCTAGTACCATTAACGCACCTCTGGATCCTGTACAAATAACAGAAAAAATATTAATAATTATTACAATATAATTATATTTTTTCTTTTTTTCCATTTTATTAAGAATAAATGCGATAACCGCTGCAATTGCTGAAAGATGACCAATTTCATTACGCCACTGATTTGTTATACCACCATATCCAATACTTCCATAATTTTCAATTCCTGAAGTTAATAATGCCAATATAGCCATGATGGTAATTGCCGTAATCCACATTTTTAAAAAAGAAACAACTTTTTCCCACGAATTGATATATATACAAATACATAACAATATCGGAAGTATACGAAACATCGCTGTAAAAAATGGAGAATTGGATGTATCCTCATACGACCATTTCAAAGATAACACAGCTAAAATAACAAATAGCAAATACCACACAAAAATATACTTTATATTTCTAATTTGAATTTCACTTAATTTATATCTTTTCATCAACGTAAGACCTGTCGCTACAACAACCAATAAAACAGATCCATCACGAAAAGTTACATTCCAATTAAATGAACTAATAATTATAAAATGAAAGCACAACATAACTCCCAATAAATCCCATTTTTTATTAAATATTGATATATTCATCTATAATTACTCCCTATTCTGTTAAGGAACATAGCATTTCGTTCCATTGCTTTAGTATATAATCAATTGAACATTTCATAGTTATTGATTTTCTTGCATTTAATCCAAATTTTTCTGTTTCCTTTGGATTTTCTATAAAATATTCTATTGCTTCTTTCATTTTTTCAACATCACCTGTTGGTACTAACAATCCGTTTTCATAAGAACGAATTAATTCTTTCGGTCCTGTTTTACAATCAGTTGATATACATGGTAATCCACATGCCATAGCTTCTATTAAAGCATTTGGCATTCCTTCATAATCCGAAGATAATATAAATGCATCTGCCTTCATCAATACATCTTTCATATTATTACTTCGTCCCATCAACTTTATTCCTGTCTCTTATACACATCTCCGAGCCCACGAGACAAGAGGCAA
>ERZ1026903.60-NODE-60-length-65236-cov-22.847225_pt1 | contig 65236 bp, 63 predicted proteins | sample MGYA00380180_ERZ1026903 | MGnify/ENA primary metagenome ERZ1026903 (study PRJEB33269, sample SAMEA4719816) | human gut metagenome | biome: human-associated habitat; feature: organic feature; material: feces | place: Cameroon | collected 2013-10 ... | reverse complement strand
TGTCGCACACCTTTAGCATATTTACTTTGGTGACACCTCCTACGAGTTGCACCAAACGTATGCTGGAATCAAATGTTTTTGTATCTGGTAAAACTATCATATATTATCTGTTATTCATGTCCATACAAATCCACCTTGATGTCGAAAGGCGAATCAAAGTCCTTCAGCATCGCATGCTTCGTATCTTTCTCTGAGATATTGGCATGCTCTGTAGGGATTTTCCAATCGATGCCGAGGGTATCATCAAGTATGCTAATGCCACCATCTGCCTCTGGATGATAGAAGTTATCACACTTGTATTGGAAGACGGCTGTTTCTGAGAGAACAGCGAAACCATGAGCAAAGCCCTTTGGGATGAAGAACTGACGATGATTATCTTCTGTCAGTTCTGCCACCACATGTTTGCCATAAGTAGGGGAGCCTTTACGAATATCCACTGCTACATCGAGCACTCTACCTTTTACGCAGCGAACCAGCTTGCTCTGGGTATAAGGTGGGCGCTGGAAGTGCAGGCCTCGCATCACTCCATAGCTACTCATAGACTCGTTGTCTTGGCAGAAGTGAACACTGTGTCCAAGGATAGGAGAGACCTTCTCTTCAAACTCTCGCTCGCTGAAACTCTCGAAGAAGTAGCCACGAGCATCACGGAAGAGGCGTGGCTCTATGATGAGGACACCATCTATTTCTGTTTTAATTATATTCATTGGTTTAACTTATGTTCTTTAATAAGAATTTCTAAAATCATCCCGTCCTTCTTTACCATTAAAGAAGGCTCCACCTTTCTCACCAAGCCTCTCTTCCCTCAGGAACGAGAGGATGTAACCGCCCTCCGGTGCTCGGAACCGCTACGCTATAAGGTTGGCGGACCATCAAAGGTCTCGCCATATTGTGCGGGATGGGACCGCCTAGGGTCAGTGATTAGTTTATACCATTTGCAAGAAACTGAGACAAACATATAGCCGAATTATTTCTTTTCCAAATAGGTTTAATCCGTCTTATCTGCTTTATTCTTTTAACAGGTTTCGTTATTTTGAAGGATTTTATGGGACTGGCTTTAACTTCTATGGATGCAGATTGCTTATTGAATCCAACTATATAGCCTTTTAAGTCACGCATATACCCATTAAAATACCAACCTAATTGCATTCCATTAAATCCGTATACAGTATAATCTTTATCCAGATAAGCAACGGGCACACCATTCCATAAAAAAAAAGTATTTCCATCGTCTTTATCTAGATAAGCTACTGGGGTTCCATTAGTATCATAGAGAGTTTCTATCATGGCTTATTCTTCCCTAGTTTCATTTTGTCTTGTTCTCAATTCTTCTTCTGTAAAAGACTCACAGCAGCTTTTTGAAGCCATTAAAACTCTAAGGTTTTCATTTGCTAGACTATCCTTTAATTCCTGTTCCTTTGTAAATTGAACTGGCTCATAAAATCTATCAATTTCTGTTTGTTTTAATTCTTTATAACCTAAACTTAATGCCATTTCAGACAATAAATCCAAAGCAAAGGAATTATTGTTTGGAAAATCTGGAGATAAAGAATTTAAACTGTTATGATAATCCTTCCATGCTTGCCTAACTTTCTTGTCATCTTGGAAAACTACATCTATCAAATTTAAAGCATCAACCTTTTCCTTCAATATTGTCGTTGTTTTCCGATTTGCCATCAATGTGAAAAACAAATGCCGCTTTGCATCTTTCTTTGCCTTTCGGTCTTGGAATTTTGTTCCTCCCAACCATATTATTATAGGAATTATCGTCACACCAACAATCTGGCATATCGCTAAAAATGTTTGAGTATCCATTATTTATCAGAATTTATAAAAAACAAAAAACGTATAACTAATGCAAGACCAAATCCAAACACTCTAAAATTTTTAAAGCACGTTCAAAATGTTCTACGATTTCACTAAAAGACATCGATATGTCTATGCCATGAGCCACATTATTCCGAACTTTATTTATAGAATCCAATGACTGTTTTACCATTGAGCCAGATTCTAGCTGCTGAAGTTTTTCCTTAAAAAGTTTGCATTTATCTTCATCGAAGGCATTTAGAATCGTACAGATATTAGCTAAAGTAGGATTCTTTGATGATTCTCTTACATGAGTTGATATAAAACTTACTAATTGATCAGAGAATTGCTCATAATAATCTGCAATGATAGACTTGTAACCCTGCTCTAAAGTACCACAACAACGTATCGCAGCATATTTAGTAAGGAAGTTACTGACAGGTGACATTGCACCAACCATTGCTATTAAAGCCTTTAATCGAGTCATTTCTTGCCTACAATCTTCTATAGACAAATTAACCTCCTCATTATGCATCATAATTCCATTCCGTATATTTCAGACAAAACTAACTTTATTCGCTTATGAATATTCACCGCTTGCATCGTACCGGAAGTTATACAGTCACGATATTCCTGATTTCTCAACAACAACTCTTTCTTAGAATTCAAGTTCTCATTAGTGCCAACAAAACCTCGCTCCAAAGCTATAGATGTACCAATCATCAATGAATCAAATATTGTAGCATACATTTTTTTTCGATACTTCGTAAAATCGTTTTGAAGATTGAAAAAAGCATTTTCATCAAATCTATCATAAATGAAATCTATGGTTTCTGTGAACTGTTTTTCTTTACTCTCCAAAAAGTCTAATGAAGCTGACTTATAATCAGACATATACCGATTGAGCGTCTGTTTCAAACTAACATATGATCTTTGCGTATTATACACGTCTGGAGTACTCATTGCGAAAAAACGCAAAATCAATTCTAAGTCAAGCATTCTTTCATCAGGTTTCTCGCTCCCATACAAAGCTCTCCATTTTTCATTAGCATTCAACTGAAAAAGCAACGTATTCATATCACCTTGATATACACAGTTTCGAATTTCCTGTGCATTCAATGTTTTACCACTTGTATTAATACGTTCAAAGACCTGATAAAGTCCCGAATCATTATTGGGCTTTTTCTGCTCAAAAATAATTGCATGTATTGAATATAAACGTAATCTTCGTTTGTCTGACTCAGAAAGTTCCTTATATGTTTTATTTCTCCATCTCTCATTGATCAAAGGAGAATTGTAAAGTCTAAATGGCTCATCAGAATCTTTCCATGTACCTTTAGATATATAATCTACTAAAGTTGTTAATCGCTGATAACCATCGATAATCAACCTCTTGTCATCAGCAACATTAGCCAAAAATATACTTGGTATTGGAAGTCCCAACAGTAAAGACTCAATAAAACGGCTAGCCTCCTTCTTATCCCACACATAATTACGCTGAAGTTCTGGCTTTATAATGTCTCCGTCTTCATACTGAGTAATTAATTCACGGACTGAAGGATCGGCACCCCACGACTGAATATTAAACAAATCATCGTTGGAGAACTCGTCTTCACGCTCATCTTTACCATATTCAATATTCTCAAATTCACTCATAATTACATATAATTAGTAAGTTTAGTATATCACCAATACAATGCCCCCACTATATTACAAGCAGTTACACGTATCAGATTTTTGATATATATAGTTGTTTTTTAGGGTGAAGGATTGCTAAGCACACTCCTTCACTTCATCTGTTTTTCCTGCAAATTCATTTCCATAGCTACATATTGAAAGTAATACTCAATACAAGCTAAAGGAACTTTTGCTCTTCTATCACCAGTTTGTTCAATACTGGCAAGAGTTTTTCTATCTTGCGGCACTTCACCTTATTATAATAGAAGTCTATATCGTCGAGGAGGTCATACGCCTGGTCTTCGGGCATATCACCACCATAGCCGCCAGCGACAATCGTAATGGCGGCTAGCTTGCGAGCATCTAAGTGGATATGGAAATCATACATGCTTCGAAGGATTACAGGAAGGGTATTGTATATGACGTTACAATAGTGCAAGAGGTCTTTGAAGTCTTCTGATTCCGTCAAGTAGGCTTCGAGCATTTCTTCCTGATATTGGCGGAGAAGCAATAGGTACTTTTCCTTTCCTACCTTACCTTTTATGTTTTGGGTCATCACCCAGAATAGGGCATGGGAGAGGACTATTTTATCTTCGGAAGGATGATAATAGAAGAGGTCGTCTTCTGGGCTATGACTCTTAGCCCAATGTTCTTCTAACTTACCTATCATTTCCTTTCGAAAGGAATTTCTATCTTCTTTATTCATTGTAATATATTGTTTCTTTTGGAACGTAAATCTCGCAAATCACGCAGAATATAAGTTTGATAATTCTTGTCTATATCACCTCACTCACGCTCACCTCATCCATAATCTTGCGCCACAAGTCTTTGGTCATGGCGATGGTGGGGGAGACGCTGAATTTATATTGCTTGCCAATTGAACGCAAGTTGTACACCACATTATGGCGACTTCGTTTTATCTGTTCTGTTTCATCAGTATTTCCTTCCTTGGTGATGATTGGAAACATATACTCTGTGTCGGAGGTATATTTGTCAGCTATCTGCTGCATTGCCTTGTCCCATTTGATCGTGACAGCAGGATTGTTGTCTGATGTATGGGAAATGTAAGTGAGCATTCCGTCTTTAACGTTAGATTTCTTCAGATATGCCATATCCACATAGTTCATGCCTCTTGCATAAAGTGAGAACAGGAACATGTCTCGTGCGAAATCCTGCGATTTATTAAGATTGAGAGTTTGCAAATAGCGCAACTCGGCTATCGAGGGAAACTGTTGGACGGCAGGTTTTGGCGCTGGAGTCTTGTTTACCAGGCGAAAAATGTCGTGCTCTTGTATTTTGCCTTTTTTTACAGCTTGCTTATAGAATGCACACAATTGCGACAGGTAAAAAGCGGTTGTAGATGCCGAAAGCCCCTGTGTTTTCAGCCATGTCTCGTAGTCCAGAACAAACAAATCGTCCCATTTGTCCATAGGTGTGGGATTGTCACCCATAAACATCAATAGGCGATTGGCTGAATACTTGCGTGTTTCAGCGGTATGCTTTCTACCTTCTTTCGTAAGCTCGTCGATGATATTGTTTACAAAAGTTGCGAAATCGGTCATTGTATGATGTATGAATCTTTAGAACAGATAATCATATTGCGAAAAGATTCTTTGATAATCATTCTCATATCCGGTCTTGTCGTTAGGACTGATATGAGGACTTTTTATAATCTGTTCCATTTCTTGGAGTACCTTACCTCCTTCACGCATGATGGGGTCGAGGTGTTCCTTGAACTGTTCTATGAATGGTGAATAATAGTAGCCAATCTCCTCAATGATGAAGGAATAGATGTTCCATGTGTCATTGAGGGTGATTCGGTTGTGTGCCACCTCATCCAAGGCATACTTTCTCAGATAGTCGATGTTTTCTGCCTGCAACGCCACTTCCTTGTCATCTTTCACAGGATGAAAATAGCGGTCTATCAGTACTTGGCGCTCTTGCAGGTTGCGCTGGTAAAAGATATTCTCATGGGTGATTGAGGTTTTGCTTTGCTCCACTTCCTCAAAATGCTCGGCATGAACACCGCTGATTGCTACACTCATTCCACCGATGTCCATCACCAGACGGCGATCTCGGTCAATACGAATGATGTAGCCTTCCAATCCTGCCATCTCACCAGTGGTGATTCGGAGAAGAATGCGGTTGCGAGCATAATAATGATAAGGGTGGAGAAGGAAACGGATACGCTCAGGTGAAGTCTCTACGATACGCATGAAGGGTTGCATCTGTGAATCTTTGATTTCTGCCACTCTGCCTGTGCTGCAGTTCTTGCACAAATAAGTGCGAGGGAAATTCTCGTCAAGATAGGTTTGTATTTCTTCTGGAAAACCTTGGAAGAAGACCAGACCGCTGACGGTCGGCAGTTCCTGATGCAGCACCCTATGTTTGCCCTGTTTCTTGAAATACCGTATGGTTTTATGCACAAAATAGGTTCTGCCGTCTTTAATCAGCTGTGCCTCCATGCCTTTCACTTTGCTATGATGCATAAAGAGATACGACCATGTGGTTCCGTCCGATTGACGACACTTCTTTACCTCTGAACCAGTCTTTACGTCTGGCTCAGTAACGTGGTTGCCCTTTGGAGAAACAAGTTTCTCGTCGGCTGTAGAAAAAGAACTCGTACCATCCGGTTTCATAAATCCTGCTCTACTTTATGTCCTCAGCTGCAACCATACATGATGGTTGTGGAAGCCTAGTCCATTTGTTCTTGTTGTGCATAATCTTAATCGTAATATGAGTGCTTGGCATGCAGCCTCTGCACATGTATCTTTATCTTACATTTGTTGCACACTCTTATGGTAAGAGAGCAAAAACAGCCGAATTGACAGCAAATCTGCCATTTAGGGAGTTCTTCCGAGGCAGATTTGCTAAACAATTGTGTTAAATTTGGGGAGTAACATACAGAAAATAATAAAATCTGACACGTAATTCAACTATTTTTCGTACTTTTGCACCAAGTTGTATCTCTTACCATAAGAAAGGGCGAAGTTTGCTAAACATTTACCCTATTATTTGGAAGAGGGATAAATGTACTGATTTATTTACAATACTTTTAAGATCATGCTTATAATCCGCTTGTTGGCTTCATTGATGGTTGCTACGTCTAATGACTGCAAGTAAATCTGTGTGGTCTTATAGGAGTTGTGTCCCATGCCCTCACTGATGGTGGCTATCGGGATGTTCATGTGCAAGGCTACGCTTGCCCACGTGTGGCGTGCCACGTAGGTGGTCAGCGGTATCTTCAAGCCTACCATCTCACCGATTTTCTTCAGGTTGTAGTTGGTGTTGTGCTCCACCTTGCGGTATGCCGTGTATGGAGAGGATTCCGTGCCTGTCAGGATGGGTAGCAGATAAGGGGAGTCCTTCGTTTGTTCGGCGTACTTGTCGATGATGGCTTGCATCGGCTTCATCCACTCGATATTGAGATTTTGGTGGGTCTTGCGACGGTTGTAGTTCACCAAGCCACATTTCAAGTCTGTTTTCTTCAGAAACGCCATATCCACGAATGCCATGCCTCGGAGATAAAAACTGAGTAGGAATAGGTCTCGTGCCTTGTCAAGGGAGGAACCTGGTGGCAAGTCCAGGTTTTCTATCTTACGAATATCCTTTACAGTGATGGCACGTTTGGCAGTTCTCACGTTGGCGGTCTGCACGTGAGCAAAGATATCCTTGGCTGGCGCATGGCCTGTTTCCACTGCCTTGTTGTAGAGTGTGCGCAGGGTTCGCAGATAGAAGGACACGGTGTTTTGTCCGATACCTCTGTTGAACAGCCATGCCTGATACATTTCCATCATCTCGCTGGTCATCTGAGAGAAGGTGAGGTCTTCGTGATTACGAAACTCCATAAATCGGTTGGCGGCACTGGTGTAGTTGCTCTTGGTACCAATGCACTGCATCTGCTCCTTCTTGGCTATCTGTTGGCGGAAGAAGGTGAAGACGCTCTTGTTTGGTGGCAGCTGCTGTATCTCCTTAGCTATGTCATCAATAGTATAAGGGATGCCATCCATCTCCTTGTCATGGATGATACGCTGCATCTGCTTCATCTCCCAATCTATTTGCGACTGGATGAGCTGTAGATGCGCCTGTCGATTGTTGCGGTTAGAAACGATGATAGCCGACTTCTTGTCGTTCCACTCGTCTGGAAAGATATGATAGTCAGTACTCATCCAGCGCAGATTGCGCTGATGGATGAGGTGATAATACAATGTGCCTTCCTTTCCCGGCACCGAGGATGCTCTGAATTTTACTTTTACTGTTGCCATAATACTAACTTTTTTATTTGTAACTCATGTTGCTTTTGGGTTATTTACACCTTATTATATATATAAGCAACGCTTTGGCAAGAATGTAGTTGTATATCGATAGATATTTGGGAACACATGAAACACTCTTTTATTTTTTACTTGCTTTTTTAATCTGCTTAGGAAACTCTTTCTGTATGCGAGTAATCATTTCATTCACTTCCTTGTCTATACGATTGAAATTCTTATAAAGAGTACGCTCCTTGGCATCAGAGGTTCCGAAGTTATAGAACTTCGGCAGTGGATAGTTGTCGTAGGAAGCTTCTTCCTTCTTGATTTCTTCCATATCAAAATTCGTTTTACAGAAGAACTTCGTTGTCTTGAACTCTTCTGCTTTCTGAATATCCATGGAACCTTTTCTGCCTGTTTTTGTAATCGTGAAATCTCGTGCCGTCTGACCACAGAGCCAACCGGAAGCCATATCGGAAATCTTAGATGCAGGAACCAGGCTGTCAAGGTTCTCATTCAGATTAATAGAGGTTTTATCTCTGTCGATAGTGATACCTTTTTTCATCTGAACTACCTTTCCGAAAATATCGCCTGATAACCATTCAAGGGTTTCCTTGGCTCTGGCAGAACCGCTCACTACATTACCTACGGTTGTGATAATCTTCTGCATACCTACCTTTCCATAATCTGCTTCCAGCTGTGGAAGTTCCTGAAATCCTAAAGTTACAGCAACCTTATTACTACGGGCTGTACCGATAAGGCGGTCTATCTTATGGAAATATAATGTTGGAAGCTCATCGACTATGATGCTGACCGGTACGTTTTTTCCCTGTCCGCTATTTACTCTGGTAACAAGTCGGTTTAGAATCAAAGCATTCAAGGCACCAATGATACTTTCCATTTCCGGATCGTTGGCAATGAGCAGATAGCTTGGATTTTTAGGGTCACTGACTTTCAAATCGAAGTCATCTCCACTGAAAACCCAATAAGCCTCTTTGGTTGCCAGACGTGAGGTTTGTACTCGGAGTGTACCAATCATACCTTCCAACTGCTCCATCGCTCCATTTTCGTAGGCGGTCTTGAAAGGACCCAGGAGAGGAGATACTTCCGGATCAGTAATCAGTACTTCGAAGATTTCCTCATAGCTGTGATTCAGGAAGGAAAGTACATGCGGCATATCTGAATATTGCCCTTTCCAGTAGGCTGGCTCTACAACAAAGTTATTGTCGTCCTTATGTCCTTTGGCAAAAACCTTACCTGTTAACCTCAAATGAGGTGTACCTGCTACAGGTGCATATTCTGCCTCCAGCTCGTTTCCGTTCTCATCGTATGGTTTCTTCCCATAGTTGACGAAGAAATAGATACAGGCTGCAAGGAAGTTGGTTGCAGAAGTCTGGAAGAACTGGTCACTACCGCCTCCGCTTCCTTTCTGACCCTTCTGAAGAGACTCAATCAGTGTCTCTGCCGTTTCCTGGGCTGCAGCTAAGTTGGCAATATATTTCTGCTGTATAGGATTGACTCTCCTTGAATACTCTACATTCACGAAGTTGATGATATTGAACTTGCATCCTTTAGGGGTAAGACCCTTTTTCTGGTTGGTTTTGTAATGATAGAACAACTTTGTTGCCAGGGTAGGGAACTTATAGTCATAAACTACCATGGCAAAACCTTTTGCACTGTGTTGTCTGATATAAGGTTCTATCACAGAAAAGGTCTTACCGGAGCCTGGGGTTCCCACAACCCACATACCTCTGAACGGATTAATGATGTTTATCCAGCCGTGCCGGAATTTGCCTCCATAATAATAACGCATCGGTATATTGACCGAAAACTTATTTTCTACCAGGTCTTCCGGCTGTTCGAAACTCTCATTCTCCAAGTTGAAACGGTCTTTCATAAGTCCATTTCTGAAATACTTCGCAACGTTATCCAAGGCAACATGTATGGCAACTACACCTATGAGGGAGAAGAGCATATATACCCAGACATTTGCCTTGAAAAGCCATATCCGGCTATGCCAGTCCCAATTATAGATGAATACTGACAGTATTACAAAAAGCAAGCCTAGCGTTATTGGCCAGAAAACCATTTTTCGGGCATCAAACTCTAATTGCTTTTTGTTTTTGGTACCGATACAGGTGATGATGACCAGCATAACCGTAACCATTTTGCTATAGGGCAGGAACTGATACACTGACAGTAATTGTAAGCGAGAATGTATATCGGTGATCAATCCTCCAAGGAAATCAAGGGAAGATGGATCCAATGCATACATGAAAAATTCAAGCAACAATGAAATGTAAATTGTCGCTCTAAATATGGTATATAATCCTTGTAACTCTTTTGATTCTTCCATTTCTATTATTATTTACGTTTCCACTTTGAGGCATTGTTTGCCCATCGCTGTTGACAACTCTTACAGATGGCATGCATACTTTTGGGTCTGTAGTATTGTCCTTTCAGGTCATACCAACAGTCCATCAGAGTTGTATAGCGAAGAAGAAGATTCATCTTTCTGATCTTCCTGTTCATTTCCCTTAAACTCTTCCTGACGTTACTGATGCATTCCAGACGTTCTTTCTCAGACATCTTTGCATTTTTCTCCTTGTCCTTCTTTAAAGGAAGGAGCTTCTCGATATCCAAAGCTATCTGTACTCCGTTTTCTACGACATCTTTATAAATGTAGTTCCTTGACCTTAAAAGGGCAACGGCTATGATGTTGGTAGGAGAGGAGAGAGCCACTGATTTCAGTTCACTGAGGTTCCTGCCTGTCTGATCCACTTCATAATAGATAGCGTAGATTTCTGCTGCATAGGTAAGGATGTTGTCAAAGTTGGTGAGATAGTTGTTGAACTGGGTCTGGAATTTCACCACCTTATCGATTTCTTCCTTAGACATCATGTGTTCTCCTGCATTCACGGTAAGTACGGCATCGGATGCGTTGAGGGCTTTTGTGGCAGATGTTGCAAAAGTCTTGAACATACCTGCTCTTACCAGGTCTTCTGCAACACCAATGGCACTTGATGATACAGGAGCCTGGATTAAAGCCATCAGTAGGAAGATATATCTGATTATTCTTAAATGTTTCATCATTACCACCCCCATGTTTTATGTGACTGTCTCTCCCGGTAGAACCTGGCAACTACTTTCATGGCTCGCTTTTGACGGCTCAGTGCCTCCTTTGCCAGTAGTTTGTTGCTCTTTTGTATCTTACCGGCAATGGCTTTGTTCCATACGTCTTCGAAAGTATACAGGCTGATACTCAATGCCAGGCTTCTAAACTTCCTGTTAAGCTGTTCCAACTCGGTATTCAACTGCCACAGGATTTTTGTGCGTTCCGAACCTTTGAGCATGTTGCCTTCACCGCCTTTGGCTACAACCGTCTTTAAAATACGATACGTCTTGACAAGTTCTACAGCTGTTTCGGCATAAAGCGTATTCATGGAAACAGAGGCAGCGATACCTTGCGGATTGATCTTACACGCTGTATTGATTTCCCATAAGGCAGAAAACGTCTGCATGCCTTGCATATAGAGGGTACAGCCAGCTTTGATGGCATCTGCATACCCTTGGGTTGTTTTCAGGTAGCTGTTATATTTCTCTTCCCATTTCTTCATCTTGGTTTCTGCAGTAACCATTCCTCCATGAAGCACGCTTAAGGTGTCCAAAGTGGCATTCTGCTTGCCGATGATCTCATTGATGCGTGATTCTCCCTCACCAATAGCAGTATATTCCAGAGGGTTGGATTGGGTTACGCTTTGTCCGAAGCAGGAAATCATGGTGGAAAAGAACAACAGGAAAATCATAGTTCTCCTAATTTCTATTTGTAATTTCATAGATACTTTTGTGTCGTTTATTAAATTCAACTCTCATCCTTATGTCGGCAACAATATTGTTATTGGCTTTAATACCTATTAAATCCAGCTTCGAATTATTCCGGTCACCAGAGAAGATGGTTACGGTCTTCAGTCCGAAAATCTGCTGCGGAAGGCTTCTGTGCTGTTGGTAATCCACTACTCTGTACAACTCGACGTAATCGGTAGAGTGGGACAGAACACCATGCATGATGATGATCTGTTCTCCAGTTATCACATATTCCATCCTTGCCAGATATATCAGCTTGAAAAGCAGATAGAGGAATAAGGCTATGCCAACGTATATAGCCAACTCGTGGTATTGGAAACAGGAAAATTTCCATACCCAGATGCTGCTAAGAAAGAAACACAACGCTACGAACTCATTGATGACATACTGAAACCAATGAGGACGTAACGTTACTGTTCTAAAAATATGTACTGTATCGTTCATATATCTTTTCTGTTAGAAATGAAATCTGTTATCTGCCTAAGCCATAACCTTCTGATGGTGCTGGTCCATTGTTCATAGACTCGTAAATGGATGCTGAAACTTCAGCAGCAGAAACAACACCAGGTTTTGAGAATACCGGTCCGCTTTCAAATACCACCGGACGGTGATGCGGACGAGACTCAGATGCGATTGCCATGACTCCCACGCCTGTTGTTACGGCAGCAAGAAGGGCTGCTCCAAGGTTGAAGCGGTTTCCCGGCTTCGTCTTCATTTCTACCTCAGGGAAAATCTTGTCAAAGAGCTTCATTCGCTGGAGGTTGTTGACGGTCATGAACTTGTTGTATTGCTTTTCCGTAATTTCATGGGAGAAGACATTGCCATCAATGACAGCTGTCATCTTGTATTTGCCTTCTATTTCCTGTCCTTTGGCATCCTTCAGCTTTTCCACTACGATATCTCCCACCTGGGTATCACGGCCATGCTCGCCACTTCGCTTCCATTCCTTACTTGCTTTCAGGTTTTCAAGGGACTCTCCATTCACGTAGGCATCGCCAAGAAGGTTGATCTTAGTCTGCTCTCTGATATCATTGAGGTTGTATCTATCCTGTTTCGGAGAGATATTAGCATTCTGCTCCCTCATGTAACCACCCTGATAGATGCTGCTGGCTGCTACCACCTTCGTCTTCTCATTGCTTTTGGCATCGGAAGGAAGAAGGGAAGAGAGCAGATTGGCTCTTTCTTCATCCGTGGCATATTGGAACTTGTTATACTGCTCCTGGCTGATCTTGAAAGACCACATACCGGCATCCTTGTTGGTTCTGAGGTTGATCAGATAATCACCGGATATCTCATCCTTCCAAGCCATAGCAGCGGTGATGGCTGCGGATGCTTTGCCGCTTACCAGGCAATAGTCACCTTTGAGAGATACGACACCTTTTGCTGAATCGATGTTTCCGGAATACACTTTGTCTTCAAGCTGTCCATTGGATGCGCTCTTGATCTTGACTTCATCGAACACCTTGTCAAACAGTTGTAAACGGTGCTCATCATCGTAATTGAGGAATCTGTTGTAGTCATCCTTGCTGATTTCACGGCTCATCAGCTGATTATTGACAACGGCTGTCATACGGTAAGAAGTCTTTTCACCGTCATTGGTAGGGTAGGCTTGAATCTCTCCAACAGTCACTCTGCGCCCTTTATTCATAGGCAGATAGAAACCCATATTTTCCGAGAGCATTCTGCCATCCACTACTCCGATGGTGTTCCACTTATCAACAAAACCGGTCTTATAATCTTGTCGTATATCCTGCATGTTGAGTTCCAGGACATCGATATTCTTGTTATATTCGTTGGCTTTGGCTTCCGTCAAACCAAGGGCTGCTTCTGTTTCAGGCTTCAGCTTGATGTTGATATAGTCTTTGCTTTGAAGATGGTCCATGGTAATCTTGTCGGCAAAGTCATTTGCAATCACCTTATTGATCACCTCCAGACGCTCACTGATGTTAGGGGCATTCTTGTTGTAAACCTGCTTTTTCTTCCCTCTAGTATCTGTAAATCTCAACTTATCATTCAAGATGGTAGAGAGTTCTTCGTCGGTAAGGGCATATTCCAGGTTTCTGTTTATGCCGTCTGATTTGATGGTGAGGGTCTTCTTGTCTTTATCAACCACAATACCATGGGATGAGAGTACTTCTGCAAAGCCTGCACCGCTAAAGGTCAGAAGGGTACTGTAACCATTGATATAGTCCTTCAGAGGCAAGGCTTTGCCTTTTGGTCGCTCCAGAACCCTAGGCTTGACATCCACTTCAAGGTTGGAGAGAGCATCTTTTTTCTGGTTTCCCTTATCATAGAAACCATAGCTGCCTGATTTCAGCTCACCGGGTTTCAGTCTGCCATCAGGACGTTCTACTACAACAGGTGCGCTGTTTGCAAAGTAAGGTCTTCCTGCCACTCTTCTGATGTGATATCTGCCACCACCGAAGAGGATGCCAAGGGGTGAATTGTCAAATCTGCCAAATCCCGGACCGGCAAACGGACGGAATCGTGGGTCTCGATATCCATATTCTCCATCCATGATGGTGTGTCCCCACAGACCGTGATTTACCGGAGAATTGGCATTTTTGGCTGCCACCCAGGAACCGGGAATATAATAATCGTCTTTCACAATGGAAACGAAGGTGTTATATGCGTTCTTGTTCCATGCATTCGTGCCACCATTGACCAGGGCATCCAACTGCTTCTCACTCAGGTCATAATAACGAGGTTGGGAAGAGTTGTGCGAGAGGGTCACGAGCTGGTAGGTGCCAGTCTCTGTCAATGAGATATGGGCTTGCATACCATTGGCATGCAATACCCTTTGAAGCTGGGGAGCAACATCGGTTGCCCGTGGATTGGTATTTTTACGTATGATAGTCATGACAATATGATTTGAATGTTACTGCTGTTCCTTATAGACGATAACGCAAGTATGGCGGTTTGCGGTATATGGCTTGTAGATATTGGTGCCGCCCCTGCTGAAACCACGCATCTTACTTTTGTCAACACCTGCCTTCATCAACAGCTTGGCAATGTACTTGGCTCTGCGAACACTGAGCTTCTGGTTGTGCTTCGGTGTTCCGGTCTTGCTGTCGGCGGCTCCATAGATGTTGATTCGAAGATCGTTTTCATTTACGGCTTTTGCAATCTCCTTAATGTTCACCAGCTGCTGCTTGTCAATGAGGGTGGTGGTATTGATCTTGAAGAAGAATAGAATCGGGGCATCCAGCTGAATACCGGAAGATGCCAAAGAGCCGGAGCCATCCTCTCCCTTGCTCATTCTTTCCTTCAAACTCTTAAGTCCTTCAAAATCATTTTTAGGGAATTGGCTGGCGTCATACTGAAGGCTGGTATGATTACCATCATCACCCAACACTTCAAGAACCGGCTTTCGGTCAAAGCCCTGCTTGCCGATACCGATGGTAACACCCAGGGATGCATGAAGGATATTGTCGCCAAAATGCTTGTCCTTGCCTATGCCGTCAAACCTTTGAAAGGTGCTGGTTCCACCCATCTCGGCTGTTACATGGAGGCGGTTGGTTGCTCGGTAGCTGCAAAGAAAACCGTGACTGACGGCAAAAGGTGCGCTATGAATGGTGGTGTTCTTGATAGCACCAGCTCCCAGATAGAGAGCAAAAATCCATCTTGGTAGAGGATTGTAGCTGCTACGGACGAAACTGGAGAGATTCAGCATCAGGTCTCCATGATAGTTCTGATAGTTCATGGCCTTATTCTCGGCATTGGTAAAGGTGAAACCCTGATAAACCAACCGGGTTCCGAAGAAGCGTGAATGCCATTTTCCGAAGCTTACAAACATCGTTGGGCGTGTATGACCAAAGAAATCGGTACATCCTACAGGAGCACCGGTGAAAGTTGACATGCCTGCCTTCACGCTGCCGAACCAGTTGTCGCCGACGGCTGAGAGTTTGAACTTCTCCTGCCCTGAAAGATAAGGCTTTGCATCTTTCTTGGGTTGTCTACCACTAGAGAATGAGGTGCTTTTTACATACTCCTTTTCATTCTCTCCGAAAACTACTTGTGCATTGGCATAGCTTGCCATGAGGAAGGTTGCCAATAAAAACATTAATTTCTTCATTTCTTTATCTTTTATTGTTTTATTTTCTTGTATTTACATTCTTTCTGCTTGCTGGTCATAGAGATACAGTTTATGCTGCCGGATGATACGCTCGCACACCTTTACATAATCCCTGCGTGTGGCATAACCGGCTGCCTTGATAGACAAGAGCCAGTTATGGTAGTCAGTGGGCTTATATCTCCAACACCTTGCATATCTGTCACTCATCAGCAGGCGAGAATGGTATTCTATGTTTTCTTCCGGTGACAGGAAGTTGCAGAACTTCTCATTGGGGCGGTCATCATCGTAAATGCTATAGGGGAGACCGCTGTTCAGCCAGTTCTGGTTGGCTTTGATGCCGAAGAAGTTATATCCCACCTGTGCCAGGTTGCTGTTTCCCCATTTGCTTTCGAGTGCCATCTGAGCCAGGATAACGGAAGATGGAATGCCATATTTCCGCTGTTGCTGCATTGCTGCTGCAGCATAGTGCTCAATGAACTCTGCAGGAGAAAACAGGTTGTTTTCCGCTACTTTGAGGGCTTTGATTGCCCTGGCTTTCGTTTCTCTTACATACAGCAGCAGATTGTAGGGGTCTTCAAGCTGTCCTTTCAACCTGCAACTGATATGAAGGTGGGGACCGGTACTTCTTCCGGTGGTTCCGCTAATGCCAACCGGATCTCCTGCCAGGAGCTTTTGCTGGGATGTTACCCAAATCTCTGACAGATGGCAATAGCTGATGGTCCAGTCGCCATGTTGTAGAACGACATACTTGCCAGAACCCTTGTCATAGCCGGTACTCTTCACGCAGCCATCAAACATGGACAGTACTTCTTCGTACCGGGCTCTTAAATCCAAACCTTTATGCTGTTTGCATTTCCCAGTGAAAGGATCAACTCTGCTTCCATAGAAGGAATTAACCTTGATGCTTTGCAGAGGAAAACTGACGCTGAGATACTTGTCTATCCAGTATTCCCTGGATTCTTTCTTTCCCTGTGCCATGCTTTTGGGCATGAAGCATAGAAGGCATAATGATAGTATTACATATCTGATCATTGTCTGTTACTTTTTTGTATCTGATAATCAAAATGCAAAAGTAATGCTTTTCATCTACACCTTATATTTAAACACGATATACCTTTGAAATTAACGTTTGCAAAACCCTTCGGTGTTTTGGGAACAAGGTGTTTTGGGAAATGCTTATGGCTTTTAAAATTGTTAATTTCAAAGGTATATTGAATTTTGAATGTTCAGCAATTAGCTATTTTGTATCTTTGCCGAAAATTTTAAATATAGAACAATATGAATATACAAAGAATTGAAGAAAATGAAATTCCTTACGAGGAGTTGGGTAAGTTCGGGCTTGCTCAGGAAATGATAGATGACCTTCCTGAGCCTATCATGAATAAGCTGTTGGGGGGCATGCGTACGCCTCTGCTTCCTATAGAGCAAGTTGATGAGGATGGTGTCATTCACAAGGATTTCGCTCGCATCCGCTTGATCAAAGAGGGTGAACAGGTTCATCCGATGTTCTTGCCTGTTAAGAACCAGTGTAATCTGGAATACTTCACTGGGGAAGAGAAAGAGGCATTGGAAAGGGGTAAGGTTCTCAAAGTAATACTTCCATCCAACAGCAGCTGGAACTATGTACAGCTTGACAGTGCAACCAACTCTATTATTTCTGTAAAGAGTAATCTTGTTGACAATAACCTGTCGCTGCTTGCTACCAATATAGGCATGGACGAGGATCATATTCTGAAACTTGAAAATGGAGAGGTAGTTACCTTGGAGAAAGATGATCAGATGCTTTCTATTGGAATTGACCTTAATGAGGAGACTGGTATTCTCAGTGTCAATGGGGATGCCCAGGCTTGGCAGAAAGAGCGTGATGGTATTTTGGCGTTTGACAAATACAACTTTGGTATATATGGCTGTTGGACAAGAGATGACAAGGGTATGCTTTCCTATGTTCCGGAAGATGAATATACCGAGGAAATGTGTGTAGAACAGGACGCTATCTTACAGAAGGTGAAAGCCGGTAGAGGTATGCATGTCTAACTAATATGATAGTAATATGGAATTAAACGGTTTTATCGGAGAAGAAAGTATTAATGAACTTTACTTCTCTCACCAGATAACAGATCAGCAGTATGTAAAGCATCATTCTCAGGAAATGTTGGATGCTTACAACAGTTATCTTCAAGACAATGCTCTGGAAGACAGTGAAGAGTCTGCCGCCAGATATCTGGATGAAGATGATAGCGTTGCGATGTTGGAAATGGAAGAGGAGAATGAAATGGAAGAAGAAACTCCTGCTATTTCTCAAAGCTCGATAGAAGTTTACGAAAAGTGGAAGCAGGATGTCGAAATGACCAATTCTCTTCTTGCTGACAATACTACTGCAGCAAAAATTGCTTTGTGGAGATACAAAAATCCAACTTCTGATGACAAGCATCTTTGTGCCGAAGAAACAGAAACTGATGACGCTACTGTTGAGAAATGGTGGCTGGCAATAGATTTCATCTGCGGGTCCATCGGTGGCACATCTTTCAAGCTGGCTTCACCAACATTACAGAACATGGAAACGCTGATTTCCAATGTCACGATAGATATTTTGGGGTAGTAATCCTCTTTTATTATAATATATGTTTATTTCGAGTTCCCTTATCTCTTGAAGGTAAGGGAACATTTTTTAGTATGCCTTACATTTTACACCTTATTATATATAAGAATATTCAGATAGAGGATTGCTCATGTGCTGCTCCAAATCACACAAGACATGAGCCAACACCATTACAGGCATAGCATCATTTAACTCTTCAAGGACTGTCAGCCGATTTAGTTTCTCTTTGAAAGAAGCAAAAAATAACCTCTGTGTTATGTGCGCCAATGGCGTTTGTACGTCCTCAGCGAAAATCTATCGTTGCTGTGTGCGATTTAGTTCGTGTTTGTTGAAATATGTAGGACGCGGCAGGTAGGTTTGCCCTCGGTGCTTGTCTTCGAGTTTTTTTGAATATGAAACAACAAAGCTATTATCCGGTCTAACAAAATAATACATCTAGCTAAAAAAAACTTAAGAAAATGAGGATTTCTCGAAGTTTATTTATACCTTTGCAAGCACTAATAAGCCCTCGACAGCACGGTTAAGTCAACAAAATGGATGTAATACAATTAGCGTTAGTACATTATTTCGATGGCAATATATGGGAATGGAATCCGAGTATTAGACCACAAGACATAGACACTTTTGAGCTAATGAGTTCTAAGCCTTGTGAAGTTGTTAAAATAGGTTACTACCAACTACCACAAGGAATGAAAGAGATTAATGACTCAAAACATAGAGAACTTAGGTTCTACAAAGAAGGGTCTGGCAATTTTTTCTCACTAAAGAACACAAATGGTAATCGTCCTATACTTATTGGTGATCATTGGAATGAGAAGTATACCCTCAAAAAATATAAGATGCCAAGAATTAAAAAAGAAGATCTTCTACGTTTAAAAGATGAGTTAGAAGATGAAGAATATTTTGAAGAATAATTTTCTCGGTACATATAAATTACGGTAAAAACAAAGTGGAGAGTTATCTCCACCTTGTTTATGGTTATACGCAAACATTTACGTATTAATTACATGAATACTAATCACTCTGTTGGGGAGTATGCCAATAATCCAATTTGCATCTTAGTCTGATTGTATATGTCCTTGATGACAGACCAGGAACATTTGTCTGAACCAAATATCTCCTGGGCTTGAATCAGTTCACGCAGTTCTTCTTGTGTATCTCGCTTACCGTAAGGTACACGAAGTATCATGTTGATGGTGTAGGCCAGTCTGGTTGAAGGCTTTAATAAAGCATGGATAAAGAACTTATTCAGATCACTATCACAATCATTTATAGCGAACATATAGTTTTCTGTTTCCAGAATTTTGCTGGTGGTCGTATATCCTTCCCCAGCTATGATTATATCACCATCAAAGAAGAAATCCAATATGTCTTTTTGGATCATTGCAAAATATCAGTTTTCTCGTTTTGAAACTAGGTAAATAGTTTTGTGGTTTTTGTTATAAGGTGAGGTTTCCCTCACCTTTTTAGATATAACGCTCTATTCAAGTAAAGTTTACTGTTCATATTTATTTACGACATAAAACTTATTCGGCATGCCTATTTTAAAGCGTTTAATTTTTGCATAAGATGGCACACGATAACCTGGCTTTTCTACTTTTATATATTCTACAGCTTCCTTCTCTGGATAATTGGTTATGTTGCTTACCCAGAATTCATTATCGATATGCTTTTTTATAGCTTCATTTTGGGAAAATCCGTAAACGATGCGATTGGTGAATGTATAGGGCGAGTTATATCTCGTGTATGAACCTAATTGGATGGTCTTTGTAGGATAATCCTTATCATAATTATGTGTGTTCATCAAAGATGGCGACACCGAGTATGTACCAAAGAACTTTAGTTTTTTAGATGGAACACACTCAATTTCATTCTCTTTCATGGATATACCGCATGAAACTCCAACACCTTCTACATTACATAGATACATACTGTTTCCCCATAGACCACTTCCCGTTGTATTAGCTGTTATTGTAGTTTGGCAGGAACTTATATTTTTATACCATGTACGACTCTTATAATATTCATTTGCCTGTTCGTTCAATGAAAAGATACTCTGTGTCATATCCACAAAGATATCCTTATTTGTCTTATTGAAAACGGCAAACTTCACAAGTCCATTTTCCGACCAAAGATTATACATTACCTTACAATCTTCATTCTCATATACGATACAACTGTCTTGTAGCTTCATATTGTCATCACAGTCTACGCCATAAACTTGATAACAAATAGACTTGCATGATGTAATACATAAACACAAAAAATACAAAATAAATGTCTTACTAATTAATGTTTTCATAACTGTTTACTGTGTTTAATTATATGCTAAGGTGAGGATTTTCCCCACCTTAGCTTTTTACTTATCGTCTGCCATGCCTGACATGGTGGCTGACGGAATCCTCAGCCTGCTGTTCCTGGTTTTCATTGCTGCCCTGTTTCTGATCGGCAACAAGATTTTCCTGGCTATCCACTATTCCATTTCCATCGGAGTCGATATTGATGGGTGTGGCTGAGCGCATATCGATATCATTACCTAACTGTGGTTTTATACCTGATATGCGTGATTCTATCAATGCCTGTGAGATACTTGCTGAGACCAAAACAACTCTTGCATAATCCGGGTCATTGCGCAGTCTCTTCTTCCAGATAGCACTCTGCTGTGGAACGGTAACGTTGAAACGGTTTTCCTGTCCGAGCATATTGGCTCCTACAAGGGAAATCAGCTCTTCCTTTACTAAAGCATTGTATTTGGTATTACGGGCTTCTTTCTGTCTTGTACTACGGATGAGTCCTTCTGCCAGGTCTCTATAGAAATCGTCTTCCTTATCATACTGGTCCTGTCTGCCGATATGAATGACATCCTCTTTGCTGTTGTAGGATGCGAGGTTTGGCTTACCGTCCTTGACAATAGCAGAACTCCATCTATCAGGCTGCAACAGACGAGGAAGCCGGTTTTCCTTCTTGTTCTCCTGTTCCTCGGCAAGCAGTTCGTTCTTTAGGGAAGCATACTCCTGCGGATAGCGGAAGGAATAGTTAGTCTGTTCTATATTATAGACGTTCACGATTCCACGCTTTTCGATGAGAGGAAAACTGCCGGCATCCTTTTTGACAAGGAGTTTCTTACTCTTCAAGTCCTCTTCTGTCAGATATACCGGCATAAAGAAGCCGTTCTTCTCCGTGTTGAGGGCAAGAACAAAGGCAGGGATTCCCTGATACTCTTTTTTGTCAAGGGTTGTTGGCTGACTCCTTCTGTTGTTGGTAAGAGGAAGCTTCTCGTAGGTTTGCTGCAAAGCCAGTTTCTCTGCCAGCAGCTTGCCATATCTTAGATAGACTTCTCTTTGCTTTATATCTGGAGTATGCCAGCGACCATATTCTACAGAGTCTGAAACTTCTGCGTCTTCAATATTTACCTTTCTTTCTGCGTCTACAGCAGGAGTTTCAGTAGGGTGGATGTGTGTTTCAACTTCCTTCTTGCTTTTTACCTGTTCGTCATTAGCAGGACGTTGTTCTTCCTTAGTTACCTTGTTACTAGCGTCCAAGGAATGATCCTGTTCCATACTTAATGGCTTTGGGGTAAAATGAAGAAGCTTATGCAAACGGTCAAAGCGTGTCTTCTTCTCCATATCAACCTTTCCTGGATTGATTCTATAGGCATCCACCAAACGTTTCAGTTCAAGAGTATAGATGAGAGAAGCAGCATTCCATTCAGCCTTATACTGGTTGGCAAAGTCTTCATCTGCAGGATGATTTGCATATTGATTATACGCCTGTGCTAACTGCCATTCTTGTCTGCAAAGACTCTTGATTCTTGTATTTACAGGAAGTTTATCGATATCACCGGAATGGATGTCATCTGCTATGGTCAGGGATTCCACATAATCTTTCATCAAGGGAACTATAAGATCCTTCTCTAATTCCTTTTGCTCAATGATACCATTGATAACGAGGCTGTTCTTCATCTTCTGAAGGTCATTCTGACTGAGTTCTACATGATGATTGCTTGACAGGGCAAACAATTCCCCTTGCTTATCCACCAGTATGCTGTCAATGTCAACACCCTTATCTGTATGGAATAGGGCAATACTGCGAGGTGTCTTGTAGAAGGCTTCTCCATTGGGTAGTTTGTTTCCCAATGTTTCAACCAGAGCTGCAGACAGTTTGCTGTCACGCTGTCTGTAAACGCCATCATATATGACATCCAGTAATGCCGTGTAGTTGCAGGCATTCATGTGGTCAATAACCAAGGTTTTATCTTCATTTGTGTCAGAGTGTCCCTTCAATGCTATTTGTGTCCCACCATGAATGATGACCCAAGATTCTGGTATAAACATACCATTCTCTACACCATACGCCTTCTGTTGCTCAATAGGTATTTTTCCTTCAGTGATAGCTATTGGAGAATCCAAGACGGTACGTCCGATCATCTCATACTGTATTTTAGCTTCCCTGGCATCTGCAAGCCTATCATTAAAAGCAGCTTCTTCTCTACTGGATAAAGGATGAAAGATAGTCTGAATATCGTTTTTGAACTTTTCAAAGCCGATGCTCTCTTTCTTCCCGGAGATATCAGTAGGGGTATATTTTATCAATGAGAGTGTTGGCTCTTCTTTATCGCCAGTCTCTAAACCTTCTACATGGTAGATATCTCCATTGTTGGTTTTGAAGTATCTGTCAAGAATGTCTCTTGCCTCATACTTTCTGATAATATCCAACTGTTTGTCTGGCAGGATATAATTCTTTGCCTTTAATTCCTTCAGTTTAGCTACCTGTTCGGTTTCATTGTCTGCCACCGGAAGCCCTTTGACATAGCTGCTCATGATGCCGCCTTGCCACTGCACATGATTGAAACCGGGTCTTGCTGTAGAGCCAAAGCTTTCTATATAAGCCTTTTTGCCGGCTTCTACCGCCCATTTTTCAATTTGGGAAAGAGGCTCGCCTGTCTTTGAAAGATACGCTAATTCCTCTGGGTAGAAGAAGCGGTCTCCAGGGAATGGTTTGGGTTGCGGTGCATTTTTACTGCCACCAAACAGCTGTCCCCATCCCTGCAGGAAACGGCTTGCCATATTTTGTTTTTCCTTTTCCATAATTTTTATAAGTAAAGAGAAATAGCCTGAAAGTTTCATGCTATCTCTCTTTGAATGATTACTTGTGATGCCTGAACAGCAGATGCAAGATGCCTAAAACACCTACTGCCAGTACTGCAAATACATAAAATACACGGAGTAGGGAATGTTTAAGATGGCTGCTGCTCTGCATTTTGCTCTGCCGTCTTATTCAGTTCCCAAGGTGCTATGCTCTTTACCTTGCATTCCAGTTGCAACTCTCCCTTGAACACGTCTAGCTGGAGATCGCCATGTACCTCTACATATTTATCTGCTGCCAGATACTCTTCATGAATAGGGGAGAGATTGATGAAACTTACCCAGGTAAACTCATAGTTCTCGCCATTCTTATCAGAAGAGAAGGCTGAGAATGACTGCATAGGCTTACCCTTCTTGCTGTTGAAATCCTTGATACCTTTCTTCGAAATCTTGCCTCTGAACTCCATACTGCCCACAAGGCGGTCTGGCGTGGTGGACTCATTGAACTCAATATTGGTGTCTGTACGGAGATTGAGATAAGTGCTGCTGTCGTGCTTTCTGATATAGAGCACACCGGAAGCCGTTACTCTTCTTCCGGCAGAATAGTTGGCTGCACTTTGGGCATCACCTGGTGCTGAAACAGATATATACTGCTCCTTTACTGTTCCGTCCTTACCTTCAAAAGGTATCATCATGGAAAATGAAATGAACTTTTCACCTTCCTTACTTGTTTTCTCTTCTGCGGAACTAGTAATCACTCCACAGGTTGTTACATTACACTTGATCATAATTTTATCATTTAAAATATTATTGATTAAATTTTCAGTTAAGCAAGACGCTGGCTCTGCTGCTGCCCCTGCTCTGGACTTTCTGCATCGAACATCATACTGGCATTCGCCTGTATTTTCTGTACGTCGCTTCGGCTCATCTTCACTACATTGTTTTCTTCTGACTCTTCAACCTTTGCCGCTTTACTGAGAGCCAATTCTTCGGCTTCGGCTTGTTCTTCGGTTCTCATCTTCAAGCCAAGAGTGAGAGCGGCAGAGAATAGGGAAGAAATCAGGCTAGAGATAACATCCTGACCGCTGCCTGGCGTTTCACCATTCTGCTGCATCATATAGCTCAACCATTTCGTAGGGTCGTTGGAATTGGTGATGGAAGCCAGAAGTGCCATATTGCTGTCTTGCAGCTGGTTCGTCTGCTGTAATGGTTGGTTGTCCAAAGCCATACTGTTACGTGCTTCTGCAAGAAAGTCTTTGCCGTTCCGGTCCAATGAGGTGGCGATATTACCTCTTACCTCCATCTCTGCCAGATAGTTCTTCGGATCGAACTTTTCCCATTCTCCATTCTGATTCTGCACACTGGTTTCAAAATGCAGATGGGGTCCGCTACTTCTTCCGGTATTTCCCGACATGCCCAACTGCTGACCGGCATTCACGATATCTCCCTTCTTCACGTCTATCTGGCTCAGATGCATATAGGTAGCACGTATGTTGGTACCATCCTGTCGGTTATATTCCACTGTAACCATATTGCCGGCAGCACCATTATTATGCTTCACATCGACAACCTTGCCGTTGTCTTCCGTTGCGGCTACCGGGAAATACTTACCCTGGGTTGACAGATCCAGTCCACCATGAAGATGACCGGGACGTGATTCATGGAACAGCCCTGTTACCTTCACCTGGGCAAGGTCCATCGGCAATGCCCAGTTTCCCTGAAGAGGATTCAACAACTGCTTGGAAGGGGTAGAGGTTGGAGTGGAAGGGGCTTTGCCGTTTCTCATATATCCAATCTCTACACCTTGCTGCCGAGCCTGTTCCAATGCCATCTGGTCATATTTGTATAACTGGTTCTCACCGATAAACTTGATGAGCTTCTGGGCATAGGTCTTATCTGAGGCATAACCGGCTGCTCTGATTTGTATAGCCCAGTTCTGATAGTCGGTAGAGGAGTAATTGAAACAGTTTCTATAACGTGAAGCCATCAATATTTTAGAATGGTTCTCCACACTTTCCTCTACACTGCCATAAACCCTGAATGCTTCCGGATAACTGTGGTCATCCACCTTCATAACGGTGGGACCTTTCCAGCTGCTACCGGCTTTTACACCGAAATAATTATTGTAGTTGGCTGCCAGGTCGGATTTACCATGACCGCTTTCCAATGCCATCTGCTGCAAGGTGATAGAGGCAGGAATACCGTATTTTATCTGTTGGTCGATTGCCAACTGGGCATATTTCTCATAAAAGTTCTGTTGTGACATTCTTTTCTAGCATTTAAAGAGTGCGCCTTTCGGCACACTCTTATCAATTAATGTAATCCTCGTCCCCTATGGGAAGTTTGCTCTACCTGTTCTTCCTGCTCCTGTTCAGGGGCAGGGGAGTCCTGCTTTACAGTTTCTTCTGTTTTCACAGTGGCTTGTTGCTGGACATCATTCTTCACTTCTTTCTTGATGAAAGGCTCAAAGATGACAGCCGCCAGGCGTTGCTTATAGTCACTCATATCTTCTGAAAGCCACATCTTGTTCCACTGTGCCTTGGAAACCGGGGCATGCATACGTTCTCCATTTACGGTGGCAAAGATGATATGTTGCTTCGGGTCGTTGCGCTTAGCCGTAATACTGATGCGCTCAATCTTGGCATCGCCGATATCTACCTTTCTAGGGGTTATGACATCCACCCTGACATCCGGATGCTTGGTTCCCAGCTCGTAATACTTCTTAGCCAGAGCGTTGTGAACAACTGCCCTGTTCTCACTCTTCAAGGTGGAATAGAACTGGTTGACATGCTCTTTATTCGGATATACGGCAAATGACGACTCGTTTTCAGCCTTGATAAAGAAAGCATAGCGTCCCATATCGTCCGGCAAAGCCTCGAAAACTGTGAACTTAACTTCCTTCTTTGGGGCAAGTTTGTCCTTCAAGTCAACCGTTTGCTGGGTAAGCAATTCATATTGCTTCAGTTTACTGACAGTCACCTCTTTGTCCTTATAGTAGTTGTTTGGCTCATGAAGGCTCAATCCGCCACCGGTATTATAGAAGCTCACTTCCTTTACTCCCATTTTACCGAGGGCAGTAAGGATTCTCTTCTTGTTCATTCCCGGCACTTCATTGTTTACCTGAATGGAAGCCCCTGCTGGTAGAATGATATCTGCTGTTTTATGCTTCTTATCCAATACCACAACCATTTCTTTGGTTTCCATAGATGGAAGCTTTGCCAAAGAGAAACTGATGCTGAAACGCTCAGGATTCTCGGTGAGGATTTTTCCCGGCATCTGTCCACGGATTTTCTTATAGTCCACCTCTCGTTTAGCAAGGATGCTGTCGATGGTTTCTACTGCATTATTCACATCACGCTCCACTACTCCCAACATCTTCGGATTCTCCGTCAGTTCTCGCTGCCAGTAGGGAACCAACTTTTCACTTTCCTTGGACAGGATGGCAGGAAGTCCTTGACGTGTCATCAGCACGCCTGCTGCCAGTTCCTGAACAAGTTTTTCATGCTTGGCATCGTCTTCCGGAAGGAAACTGTTTCTGCCGGAACGGTCAAGACGGTTTTCTGAACCTACAGCGGCAACTACAGCTCGGTAGATATCATTTGCCTTGTACAGGGTGGCATGATTCTCATCGGCTGTTTTGTCACTCATGCCGCTGACAACGATTTTGTCATCTTCCTTATCGTATTTGGCATCCTGGACAACCATGATACGCTCATACTTCATACCGCTCTGATCGGCAACAGCCTTGGCGGTGGAGTAGGCTTTGTTCAGAATGGCAGTATGATCCTGCACAGGAACGCTTACCTTTTTTTCCTTCGGGCTATCAATGAAGGCTACGCGATTACCTGCCCGGATAATTTTAGGAAGATACGTGTCAAGATGTTGGCTAGGGAAGGAGACAAAAGCCACATCCTTCCTATCCATCTTCTTTTTTTCAACTTCTAAGTTGAGAATTTTAGCCACTTCTGAGGCTTTTTCCCCATAGATTTCATAGAAATCCCCTTTCTTGACAGGAATCACCCACTCTGGATGTTCTTTCTGATAGTCATTATACTGCTTCAACACAGATACCGTCTTCTCTTCTGTCTTGACGAATGGTGCGCCCTTAGTCTTCACCAAATTACCATAGGCTTCGTGATCCTTAGCATTCATAATGGTCTGGTCGACATTATAGATATGCTCCACCACTCTTGATGCATGTTTGGCATAGAAACTCTTCTCTTCATCAGAGAGCGTGTCGTATTTCTTCGGGGTGATAATATCATCATGGTTCATCACGTTTTGGTAGTCCCAGTTTACCCAATTAAATCTCAAACTCTCCTCATTTCTTTTTACCGGCAAATTATTTTCTGCAGCTGTTTTATAGAAAGTATAGACGTTGGTCTTATACTTGTTGGCATCCGTGTTGAGGGTCATCATGATGCTGTTATAAGCTGTAACAGGGGTATGGGAATGGATAAACTCTGCCGGCTGACGCTGGGCACGGTTCATCCAGACTCCATTTTTCTCGGACGCAAGACCGAGGGCTGCAAAGAGCAGGGCAGCATGGCTTACTGGCTTTTTCTTCTCTTCTTTCTTTGCCTGCTCCTCTTGCTTCTTCTGCTGTCGTTTCTGCTCGGCATCCTTCTGCTTCTCTTCATCATGATACTCCTGGTGCTGCTGTTCCTCGGCAATGGACTTGGCTTTCTGTTCTGCCTCTTCCATCGGTATACCTTCTGCTGCAAACTGTTTTGCCATTCCGGTAACGTCAGTTTCGATATTGCTATCCTCACGAGGAACTTCTACCTGGTTGTCTTCGTCAAGAGACTCGGCTTCTTCCTCGTCTTCTTCCATAGCCTGGTATTCCTCATTCTCCTGGAGGCTTTCATTGATGGCTTCCAGATTGGCATCAAGGGTCTGATTGACATCATAGTCGAAAGTATGCTCTTTCATCAAACCTATATTGGTTACGTGACCCACTTCTACCTGATTTTTCTCCTGGTTATACTGGAAGTAGAGGACATCATTGTTAGGCATGGTAAAAGCTGGTATCTGAGCCTTGATCTCGGAGAACAGCTTGGCAACACTCTCATAGGCAACCTTTTTCACATCCTCAGAGGCATCCTGCTCTAAACCATAGCGGTCAATATTGTCAAGAACCTCTTCTTTTGTCACCTTACGCATGAGGTCATAGGTTCCACCTACACTGCCGTTATACACTACGGCGTAGTTGTAATTCTCTTTGAGGATATCATCACCGCCATACTTTTTGGCATTTTTGAAGGTCTTACTCTGCTCCAGTGCATCACCCTGGTCATACATTTGGGCTAGCTGGAGAATCTGCTTGTAATCGCCCTTCTTCTGCAAATCGTCAAATTCCTGCGTATCATCTGTTGATTGCAAGTAAGCGTATGAATAATAATAAACTTCACCCTTCTTCTCCTGGGTGGCAGAAGCATTCTCCTTGTTTTCTTTTTCAGGGGAAGCTTCTTTGGTTGATTGATATTGCTTCATGTTTGCGAAATTTTGCCAAAGGTCGCGCACGTTTTTCGTAGTGCTTCCTTCGTGATTATACTTTGTACTATATATTTCCGGCTTTCCGTCCTCGGTAGTATAGGCAACGTTGAGTGTATCTTTCTCTTTGTCATACTCCACCGTGAGAAAATCACCCGACGGCATCTCCAGCTTATTGTCTGTGATTCGCCAACTGAGAGCTATCTTTTCTCTCTGTTCAATCTCTTCTACGCTCAGCATCCGAAATTCATCCAGACCAGCAAGGTCATCATGGGCAATGGACAGATTATGCTCCGGACTGCTCGACAAATCGTAGTCGAATGTATACTGTATGTCCATGCCTTCAGAGGTCATCTTGCCAACTTCTATCTGGTTGCTTTCTTCGTTATACTGAAAGTCAAGTACTTCTCTGTTTGGCATGGTCAGAAAACGTGGCTCATGTTCTGCAAACACTGCCATCTGCTGAGCTGCATCCTCATATGCCAACTTCTGCACGTCAACAGAAGATGCTTTGATTTCATCGTTGTCGTTGATGTCGCCAATCAGTTCCAGAACCTTTTCCTTTTCAATTTTGCGCAAAAGATCGTATGTACTATTCTGCTGATTATAGGTTACAGCGTAAGAACTGTTTTCAACAAGAACCTTGTCCTCAGAAGTTTTTGGTGCATTCTTTCGCACTTTATTCAATTCAATGAGGTTGTTCACATCCATGATTTCTGCCAGATGAAGTAGCGCTTCATTTTCGCCGTTTTCACGGTGATTGTCAAATGCCTTGGTACGCTCAGAAGACTCGAATCGGGCAAAAGAGTAATAGTAGCTCTCATCAATTGGTCTTTCAGAAGTTGCTGCTTGCCCCAGAGAGATACTTGCAGTGTATTCTGCTCTAGGAATAAACTTATGCTCATCTTCAAAGTATCTGTTACCATAAACCTTGCTTATATTTGCTTGATAGTCATTGATGATGGCTTGCGCCTGTTCTACACGATGAGCAATTTGCTTGATGCGATGATCCAGAATGTCTATTTTTTCCTTTTTGTTTTCAATAGCTGTACTGAATAGCAACTTGGTACGCATTGACTTGACTGCTGCATATTGAGAAATGAGATGATTGTAGGCTTTGTTCATGTCGTGGATTGTTCTGCCTTCCTGATGAGGATACCGAATGTTGGGAAGTCTGTCTGCTCCAGCTTCGATGATTTCTCGATTGCTGACGCTATTCATCCACTTGTTAACGTAAGAATTATCCTTAAAGTAATCTCTTAGCTCGGAAATACTTTTGATTTCCAAGGCTGAATGACCTTCATGCTCGCCATCGGTGAAGCTGTTCATCAGGATGGTGAAGTATTTCTTACCGGAAAGAGTGTCCTCTTCAGAAAATACAGGATTTTCATTTATAGCTGATTCCTTTACTTCGGCTTCGGAATTTTCCTGTTGGCTCAACTCTACTTCCTCCTGTTCTTCTGTTGGCTCCGCCTCTGTATTTTGGGCGGTTTCAACTTGCGAAGGTGCAAAAGTCTGTGTATTGCCTAACTGAGCATTCTCTTGATTCTCATTGGAAAGGTTCTCCATCTCCTTTTTATTCTTTTCACGCTCTTCCTCGCCGTCTAAGTTACCTTCAAGTAAAGCCTTTTCTCCCAGTTTCACGCGCTGTTCGTCAATGTGCTCGATTACCATAGCAGAAGCCTTGTTGACATCGGACATGACTGACAGGAGAAACTTCGGTTCCTTTTTCAGAGCACTCATCCAACTCTTAATGTAGGCGGTGTTGTTATCACGGATTCTGCTGTCAAAGCCCAGGGCACTGCCTACCATGGCTGCCGTAAGTTCGGCTACCAGCTCTTCCTTTGCATATTCCGAACCGCCAAATTTTCCGTCTGGATTTAAGCGGTTCAAACGGCTTTCATGACCGGTGGAATGTGCCATCTCATGAATAAGGGAGGAGTAGAACTCTTCACCATCCTTATAGATTTCTTCTGGCGTATCACTGATCTTAAACTGGTCTTTGCGAGGAACTATAATCAAGTCCTTGCTCTTGTTATAAAGAGCACTAGGGTTCTGTTGGTTATATTCCACGTGGCAGACCCAGGATTGGGAAGCCAGCATCTGGTCGATAGCGGCATTACAGTACATACCTTTATCGTCCTTGATCTCTTTGGTCTCAAACTTGGAAAGCAGGACATCGTATTTCTCCTTATTCACCTCTTCCAGATTGGTTTGGTCAATATTCCACTCTTTAAAGATTTTAAGATAAGGAATAACCTTATATTTTTCATCCCGCTCTTCTTTTGGGAGGCTGTCGTATTCCTTCAAAGTGGCTTTCTTGCCGTTTTCACGATTGTAAATACTGAGTCCCCACTTGAAAATAGGTATACTTTTCTCACCTTTCTTCGGATGAGCTCCCAAATCTCTGATCTGTTTATGGGTAAAATAGACAGGAACCTTATAGTTCTTTTTCACTGTGTGAAGCTGACACAAAAAAGCATTACTGCCAGTATACACTCTTCCTGTAACATTCTGAGGTAGTCCTATCATCGCTTCACCATCTGTCCAGCCTTTCTTCCAGTTGCTCGCTTCAATAGTCTCCATTCTGGCGATTATCATATCAGCAAATGTTTGGAGAGCTGAATTGATTCTGGCTTCAGCCCTTTCCTTTTTTTCAGCATTTAACTCTTCTCTTGTCATAATATTTTGAATAATGATTAAAATGATAGGGCAAAGTAACTGATTTTTTTTCATTGAAGAGGTGCTTTTGCGATATACCTTTGAAATTAACAATTGCAAAACAGTCCACTTTGGGGAGCTGCTACAGCTCAAACTTCCAAATTTGCGTATTTTTAAAGGATTTTGCAATATAAATTTGCGTATTTTCGTATATTTCATGGAAATAAATTTGCGTATTTTCAATATTATTCGTATCTTTGCACTGCGTAAGTATCTGATTCCTTTCGTCTAAATTCAAAAGAAAGTGTTAAGTCTTGAACTTTCACATGTGGTTCAAGAACGGGCTGAAGACCCAAAAGCCTTCCATATAATTACAAAAAAGATACGAATAAAAGCTATGATTTTACTTGCAACGGGAATGTTGCAGGAAAAAATAGGGAGAAAACTTGGTATATTCAGATTTTCTTCGTACCTTAGCAGCGCAAAACGTAAAGTGCGTAGAATATGGCAAAAATAGTAAATAAATATCCTGTAGGAATTCAGACATTTGAAAAAAGGAACTTTTCGAGGGATTGGCCATTGCTGATTATGAGAAAGATTGGGTGAAGCATCCTGTGTTACATTTCGACCTGAGCGGTGCCAAGCACTTTGATGCTGATGCCTTGAACAGTTATCTGAATCTGCAGCTTTTACCCTATGAAGAGCTTTATGGTAAAGGTGAAGGTGAAAAATATCCTAACGAAAGATTGGATGGAGTCGTAAGGCGAGCTTACAAGCAGACTGGCGAAAAGGTGGTAGTTATCATTGATGAATATGATGCCCCCTTGCTGGATGTGGTGCATGAGAAGGATGAACTCAAGCAGTTGCGTCTTATCATGCAGAACTTCTATAGTCCTTTAAAAAAACTCGACCCATATCTGGAGTTCATTTTCATCACGGGAATTACTAAGTTTTCACAGCTCAGCATCTTCAGCGAACTCAACAACCTCGACAATATCAGCATGCTTGACCAGTACTCCGCAATCTGTGGTATCAGCAAAACAGAACTGACCACAGCTATGAAACCTGATGTGGAAGCATTGGGGGAGGCTTTAGGTGTATCTTACGAGGAATGTCTAGAAGAATTGCGCCAATATTATGATGGCTATCATTTCAGTGAACATTCTGAAGATGTGTTTAATCCGTTTAGCCTGATAAGGGCTTTGTCGGGGCAGAAGATTGGCGCCTATTGGTTTAGCTCCGGTACGCCAAGCTATCTCATTAAGAGTTTGCAGAAGTATCATGTAAATGTGACTAACATCGAACAGAAGAGCGTGAGTGTTGACGATTTTGATGTGTCGCCCGAGCAGATGACCTCTGCTTTGCCTCTGCTCTATCAGAGTGGTTATCTTACCATCAAGCAATACAAACCGTTTACCAAGAGTTATAAACTGGGCTATCCTAACCAGGAGGTGAAGATTGGTATGCTGAAGAGTCTTGCGCCCAATTATCTTTCGCCGGTTTCTGTAGATAATAACGGACTGGTGAATGAATTTGTGGAACTGGTTTATGAAGGAGAAATAGAACAGGCAATGGTCCGCCTGAAGGCCTATCTCTCCAGTATCTCAAACCGTTTAAGCAATAAGAATGAACGTGATTTTCAGACCGTCTTCTATCTGATATTCAACCTGATGGGTGCCCTTATCAAAGTGGAGGAGGATAGTGCCATAGGCAGGGCTGATGCCGTGCTCCATCTGCCTGAAGCCATCTATGTGTTCGAATTGAAATACGATGGCTCTGCCGAGGAAGCCTTGAAGCAGATTGATGACAAGGGTTATCTCATTCCATATTCCGCTGATGGCAAGCGATTGTATAAAGTGGGTGTAAATTATGATAGTACCCAGCGGACTATCAGCGATTGGAAGATTAAGGAAGAATAAGAGTATCTGAAAATCGTTGATAGTTTTGATATATTATTTTAAGTTCAACCCTTGGTACGTGATGTATCAAGGTTTTGTGTTTTCTAACAGTTAACAAAATCCTCCCGATTCTCACGAACCGGGAGGAACAATCAACTCTTTAAGTTGGCATTTTACTACTATTTAATACCTATTTGTTGTGGAACGGAATTTTCCTGTCTGTTAATCTGTTCGTACTTGTGGGATGCCAAAGACTGATTCTCATCATACTTTTTCAGTACTGCATTTGCCAGGGTATTTAGTGGTATTACACCTTTTTGATAGGCATCTGCAGCGCTGTTTGAAATATTGATGACGCAAGGGCTTCCATCAATGGTTGCTATCATGGAACCGCCTTTCATTGTGACATCTGTAATACGTGGGTTCAACTTCTCATCTTCGTATTTTTTATACATTTTAAGAGTCGAACTGCTTCTACTTAAACCTTCCTTAAGGGATGCATGACCGGCATTATTAAGGATGTTGACACCACCAAAACCTATCAGCAGCATCTTTATCAGAGGGTTTCTGATAAACATACCGCCTACGATAGCAGCCAATGGCATCAGGTTATCCTGCATCTTCATGTTAGGGTTTTTACCAGTAAACATACCGATAAGCATATCAGGAAGCATGGCAAAAACATAACCGAGATTCTTCGATACAATACTGAAATCGTTCAGTCCCATCTGTTCCAGGGTGTTTCCCCATCCTGCAAATTGCTGACTATTATTACCTGTCTGCAAGATTTGCTGAGTGGATTGTGTCTGTTGCGTCTGAATAGTTTGTGACGAAGCTGGTGTGCTTTGTTGAGCATAAGGAAGCCGTGTACTACTTACTGAAGAACGAGTAGGAGTAGGAGAGGATGAATGCCGGTGTTTCTTTTCTGGAACTGTACCATTGATGGAAGCATTCAATTTTTCCATTTCTACATCCCACTGGTCTTTCCCTTTTGCCGATGCTGCTTTTCGGAACTGATGAGGGGTATGCTTATCAAGATAGTCAGCAGCTCTAGCGTAGTCATAGGCTCGTTGGCTTACTTCTTTCAAAGACATCTTTTTGCCACCGCATTTGATCCAGTCCTTCTCCTGCTTTGACATTTCTATCGCAAGGGAATGGAACGTGGCTGCAAATGCTCTGTTCTGTTTAGCTGTTTTAGTCAACATCCATCGGGGAATTTCAGTGTTACCCTTGTAGGCGATGCATTGTTTGGAGAAATTAGTCTTGATGGTATTGAGTAGCTTTGCAGAATTACCCTTATGCTGAACCAGCAGGGCATTGCTGACTTTCTTGGCTGAGTCACTTACCGAGAGTGGAGCCACCTTGATTTTTCTGCTTAAGACACTGTTGATGTTATCGATGAACTCAGTACCGCTCTTACGATACTTTGTAGAACCAGTCAGTATCTTCTGTAATGCATCTGCATCACCAAAGACTTCTTTACTGTTCTCCTTGGCATATTCTTCTTTTGACCAGTCTTTGGATGACTTGTGACCGATAAATTCTCTGATACCGAAATCTGAACCAACACCAATTCCTGCTTTTGCTATAGCTTTCGTACTTCCGGAAGCAACGCCACCGAAACCGCCCAAAATAGCAGTGTCTATAAGGCTTGCACCGAGAAAACCTGTAGCCTTAGATAAGGCAGAAGGATCGTATATCGCCTCTGCCTTATTTTCTACCTTCTCGCCGTATTCACCCTTCTTTAATCCACAGGTAGGCATTACGAAGGCTATTAGGCTGTCTGAGAATGTTTTTCTCGCTATGTAACTTGCGGTATTTTTTGGCACCTTTTCTCTAGCCAGCTGCTCTACCATAAGCATCTCAAAGCGGTGCATCACATACGACTGGGCATATTCAAAGAGTTTCTTGGACTCCTTACCGCCATTCTGTACCACAAGATTCTCGTAAAAAGCATAGACGAATGTACTGTAGTCATTCTGTAATCTCTTGTCTTTGTTCCATCTCAGATTGCATCTTTCAATGAGATCGTCTGTAGACATCTTGTTCCATTTGCCATTGGCATCTACTTGCTTTTTGGCACGATAAGCAGGGGTTACTCCGTGTCTGCTGTCAACAGCCTGTGCCCAAATGGAACGGTTGTCCTCCTTGTCTATGGCATCCATGAACTCCTTTGTCTGGTTCTTTTCTATTCTCTTTTTCTCTTGAACCAGAGTGGAAGCCATGTATTTGCTGTAATACTGGCTGATGCAATAGTCAATCTGGGAGAAGGTTTGATAGTTATTTTCTTTTGCCATAATTCTGTTTTTAAAAACCTAAAATCTGCTGACGAGCCTGTTCTATGGCTTTATAGTAAACAGACATCTGTTTCGGATAGTATCGGGAAAGCCATTCATTAAGACCAATCTGGTCTTCGATGAACTTTATAGCTAATTGGCGTGTAATTTCAATAGCTTTCTCTCCCTTTTCCCTTCCATTGAACCAGGCTTTCGTCCAGCATCTCGTACCAGAATTGTCAAAATACACAGAAGCTTCCCTGTCTATATCATAACTCTGTACGTCTATCTGTAAGTCAAGCAGAGAATCTATGGTTTTTCCATCGTCGGCAATTTCATCAAAAAGTTTTTTTTTTGCTTTTCATCCCAGGTAGGAAGATAGATGTTATGATTCAAAGCCATATAGCTAAGGAAATCATCTATCAAGACATCCTGCACCTTACCAGCAAGGATGCTACTTCTTCCGGAGAGTCCGAGAGGATTACCTATTGAAGGCATGCTTTCGAAAAAGTAATTCTTCTCGGCTGCCTGACGAAATATGTTACGTAAAGACAAATCTGCCCTTTTGGAAGAGGTATATGCTCCGCTCACGAGGTCATTCCAGTAACTTGGAAGCCAACGGAGCATCATCATTAATAGGGCATCTTTGTCTTGTTCAAAACTGTTTTCTACATTCTTGTCTCCCAGTGTTTCCATGGATGGCAATTGACTGATTCCCATGGCTGCCAACTGTTCGATGTTTGCCCATATCATACTCAGAAACTCGGCAGGATCAATATACACACCATCAAAGCGAACTCCTATATGAAGGAATCGTCCGCTCTTTGCGATTTCCTGACCGGCAACAACCTGGGTTCCATAGGGGGTATAGGCTTCTGCTATGTGACCATAGGTTACTTCATACTTGCCATATTTGGCTACAATGTAGTTGTCGTAAACCGCATCTTGTCCGGCACCGATGATGACACCTGTGGCAATGGCATAGAGAGGTTTATCACTAGCAGGAAAATCAATTCCTTTGTGGAAAAACTTTTCTCCTGTCAAGGGATGATTCTGTTCGCCAAAGGCTAGGGTAGCCTGTATGTTGTCTTTTTCTTCCAGAGGGAAAGGCATCATATAACCACTGGTACTTTCCAGAAGCATATCTTTATAATTTTGTTTCATACTTATTGTTTTTAAGAGGTGAGAATAGCTCCTCACCTCATGGGTTTATGAGAAATTCATTAACGTCTACGATGAACGGTCATGGAATGGTCTTCTTCTGTGGCAGGTGTTGCTGCTACCTGAGGGGCTACAGCTGCTTGCATTGGAAGATTCATCTGCTGTGGAACTTGAACAGAACGCTGGTTCACATTTTTCATGGTCATACCGCCCAAGACTAGACCTGCTATCTTGCTAAACCATCCGAAACGTCCGAACATCATATAGGATGCCAACAGCAAACTGGCAAGGTTCATCTTACTGATATTACCACCAGTAACATTCGAAAGGGCTGAGTTGAGGTTATTCATCAAACCACCGCCCATTCCTGCCTGTCCCTGTACGCCCTGTACTGCTGACATGCTAGGATATTGGGCTGTGGTTGGATCGTAATAGCCATTACCATGGTTGACCATTCCATTGCCGTTGAACATACCACCTACATATTCCTTTCCATCGTAATAGAGACTACCGGCTTCAGAACCTACATTACCGAGCGTGCCTTTTAATTGATGATATACATCTGCACCTTCAGCACCTACGTTGCCTATCGTGTCCTTCAGACGATAATATACATCTGCACCTTCAGCACCTACGTTGCCAACTCCGGTTTTAAGAGAGGAATATGCGCCTTCACCTAAAAGAGTGTCAACGGTTTTTTCACTTACAGATTTTTCATTACCATAAGCATCTTTATGACTCCCGAGAAGAAGGGTGGAGGCTGAACCAACAAGTCCCTTGTTGGTGTTTTCTTCTCCTAATGCTTTTTCCTTTGCAAAAGTCAAAAGCCCTTTCTTATAACCAACAACAGGAAGAGCTACTGCGGTCATTACTGCTGCTGATTTGGGATGCTCTGCAGCAAATTTTACTCCACTTTTAGTGGCAGAGCCAACGGCTTTAACACCACTTTTAACGTAAGGAAATGCCATTTTGGAAAACGTCATAATATGAGGAGCTGCAGCTTTACCGCCTTCTACGGCATTTTTAAGAAGGGATTTACATAATACTGACCAAGTTGCCATAATTCTATATTTTTAAGTTGTTTACTCAGGATCATATATCTCTACGATAGCTCTGGCTTTATGTCGCTGTGTTTTTTGGGTAGCGAGAAACCTACCATTATCTGTGGCACAGAGCCAGGCTTGAACTCCCGGATTATCCTCTACTTCCGTTGATGTCCAATACCAGCAGTCTCCTTCCAAGGCTATAGGTGTGCCACCAAGTCTTTCCAAAACTGGATTGATAACTCTCGATGAGGATGCCAGTAAACGCTGTTCGGCTACACTGGGAAGGTAGTCGCTCTGACCATTAGCATGAAAGTTAATCATTTCCATGGCTAAAGGAGAACCCTTGCCGGTTTCTGCGCTGTAGCTGTTATACATGGCTACGGTATTCTTGAAACCACAGAATGATGTTATATCTGTACTGGTTCCATTTACCATACCCACGGAATCACAGAATACCTCATTGAGTTCATCAAACATGACTGCTAGAGCAGGGTGGTCATCTGTTTTCTCGGCAAAGACAACGCCTACTGCCTTTCTTTTTGTCTGGTTGAAATAAGAAGCCGTGTCCATGCAGCTATGGTCGTTACAGAGAACATAGCCTACATGAATATCTCTGTCTATGGGTTCGTGATTGTCACACGAGGTGCTGAAAATTGTGATGGCTATCATCAGCATCATGCTCAGAACCGGATGAGTGATACCTTTTATTACTGATTTCATAATGATTACTTTTTATAATGGGATTTTTACACCGAAGGCTGCACCTGTTCTGAAGGTATCTTCGCCTCTTATGACAATATCTTCCTTCACCTGAAAGAACACACTCCAACCATTATAGAGGTTATAGGTGTGCTCATAGCCGATGTGACCGGCGGTAATTACCTTGTCGAGGTCACTACCACAGCTGACACCTACTCTTACGTTTCCATGATGGTTCCTGCCTCTGTTCACGCATGGCTTGTAGGCAAAGCCCACTGTCCACGCACGGTAGTTGCGCCAGAAGGAATCACTGGTAATATGACCGACTTCCTCGTCTTTCTTATATTTCAGATACATGGTTCCGAAATACTCCCAGGCATTGTGATAGTCGGTTTCATGTTCATAGGAGAGGGTGGCTTCCACCCCCTGGGGGTAGCTGCCACCGACACCTAACATCAAATGGTTGCCATGACTCTGGGCAGACATGGCTGTTGCCGAGAGCAAGGCGAATATAACAGATAGTAACTTTTTCATATTATCTTTGCTTTATTGTTCTCTGAGAAGAAGTGTATCGAAGGCATCTGCTGCCAACACGTCCTCGTAGTCGAGGTTCATGCAAATGGTGCGTCCGGAAATCTGCTTTTCTGAAAGCTCGATGGTGAGCACCTTATCATTAGGGAAGGTCATCTTCTTCAGAACGATGATATTCCGATAGCCACTCTTGAACCTTACGGAACGGTCCAGTACCAGGGCAGGTTTCAACTCGATGGTCTGGACGTTGGTTGCCTTCTGCTGTTTCTTATCCTGCAATTTGACCCTCAGTTCGTCAATATCAAAAGGAAGATTTGTCTTGTTTGATACCGAGAAGTCGATGAAGAAATATTCTCCTACCACATAGATGTTGTTCAGTCGCATGGTCATCTTGTTATGGGTGGTGAAGGTGCTTCTATACTTGGCATGACTTTGCCATACCTTCATGGCATAGCTTACCATATCTACCGTTGACATGCTTACATCGGGATTATGGAAGGCATTGCGCTCGATAAGCTCCACTTCCTTATCGGTAACCGCCTCTTCTATCCTGCTGGTATAGAGTAGGGCATACTGTACTCTGTAACGCTCCGTGATAATAGTAACGATACCCATCACTTCGCCATCCTTGTGATTACCTGTAGCCGGTTTGAGGCGGATGACATTATCCAAAGGCTTATCGCCCACAATACTGTCGGTTGAGATATCCACCAGACGGATGGGTTCTGATGCTGTAATAACTGTGGAAACATGCTCATTGATGGTGAGTTGTTCCATATTGTTAAAGCCCATTTGGGCAAATGTTCCTAAAGTTACACCCAAACACATGAATAGGAGTGAGAAGGCTCTCTTCTTTATATTCTTCATATTATTACTTTCTTTTTTGTTTTACTTTACTTTCTTTTCTGTTTATCTTTCTGGCTTTCATCCACAAGATAGACCTTAGTACCATACTTCAAGCGTACCTTATTCTTCTTCATGGCAGTACCGAAGGCGTTCATCACCTTCTGGGTAGCATTCTGAGCAGCCTGGCTTGCCCAGCTTTTTATACCGGATGAGGAAGTGGTGGAATTATCAAGTATGTTACCGCCCTGCATGGCTGAGCTGGCTATATCCTTGGTGGTTTCCCTGAAACTGCTCAGTGGAACATACAAGCCTTGCATACCATCTGTATCATAGATACTTAGACTTACCTTGATGATGTCTTCATCAAAGAAGATGCTTTCTACCTTGCCCTGTACACGTTGTTTGCCGAAGCCGCTCATGGTGGCATATAGATAGGTTCCCTTTCTGATGGTTTCGTCTCCAATCTCTATATCGTCCAGCAGACGGAGTCTCACCCTGCTACCATCTACAGCTTTCACCTCTTCATCAATGATGGCTGAAATGAGTTTGTTCTTGCCGTCGGCTGCACCTAAAGTATTAAAGTAATCTGATACCTGTTTGGTCTTCTTCACTACCTTTTCCGGCTCGTCTTCACTGTCTGCGGTTCTGCTGTTGCCATAAGAAGCGTTATCTGAATGGCTGTTATAAGAGGCTGTACTTCCTGTAGAAGGAGTTCCACTGGCAGTGTTGCCATTTTCATGGGGTCCACCTTCTGAGACAGATTCGTCATTGCTTGCCATATAGCTGTCGCTTCCAGAGAGGGTCTTATTCATCTCTTCCCAACTTCTCTGTCTTCTCCGACGTTGGGCAGAAGCAATCTCAGAATCTTTCAGAGGATCTACGAAATCATCCTTGTTGGTATTGCTGCGGTTGGCTCTCACACGTTCCTGCATTTCTGCAAGCTTTCGCCTTTCCTCGGCTTGCTGCATGCGAACCTTCCTGGCTTCATCCTCGCTGTACTTTGACTCAAAATCCTTTTTCTGATTGACAGAGTCATTATCGTTCTCTACATTCTGCACTCCGGAAAGGTCTGAGATTCTACCAAACTGATCTTCGGTATTGTCCATCTTGTCTCCCAGAATGCTGTCGGTATATGCCTCCGGCAATTCACTCGACAGATAATCCGTTGTCTTCAACTTCTTGTTGGTAGCATCAGAGACTTCAACGTTGAACATGTCAATGATGAAATAACCAACAAACAGAAGTGGCAGATAGATAATTGCCGGCAACAGATACTTGGGCTGTTTAAAGTTAATTTTCTTTATATCCATAGTTATCTCGCTTTTTTAAGTTCACGCTGTTGGCGCAAAGCCTGGTCCACCTGCTCTACAGCTGTACGGTGTGGTACGTTCTGGCTTGCCTTATAATATCTAATCATGTTGATAATGTTAAGGGCAAAAAGACTGATGACAAATCCGAAGACAATCACCAGAAATCCTACCCGATGGACATTTGCCCAGGATTGTATTTTCATTACCAGGAGCGTGAGTTTGGTCTTGTTGGCAAATTTTCTGCCGGCTTCCACCTCTCGCTCATATTGCTCCTTATAACGAGGATCATTCTTATCCGGCATTTGTTCTCCTGCAATTATTTTCTTTATATTCATATTTATCTCGCTTTTTTAAGTTCACACTGCTGGCGCAAAGCCTGGTCCACCTGCTTTACAGCTGTACGGTGTGGTACGTTCTGGCTTGCCTTATAATATCTGATCAAGTTAATGATGTTAAGGGCAAAAAGACAGATGATAAATCCGAAAACTATCTTCAGAAATCCTACCCGATGGACATTTGCCCAGAATTGTATTTTCATTACCAGGAGCGTAAGTTTGGTCTTGTTGGCAAATTTTCTGCCGGCTTCCACCTCTCGCTCATATTGCTCCTTATAACAAGGATCATTCTTATCCGGCATTTGTTCTCCTGCAATTATTTTCTTTATATCCATATTATATAGGTGTATGAATTAATAATCTGACTTCTTGGTTTCTTCCAGATCCTTGTTTTTCAAGGTTCTCCAGTTGGTGATGAGGATTCCATGAGGATTGTTCTCGGTTCGAGGAACACGCTTCAAGTTTCCTGCCGTTACAAGCTGGCGCATCAGGATGCTGGTTCTGCGCTCTATTCGCTGTCTGCCGTAGTAGACGAAGTTGAGGGAGTCGGTATTCAGCTTGATGCTGTCACAATAGATGCTACAGATGGTGCTCGTACCGATGATGTTGTTATAGAAGCCCTTTTCTTTCAAGGCATTATACTGTGCCAGACCGGTCTCGTCAACGAGATACATTGCCTTGCGCATCGTATATTGGATATACTTGTCATCCGGTGCGAGAGTGAAGAAAAACTGGTGGAACATTTCTATATCACTTTTTGCCTCTACGTCAAAGGTTTCATCCATCGTGGTTTGTTTCACCAGGATTGGAACGTTGCCGTCCAACACATACACTTTCTTATGGGCATCGTCAACCATGCCCTTTGCGATGAAGAAACTTCCTAAACTCACGATGATGCAGCCTATCAGAAATAGGCTGCTCACTACCATCACGAGTTTGATCTTATTCTCTACATTCTTTAATACTGCCATATCTATACGATTTTAAAATTTCATAACGGATGATGCGCCTCTCTTCACCTCAGAGGAAACACCCTCACCGAAGTTACGGGTTGAGAATGCTGTATCGCCTTCCGGTATCATCCAGGCTGCCAGGTCTGGAACGAGGTTGAGACACTTCAAGGCTACCACTGAAGCTGCCAACAGATAGCCGCAGGTCATAAAGGCGTTCTGAATATAGGCTGATGCAGAACCTTCACTCTGTGTGATAGCCGTCAGGTTTTCTACCTGTACGCTCAACACAATATCAAAGAGAAGGAGAACATAGAAGCCTACAAAGTAGAGCATGGCTCCATAGAAATGTACCGTGAGATATCGGGTAATCCATTTTGCCCAGGCTCCTTCCCATTTAGGCAAAACACTGAAAGCCCATTGAATCGGTCCGAATATCGTGAGCATGCCCAGCAGAATCTGTTGGCAGAAGATGGTACTCCACCAGCCTATTCGGAAGATGACCATGGAGAAGAACATAACTATTTTGTCCAGTCCTATCATCAGTCCCACAAAGGTGGAATTGTTTTCAGCTTTTGCTGCCTGTTTGGCTACCTCTACCGCATCAGCAGTTCCTGCACTTTCAGCAAGTGTTTCCTTACTTTGGCTGTTTGCGATGTTCTTGGATGCTGCATCTAGCTTTTCTTTCACGTCTCCACACACGGAATCACGCTTGTGTATCAGCGGCAATAGTTCATTGTATTTATCACTCACCTGTACCGCCTCTGCTTCATAGAGGTCGTGCGTGTAAGAACCGATACAGTTAGGTATGTAGGCGAGGGCATCCAAGATACATGCATTGGAACCAGCTCCGATACCACTCTTGCTAGGTGGGTACCAAAGACACATCACCAAAGCTATACCCAGGATCTTCATGATTTTGAAAACATCGATAGGCTCGTTCTTTACCATCATCTTATAGGCGATACCTCCTGCTACGACGATACTGAAGAGTGCGCCCAAAGCCATGCTCATCTGCAAGATCCACCAGAAGGGACCGTCTGAACCGATAAAATCCTGGTTACACAGAAACTCATTTGTCTGGAAGACCACGTTGTCAATGTCTTCCTCGAACAAATCAACGCCAATGGTTTGCGAAAGGTCGCTTACCATATCTTTTATTCCGCCAAGCGTTCCACCACTTGCAGAATCTAAAAATAATGTACTAAATGCCATTTCTTGTTGTTTTTTATTTTTGCGCAAAAATAATGCAATTTTCATAAATACCCTGTATGAATATGATATACCTTTGAAATTAACAATTGCAAAAGCTATCACTTCTTGCCGTTGTCTTCATAAGGCTCTTATCATACAAGGGGCTTACACCTTATTATATATAAGGAGTCTAGTTCTTTTTATGAAAACCGTTGACTGCAAGAGAATGTTGCCACCTGCCCAAGGCATCAGTGGCTACCGTAGCATTACTCGTTACCCGATCTACCTTCGTAGCCTTACTGCTGACTTCCTTCATTGTCTTTGCTGCATTCAACACTCTCAACTGTTTAGTCAGAATAAGGTTCTTTTTTACGATGTCACGGTAGATGGTAAGATATTCTCGCTTTCTGCTTCCCAGATCCATATAGGACTCTCTTGTTACCTTGATAGCAAAAGCGAGACTATGATACACATTACTCCAGTCTTTGTAATTATCAGAAGTTCCACCATATAGGGTTATCTTGTTGATGTTCTGCTGGAAGTTGCTCATGGCTCCTTCTATCTTTCCCTTTTCCATCTGCCAGGCCACATCGGCAGCTCCTGGAGTACGGTTGGCGATATTTAGTGCTTCGACCTTTGCTCTTCTGGACAAGACTGAATCTACATTTTCTGCAAGGGAGATTTCCTTCATCATATTCTGCTGCGTCTTGGTACGGAAACTCTGCTTGTTGGTAAGGGTGGCTGACTTCTGGTAGTTTTTATGCGTGAGATTATAATATTCTCTAGGAGTAAGGCTCCCGGCTCCAATCTCCATCACCGTAAACTGGTTCATGATGGCTGACTCATGATTATATGTCTGTGCTGACAACGAACTGCTATAGTTCAGCAATAGCAGGAATGCTGCTATCTTGCCTATATTTCTTTTGCTTATTCTTTTCATTGAATCTTGTTTTCTGTTGTTTTATATGTTCTTTTAAATTTCTTCTTCACTCAACCGCTTGCTACCGAGAAGTGAACCGCCTCCGAGGGGCGCTCGTTTCTCAGGCTCACTGCCGCCACCGGCACGTGAATTTTTCTGTTTGGCGATATACTGTGCCTTCTTCCATGAATCATAGGCTTCCATAGCCAGGTTCTCAATGGTCTTGCCACGGTAGAGTCCATCCTTCCAGAAGCCTTTTCGCATGACCATATAGCTGTATAAGGTGAAATAGGCATTCTTTACTGCGGAATCGATATCATCCATGTTGTCATTGATGCATTGAAGACAAATCATCATTGACTGGGCTTCAAACTCTGCTGCCCCAGTAAGATAGGCTGCCAAATCTATATAGGAGTCATACATGGATATGGCAGAGGTATTTATCTGGTTAATGGCTTCCACACTGGTGGTATAGATAACGGCATCGGAATTTTTGACGTTTCCTTTCAGAAGGAAGTTTGTCTTATAATCATCCAGGAGTTTAAGATACAGTTCTACATTACTCTTTACACTCCTGTAGGTATTCACGCTATGGAAAGCAGTGGCAGTACCATTGAGTATCAGGTCGATGATGTCGAAGCATCTTTTATAGCGGTCGATAGCCTTGCTGCTCTCCTCGAAGCTAGTGGCAGATTGGGAAAAGGCTTTATGGGCTTCCAACACTCCCATCTCTGCTGCCGCTCGTATGCCAAGTACGGTTCTCACCTTCTTATGGTTGCTGATCATTGTCTCCAGTGAGCCTGCATCATAGTCCAATATGGCAAAGCTCTTCGCCGGGAAGACGAAAAGCATTGCAATAATCACAAATACCAAACCCTGTTTTTTCATTGTTGTCTTGATTTACTATTGTTATTTTTATCAGTTTCATTGTCTCCGCTCACCGAACCCCTTAAAGTGGCTTTCTGAGCTGCTTTGGCAGATGCGTCCTGCCACCTGGAGAGGGCATAGTCAGCGATGGCTCCACGCGAGGCTCTGCCCACTGCTTCGAAAATATTGTGCTTCAGAAAATCCAGGATGGTTGTCCGGCTGTCCATGACCTTTTCGAGGAGTACGAGCTGGTTGTAGATGGATACCAGCTGGAAGTCGATCTCTCTGGCTACATCCAGGCGGTCACAAGCCCAAAGAAGGTGAATGGCATCTGCATCATTTTCCTCTTCGGAAGAACCGGCATAGTTGTATTTGATGCTGATATTGCAGTCCGGAAGGTCTTCAATGAGTTCCTTCAACTTGGCATTTACCTCTTCCGCACGCTCTTTCTCACTCTTTTTCATGTCTAGCTGCATCACGGCAACCACATTGTCGGCAGCATACTCACTGGTGAGTTTGAAATCTACCGACAGGATGGCTCGGTGGATTCTTATACCCAGGAGATATTTCGGTTTTTGGGCAAGGGAGAGGGCTGCGGTGTAAGTTACCAGACTCTTCACGGTAGGGCAGTAGCCGTGACGGATAAAGATATACTGGTTATTTCCGTCCACCCATTCGCCCTGGTCGGACCACTGTATCTGATACATTCCTTCCAGCTCAGCCATGTTGTCATTGACTCTATACTTGCCATCCTGGTTATCGGCAAGGTCTTTATAATACTCATCAATACCATTGTTAAGTTGATTGAGCTGGTTTTGAGTAGTATTCAACTGCTGTTTCAGGGCTGCATTGGCATCAGAAAGCTCGTTATACTGCTTCTGCAAGGCATTTGCCTGTGTCTTGTTCCCTTTAAAAAGAGCTTGGCTTTTCTGTTGTAGGAGAGATTGCATCCTCTTGCCATTATCGGAAATCTGTTTCTTTAAGGATGCAATCTGATTTTCATATTCCTTTTGCTTATCAAGCAGCGTGTTGATACCTTCTCCTTCCGAATCCGGCGTAGGCTCCTTTGCAAAGCCTTTGGATGCTTCGTTGAGATAATTACCCTGTTTGCCGTTCTCCTTCCAGTTGAAACTGCCTTCTCCTAACTTGGCTCCACCCTTACAGTTTGCCACGAAACTTACAGAACTGCAGCCTTCCATCTTCTTCTCATCTGCCATTGTGTAATAGTGAGGGTCATCACATTCAAGATGGTAGGTTATGCTCTCATCTTGATCGGATGTCTCATCTTGATAGCCCTGGAGACGGATCTTCATTTTTTCCTTGAAGGTTTTCAGATCCATCGTCTGGGAGTCAAAGATTTCCTCATAAACTTCTTGTTTGATGTACCATGAGTCTGTTACAGTCATATATACAGAAAAGTGTCTGCCTCGCCAATGCTTCGAATGTGACCCAATACCACCACTTTTATCACGGACATAATTGTAAGAACGTTGTTCGTAATTCAGACTTATAGTATGCCCTGGATTATTCTTTTCATATTCCTTCTTTCTGCTGGCATTCCAATCGGTGGAATTTTCCGCAGCTGTCTTTAGCTGATTATACTCAGATGTGTTAAGAGTTGGAAATGGAGGAGTAGAAGTTTTCATATAATTACATTTGTAAATCCAACCAGTCCAAGAGTCCTCGTTATTTGTGCTGGCAGGAGCAGATGGACAATATGAGGCAATTTCTTTTTTGCCACTGTCTACTGTATAGATATACCATCTTTGGGTATAGTATTCTCCCTGCAGTTCTTTTACATAATTGCTGATATAGCCGCTCACATTGTAATCGTCTATCTTGAAGAGGTTGGCAACACCTTCAGCATCTGCAGTTTTGATGACGCTCATCAGGATATTCTTTACATTACCGGCATTCTTATAGTTTTCATACTGACTTTTGAAACTCTTGAACATGTTGTAGATTTCCTTCGGCTTGGAATGAAAAATCTCTCCAATCTTGGATATTTCTGCCCAGTTACTGTCGGCAGTATTCTGTCCGATGGAAGCAAGCTTGCCACCGAGATTCTTGAAATCTTCCACGAAATCATCTGCTGACAACTCCTTACCAAAATCTCCCAGATGATCCAGCAGTTCTTTCCAGTTGACCTCACCGCCCATTCTGGCTAAGTCAAATACAGCCTGCAGCTTGTCGTTGATGAGGAGAAACTGGACATCCTTGAAGGAAAGTCTTCCATTGGTACACACCAATTCAAACTGTTTGCAGAGCTGTTCCACATTGGTGGTGGTTTTCAAAAGGTAGGGACCCCAATAGATGGCATTCTCTGGCTGTTTGACCATCAGGGATGCCACCGTGATGAACTTCGGCATAATCCGGTTCTTCACCATATCCAGGATTCTAGTATAGTAGTAGTTTTCCTCTGACGCAAAAAGGCCAGGGTTGCGCATGGCATCCCGGTCTTTCTTTTTGGACACTAAAATTCCGGCAGTGGCTACGGAAGCTGACCTGTAGTGATTGAGAATATTTTGCAGGTGCCCGTTTGCCATTGTCTCCATTGCTATTTCCACCTCATAAGCGGCAGTCATGGCAGCAGCTGTTTTCTTGTCGATGTTGACGTTGTGCCAAACCACAGCCATCATCTTGCAGGAAAACAGCATCAATAGTAATAGGGTATTGATTCTTTTCATTGCTTATCCATTATTTTTCTTGTAATAAAAGACTTTCTTCTCTTTCAATACTTTCTGAGAGAACTCCAGACATTTGCCGATACCGCTGTTGTGCCAGTCGCTTACAAACTGCTCAATGGCATGCTGGTAGTCTGTCTGCATAAGTTTGAGATAGAGCTTCAAGGCTTCCTTTTCTGCTTTCTCAGTAGTATACGCCATATAACACTCTGGCGGTTCCTCTACACCCAATACTTCACCAGACTGACCCCTTTTCAGAAAAACTTCCTTGAAATAGGTTCGTCCGTCCTTGTTGTCAAGACGGTTGATGGTGAAAATCTTCTTGCAGTCATTATCGGTGAGTGCAAGGGTTGCCTTGATCTCATCAAACTTATCCTTAAACTTACTCTGGTCGAGAAGCATGAACACATCGGAATTGTTGATGATGGCTTCCTTCACGATAGGGGAGGAGGTGATATCCTGTATCTCCTGGGTCACAACACCCACCATTGCCCAGTGCTTACGGGCGGTCTTATAGAGATACTTGATATATTCAGCCATCGTCGGTGTGGCTATGGCTTTCCAGGCTTCCTCGATAACCAGGCATTTTCTGCCCTTCTTGATACGCATCTTCTGGGTGAACACGTCCATGATGATGAGCACGATGATAGGGAAGAGGACTTTGTCATCCTTCACCTTATCAATCTCGAAGACGATGAACTTCTCATCAAAGAGAGAAGCATCCAAATCGTTGTTAAGAATGTATTCCTTCTCTCCACCTTTATAGAAAGGTTTGAGAATAGTTGCAAAATTATGGATATCGAAACTGATGTTCTGCTGTTTCATAATCTGCGGAATACGCTCCAGGACAAACTCATAGTAGGTGTTGAATGACAGGTCTGTCACCTTCAACTTCTTCTTCTGTCGCTCCACCTTCTCCAGCTTTCTTTCAATACGCATAAGATAGTTATTTTCAATAACTTCCGGGGTGAGTCGCTGAAGGGCTTTCTTTGCTTGTTCCTTCTCGCCCTCGGTAGCTGCGCTGTCATCGATGATGGCTTTGAGCTTCGGTACCCTACGTTTGTCTTTTTCTGAAAGTTCCCTGTTTTCTGAAAGTTCCAGGTTAAACTCTTCGCCATAACGCTCTTCCATTTTCAGCTCATACTCTTCATACTTGCCATTGGTCTTGTCCTGAAGCAGGATGGCATCTTTCATTTTTTCACGCTCTTCGTCCGTGAAACCCTCAAAAGGATGGAAGTAGGCTTCATAATACTCCACGATGGTCTGGTTGATGATGGTCTCTTCCAACATTGAAGGTTGGCTGGCTCCCTTATATATCTGGAAGATAAGGTTCTTCAGGAAGTTTTTCTTCTCTCCGAAGTTCTGCTCATACTCCATCTTGGTAATCTTGAACGGATTCATGGAGATAGGCTTTTCCTTGGTGTAGGAAATGTAGGTTCCCCCGAAGTAGCTACAGATTCCCTCATAGCTGTCACCGGTATCTACAATCACAACATCTGTGTCCTGCTCATAATATTGTCGCATCACCGTGTTCATGAAGAAGCTCTTTCCGCTTCCGGAGGGTCCCAGTACGAAGAAATTGGAGTTGTTGGTATACTTCACCTTTCCTTCCTTACCGGTGGTATCTATAGGCATCGGTACACCCTGGCGGTCTGTATAGTAGCATTTCAGGGAAGACTGGTCTCCCTTGGCTTGATGCTCCTTATACATCAGACACAGAGCTGCCTCTGACAACGTAAGAAACTGATCATAGTCTTGGTTGAGACGGAAACAGTTGCCAGGAAAGCTTGCCACGAACAGTTCCAACTGGTTATAGGCACGCTTGGAGATGTTGATGCTGTATTTGGAGAAGATGTTTTCCAAATTGTTGGTAATCTTCTGAAAATCCTTGTCTGCGTCAATCTTTATGACGAGATTAAAGTGTGCATATACAAGGGTTTTGCTATTTCTTGCAATTTCGTTCTGAACAGTCTTGATATCTTCTACTGCTATCAGATTGGACGGATTCGGGATAGAAGCATGGCGGTTTTTCTTCTTATCCAGCTTAGCCATCTCTCTCTTCTGGTTAGGAAGGAAGAGAATCTGATTATAAATAACGGTATCTACACCAGGGATATGGTCTATCTCTGAGAGCAAATCCTCCGGAAGAACGGCATTGTTGACTGTTGTTTCACTATAGGGACGGAGATTGCTCGGTAATCCTACATTGTCGATATCTAGGAGACTGTACACTTTCACGTGGAAATTGCCCATGCCGATTTCTTCACTGTCTACCTTGAAATTGGACATGCTTACTTTCTCATTTGTGAAATCAACGGCAAAGAAACGGTCTGCAAACTCCTGGCATTCCTTGGATGTGAGGAACTTGCAGCTTATCTCGCCACTCTTCAAACGGTCTTCCACTTTACGTATCTTCACGAGAAAGTCTCTCCATTTGTTAGAGTCGTAGGTTTTGAGACCGCCACTCTTGCCTCGCTGTGTAATAGTGAGATAAGTAGTGCTCTCTGTATAGGTTCTACCATTGAAGAAACGGAAATATGCGTCTGAAAGGAAACGCTTCTTGCTGTCTTTGTTTTCAGAAGATATCCTGTTCATATCAAATTTCTTACGGACAAAGATATCCTGCTTATGGATGGCATATCCGTCTCCCAACAATTGCATTACAGATGCCATCAGGGTGGTGAAGTCGTAATAGCTATCTATATCTGCTGAGTATTTTCTTACCGGATTCTCCATTTTGAGAATGGCAGAATAATCACCCTTCTTTGTATACACCACGCCAATTCTATCCACATCCTCTACACTGAAATAGATATTTTCAAACATCTTGGCTCGCTTACCGCCAGTACCAAACGCACTCACGGAAATAGCCATACCCACCAGGATGGAGCTAAATACGACAATAACAAAAATTGAAATCATACTGATAGTTTTTAGAAATAAAAAACTTGCTCATCTGCTTCTATACTGTTGCAGGTGGGCAAGTACATATACGCCTTTACTATGGTTCTTGGAATGCAATCCCTTATGCTGCTTGATGAATATCATCGCTCCACCAAAACCTATTACAATGGTGAGATAGACAAGTCCTACTATGAAACCAATCCACATGTAGAATATCAAAAAGCCTAGAATGCCACCACCAACTGCGCCGGCTGCCCAATAGATATACCTTCCTTGCAAACCCAGAAATTCAAGGGGCTTCTGAAGCCCCTTGAAAACCGGATAATCAGGATATAGCCCTTGATTATCACTTGCCATAACTCAAAACTTAAACGTTGGTTACGCCAAAGAACAATGGCAATGCCTGAGCTGCTGCAATGAGGAAGATACATGCACCTACAACCATCATAATCTTCTTCTTGATGTCGTTCTCCTCGTTGTTCATCGCAATATAAACTGTGATTGCACCTACAACGGCAACAACACCTGCGATGGCATAGCAGAGCTTCACAACGATAGGTACATACTTGGCGATTTCCTCAGTTGCTTTAGTCAACGCCTTCGTACCAGCCGAGAAGTTTCCAGCTGCATCCTGGGCGAACACGCCAATTGTAAATACGAAAAGAAGCATCATCACCATGCCGAAGCGTGGGTTCTTCACCAATGTCTTAATCTGCTTGGCAGAAGCCGAAGCACAACTTTTTGTGGCACAAGCCAACGTACTAAAAATCATTCTGTTCATAAATTTAAACTATATTAATCATTAAAAAACTTTCTACCAAAATTTTAACGTAGATGTATTGCCATAACTGAAACCGAAGAAAGCTGGCATTACAATTGTAGCTCCTACGAGGAATAAACAACTTCCCACTAGGACAAGTACGCTTTTTGTGAAACCTTCTTCTCCTGTCTGGAGTTTGATATAGATACTGGTAGCACTGTAGATGGCAAGAACAGATGCTATGGCATACATCAGACGCACGGTGAAGACACACATGTTCAGCACATATACTACCATATCATATAATCTACCCATACTGCCGCTGTAATCTGTACTACCACAATCAGCAGATGCAGAAAGAGAAACGGCAACAAGTAACAATACCATCAGGTATCTTGGATCTATCATCTTTTTCATACGTCTAAATCATCCATATTGTTTCCGCCTAATTCTACAGCTTGTTCCATAGACTCCAAGATAGAACGTTCATATTCACGAGCAGTTTTCTCATCCTCACTCTCTGCACAGAACTTGACCATTTTCTTCTTGACAGCCATTGACTGATTATAAAGAGTGTTGTCATCTGCTGCAAGAATCTCTGCTGCCAACAGTTCTACGCTCTTGTCTGGGGTCGCCATTAGCGCGTTCTCACCAGTTGAAGGTTGTGAAGGAACTTCTGTCTCACCGGTCTTTACAACTGGAGTATCGCCGTCTTCACTCACAATGATAGGCTCTTCTTCAAAGTCTTTGTCGGGAGCGTTGCCAACAGCAAATTCTTCAACTTCTGCTTTCTTCTTGCCGTTGCTGCCAACGACATCCATGCCGATCATGGCGGCATAATATACGATATAAATGAAAGTTAATATCGCTACATAAATTCCAAATGCACCCATGTTTTTTACTATTTTATTTGTTTTTGGCTGCAAAGAAAATGCTTTTTTTTCAAATTCTAGGCGTAAATACGAAATACCTTTGAAATTAACAATTGCAAAAGGTATAGCCTTTCGGGAAGAGACACTTCAATGGGGGTTATAGTTCATATCTATATGGTGTTATAGGCTTATATTATTATAGACTTATATATCTATATAGGTATTGTGTTGTTTGTCTATTGCTTTATTGCATGCTTACAGCATGGGGATATTACTTTCTTTATATCTATATTCTATTTTTGTTCCTTACTTCGACCTCTATTTTTTTATTATTGTGGTTGCCGTCTCTCTATCATTTGGCTTTTTACGGTGCAAAGGTATGGCGGTTCTGTCAGATACCAAACACCAGGCGATGCCTTATTCGGCTAAAACTTTTCCGGAACGCCTTCCACAAATGTTGCACATTTGGGTTTTCCAAAAAACTTTCTACCGAATTGTTTGGTGTTCTGACTCCTAGGAACCACCATCTCTTAATGCACGTAAAAAGGCTATATGATGACGAGATGACGGAATGATAAAAAAAATATCGGATCGAAAGGAACAAAAAACCGTAAAAGGCAATGAATCCTCAAATCCAGAATAATTTATGTAGAACCATTTAAAATTTTAGAGTATGAATGACTATTTAATTAGTGACAATGACAAGCAGTTTGCAGACGAGTTTTCTCGTTTTGTTAATGGCAAGATGGGTAGCGCAGCCAAAACCGGCAGAGAATGGGCTAATGACCATCGTTTCTTGGTGAATGAAAAGTTCAAGGTTGTAATGGCTTTCATGGAGCAATTGGCTGAGAACTACAAGCAGGGGTGTTACGACCCTCGTGATGAATGGGCGTGCCAGTTGGCTAACGAAGCTATCGAGCACCTTAGAGAGAAGGAACTTTATTATACAATGTTTTAGTTTTACAGATATGGCTAATTGGGCACAGACAAGTTATAGAATCGAAGGTAACTCAGAAGACCTTCAGGAGTTAAATGACCTTTGCAAGGCGTTTTTGAGCAAAGAACGCCCTGTAATGGAAGAAGGAGCATCAGAGGAGTGGGAAGGAAACATCATCTTGGCTCTCGGTATAGACAAGGGGTCTAGCTATTTGAGAGGTTTCATACAGGAATGCGAACTTGAAGATGGAGTTTTATGCATTGAAGCCAGTGAAGCTTGGGGAGCTACGGATTTCAGACATCTTCTTGAAGGTCACTACGAAGATATGAAAGTATACTATATCGTGGAAGAGGAGGGATGTGAAGTGTATGCAACAAATGACGTTGAAGGAAAGTACTTTTCATATCGTTTTGCCGTTGACTCCTGCGTTGAAGGCGAAGATGAGTTTGAATACTTTAAGACTGAAGCCGAAGCACTACAGTATATTGCAGGCAGATTGAATCGTAACTCCATTTCAGTTGAAGAGATAAAAGAGTGGAATGAGGAACACGAACTAGACGACGATTACATCAGTCTTCACGAATACGAAATTGTAGCATAAAAGGTAACGGAGAGGTTAACCGCCTCTCCACAAAAACATCAGAAAATGAAATACATTGATTACATCGGACAAAGAATTAATCTCCATAAGGAAATCGTTAAATCTATCATTGAGGTGATGGACAAACATGGTAAAGAGGAAGTTAACCTTTTGGAAAAAGAAGAAGAAATCGGGGCTGCTTGGCTCATCAGAGTACACGATTGGAGTAATGAAATTACTGAAGTGCAGGTAGTTGTCGTAAAAGTGGAAAATGGCGTTCTGTTTTACAAGGGCAAAGAAAATGGCGAAGTGGATGAGGATTGGCAGACCATGGCAGTAGAAGATGACGTAGTTTCTGCTACCATTGATAGTGTATACACTGCGGTGTACTTGACTCTTGAAGATTAAGACTGAGGGCGTTATCTGATGGGGTAACGCCCTCTTGCTGTCAAGATATTTTGGTCTAGACTACAAACGGGCGGCTTCATTCTTCCATTTTCAGGATGAAAGAATGAAGCGTTTTTTTCTATCTAATCAGCGTAGAGCGAATGATTAACACTCTGTCGTTTAAAAAGTGATTACCGGTCTGTGTAAGCTGGTGGCGAAGATAGATTTCGCTACAACCCAACTCTTCTGGCGAGAATATCTTATAGATGGCTCTCACGCTTCCGAAATAGTAATTATGATGACCGCTTATGAAGTGGACGTGAATGATTTTTACCGTTCTACTCATATCTATTCTGCGTTTTGATACCATATAATAGCTATATGGTAGGTTATTGTTTTTATCTATTCCTTCAAAGGAAATCCATATTTCGCTCTTCACAGAGCAAAATATGGACATCATTTGTGGTAAATGATATACAAATGATTAACTACAATTTCTTATATTACATTTTTATCGGGATGTTTACAACATTCCAGTCGCTCACTCCTGGGGTAAAACCGCTGTTATTTTCTATCTTGTTTGGAATAGGTAATTTATCTAAAACTACGGTTACCTTGAAAGGATCGGGAGCGGCATCTATCTGGTTGGTTATATCGTAGACATAACACCACTTGCTTCCGTCTTTAAGGATTGCATAGATAACCAGTTTGTTGGATATGTTTGCCACGGAAGTCTTGCCGAAACATCGGAAACTTCCTTGCAGTTCCATATTACTTGTCAACGACATAGAGAAAGGGACAATGACCCTTTCTGCTGTTTTTGCTCCATCTGAAAGGCAGATGCCAGCTGCCAAACTGGAAACAGATGCAGACAGAATCTTGAACTCAGCGGAAAGACATAGCCATATTCTGTTCCCAGCGTATAGGAAAAGTCGGACATATTGCCTCTTTTTTCATATTCCACATCATACATACCCATCTGATTGACTATGCCAATGTGGTGCCCAGTCAATGATTGCCTGTAGCTCTGCCCACCGAAATATCTCCTTATACCTATACCGCCACCATAACTTCTCCAGTAGTTGTGTGTCGGATTGCTGTCAAACCAGGTATACCAGTAATCCAGTCCTATGGACATATTCTTTCCTAGCCCCAACTCTGCTGAAAGGTTAGGGACATGCAAAGCATCATAGAGCAGGTTGGTTTTCAACTTCAATGGTATACCCTTACTGCCATGCACAGACGATTTCATAGCTGTTTTCTTATGTTGCATTATGAAATGTACATCCTGTGCTATCAGTCTTCCTGCAACACACAGGCAGACACTGAAAATGAAAAGCCTCTTTTTCATATATGTTTATTGTTTTTATATCTATATTTAATGTTGCGAGTACAAAAGTAATGCTTTTTTGCTGCTCCTTATCTATAAATGCGATATACCTTTGAAATTAACAATTGCAAAAGGTCTTGTCCTTTGGGAAGAGATGCTTCCCTGAGGGCTTAAATCTTCATATCTATATATTGTTATAGGCTTATATATCTATATAGGTATTGCGTTGTTTATCTATTGCTTTATTGCATGCTTGAAGCATGGAGGTATTACTTTCTTTATATCTATATTCTATTTTTGTTCCTTACTTCGACCTCTATTTTTTTATTATTGTGGTTGCCGTCTCTCTATCATTTGGCTTTTTACGGTGCAAAGGTATGGCGGTTCTGTCAGATACCAAACACCAGGCGATGCCTTATTCGGCTAAAACTTTTCCGGAACGCCTTCCACAAATGTTGCACATTTGGGTTTTCCAAAAAACTTTCTACCGAATTGTTTGGTGTTCTGACTCCTAGGAACCACCATCTCTTAATGCACGTAAAAAGGCTATATGATGACGAGATGACGGAATGATAAAAAAAATATCGGATCGAAAGGAACTTCAAAACCTTTAAAAGGCAAATGAATCCTCGAATCCAGAATAAATTTTATGTTGAACCCTTTAAAAATGTTAGAATGAAACAGATGAATTACAATGGCTTTTGCATGGAGGAATTTCCTCAGTATAAGGCTTTTAACAATGGGCTTGAAAACTTGACCTCAGTTGAGTTGATTTCACTGATAATTGGTACAGGAACCAAGAAAAACGTTGACCAAGCCCGTCAGCTTTTCAATGTAATGAAGGAGAGCTTGCGTAACATCGCTAAGGCTAGAGTGGAGGATTTGCAGGTAGTGCAGGGTATAGGTGACTCTAAAGCGATAGCTCTTCAGGCAGCTATTGAGTTGGGTAAGCGTTATAATGCCGAAAAGACGGCAGAACGTCCCGATTTAGGTAGTAGTATTGCAATATACAATTATCTTCATCCACTCGTTCGTGATTTGGATGTAGAAGAGTGTCATTTGCTCTTAATGAATCAGAACTTCCAGCTCATAAAGCATGTTCCATTAAGTCATGGTGGAATAACCGAAACTTCTATGGATGTCAGAAGAATCATGAGAGAGGTTGTTATGAACAATGCTACTATTCTGGCTGTAGCCCATAACCATCCATCCAACAACCCTCATCCAAGCAAGGCAGATGATATCATTACCAAAAATCTCAAAGCAGCTTGTGAAATCATGCGCATCTTCTTTATGGACCACATTATCATTTCTGATGGAAGTTATTATTCTTACCATGATAGAGGTAAATTGTAACATAAATAGGGAACGGAGAGGCTAACCACCTCTCCTCAATATAGTAAGTTGTGGAGGTAAGATTATATCACAGTGAAAGAAAAAATGCGGTGGATGCATGTGCCAAGGTGCAATCCCATTCATTGTGAGGGTCATAATGGACCTTCTAATAGTTTACTGCCAACTGCTCCATGAAAGCCATCATCACCTTGAACTTCTCGTTTTCAAGAAAGCGGTGGTCATTGGCAAACTCCTTGTCTCTTTCGTTAACCATATTGTTCATATCTGTTCGGATTAAATTGTGAAACTTCTTTTTCTTCCCAATTCTCGAAGCCTTTATGACTTCATCGAGGGAATTGGTTTAATGTGCAATCAAGAGTTCGGGCATGGAGGCAGACAAAGCAAGGAAATGGGAGGTTATTTCTTCAGAATACCCCAATCTGTGATTGGCGGAAGGCAGCTGCCGAAATAACCAGCCAATAGCAAGGTGGTACTTGACAATTTGGTGGGCTGAACTAAAATTGCTAAGGAAAAATAAGGGAGGATGAAGGGGTATGGGTATGTGATGGATTATAGCATGAAAATGGTTAAAGAAATATATAAAAGTCAAGTTTATTGCGTAAAAAACAAGACTTTTATTAACTTTGCACTCGAAAAAAAAAGGAGATACTCGAATTATAAAGGAAAGATGCAATTATTTGCAAAATATTGGCTCAGGGGAGATTGTCCGTGGATAGACAATCTCTCCTGAGCCCATTTGTGTCATTTTTTGTGAACGAGAAAATGGGAAAGTGACGAAAAGTGGTAAAATTATCACTTTTTGATAATAGAGATCTATTTGAACCGGCATATACTTTTCGAGCATTCCCGTTTTTTGTCATTTGTGTCACTTTTCGGGAATTGTATTTCTGATAATATCCCTGTTCAATCTTCGCACTATATTAAATAGTATTGAGTAAGATGAAATGTTGAACAAAAAGCTCGTTTGTTTAAGTTTTGTTCATTATCTTTGCAGTGTTCAATCAAATTGAACATAACTGAGATATTGAACAAATGATATAAAATGATGGCAAACAATATCATAATAAACCAAGCATTGGATGCTCTTAGAGCAAGTCTTCCTGTGGGGGATGTTGTGTCAACAACAGCCGTCAAAGTAAATTGTACCAATGAAAATGAAGTCACTGTTAAAATCATGAATGTAGATTTCTCCATATTGCAAAATAAGTAATTCAAAGAGCGAATAGCTCCATTTTGAGGCATATTTAAGGCTGTAGTTGCGTGCTAATGTTGTTTGCCCAATGATGAACACAAACTATTCGCCAAAGTTAGTTAACGCCATGGACAGAAAATAATTGCCGTTTAATTTAAATAGAACCCACTTTTTCTAGTGGACTCTAATATGGTTTCATATTTGGCTTTTTGTACAACTTTAATGGAGATTGAGTAACATGAAAAAGAAGGAGCGTTGAACCCTTTTTTAAATAAAGGGTGAATCTTTTGACTCACCCTTTATTTAGAGAAGAGGTTATATAATTCATTTTTTGGGGGATGATTTTAATTTAAAGTAGCAAAAGGATTTGCATTTAAATCTGCACTTACTTTTGATATTGTAATCAAGTCTTGTGCTTCTTTTTCTACATCCTTACATCTTTGTTTCATGGCATTTTTTGAATTTTCAACATCTGTTTTAAATACATCTGCCTTCCATTTGACTTTTAAGATGAAGACTATAAAGTTTAGATATGAAAAGATGATGCTTACCAATAATATCCACCACCAAACGTAAATAGCATAATCTGTTAGAGAAAAATTAAATGGGATAGTTACTAATATAATAACTAGCGCTGCAATTAATAGAACTATAAAGCTATATGCAGCATGCTGTAAAGATGAGAATTTTAACCAGTGGTTCTCAAAATCCTTTTCGCCAATACACCATCCACAAATAATATAAAGTATAGAAAGTATACTCAATACAGACAGATATGTTAATATCGGTTTGCCAAATTTAGGCTCTATGCTTCCTAAAAGAAGAAGAGTTGTATTAAACATAAATACAAACAAGCACAGAGAAGACATACTACGTGCTTGGCACATTTCTGTAACTTCTAAAATCTTCTTATTTTCCAATTCATCAATCTCCTTATTGATGGATTCATTCTGGCGCTTTGCTTCCTCTATCTTGCCATTTGTACTTTGTCCGTCAATAACGACAGGATGAAGTTGTTTTAGACTTTCTTTGTCTGTTAAAATGTCTCGGCATTCTTTAAATGAAGTCTTGACAAATTCTTGGAACTTGAAGAACCTCTCACACAAGTTTTTTGTGTAAGAGGTCACATATTCTGTAGCAACAAAAGCAATAGACATTGTTGCTGCCATGCAAATTAAAGTGGAAAAGTCATTTATCGCCATCTTCAAACAATTTGATTAAATCAATCTCTTTTGCATCTTCCCTTGAAAACAATCCATCGAAAAAGGTTGTAATTCCTTTTGCTAAATTTGGATTGTTAAAATTGCATTCTGCAGTACGCTTTTCAATATCAGTTTCTATTCTGTATGATTTTTCGTCTGCCACTGTAAAATGGATTTCTTTTTTGTCAGGATCACTCGTGAAGAATGGATGGGCCTGTGTCTCTTTTACCACAATTGGAAAATCTTTTTCTTTGTAATATGCGAGTCGCTTATACAACCCAGAAGATTTGGCAATTTCTTTATCATACTTGTTGAGTAAGATTTTAAGAGAACCACCTCTTTCCAAAAATTCACTTAATGCAATGATGTATTCTTGCTTGTTACCGACATGATGGCAAAGGCAGCCTGCAAAAATGCGGACTTCTTTCTGTGCTGTTTGGAAAATTCTTACAAGAACTTCCAAGGCATGGTCTTCATCGGAATTGAGAAAAGTTTTATTCTCTCCGCTGACAGACAAAGCCATCACGAATTCTTTATAGTTCTTCTCGACTGCCATAGTGTAAAGTTTATAAAAATTGTTATAACGTTATTTTCTATTTAATGCTTCTAATACTGGCACAAAGTTACACTAAAAATCTCATATTTACAAATTTAAAATATTAAATATATAGAAAAATCCATTTTTGCTACATATTTTGTAAGGTCTACTTTGCAAAACGACATATTAGCTGGCGAAAAATATAATAATACTAAGAAAACAATCTCTTTCTTTGTGCAACAGGATGTAGAAGAAGAGACATATAGGAAAGTCTGCAGAATGGGCAGGGATGCACCCATCTCAGCGAAGATGAACTACGCTCATCTCCACCAGGGAGCCATCCTTGGTCATCCTTCCTGACACGTGCCTATGGCACTCTTCTTACAAGTCTCTTCTTCTCTAGCCCCAATGCAAGTATGCTGGCGCATGTTGCATTGCCCAGCTGCCAAACAGAGGATGGCTACTGGGCAGGGAAGAGAGGTCTTCTTTCCACGGCACAGGTGCAGTGTGGAAAGAACGGAGTATTTGATGAGGTCTTTCTGCCTGGTTATATCTATATATATTGTTATTGCATTATATTACGATATGCTTATATATCTATATAGGTATTGTGTTATTTGTTTATGGCGTTGTTTGTCTATTTTTCTATTGCATGCTTGCAGCATGGGGGTATTACTTTCTTATATCTATATTCTATTTTTGTTCCTTACTTCGACCTCTATTTTTTTACGATAGTGGTTCCCGGCTCTCTATCATTTGGCTTTTTACGGTGCAAAGGTATGGCGGTTCTGTCAGATACCAAACACCAGGCGATGCCTTATTCGGCTAAAACTTTTCCGGAACGCCTTCCACAAATGTTGCACATTTGGGTTTTCCAAAAAACTTTCTACCGAATTGTTTGGTGTTCTGACTCCTAGGAACCACCATCTCTTAATGCACGTAAAAAGGCTATATGATGACGAGATGACGGAATGATAAAAAAAATATCGGATTGAAAGGAACAAAAAGCCATAAAAGGCAATGAATCCTCAAATCCAGAATAATTTATGTTGAACCATTTAAAATTTTAGAGTATGAAACAGCTTATTGTAAAGTATTGGAAGAAAATGAGTGTTGAAGATGCTTTATTCATCTTTAGTATGTTTGGCTTCTCCTTGCTGACGTTTGGCTTTATGGGTGGCTATCTGCGGTTCTTTGGTGAACTTATGGCTATTTGGTTGATGACTGCCGGGTTGATAGTTTTATCAGTTGGTATAATTGTCCTTTTCGTCAGAAATGATGCATTCATCCATGATATCTCAGAATAATAGGTATTGAAGAGGTAAAACTCTCCTTTACTCTTTTTTATAATACAGAATAGTAAGTATCGTATGTTTATTTTGGGCTCCCAAAAGTGCAAATTTGAATAGTTTCGTGAATTTATTTAAGCTGATAGGTATGAAACAGAAAGAAATAATATGGAAAGAGATTAGTATTCTCAATTGTAGTGCAAATGCTTATCCATCAGGTAAGCCCTACAAAAAACAGATGTTACAAGGTAAGGTTTTTCCTACTACCAAAGAGCAAGCTATTGCTTTCGTAAGCATGGGATGCTTACTTGGTATACTTAATTCTGAGGATGTCAAGGTGGTGGAAAAAGTTCTCAACAAGCACGGCTTGAAGGGAGAATACAAATATGTATGCTGCAAGCAATATGTTAAACTCATAAACAATAGCATGCTTGATATCTCATTGAAGAAAGAATATGGTTTTTAACTAACTAAAGTAACGAATATGACAATAGAACAGATTAAAAATCTTGCAAAAGTCATGCTGGCTTTTACGCAAGGCAAAGAAATACAGACAAGATTCCTCGGTGTACAGGATGAGAATGCATGGAAGGATGAACCTTCTCCTAGCTTTGACTTTTACCTATATGATTATAGAGTAAAGGAAAATACTGAATCAGAGTATCGTCCTTTTGAAAATATTAAGGAATGTTGGGAGGAGATGCTTAAGCATCAACCTTTTGGATGGATAATTGATGTAGAACCGGTGAATGGTATAATACCTTCAGAGTATGCAGCTGCGCAATGTATTGTAAATGTTGGGGAAGATTTTATCAGTCTGGCTCCATATTTGAAAGCAACTCATGAGGGTAATGTACAAGATAATTCTGTTATTTCGGGCAATTATACTTATAATGAGGCATTAAAATATTTTTGGTTCATGGATGGTACACCTTTAGGGATTAAGAAGACAGAAAATTCAATACTGCAACTCCCTTGAAAGAAAGCTACCCGAAAAGGGTAGCTTTTATAGTTCAAATAGCCAAGGCGATTTGATAATTTCCAAATTGAGAAAATCTCCCTGGATTATGTCTTCTATCTTTTCGATTGGCAGTTCCCAACTCCATACTCCCTTAAGTTTTCTAGGAGCGTGGTTTTTTTCTAGAATATTAAGAAGCGGAATATTTGGCATTTTAGAACTTTTGTTATATGCATCTATTATGGCTTCTTCTTCCTTACGAAAGTTTGCCGGATCAAGATGAAGCGGTTGGGTCGTCAGGTACAACATGATACAGTTTTCCTGTTCAATCCACTCATATTTGGCATTCCAGAAAGAGCGGCAGAGTCCAAACTCAGAGTGATAAATTTTCAAATCATAATACTTTTCACTCAGTTCTGCTGCGATTTTTTCACAAAGCAGGTTATTTAACGTTTCGCACTTACCGGTTACACTTTCTCTTTCTGTAATAGCAACAAACAACTCCTTTTTGAGTTGTGCAAAAAACAAATTGTTCATATTTACATTTCCTGTTTTGTATATTTATTTTAATTTATCTAAGTTTTCCCTTACAAATGAACGATATCTGACTTCCCATCGCTTAGGATATTTAACCCAATTGCACAGATTTTCAAATTCACACTCCTTGCCAGGCTCTTTCTGCATGATATCGACGAAAGCGGATGAATAGAGAAAGTCCAGTCTTACATACATGTAAATGAATGGTCTTATGACATCCTTGTTGAGTTGTATGACTGTGAAATGCTCTCTGTAGTATGAAATAGCATAACCAATTTCCTCTTGCATCCAACGAATATGGTTAAAAGTCTTTGCCGTATCGCTTTTTCCACCACTAATCAGCAGGTTTGCTATTTTTTTCAGAAAATCTATATCTGAAAAAATATAAATAGCTATAATTAAGTGGTCTTCTAGAGCATCTTTTGTTGATTGGTCTTTTTCAAGATTTTTTATCCAACCTAGTAAATAGTGTAGCTCATAATTAAACCTTTGTAATAATTCTACGGGTTTATCAAAAAGATTATACCATCTTTTTCTTTCAGTTTCACAGTTTTCCTTCAAGAAAGGATTAACAATGAATTTACGTTCATATTCTGTCATCTTTTTTTTTATTAAGTTGTGAGTAAAGATATAAGGGTCTGCTCGCCCCCTAACACCCCTCGGTATTTTCAAGGGTATAGATTGTTATGTCCTTGTTTACTGAGGGGTGGGTGAGATACTACTTAAATATTTCATCAATATTGCCTTTTTGCTTCTTTTTTACATGAATAGCACCATGACTTTTCTCATATTTTTCTATAACCATGTTTATTCCTACTCCTATCACATCTCGGATAGATAAACCTTCTATGGTTGCAATAGAACGAATCTTTGCCATTTTGTCACAATCTACCAAAGTAGAAATGGTTTCGCTTCTTACTTTACCGGACGGCTTCTTTCTTTGGGCAGACTTCATGTTGTCATCTTTCTTAGATGAAGACGAAGCGGTGGCAGTTTCATTATCCGAAGTAAGACCTTGGAGCAGATTGCTCATAGCATCTGAATTGATATCCTTTGCCATAATATATTATTTATTTATAAAACTTCATTTATAGAAAAACTATTTCATTCTCTCCAAAAATTCATCAACAAGTGACATGTAGTCAATAGCACCATTACTTTTCTTGTCATAATCGACAATATTGACAGCTTCCAATGGGGCTTGCGCAATAGTCACATTCTTACGTATTTTCGTTGAAAATACCATTTCGTGGAGTTGAGTACGAAGACCTTCCTCTATATTCTTGCTTAACTTTGTCTGTTCCCATCTGGTAATTACAATACCAAATATATTGATTCCTGGATTGAGAACTTTCTTAATTTTGTTGATGAAGTCAAAAATCATCTTCAATCCATTGAATGGCAATACTTCCGCTACAAGTGGTATTATGGCATAATCTGATGCTGTAAGAGCATTTAACGTCAGCAGACCGAGTGACGGAGGACAATCAATGAAGATGTAATCATACTGCTCCTTGTAGTCTTCAAGAAGATCGGAAAGGATTCTTTCACGAGCCATTTTACCTGCCAGTTCCAAATCAGCCTGGGCAAGGTTGAGGTCAGCAGGAATGATATCCAATTTAACGTCTTCTCTTACCTTATATATAATAAGGGATTTGGAAGACTGTTCTTTTAATCCATCGTAGATGGTATTCTCGACATTTCCTTTGAGGAGCGAACTTGTAAGGTTTGCCTGAGCGTCAAGATCTATAAGAAGAACCTTATATCCCTTTGCGGCTAAGATAGAACCCATACTTGCTGTTGTTGTTGTCTTACCGACACCACCTTTATGGTTGGCGAAGGCGATAATCTTTGCTTGTTTAGCCATATTCTTTAATCCTTTTATTATTTTATTATATACATATATAATTATAATCTTATATAGAAAAATAACTATATGCTTATTTTGCGCTGCAAAGATATAAATAATCGTTTATATTACCAAATAAATATATAAATATTTGTATATATAATGTTTTTTTTGTACCTTTGCATTAGAAATATAACATAAAGTATTAATAATATGAAGAAGTTATTTATCTCTTTAGTATTGTTGTCTGCCTCAGTAGTTGGTTTTGCACAACAGGTAACGGCTCCAGAGCCAGAGTTCATTGGTAGCTATTGTATGCT
>ERZ1026903.59-NODE-59-length-65368-cov-537.570821_pt1 | contig 65368 bp, 70 predicted proteins | sample MGYA00380180_ERZ1026903 | MGnify/ENA primary metagenome ERZ1026903 (study PRJEB33269, sample SAMEA4719816) | human gut metagenome | biome: human-associated habitat; feature: organic feature; material: feces | place: Cameroon | collected 2013-10 ... | reverse complement strand
TGCCACCTTTTGGGTCTTAATAGATGACCGGCGCCTGTCGTCTATTGTGACCGCCATTGGTCGTAATAGATGCCTCCTGAGAGGCTCCCTGAGCACTTTCATTGGTTGACGCTGCAAAGAAAATGCAAACGAGCGCAATGAAAGCTTGCTTTCAAATTGCCGAGTGCTGCTTTTCTTCTGCAAAGATAATACATTTTTCGGCTGTTTGTTCATTTGTAGAATGACTTGTTAAGCAAAACAGGGCAAAAAGGGCAAGAAACAGTGCTGTAAGTTGCTGTGTATGTGTTGAATACGCAAACCTTGAATTTTGGTGTATAAACATCAGCTTTATATAAGCGAGCAACTTATTTTTTTAGTCATTAGTCATTAGTCATTTTCGACTTTGGGAGAGTTAGGCAACCCAATGCCAAGCGGAATCCACAGACAGGCAGCTACTTATTGACAAACTTGCAGCCTCGGCTGATGACGATGCCTCGCGTGGAGCGAGGAACAGACTGCCCACGGAGATTGTAAGACGAACGGGAAGACAAGGAGGAAGAGGCAGGAACAGAGAGGGAAGAAACGGATGTCGTCGTGAGACGACAGTCGTATTCTATCTGCTGTGTATCGAGGATATAATCGCTCACAATGACGGGCTTATGTAGAAGTGTGCCATCGGCGGCAAATGACAAAGAGGCGGGAATCGTGACTTCGAGACTCTCGCCAGGCAACAATCCACGAAGAGACTCTCCTGAACGTACCATGCCTATGGCAAAGTAGGCGTCACGATAGAGTGGAGCCACGCCCTTATTGGTCACAGTGAGGCATGTCTGAACGCCATCAGTCTGACATCTCGTCACCTCGAAATGATAGCCCGAAGCCATGCTGCACTCCTTGAAGCGCGAGGGGTTGTTGTAGTCGTTCTTGCCACCCGGATTGTTGTTGGCTATCATAAAGGTGATGTGATATTTGGCAGCCTGTTCCTCCCAAGTGTGCCCGTACATACCAGCAGGATTGGTGAACCCAGACTGGTCGTTCTTGGTGTAATAGCTCACCTCGCCACCGCAGACTCCTGTCTGCCAGTGCTCTTCGAAGCCCATGTTCAGCCAACACTGCTCGTTGTAGCCGTCGCCGGAGCTCAGCTCGTGGTTCTGGTGCATGAACGAGTCGTCGAACAGCCCGAAACGCAACGCTCTCAGCTCGGCATCGCTGCGGAAGGGGGCATACTTGGTGCTGGCAGCATCGATGCTGATGGCCCAAGGAATGGGCATCACACTGGCAAGGTGGAGGAAGAACTCCTTCTGGTATTCCTTGGTCGGGAAATTCTTGCCCAACTGAATATTGGTATTGCTGCCGTCGTAAATGTGATACTCCGACCAATGGCCGAAACCTACCTCGATGAAGGCGATGCGGGGATCGGAGGCATAACGGGCTGCGAAATCGGCATAAAACTGCTTGGTGAAACGCTTCAGCTCGGCATAGCTCCAGTCGGCATAGTAGCAGGCCCCGTCGCCAGTATGGCTGAAGGTTTCGTGGTAGTCGCTCCTTGCCTTGATATAGGCTGGCACGGCTGTGGTTCCTTCGTTGCCGTCGACCATTGTCTCGCCGGGATACTCATAGAAGAAGCGTAGCACTGCCTGATGACTGCGCCCCTTGATGTCATCGAGCAGGGTTTCGAGATAGCTCCAGTCATAATGTACGGTTCCGTCATCATCGCATCCCGTCACCACCCGGCACGGAGGCAGATAGGCGAACTCCATGGCATGGCTCTGCCCATAAGTGGTATAGAGGCGATGGGCAAGGTCTTCCCAGAGCACGAGTCCCGTCATGGGCTGCACATGGGTTATCTGCGACTGCAGGGGCACGTCGTGCCACCCTGCCGACATCATTCTGAGACTTGCCAGCAGGACAAGGAGAGTCAAAAAAAATCTGTTCATTGCTCGGGAATTATCGAAGTGCTTTTATAAGTTTTTTATTAAGGAGTTACTTATGAGTCATGATGTTGAGCACCATGTCGTCGGTGGTACGCATGGCATCGGCACCGATGGAGGTGAGGTTGTGGATGCAGCGGTCTACATCGTCGTCGACGATGCCCTCGGCAGAAGTGACACAACGGCCCTCCATGGCGAGCAGCGAGGAGAGCAGAGCGGTGCTGACTCCCGACGAGATCTTAAGCGAACAACTGGGCTTAGCTCCGTCGCAGATCATACCCGTAAGGTTGGCCACCATATTCTTCACCGAGTTGCAGATGCGCTGATAGTCACCGCCCATGAGATAGGTGATGCCGCAACTGCTGCCTATGGACGCCACCACGCAGCCGCACAGCGCCGACAGCTTGCCGAGGCTCTGCTTGATGTAGATGGCGGTGAGATGGCTGAGCATGAGGGCTCGGATGAGTTCTTCCTCGGTGTTCTCGTTCTCGAGGGCATAGACGGCAACAGGATTGGTGGCACAGATGCCCTGGTTGCCGCTGCCGCTGTTGCTCATCACGGGAATCATGGCTCCTCCCATACGGGCGTCGCATGCCGATGCGGTGCGCGAGATGATGTGCGAGAAGATGCTGTTGCCGAAGATACCATGACTCATGGGGCGGTCCATGGTCTTGCCTAAGCAATGGCCGTAGTTGCCCTTGATGGAGAGCTCGGCTGCCCGCATGTTGTACTCCTTGGTCTTCAGAATGAAGCTGATCTCGTCGAGGGGAGCTGTCATGGCGAAGTCGTAGACCATGCGCATGGAAAGTTGTATGTCGGTGTCGTCCTCATCGGCGCCTCCGGGCTGTCGCTCGTCGAGTACCACCTCGTCGTTGCGCTCGGCAAAGACAAAGTGGGTGTGGCTGCCCGCGATGATGGCGGCTGCCTGGTCTTTACCCGAATGACAGACAACCTCGATGTAAAGTTTCTCAACGATGCCCTGCTTCAGCTTGATGTCGATGTCGGCATCCTCGATGTAGCGCTTGCCCTGCTGCAGAGCTTCGGGGATGAGGTCTTTGAGCACTTCGAGCTCATATTCGGGCTTGCCGATAAGGGCACCCAAGGCTACTGCGATGGGCAGGCCTATCATTCCGGTGCCGGGAATGCCCACGCCCATGGCATTCTTGAGCATATTGGGGCTGAGCAGCACCTCGATGCTGTCGGGACGCTTGCCCAACAGAGTGGCTGCCTTGGCCGTACACAACGCCACAGCCATCGGTTCGGTGCAGCCGATGGCGGGAACTACTTCCTTATTGACAAGAGCGATGATGCGCTCGCGGGTCTTCATTTCTTGCATGATATTCTCTATTTTTGGGGCAAAGGTACGAAAATTATTCAAAAAAGAATAAAAGTGATGATAAAAAAAATTTACTCAACTTCCGTAAGTACGAAAGTTGAGTAAATTGGGATGATTAGTCTTCTAACTGGAAGAGAGGATCGTCGGCTGTAAGCATCACTGGCTTCTGGTCGAACTCCTTGAGGAGCTGGGCAGGAACATACTGCTTGTCGACCACGAGGCGGAACATGTACTCATTGAACCAGCGGTTGGTCATGATGAGACAGCCCTTCTGTCCGTTGTCGGCGCCCCAGCTGTTCTCCACCTTCCACTTCAGCGGCTTGCCATTGGCGTCGAGGTCGACGGCGGTGAGCGTCATGGCGTGGGTAGAACCGCTGTCGAAGGTGCTGATGCGCTCGGCCTTGTTCATTGGGAACGTGGTACCGAAGAGCGAGGCATAATCATAGTTGTCGAGGTCGAGATAACCGCGCTTGCGGTCGAACTGCTTGCCCACATCGTAGCTGGAGTACATCTTGCGACCGTCCTTGAGCGAGGCGATGGCGAGGCTGGCAATCTCGTCCATAGGCAGGTTGAGATACTTCCAGTTGTGGCCGTCGTAGGTGTGGCGGTCGTACTCCACCTCGTAGGTCTTGTGGTAGGGGCGGCGTGGGTCGTTCATCACCATGATAAAGGTGCCGTTGAGTTCCTTGCCCACGGTAGCGTCGTAGAAACTCTTGGGAGTATAGGTCTTCGCATCACCCATCTGCTTGCCGTCCTTGTTGCGGAAGGCGTAGCTGAACTCCTTGACAGGCTCGCCCAGGGTGAGGCATAGCATGTGATAGACGGTGGCGAGCATCTCGGTCTTGCGGGCCGTTATCTGCTTGGCGTTCTTGCCGGCGGCAGCCATGCGGCGAAGCTCCAGTCCGTACTCACGCAGCTTGCTTGCCACGAGACGGCTCATCTTGTTGGTGTTCTCGCTCGAATAGGTCTCGGGCATCGCGCTCATAGGCACCAGTCCGTACTTGGCTGCCAGGTCGGCTACGCCGCAGAAAGTTCCGCCGTCGTTGAGCGGACTCTTAAAGAAGAACTGCACCTGAGGGTCCTCGATGGACTTGCGTGCATGGTCGATGACGCCCTGAAGCATGAGGTTGGCCTTCTCCAACTGGTCGTAGAAGAAGAGATAGTCCTGCGAGAACTCCACTGCCAGGGAGTCGGCATGAGCCTTGGCGAAGTTGGCACGCAGCACGTTCATGCCGCTGAACATCCAGCAACGGCCAGAGCTCTTCTGGTTGTGGATGCGCTGCGCGGGAGTCTCCACGCTGAAGTGAGTGTCTACAGGACCGGCATTGGCACGGTTCTTCACCAAGTCGTCGATACTGTTGGCAGCGATGGCATTGAAGAGCGCCTTGTCGGCAGCCGATGTCTTCTGCATTTTCTCGATCTGCGAGAGCATCTGCGCCGAGATGCCTCCCTGCTTGGTCTGAGCCATCGTGGCGGCTGAAACGGCCAGCAAGGCTCCTAAAAGGAAGATGTTTTTTCTCATTATGTTGTGATATTATTGATTTGTCGGGATGCAAATATACGAAGAAAATGTGGGAAAACAGAAATAAATCGGACAAAAATGACACATACTGAAAAAAAAATACTACCTTTGCATGGTTATTCATGAGATGAAGACATGGACAAAGAGAAGTTTAGCCTTTTAAGCAACATCAAGTATCCCGAAGACCTGCGCAAGCTGAGCATCGACGAGCTGCCGGAACTCTGCAGGGAACTGCGCGAGGACATCATCGAAGAGGTGGCGGTCAACCCCGGACATTTCGCCTCCTCGCTGGGTGTCGTCGAAATCACCGTAGCCCTACATTATATATATAATACACCCTACGACCGCATCGTGTGGGACGTGGGCCATCAAGCCTATGGCCACAAGATACTGACCGGGCGGCGCGACGCCTTCTGCACCAACCGAAGGCTGCACGGCATACGCCCCTTCCCCACTCCCTTAGAGAGCGAATACGACACCTTTGCCTGCGGGCACGCCAGCAACTCGATTTCGGCGGCGCTCGGCATGGCTGTGGCTGCCAAGCAGAAGGGGGAGAACGACAGGCACGTAGTGGCAGTGATAGGCGACGGAGCCATGAGCGGAGGACTCGCCTTCGAGGGAATCAACAACGCATCGAGCACGCCCAACGACCTGCTCATCATACTCAACGACAACGATATGAGTATCGACCGGGCCGTGGGAGGTATGGAGAAATACCTGCTCAACCTCGACACCAACGATACCTACAACCGACTGAGGTTCAAGGCCTCGCAATGGCTGCACTCGAAAGGCTACCTCAACGATGACAGGCGAAAGGGAATACTGAGACTGAACAACGCGCTGAAGTCGGCACTGAGCCACCAGCAGAACATCTTCGAGGGAATGAACATACGGTACTTCGGACCCTTCGACGGACACGACATACGCGAAGTGGTGCGCGTGCTGCGACAACTCAAGGACATGAAAGGCCCCAAGTTGCTCCACCTGCACACCACCAAGGGCAAGGGCTACGAGCCTGCAGAGAAAAGCGCCACCATCTGGCACGCACCAGGGAAGTTTGATCCCGAGACGGGCGAGCGATTAGTGAGCGACACCAGCAACCAGCCGCCCAAATATCAGGACGTCTTCGGAAACACCCTGCTCGAACTGGCACGGCAGAACCACAACATCGTGGGTGTAACGCCCGCCATGCCCACCGGATGCTCCATGAGCATCATGATGAAGCAGATGCCCGACAGGGTGTTTGACGTGGGCATAGCCGAAGGACACGCCGTCACCTTCTCGGCAGGAATGGCAAAGGACGGACTCATGCCGTTCTGCAACATATACAGCTCGTTCGCACAGCGAGCTTACGACAACATCATACACGACATGGCGCTGCTCAGTCTGCCCGTGGTGCTGTGTCTCGACAGGGCTGGACTCGTGGGCGAGGACGGACCCACACACCACGGAGCATTCGACCTGGCGGCGCTGCGGCCTGTGCCCCACCTCACCATCGCATCGCCTATGAATGAGCACGAGCTGCGCAACCTGATGTACTCGGCCCAGTTGCCCCACCACGGTTGCTACGTGATACGCTACCCCAGAGGCAACGGTGTGCTCACCGACTGGCGAAACCCCATGCAGGAAATCGTGACCGGAACGGGCAGAAAACTGAAGGAAGGCACCGACGTGGCTGTGCTCACCCTCGGACCTATCGGAAACGATGCTGCCGAGGCCATAGCCGAAGTGGAGAAAGAGACGGAGGGACTGAGCGTGGCCCACTACGACATGCGATTCCTGAAACCGCTCGACGAGAAACTGCTCCACGAGATAGGTAGCAGATTCAACCGCATCGTAACCATCGAGGACGGCGTGCGCATGGGCGGCTTCGGCTCTGCCGTCCTGGAATGGATGAGCGACCACGACTATCATCCTCACGTCATCCGCATGGGACTGCCCGACGAGTTTGTGGAACACGGCACGATAGCACAGCTCAGAGAAATCGTGCACATGGATAAGAAATCAATCAAAGAAGCTATTATAAAAGAATGAAAATCATCATTGCTGGCGCATACGCCATCGGAACGCACCTGGCGAGACTCCTGTCACGCAGCAACGAGGAGATAACACTCATCGACGAGAGCGAGGAGCGGCTGGCAAGCATCGGCTCCGACTGCGACCTGCTCACCATGGTGGGAAAGCCTACAAGCCTGAGGGTATTGCGAGATGCGGGAACGTCAGACGCCGACCTCTTCATCGCTGTCACGCCATTGGAGAGCACCAATATCACTGCCAGCATCCTGGCGAAAAACCTGGGAGCCAAGCGAACGGTGGCACGCGTGGACAACCCTGAATACATGGATCCGCAGGCACAGGAGTTCTTCCAGGGACTGGGCATCAGCAAGCTGATATATCCAGAGATGCTCGCCGCTGTCGACATCAACAACGGACTGAAGATGAGTTGGGTGAGACAGCGATGGGACGTGCACGACGGTGCCCTGGTGATGCTCGGCATCAAGCTGCGACAGACCTGCGAGATACTGAACCAGCCGCTCAAGGACATCAGCGGACCCAACGACCCCTACCACGTAGTGGCCATCAAGCGAGGCGACGAAACCATCATCCCCGGCGGTAACGACGAACTGAAACTCTACGACCTGGCTTACTTCATGACCACACGCAACTACATTCCCTACATCCGAAAGATAGTGGGCAAGGAGCACTATGTGGACGTGAAGAACGTGATGATTATGGGCGGAGGACGCACGGCCGTGAGAGCCGTGAAGAAAATGCCCGAATACATGGAGTGCAAAATCATCGAGAAGGACGAGGCACGGTGTGAGTACCTCAACGAAATACTCGACGAGAACAAGACGCTCGTCATCCATGGCGACGGACGCGACATCCCGCTGCTCAACGAGGAGGGAATACGCAGCACGCAGGCTTTCGTGGCGCTGACGGGAAACGCAGAGACCAATATCCTGGCATGCCTCACAGCCAAGCGCATGGGAGTGAGAAAGACCGTGGCTGCCGTAGAGAACGTCGACTACGTGAGCATGGCTGAGAGCCTCGACATCGGAACCATCATCAACAAGAAGGTGATTGCCGCCAGCTACATCTATCAGATGATGCTCGATGCCGACGTGATGAACGTGAGATTCCTCATGAATGCCAACGCCGACGTGGCGGAGTTCATCGCCAAAGAAGGATCCAAGGTAACCAAGAAGCCTGTCAAGGACCTGGGAATGCCCATCGGCGTGACCATCGGCGGACTGGTACGTGGCGAGGAGGGAATGCTCGTTTCGGGCAACACGCAGATTGAAGCGGGCGACTCGGTCATGGTATTCTGCCACAACATCAATATGAAGAAGATAGAAAAATACTTTGTATGATGGGAGGTAATGGGAACTTCCATTAACTTCTTAAGACTTCCCTCACTTGAGAAAACTTGAACAGAAAGAATGATCAACTGGAAACTGATATACAAGGTTCTGGGGCAGCTGCTCTTCATTGAGGCTTCACTGCTGCTGCTCAGTCTGCTGGTAGCTGTCTACTATCAGCAGGAAGACATCTTTGCCTTCATCGTGGCAACGCTGACCACCATTGGCGGAGGACTCATCCTGAAATGGCGAGGACACGGAGCCGACAACTCCATGTCGCGACGCGACGCCTATCTCGTTGTCTCGCTATCGTGGATTATCTTCAGCCTCTTCGGCACGCTGCCCTTCATGGTGAGCGGCTACATCAACCACTTCACCGATGCCTACTTCGAGACGATGTCGGGATTCACCACCACCGGAGCCACCATACTCGACGACGTGGAGTGCTTTCCGCACGGACTGCTGTTCTGGCGATCACTCACACAGTGGATAGGCGGACTGGGTATCGTGTTCTTCACCATCGCCCTGCTGCCATCGCTCGTAGGCGGACAGACCAAGGTGTTTGCCGCCGAAGCCACAGGCCCTATCAAGACCAAGTTGCATCCACGTATCTCCACATCGGCAAAGTGGATTTGGAGCATCTATCTCATGCTCACCATCGCCTGCATTCTGTCGTATTATGTGGCGGGAATGGGACTTTTCGACAGTTTCAACTATGCCATGACGACAACGGCAACGGGAGGCTTCTCCACCCACAACACCAGTACCGAGTTCTTCCATTCGCCATCGCTCGAATACATCTGTACGTTCTTCTGTTTCCTATCGGGTGTCAACTTCACACTGCTCTATGCCGCCGTCATCAAGTTTAAGATCAAGGAACTGTTCCGCAACTCCGAGTTCCGATTCTACATCTTCCTCGTCACGGTCTTCAGCATCTTCATTATGGTTGAGCTCATCGTGATGCGCAACTACGATATAGAACACGCCTTCCGCAGCGCCATCTTCCAGGTGGTTTCGTTTATCACGACCACTGGTCTCTTCAACGACGATGCCGCACTCTGGCCTCACGTCACATGGGTGGTGCTGTCGATGTGTATGTTTATCGGTGCCTGCTCGGGCAGTACGAGCGGTGGACTGAAATGCATCCGTGGCGTCATCCTGTTGCGCATGGTGAAGAATGAGTTCCGACAGATATTGCACCCCAACGCCGTGCTGCCGCTCAAGATCGACGGGGTGAACGTGCCCATGCAGAAACGCGTCACGCTGCTGGCGTTCCTCACCATCTACCTCATCATCTGCGTCATCATCTCGTTCACGATGATAGCGATGGGAATCGACAACACCAATGCCATCACCATCACGCTGAGTTGCGTGGGAAACGTAGGACCAACCTTGGGAACAGAGATTGGACCCACCATGTCGTGGAGCGAACTGCCCGACCTGGCCAAGTGGTTCTGTTCGCTCATGATGCTCATCGGCCGTCTGGAAATCTTTACCGTACTCGTGATCTTCACACCAGCCTTCTGGAAGGAGAATTAGGGGGGGGAACGGTAAAAAAGTAAAAAGGTAAAAAAGTAAAAAGAGCCTTCTTGCTGATAAGGTGTTTCATGTAAAGGATGAAAAATAGAAAAATAAAATCAACATAACATAAAATAATAAGTGTACTCTGCTCGTTATTTGTATAATAAATACTAAACTATAACAAGTGTTGAGCTAAAAAAGCAAAAGAGTAAAAAACTTATTCTATCTGACTGTAAATTATAAACACAATGAAACCATTAAAATTTGAACCCTTATTGAAGTCCACCATCTGGGGTGGCAACAAGATTATCAACTTCAAAGACCTCAACCTGCAGCAGGAGAAGGTGGGCGAGAGCTGGGAAATCTCTGGTGTGCCTGGCAACGAGAGCATCGTGGCTGACGGCGAGATGAAAGGCAAAAGCCTCAACGAGGTAGTCGCCGAACTGAAAGACAGCTTCTTAGGCAAGGAGAACTATCAGCGATTCGGCAATGAGTTTCCGCTGCTCATCAAGTTTATCGACGCCAACACCGACCTCTCCATTCAGGTGCACCCCAACGACGAGATAGCGCACAAGCAAGGCAAGGAGCGCGGAAAGACAGAGATGTGGTACGCCCTGCCATGCGAGCCCGAGGCCAAGCTATACAACGGTCTGAAAATGAAGATCACACCCGAAGAGTACAAAAAGATGGTGGAGAACGACACCATCACCGACGCCCTGGCACAATACAAGGTGAAGGAGGACGACTGCTTCTTTATCCCTGCAGGCAGAATACACGCCATCGGAACGGGTTGCTTCGTGGCAGAGATACAGCAAACCAGCGACGTGACTTACCGCATCTACGACTTCAAGCGCAAGGACAAGGACGGCAACTACCGACAGCTGCACACCAAGGAAGCTGCCGAGTGCATCGACTACACCGTGCTGTCCAATTATCGACAGGAATACAAACCTGTGAAGAATCAGGGTGTCAGCATCGTGCGCTGCCCTTATTTTTGCACCGCTGTCTACGATCTCGACGAACCAATGACGCTCGATTACTCTGAGCTCGACAGTTTCGTGATTCTCATCGGCCTGAAGGGCCAAGCCACCATCACCGACAACGAGGGCAACACCATCACCCTGCAGGGAGGCGAAAGCACCGTGGTTCCAGCCTCCACCCAGACGTTGAAGGTAGATGGAACATTGAAGTTCCTCGAGACATACGTGTAATTTTTAAAGGTAAAAAGGATTTCTAAAGGGTAAAAAAGTAAAAAGGTAAAAAGAGCCTTCTTGCTGATAAAGTATTTACTTTTTTACCCTTTTACCTTTTTACTTTTTTACCCTTTAAAAATCCTTTTCCAAATATTTTTCCACGTCCGCCAGGATCTTCTGGAATTCCGGAGAAAACTGATAGTAGGTATTCTTCTTCATCATCATCTTCACCTTGCCGAGGCTGTTCTCGTAGCAAGCTATTTCGGTGCGTGCCTGTTCGCTGTGAACAGCACGGTCGCGGATGTCGTTCTCCTGCTCATTGCGCAGAATGTCGCACACCGTCTGCACCACCGGACTCACTACCAGGTCGAAAAGATGATGACCCTGGATGTAAAGATAAGTATTGTTGTCGTTGATTCCCAAGTCGCGCAACATCCGCTCCGTCTCAGGCAAGGCATCCTTGAGTTTGGGGAAACGGCGCTCCAGCTGGAACATCTTCGCCCTCACCTTCTTGCTCAGATACTCTATCGCCCACTTCGGATTCTGAATGCGTACTGAGGGAAGCACCACCACCTTGTTGAACTCGCACATATCGAAGTGCATCGTCATCTTGCGGCGCTGCAGAAAGACAACATGCCATACAAAGAGAGGCCAGATGGTTTGGGAATAAGACTGCAGGAAGCGCTCAAAGTTGAAAATGCGATGGTCGTTGAGCGTCACCATCACACAGGTCTCGTGCAGTCCCTTGGCATAACACTGGAAGTTTTCTATCGCGTAGGCATAAGTATGAAAGATGTAGGGATTCTCCAACATCTGTCTCGACATCTCCGTAGCGCCTTGCAGAATATAGTCGTAGTCAGCATCCACACAGGCTATCATGTCTCTGCCCACGCCCTTGAGCATATTGGAGATGGCTGCCTTCTTGCCCCTGTCGAGATGCTGGTTGCGCGAAGGCAGCATGATATCGAAAGTTAGTTTGTCGTCCTCATAACGGCCAAGCACCGAGCGCCAGAAGAACACATCGTCGTAGCTCTCGACGTAGACTACTATTCTGCGCCGGGCTTTCTTCGGAGTCATCTTGTTGATGGCCTCGAAGTATTGCGAATTGATATTATCGGTTAAACGTTTAGCCATAAGCAGAACAATTAAACACTAAACATTAAACACTAAAACATCACTTAATCGTTATGTCGTTCACCTCAGTCACACGGTCGGTCCAGCCGTCCATGACCACAGCAGGACTGTGGGTTGTCATGATAATCTGAATGTTGGGGTTCAACTTCAGCACCAAGGAGATAAGCTGCTTCTGCCATTCAAAGTGCAGACTAATCTCTGGCTCGTCCATGAAGAGCACATAGGACTGATTGTCTTCCACCAGCACAGTGAGCAGAATGGCAAGCATCTGCTTCTCGCCTGCCGACAACTGATAAGGCTGCAGCACCTCGCCGATCTGGTTGAACTTGATCTCGTTGGCAGTGCGGATGATGGTCTTGCCCGTCTCGCGGAACAGGTCGTCCACGATGTCCTGAAACATCCTCTTGGGCTCGCTGAGCGCCTGAGCCTTCTGGGCAGCATCGGATTCGCCACTCTGCAGCACGGCAATGATACGGTTGCCGATGTTCACCTGATAGTCGAGGTACTTGCGCTGCAACTGGAAGAGCTGCCAGTCGAGCTCGGTGACAAGCGTAAGATCCACCTTGCTGATCATCTCAGAGTTGAGCAGCGGACGATCGACCGAACGAATCACGTCAAACCGAATCCACTTAGCCTCCTCGGGCTCCACCTTCAGATGAACACCCTTGAGCAGATGGCTTGGGAACTCGCCCCCGGCACTCAGGCCTTTCACTACCTTGTTGAGAATGGTGCTCTTTCCCACTCCGTTCACACCGCTCAGGATGTTCACCCTGCGGTCGAGGTTCCAAAGTATGTGCTTGGTACCACTCCATAGAGAGTCTATCTCTATCTGCTTGATATAATCGGCATATTTCTGCATAGGTTTATACTTTTATCTACTTTAACTCTAAAACTTAGGGCAAATATAATCATTTTAACCGAAATTTTGTACCTTTGCACCGATTTTTTATATTAAATAAGGTAAAATGGGTAACAACAAACCACTTTTAGCCCACTTGTGTCTCTTTGGATCGGGCGCATTCTGGGGACTGATGGCACCTGTAGGCAAGGATGCCATGACACACGGCATCGAGGGCATCGACATGGTATCATTCCGCGTTCTGGGCGGAGCCTTCCTCTTCTGGCTCACTTCACTCTTCATCCGCAGGGAGCACATCCCTACAACCGACATCATCAAGTTGGCTGGAGCAGGACTCTTCGGACTGGTATTCAACCAGTGCTGCTACACCATCGGACTGAGCATCACCTCGCCCAGCAATTCGAGCATCATGACTACATCGATGCCTATCTTCGCCATGATTCTGTCGTTCCTCATCCTCCGCGAGCCCATCACCTGGAAGAAGGTGGCTGGCGTACTCTTAGGCTGCAGCGGTGCCGTGCTCATCATCATGACAAGTGCCACGGCGGGAAATGCCAAGGTGGGAAACATCTGGGGCGACTTACTCTGCATGGCCGCACAACTGTCGTTTGCGCTCTATCTGTCGCTCTTCAAGCCCTTGGTGGGAAAGTATTCGCTCTTCACCATCAACAAGTGGATGTTCACCTGGGCATCGGTCATGATTCTGCCTTTCTCCGCCTCTCATGTGGCTTCCATCCCATGGGCTGAGGTGCCTGTATCGGCATGGTGGGAAACGGGCTACGTCATCTTCTTCGGCACTTATCTGGGCTACATCCTGATGATGATAGGTCAGAAGACACTCCGACCCACTGTGGTTTCGGTATACAACTATGTGCAGCCCTTGGTCTCTGTTTCTGTCAGCGTGCTCGTAGGCCTGGCTGTCTTCAAAGGCACGCAGGCTCTTGCCGCCCTCCTCGTTTTCTCAGGTGTTTGGCTGGTTATCAAGAGTAAGTCGAAACACGACATCGACAAGCACGACCACAGCCTGGCCTACGAGAAAAGGCATGCTTAGATGATAAAAAACTTTCTTGTTTTTACTACTTCAAATGTAGATTGATATAACAGAAGCAGTCCCCATCTGATTCAAATTTTCAGATGAGGACGGCTTTTATCAGCCTAAAATGAGACTTCCATGATACTTTTATGAGACTTTTCGGAACAAAATCCGAAAAGTCTCATTTATTATATATATCTATCTATCAATGTATTACAAAAAGTTTCAAAGTAAAGAATGATACTTTGACACTTTTCTTTCAAAAAAACATTTACGGGCAAGAGATCAGCATCCTAAGTAAACCATAAGTCCACCCAGTATGATGTACATCACGGCGTATGGGATGGCGGAACGGAGAATCTCGCCGTCCTTGCCCTCCATGTCGCATGCGGCAGTGGCGATGGCGATGCTCTGCGGACTGATCATCTTGCCACCCGTGGCACCTGTGGTATTGGCGGCAACAAGCCAGTTGCTTTGACTTCCCTCCACCCCGAAGAAAGTATCAGTGCCCGTCATGCCGAGTTGATTGGCAACATGAGCCTGGAGCTTGGCGAAGAGAATATTGGATGAAGTATCAGAACCCGTAACGAAGGTACCGATGGCACCAATCATCGGAGCTACCAACGGATAGAAATCACCCGTCACAGCCACCAAGCCCGAGGCGATGGAAGTAATCATACCCGAATAGTTCATCACGCTCGCCAAGGCTATCAGCGAACAGATGGTAACCACCGTCTTGCGCAAGTTCACCGTGGTTCGAGCCAAGATGACCATCAGTTGCTTGAAGCTCAACCCCTGTACCCAACCACCGATCGTAGCACCCATAAAGAGCATCAACCCCGCATTCGAAATCCAACCGAACTTAAAGGTACTGCCCAGCACCGGCAGATGAACGGCACTCACCAAATGCGTCTTCAGGAAGGCGTTGACTGGAGGACAGAGCGCACCCGACACCAAGATAAACACCAATATAAAGAGGTAAACGCTCCATGCCTTGAAGCTCTCGGCACAAGAGAAGGTCTCCTGTTTCTGCACCTTACTCTTTCTCGCAAACACCTTAGCATAAACGATGATGGCAGCAATGGCGGCGATGGAGCCTATGATGGCAGGAGTCTCCGAACCGAGATAATAGCCGCAGACGAACTGCACCGCCACGGAAATCATTCCCACCCAAAGGGATATGATGAGGTTCTTGACGAGATTACGTCTGTCGGTAAGGGTAAGGATGATGAAAGGCAGGATGATGAAGAGCGGAGACAACTGGATGATGGCGAACGCCGATGTCTCGCAAATCTGCGCCACCGATGCCGAGCCGCTATCCGCCACCTCATTGCAGAGCGTGGTGACAGGCACGCCGACGGCACCAAATCCCGTTGCCACCGTGTTGCCTACCAAGGACACCAGAGCCGAGAACATGGGTTTGAATCCCAGTCCGATAAGGATGGCGGCAGGTATCGCCACCGCCGTTCCGAAGCCAGCCATGCCTTCGAGCAATCCGCCGAATCCCCAGACGAGCAACAGCACGAGCAATCCCTTGTCGTCGGTAATCGAAGTGAATTGCTTCTTGATAACCTCAATCTGCTTGCTTTCCACCAATATATTATAGCTATAGATAGCCATCAGGATGATGATAAGGATCGGGAACACCGCCTTCAGCAGACCTTCCACCACTGCCCATCCCGTCAGGGCGATGATGCTGTCCCCCGCATGTTCCGGGGCTATCATCCCCAATGGAGAGGCGGCGAAAAGAGCCAGCAATACAGTTACTACGAGTGTCAGCAAGGCGCTCTTATGTCCTGCCATCTTGAAGCCGAGCATCAAGACGAAGAGCAACACAATGGGTACAATAGAAATAATAGATGCCATAAGTTATTCAGATTTTTATGTTTTTGCGTGCAAATATAACAATTTTCTTTGAAAATAGAATATATTCTTTTTAAAGAAATAAGTATTTTTAATCATAGTATCTATTATTAGTTGATTATTAATACTATACGCTCTAAACGATAGAAAAAGTGGCAATATAGGTTCTATATTGATACAAAATGAATAATTTTTAACGTATTTAACTTTTACATCAAAAATCACATAGATATGGATTGGATGGGGTCGTTTGAACCAACCCCATAATATGATAATGCGGAAACAAAGAAAACCATGTAAGGGAGTGAATGATCAGTAGCCATTCCACATGTTATTACCTCCATAATGGTTCCGTTTCCCATCCCTGCGGAAAGCCAAGAGCTTTTAAGTCAATTTCGGGAAACCGAATGAACAACCATGTTAGTTTGGATTGCATATCATTATTGGGGGATATAACATTAAGAAAGTACTTGATGATGCAGAGATCAAAGTAAGCACGCATGGTATCTGTTGGCAGCGTTATCCATTCTCCTTCTGGACTATTGGGAATTGCTGGCTGAATAGCGTTCTGTTTGTTCCATACCCTTGAATGATGACCACAGGCATTTCGAGTAACAGCAATAACAGTGAGCCAAGACTCAAACACATTGATAGGCAACCCAAAACGTTTTGCTATGCGTTTGCGTATGCGATTTTGTTTGATGTTACGATAAATGGCATTGACATTTCCAATAGTAAGCAGTTCTCCTAAAATCCACGATGGTGGGTAAGGTTCTGAGTAGGTTCGTTTGAAATGAAGAATGAACTCCTCCTTAGATTTGCTATATTCCTTGGATATAGCTCGCATTGTTTCATTAAACTTGGAACTATCCAAGAAATAAGAAGAGTCAGTAAGCCAAAAAGGATTGCCTGTCATATCTGCTGTTATTTGCATCACCGCACGTCTAATAGCAATTTCAATCTTTTCTATCTCATTGAACATGAGCAGTCTCAGTTTCTTGTCAAAGCGATAAAGCATCATCACCTTTTCGAATGTTGAACCTTCCTTATACGAAAGTACGTATTTTTTATAAGTGATTGAGAATGAGATAAGTTTTTATCTCATAAAAAGAAGAGGTTACGAATTAGAAATAAACAGAATGTAGCATCCTGCTGTGATTTGCATAACCATCCAAAGAACTCTTTCGGTTGCAAAGGTACGATATTTAATCGGGGATAAAGAATGTTTTAAGATTTTTTATCCTCGATTTTTTGCTTGGGATAAATCTGTTTTCATTAAACCTTATTCTTCTCTATTCTTTGCTGTTTCCATTTCAATCCATTCAAACATATGTGGCAATGGTTCCTGTTTTTTGAATGGTCTATTTCGTTTGCATATTCTCATCCTTTCGTGTGTTTTTGTATAAAAGTCAGCCGTCGTCGAAGAAAGACAGTCCTCGTACCTCAGACTAACTTCCTCCGACTATGGCACGGCAAGAAAAATCCTTGGCGGTATGCCTTGAAATGCTTCAAGACTATACTGCCAAGGACTTTTCTTTGTTTGCCGTGCTGACAACGGCTGACTTTTATAGCCACAACTCGCAGTTCCATTTTTATCGCACAATCCAAACGACATGAAACAGTGGCACGCCACCCTTTCATGTCTCAGTAGTACGGCATGAGGAAAAGTGCTTCTTTTTGTCGGTTGCAGGCTAACCGATCAAAAGAAACACCATTCCTTGATTTGCCGTACCATTTTGTTTGCATACTCCACCGCAAGAAAGAAGTCATTGATGTAAACCTCAACGACCACTTTCATGCTTGGCTGCACAGCCTTGGAGAAAACCCGATGCAAGAAGCATAGACAAGCCATACTCTTCTTTCATCGGAATTTCTCTGATGGATGTGCCATTTTTGTATGCGATTTCCATTTTTCAAGACGTTTGTAAGACGAAGTTGTATCCATTTCTCAGAAATGAGTATGCGATAATCGTGCAGTCCAAAAACTTCCGTGAAGTTTCTATTTTCATTTGCCGCTCTGATTTCCTTTCCTCCACATGGTCTTTCCTTTTGGCATCAACCGTTATCGTGCAGGTGCAAAGGTATGGCAGCGGGCTTTGGAAATAAAAGGTCGAGCCTTCGGTTTTCGAAAAAATCTCCACACCGTTGGGTAGTATTTTTCCGAAAAATACGGCTAAAATCTGCCTAATAGCTTAAAATGAGCGATTTATGAGTGTTTCACCTCTATAGAGGTAATGATTTAGCAACGGTTCTAACTTCTGCATAATACATAAGTTTGCTTTGCTTGTCAAACAACTCTTTTCGAGGGCAAAGATACAAGTTTTATGTGGATAAACGGCAATCTCATTCATTTTTTAGATTTTATTTTCAGTTAGATGTTCTATGAGGTTTGCAAGTTTCTTATACGCAATTATCTATCGCCAAAATGTTAAAAAAGAGCTGTAGACTATATTTAAATGGTCATTGTTTCTTCTTTATGAAACAATATGCTTACCTTTGTACAAAAATGATAATGTATGGCGCAAAATATCTTCAAACTTGTCTTGACAGACGAGGCACAGAACTTTATTGAGAGTTTACCCGAAGCGGTATCTTACAAGATTTACTACAACATCAAGCGTGTTGCAGGTGGAGAACGCAACAAAGAACTCTTCAAGAAGTTGGAAAACTCGGAGATATGGGAATTTCGTACATTGTATAACAAAACTGCTTATCGCTTGTTTGCTTTTTGGGACAAGGATAAAGAAACATTGGTAATTGCCACCCACGGCATTATCAAGAAAACTCAGAAGACACCAAGCAAGGAGATAGCAAAAGCAGAAGCAATAAGAAGAGAATATTTCAAAAACAAGTGATTATGGCACAGATGAATCTTACCCCATTGGACGATGTGCTTGACAAGCATTTCGGTAAAGTAGGCACACCAAAACGTGATGCTTTTGAGAGTGATGTGGATGGAGCTTTACATGCCTATAGATTAGGCGAAGCCATCAAGAAAGCTCGTATAGAACAGAACTTGACACAAGAACAACTTGGTGAGCGTATTGGCGTGAAAAGAGCACAGATTTCCCGATTGGAAAGAGGTTACAGTATCACTATTCCAACTATGAGAAAAGTGTTCAAGGCACTGGGTGTAGTTACTGCAACGATTGACTTAGGTATAGCAGGTAAAGTTGCATTGTGGTAAAATCCAATTATCTATGGTATAAAAATGACAGAAAAGACAACAGACATCATTATCTCAAAGTTGCTTGATGCTTCAAATATCAAGCATTACGCTGAATTATGCCCTATTGAGGAAATCAATAAGGCAATGGTCTCTAAGCGTGGCACAGGAAAGAAAGGCTTTCCTGAATACTTGGCTATGTCGGGTGACTTTGTTATCGTTATTGAAGATAAGGCAAAGTTTGAAGACCAAGCTAAATATTTGAATGATAATGAAACTCTGCTGATGGATACGTCAAGCGTAACCAAATATGCGGAGAATGGTGCATTACATTATGCTCTCAGTATCATTCAAAACACCAATTTCAAGAAAGTCATAGCCTTTGGTTGCTCTGGAACAGATGAGAAGCGAATTGTTATCCGTCCGATATATGTCAGTCCAACAGGTTATAAAGTTCTTCCTAAGGTTAAAGACTTCAATCAGTTTTCTGCCAATAATATTGACCGATATTATAATGAGGTTGTTTGTGGAAATGAAAGCATTGAGCGTGTTGAATTAAAGACAATACTTGATCGTGCAAAATCATTAAACGATGATTTGCGAAATTATGGGCAACTTGGAGATAGTGAAAAACCATTAGTTGTTTCTGCAATTCTGTTGGCATTGGAAGAAAAAGATTTTTCAACTGAAAATTTAACTGGTGACTCAATAAAGACTGATGGTCAAAAGATTTTTGACGCTATGTCCGCACACATGGATAGAGTAAAAGTAGAACCACAAGTTAAGAAGCAAAGGGTTATAGACCAATTTCGTCTTATCATAAATAGACCAGAATTGTCTGATATAAATGAGAGATTAGGAAAGTCACCACTACGTTACTTCGCAGAATATTTACATTCCAACATCCTCAATGCCATATGCAATAATTCACCAGAAGATGTGCTTGGCCGTTTTTATGGTGAGTTTATTAGATATAGTGGTGGTGATGGACAAACGCTTGGCGTAGTTCTTACCCCAAAGCACATAACCGAGCTGTTTACAGACTTGGCAGAAATCAAACCTACCGACAAGGTGCTTGACCCTTGCTGTGGAACAGGTGGCTTCTTGATAGCTGCCATGCACAAGATGCTGACCCAAGCAAAAGAGGAAGACAAAGAAAACATTAAGAAGAACAATCTTCATGGTATAGAGTTACGTGATAACATGTTTTCTATTGCTACAACAAATATGATTTTGCGTGGTGATGGAAAAAGCAATCTAATTTGCGCAAACTTCTTCAAGCAAGATTCAGAGGAAATGCACAAGAAAGGCTTTACTGTAGGACTAATGAACCCTCCATATTCGCAAGGCAAAAACGAAGATACAGCACACTTGACGGAATTAAAATTCATTTGCCACTTATTGGATTGTTTGGGAGATGGGGCACGTTGTGTAGTCATTGTTCCGCAAAGCACAATGGTAGGTAAAACGAAAGAGGATAAATTGGATAAGCGATATATACTTGCTAATCATACATTGGAAGGGGTAATAACGCTTAATACAGAAACTTTTTATAGAGTTGGCACAAACCCTGTTATTGCAGTTTTTACTGCACATCAACCTCACCCCAAGGACAAATTGGTGAAATTTGTTGATTTCAAAGATGATGGTTATGAAACCTTTGCACATATAGGACTTATGCCAACGGACAGAGCTGCCGAGAGGAAGAAATATCTTCTTGACTGCTGGTTTCAAGGCAAGACTGCCCCAAACTCTTTCATTGTGCGTAGCACCATTGAAGCTGATGATGAATGGCTGCACTCATTCTACTATTTCAACGAAGAGATACCATCAGAAGCAGACTTTGAGAAAACAATGGCTGACTATCTTACTTTTGAGTTTAACATGATTACTCACGGACGAGGTTACTTGTTTGAAGAAAAGGAGGTGGCTAATGGATAAGTTGTCATCAGTACGTTGGAAATCATTTGTACTCTCTGATATATTCACTATATCACCGGGCAAACGCTTGACCAAAGCCGACATGAAAGTTGGCAAACGTCCTTTTATAGGAGCAACAGACAGTAACAATGGTATAACTGCATGGGTAGACAATACCAATGAAAGTTTAGACAAACTTGTTTTAGGTGTAAACTACAATGGAAGTGTTGTTGAAACTTTCTTTCATCCATACGAGTGTATTTTTTCAGATGATGTCAAAAGACTTCATCTGAAGAATGGTATAAAATCTTACCATGTTATGTTGTTCTTGAAAACCATGATAATTCAACAGAAAGTGAAATTTGAATATGGTTACAAGTTTAACGAGAAAAGGATGCAACGCCAAAAGATTCTCCTACCTGTTACAGAAGACAACTCTCCTCATTGGCAGTTCATGGAGGAATTCATGCGCAGAAAAGAAACATTATTATTGAAACCAGCAGTAGAGAAATTATGCAAGCGACTGATACACAAAGAAATTTTAGGGGGGGGGTAAACTGCTCCGCTCTCAATGGAAACCTTTTAGTTTTACAGAAGTGTTCACAGAAATACAGCGTGGTAAACGCCTCAAAAAAGCAGACCACACAGATGGTACCGTTCCATACGTATCATCCACGGCACTCAACAATGGCGTGGATGGCTTCATCGGAAATGAAGGCAGCGTAAGAAAGTTTGAGGATTGCATAACCATTGCCAATAGTGGCAGTGTAGGTAGTGCATTCTTCCATCAATATGAGTTTGTGGCGAGTGACCATGTTACCCAACTTAAACGTAAAGGGTTGGACAAATACGCCTATCTCTTTATGGTGCCTATCATCAACCGTTTGTCAGAGAAGTACAGTTTCAACAGGGAAATAAATGACGAGCGCATCAAACGCGAGAAGTTATTACTCCCCGTCAACGATGAGGGGGAAATAGATTTCGACTTTATGTCCTCGTTTATGCAAGAGGTCGAGGCTGATATTCTCAAGACAACTCTAAAGGTTTTCAAGAAGCGTTTGAACACCAATGAAAACAAAATGGGGGGGGTAAAATGGCAAGCCTTCTTCCTTGAAGAAATCGCACAGATATCTTCGGGAAAAGACATCTATGAAAGAGAGCGTACAAATGGACAGACCCCTTATGTTACAGCGACTGCTAATAATAATGGCATTGGTTATTTCGTTGGCAATCAAAACGAAACATTGGAAAAGGGAAGCCTGTCTGTAAATCGAAACGGCTCTGTTGGGTATTGCTTTTATCATCCATACGATGCACTATATGGAAACGACACTCGCAAGCTGAAACCTATAAGAAACAACAAGTATGTTTCTCTTTTCATATCCATGTGCATAACAAATCAACGTGCCAAATATGGATATGGCTATAAAATGGGAACAGGACGTTTGAAACGCCAAAAGATTCTCTTACCTATAGATGGCAATAGCCAACCAAATTGGGACTATATGGAGGCATATATGCAGAATTTGGAGCAACAGCAAATATTAGAATATCTTAGGCACATTGAAAGATAAAACCGTAAGTACAAGATGAACATTGAAGAAGTTAGAAAGTATTGCTTATCATTGCCAGATACAGAAGAAGCTATGCCTTATGGTGAAGATTGGGTGGTATTCCGTGTAGGAGGAAAGATATTTCTGCATATTTGGTTGGAAGCACCGATACCAACTATTGCAGTAAAGCTGCTACCCGAACGTGGAGAGGAATTGAGGGAAGAGTACAATGCCTTTTCTTCTGCGTACCATTTGAATAAGAAACATTGGAACGACATTTTTATTGAGGGGTCTTTTCCTAATAGAATGATAGAGGATTGGATAAAAGAATCATATGAGTTAGTGAAAAGTAAATTGCCAAAATCAACAGAAATGGTTGCTCAATAAAAGATGGAACATAGCTTTGTTGCATCTGCTTAGTGGCATTAGCAAAGAAGTTGCTTCGCTGTTCATGGGTGTTTGTTACTTGACATACTGTTTACAGTTGGTACACTCACTTTCTGCGACCGTTGGGAGCAAAAATTCTCCGCCCTCATGGTGGAGCGAGGAGTTTTGGGGTTCCCAAAACATAACCTCGCTCCCTCCTCTAAGAACAAAAGACGAGATATTTGCCTTTCGGCTTTCCATGCCCAAGGTTGCAGACCTTAATTCTCTCAATTTGCGCCAAACATCAAAGCTGCCACATTGAAAGAACAAGGTCACAGACACTTTACAGCGTACCAAGTGAGGGCATGTAAAACGTTGAATTGTTGAAGATAGGTGTTATCTTTATGAGAACCAACTACTTATACCCTCAACAAACTCTCAACAAATAGCTCTACACAACAAATTACTGGGCAAAAAAGAAAGAAAGGAATGGTGTTCATGGTTTTCTCTTTTCAACATTATCTTTCTTTTGTTGAGAGATTTGTTGAGAATATGTTGAGCCGTAAATGCCTGATGTTCAATACTTCTTTCATCATATTCAACAATTCAACAAAAATAAGGGGTGTTTTGTCCGTCATTTTTATGAACAGAACTCATCCCCCTACAAGTAAGAATGTCATGCTTATGCTTCAGTACTTATTCACGACAGTACGACAGCGACAAACCAACAAGCAAGAGGACATTCAGCTAAAGGTGGTTGTTCCTCTACTGAGTTGTAGGAAAATGACAATACTTTTCTCTTTTGCCCCGTACAACTTCTTGATGATGGTGTCCCGAAACTGAACAGCACCGTGAGAACTCATACGGAAGCTGAGGGCAACAACCATAGGTAAACCATACATCGTTTGCCAAATGCCCTTGGAAGTTTCCTGTTTCTGTTGTACTTCCGACATGGGCAACAAGCCGTCCTTGTATATTGACCTTATTACGGTATTGGGTTTGGGGGCAGTGACATGAAACATATCCACCAATTCACCCTCGCTCATCCACAAGTCTTGCAAGTTGGACGGAATGGAAAGCTCTCCATTTCCGTCCACGGTGATTACCGTCCTTTTCATGCCATTCCCCCCATTGTCGGCATATGCCCCTTGATTCGACTTTCAAAAGCTGATATGTCATGCTCCAATTTAGTACTTGTCACCTTTGCGTAAATTTGTGTTGTGGCGATGTCCGTATGTCCCAGTATCTTGCTTACACTCTCTATCGGCATACCGTAGTTTAAAGCCAAAACTGCGAACGAATGCCGGCTTACATGAAATGAAATTCGCTTCTTGATGCCACACATTTTTGCCACTTTCTTTATACGCTTGTTTACCATGTCAAGTGAGCCAATATTAAACAAGTGCATATCTTTTCTCAATGGCTTGTAACGTTCAATTATCTGTATGGCTGCATCTATCAGTTTAATTTTGAATGGTACGCCTGTCTTTTGACGCTGAGAAACTATCCATGGAGACCCACTTATAATGGCAACATTGTCCTCTGTAAGATTCTTGATGTCAACGAAAGAGATACCTGTCCAACAACCAAACATAAACAAGTCTCTCGCAAAAGCAAAGTTGGGATTTTCCAACTCTATTCCTGCCAATATGTCCAATTCTTCCTCTGTCAAGAACTCACGCTCCTTGTGGTCTGGGTCAACGTGGTACATGGCAAACGGATTTCTCTGTATCTTGCCGTTGTAGTGTGCTGCCGTGACGATATGCTTCAATGGTATGGAGTATATCCAAATGGTAGATTGCGTGAGTCCAATGACATTCTTCAAATACAGACAAAAATCACGGATGAACTCCTCGGTAAGCTCATTCATGGACATATCGCTGCGCTTGTACTGAAATTTGATGAACTCGGCAACGTACTTTCTTACCGTCAGATACTTGCGGTAGGTTCGGACAGCTCGGTCTTTTCCCACGCGTTGGGCAAAGGCTGCATTCTCCTTGTCAAAAGCTCTGAGTAATGTCTCATACTCCGTACCTATGCCTTGATATGCGTTTCTCACCATTTCAGCGGTAACGAACGCCTCACGGTCGGAAAGCCGTTGGTAATGTTTAGCGATTTGAGCCTTGATGTTATCAAGCGCAAAGTTCACCTCATTGGCTTCCTTGCTTCTGCCTTTGGCTCTGTTGCCCTTGGCATCCCATATCGCCTTGGTCACGCTCAGCTTGCAACTGAACTGTGCGATAGTTCCGTTGATTGTCACTCGTCCCATGATAGGGACAACTCCGTTTCTCTCCTTGCTTCCGTTTACATAGAAGACTGTCTTGAATGTACTTCTCATAATTCCTTGCTTTTTGTTCTGTGCAAAATTAAATCATGAGAGTTGCATGGCAAATTCACAACCTGTGCAGAATTGAGAAGTAAAAACCGAAGCCGTTAAAAATGCTTATTAGAGCGTTTCTTTGAGGTAATGACTTGAAAGCGTTTCTACTTCTCAAATCCGCCATTTTCGCATTTCCTCACGAATGCCACAAAAAGCCAACGACTGCCACAACCACTTGAAACTCAAAACAAAAGCTCAAATCTGCTATTTTTTGCTTTTTTAGTCATTCTTTTTCCGAAAAACCTTGTATTTCCAGCCTCGCCGCCCTTGAAAGGCACCTGAAACGAAACGACCGATGCGACAGGAAGACGCAAGAAAAATGTCGGAAAAGGGAGCGACAAAAAGGTGAAGAAACGAGAACTTCCCTTCAGTTCCTGGAACCGCAAATAAATTTAATTCAAGGCTATATGACAACAAACATCAACATAACACAGACTTGGTGGAGATTACTCTCCGCAGTCGGCTCAACCCTCATCACTTTGGTGGCTTGGTTGGGATATATGGCTCTCTGCATGGTCGGTGAAGTCATATTGGGAATTGTGAAGTTCATCTTCGGCATCATCATAGCAATATTCTCGGTGGCGGTGCTGATTGGGATTTTCATTTGGTTATTGACACTTTAAGCATACAAGAATATGGGAACAAAAAGACATTCAAAGACTGCATCACAGCAATGCAGATATTATGAGGTGGACAACATCTTTGAGTATATGGTGGACACATACATCAATGGTAACATCACATCATTCAAGGACATCTACCGAGAGTTGAACAAGGGCGCAAGACGTGATTTTGTGGACTTCATCTTCAACGAGGTGAACCCGAAATACACGATTGAGCTAATCAAGCAAACCATTTAATGAGCAAGCGATATGAACAGAAGCATTGAAGCGATACCTACATGGGCACTCTGCTACATCATCAATGGCGATGCAAGCGGACTGACGGACGAGGAAATCCGTATGGTGGACGAAGCCATGCGCAAGAACAATATTGAGATAGTAAGTCCAAGATACAACGAGGACATGTGCACAGAACCTTACTTCAGCCGTTATCCGTTTTTCGGACTGCCTACAGAAGTTGAGGACTGCGACATCATCTATCACGAGTAACAACCCCTTTAACAACATCAGATATGAACACTACAGAATATTTCAAGAGAACCATACAAGCCTATTTGGAGGAGCGTGCAATGGAGGACGAACTCTTTGCAGCCAAGTATGACAACCCCGACAAGAACATAGACGATTGCGTCACCTATATCCTTAATTGGGTACAGAAGAGCGGTTGCAACGGCTTTTGCGATGACGAGATATATGGGCAAGCCATCCACTACTACGAGGAGAAGGACATCGAGGTAGGAAAACCATTGAACTGCCAAGTGTCTGTTAACCACCACATCGAACTCACAGAGGAGGAGAAGGCGCGTGCAAGACAGGAAGCCATCCGCCAATATCAGCAAGAGCAGATGAACAAGATGCGTAACCGAGATACCGCCAAGCGTACCTCACAGAGAGCAGACAACGAAATACATCAACCATCATTATTCGACACGTTATGAAACCAAGAACGAAATATCAGAAGCAAGTCGTAACCTCAAACAAGGGGTTACGACCTATCAAGGGAGCGCAAATGCAATGGGCATTCCGTGAATGTCTTGACCACTATGCCTTTCAGTTGAAGCACGGACAGACCACCTGCATGGACTGCGGACACACTTGGACTACGGACGAGGATGCGGACAAATGTGTCTGCCCGAAGTGTAAGGCAAAGTTGGAAGTGCAGCGCACCAAGCGACAGAAGGCAATGTCTTCTACCTATTTCAGCGTACTCACCGAGCGCAAGGGACTGCAACTTATGCGAGCATATCAAATGAAAGCCTATTACCGCAAGGGACAAAAGGCAGACATTTTTTGTTGGGAGGTGGCACGCTATTGGATGAACGAGAAAGGCAAGGTGGAGGTTATGGCACGCAAGCGCACAATGGGTATCTATATGGACACGTTCTGCTATGACTCCGACATTGAACTGCGCAGGGACAACACCACCTATCAGCATATTGCTTCATTTCCGGTCTGCCCCGATATGAAAGTCATTCCTCAGATATGGCGCAACGGCTTTGACGGAGCGTTTCACGGCATCGAACCGCTTACATTGTTCAAGGCGATGCTGACAGACCACCGCATCGAAACGATGATGAAACAATGTCGTTACGGACACGTCCGCCACTTCATAGACCACCCACGGCACTTGGAAACTTGTTGGAATGCCTACAAGATAGCCAACCGCAACCATTACCTTATTACAGACATCGGCAAATGGGCGGACTACATCTGTATGTTGGTAGAAATGGGCAAGGACATAAGAAGTCCACATTACATTTGCCCCGACAACCTTGAAGCCGAGCACGACAGAATATCCGAGAAAATCAGAGCAAAGAAAGAAAAGGAGCGCACCGAGGAGGAGATACGCAAGGCATTGAAGAACGAGGACAAATTCAAGGAAATGAAGAGCCGTTTCTTCGGTTTGATGTTCACGGACGGCAATATCGTGGTGAGAATGCTTGAAAGCGTCAGGGAGCACGTTCTTGAGGGTAAGGCGATGCACCATTGCGTAGGCAGCGATACAAACTACTCACTCAATCCCGACTGCATCATCTTCTCTGCAAGAATAGCCGAACAAAGGGTTGAGACCGTGGAGTTTTCACTCGAACAGATGAAAGTCGTACAATGCCACGGACTACAGAACAAGGACACCGAGCACCATGCCGACATCATCAACTTGGTGAACAGCAATGCAAGACTTATAGAGCTGCGTATGGTTGCAACGACATGAAATCCATAAGTGCGGAGCGATGAAAATTCGTTCCGCCACTTTCTTCATGAGCCGAGGAGCGGAAAGAAAGTGGCAAAGAACCGTTTTTTCCTTATCTGCGATGCTTGCAAAGAACAAAGGACAGCCCCCAATCAAAAGGACTGTCCTGTTTTTATAAAACCTTATTCTATGGAGTAAACAAGAGCAGATACTCCATTTTTCTTCTTCGCTCGATGGAAGGCACTATCTTTCCGTTCCACCTTTTGAAGTCCACATAGTCACGATAGATGTTTCTGTTGCCACTTCGCATCTTGGCATACATCCGGCTTTTCATCACCTTTCCACACCCCACATTGTAGGCAAGTGCAGCCAAGAGCAGCGAGTCACGACCGAAACCACGGAACATGGCGCAGAGCTTTCTGAGGTCAGAACGCAGCAAGGCATCGGCTTGCCGTTCCGTCATTTTTGGAGAGAATCGCTCGCCAGGCAACAACTTGTGCCCATATCCGACATAAGGATGATGCTTCGGTCCATGCAGCCCCTCGTACTTCTTGATGCAGGCGACAGCCAACTCAAAACGTGACACATGACGAACTCGCTTTATCGCCCCTTGCGTCTGGGCAGACAAGCTGCCCGATACAAGAAGCAAGGCTAACAATATCATCAACCTCATACGCTACCGAGTTTGTTGGCACTACTCGCAAACTCTTCCTCCTCATCAGTATCGTTGAAACTGAACTCCATTTCGTATGACTTGCCGAAGTTGTCCTCTACCACCACTGTCAGCGTCTGTGTCTCCGTACTTGCCGAGGTGTAGTAAAGACGGAACTTCTCGTTCTCCAACAGATAGCGGTCGTTTGGCTGGAACACCGTTCCGTTCTCCATTCTCAGCGAGCCTTTTCCGTCATGCTGAAAATAACGGATGGTGTAGATGGTGCCGTCAAACTTGCCCTCCGCCTTCAGCTCGCAGCGGATTTCAACAGTCTGTCCACGCACAATGTCCTTTGGTACAGGCATCGTCTCCACCTTGAATGGATACGACTGCTGAATGTCCAGCTCATCGCTGCACGATGAAAGGATTACCGACAAGGCACACATGAAAAGGAATGCCAACACGCTCACTGATTTCTTGATTTTATTGTTCTTCTTCATTGTCTTGATGTTTTTGAATGATTGTTACTTTCTTGTCTTATGGCTCATCAGGTACTCGTTCAAGTCCTTGTAGCCAGTGTATAGATGCGAATGGTCTATGACCTTATCTCCATATCGCTTTTGCAGTTCGGCACAGGCATTCTCGCCTGCCTCGTCATTGTCCAAATGACAGTACACTTGTGCATAGCCATCTAAAAGATGATGCACCTTTTGCATATTAGCCACAGAGTTGAGGACAATATGATCCTCACCACGACCTATGCCGAGAATTACGGCAGAGAGGAAATCCATAAAACCCTCGTACAGATGGCAGACGTTGCTGTTCCTGTCAATGAGAGTGATCTCCTTTGGCGACACGCAACCTTTGAAGAAACGGTTGCGTATCTCATAACCACCGCTGTTGTTCTTGAAACCGACAGCAAAGAACTGTTTGCCATTGTATCGGTATTCCACCTGACAGCAGAAACGGCTCGCCACGTCAGCTGATATGCCACGCTCACGCAAGTATTGCCGAAGTGCAGGATGGCTCAATGGCTTTTCCACAATATCACTAAAATGATTGCCTTTCGCCTTCACAGCCTTTTCCGCTATCCTTTGATAATGCTGAAACGATGTCGGGAAGCTGCCACCAAGCGTTTCAGATATGAACTTGGCTTGCGCCACAAACTCATTGCTGTTGATAAACTCCCCTGCGAGGTGTTTGATTTCATTGATGTCCATAGGCTTGATTGCAATCAACAGGCACTTTTAGATGTTGTTGAAGCTATTGATTAGAAAATATTTCTACTTTTGATGTCGGTTGGAGGTATTGATTACAATCACCAGCCACTTTTAGCTTCATTGAAGCCATTGATTGCGATCAACACCTACTTTTATATGTCGTTGGGACTGTTGATTGCAATCAATGATTACTTTTAAGAACTGTTGGAGGTTTTGATTCAAGTTTCTTTGTCCACAAAATATAAAATCCCCTGTTGATTACAATCCCTTGTTACTTCTTGTACCAAAAATCCCCAAAAACGAGTAGCGAAACAGATTTCAACAGTCAAAAACCATCTTTTTCTCGTAAGATTGCCAATTTTTCGCAATAAGGTTGCCGTTTTCTCGTTTATTTTTATATCTTAGCAATCGCAACTGGAGAAATCCAACGATGCACAAAACGATTTGTCAAATTTAAATCCTTAACATCATGAAAGAGATTTACGACATCAACATTCAGCGCATGAATAATGGTGCGCATTTCACGTTTGTAAGTAACATTCTTGCACGTGCCGAAGCCGATACAGCCGTCAAGGGCAAAGCATCGGAACTCGTCAGTAATTTCAAGACTGCCGTCAGCGCAGAGGACGAAGCCTTGAAAATTTCACAGAAAAGTCTCTTGACTGACGATATTACCAAGGCAGACAGCGACCGTGACGCACTCTATGCTGGCTACAAGAAAGCAGTTGAAGGCTTCCTCGCCATGCCTATTGCAGACATGGCACAGGCTGCAAAGATTCTTTCCCAGCACATCAAGGACTACAAGATTAATACCGCCGACCAACTTGACAAAGAGACAGGTCTTTTGGTCAACTTCATTTCCGACCTTGAAGATAAGTACGCTGCACAGGTAGCAAAGTTGGGCTTAACTGCATTCGTTACCAACTTGAAGGAAGCAAACGAGCGTGTAAGAACACTTACCTTGCAGCGCACCAACGAGAAAATAGGTATAACTGTTGGAGCATTAAAAACTGCTCGTACAGCAAGTGATGACGCTTATCGTGCTTTGGCAAAAATGGTAAACGCCCTTGCACTCGTCTTTGGCGAAAAGGATTATACTTCGTTCATCGACTACGTGAACACCGAGATTACTCACTACAAGCGTGAGGTGCTTGGTCAGAAGGCTTCCGCACCTTCTACTTCGGGCAGCTCGGCTGTGGATTCGGGCAGCACACCAAGTGGTGGCAACTCTGGTTCTTCTTCAAGCGGTGGTTCTTCATCGGGCGGAAGTTCTTCTGATGGAGATGATGGATATATCGAATTGGAGTAAGATAGAGAAAATAAAGTTCAATGCTGTTCTATCAATAAAAGGGCAGCATTGAACTTGAACATAAAATTACAAGATAAGTAATGGCAAAATTAATCGTAAAAGACCAAACTATCAAGACTATCAACAAGGATGGCATTGATTATATCTGCATCACAGACATTGCTAAGCAAAAGAATGGCGAAGACCCTAATGGAGTGATAGGAAATTGGATGAGGAATCGCAATACGATTGAGTTCCTTGGAATATGGGAAAGTTTGTACAATCCCAATTTTAACCCCATCGAATTCGAGGGGTTTAGAAAAGAAGCAGGATTGAATGCCTTTACCATGTCGCCTACAAAATGGGTGGAATCCACCAATGCCATAGGAATGAAAGCTATATCTGGCAGATACGGAGGTACGTATGCCATTTCAGACATAGCTTTTGAATTTGCTTCATGGGTTTCCGTAGAATTCAAGTTGTATCTTGTTCGTGAGTTCCAACGCCTCAAAGCTGACGAGCAAAAACAGTTGGCTTGGTCAGCCAAACGAGAGTTGTCCAAGATAAACTATCGCATCCACACGGATGCAATCAAGGCGAATCTCATTCCAGCCGAGGTTACACGTGAGCAAGCGGCAATGAAGTATGCCGATGAAGCAGATGTACTCAACATAGCCATGTTCGGTATGACGGCAAGGCAATGGCGTGAACAGAATCCCGACAAGAAAGGCAACATCCGTGATTATGCCAGCATCAACGAGCTTATTTGCCTATCGAATATGGAGAACCTCAACGCTGTGTTTATCAATGATGGAATGCCACAGTCTGAGCGACTGATAAAACTCAATCAGATTGCCATTCAGCAAATGAAGATTCTTGAGGATACAGGAGGGCGAAACCTTTTGCAATAGAGGTTAAAGGCTTTACTGTGTATTTCGCCACTTTTGCGTTAAAAATTCATAGCAAATTCTTTATTGCCAATACTTTTGGTTAATTTTGCACTCAAAATTCAAGATGGTGCGTCATAACTTACGACAAACCCTCTTTGGATTGTAATAGTTCACGGATTGTCAAACTAAAAATTAGAATAAATAAGAAACAGACATTATACAAGAATGAAACGCTAAGGATTGAGCAATTCTCTGAATAGCCTTTCCTCAACAGAAACTTAAAATGAGGTTTACCTCAAAATCTTTAACAAAGCGTTTCCGTTCTATACATTTTGGATATTGAGCTTTTATGCTCTTGTTCTCTCCCCTTTGAATACCGCCAATTTTCAACGTACGAGGACAAGCAGTAGGAAGGTTCACGCTCATAGGCGTGAACTATTCTGTGCTTGTTGTACGTGCAGGTCACTTGGCGGTAACCTAAAAGGGAAACAAGCAATGGAACGGTTACACGCCTTTTTTTATTTTCAAACTATCATAGCAAAGCAAAAATGAATTACAAGAGACAAATAATCTGCGTCATGCTATCGCTACTTGTATGCGTAGCATTTGCAGCAAAGAAAAAGACCGCAATCAAGTTGTCACCAGAATTTGCGGAGTGGGTCTATGAATATGTTAGTTCCGAACCAAACGACAAGAGCAAAATCCAGGCGATTCTCAAGATAAGCAACCACTACAAGACGCTTCCCACTGCAGAGCAAGACAAGGCAAGGGGCATCCTTGAAGACCTGACAAACGAATTGATAAAGAGTAAAGACTACGATGCGGTATTTTCCATTATTGACCTATACGACAACGTAGTTAGCGACAACACGAAAAAGAGCCCAAGAATATACTACGCCAAAGGATACTTAAACGCAGAGCTGTATGAAGACACTATCAAGGTAAAGGAAGCAATACAAGAACTACGGCAGTGCATGGATGGCGAAGCATACATAGAATTGTTGGAAAAGAAAATAGAAAATATCCGCAACTACATACCTGCCGACAAGGGACTTGATGGCTACTGGGTCTCCGATGCTCTAAGCGAAACGATGAAAGGCGGTGGACTCAACACCATCGAAATTCCAAAATACATAATAACGGCAAAGGAGGAAAACGGAAAGCCCAACTTTACGATTACCTCCAACAGTCCTTTCCTTTGGGGAACCTGCATCACGACAAAATTGCTTTTCAGCGACACTTACCTTCAACCGCAAAAGTCGCAAAAACTTTATGCTTTCACAAGAGACTCCATATCCGTGACATGGTCATCAGATAAGCTGAAGAACTACGATGCCGAGCTTGTCGGACTGTCAAGAGAAGCAACACGAACCACTGCCGCCCTCGCCTCAGCATCGCTTGCGCAAAGAAACAAACACAGTTTTGCAGAAAGGCTCGTAGGCAATCTCGCTGTAAGCGCAGCGGAGGTTGGCATCAACTCCCTCATCGACACATGGACTGCACCGACAAAGAAAGTATATGTGTTGCAAGGCTTCTTCAGAAAAGGCAACGACAATATATATATAGGGGACATGAGATACGTTCAGGTCTTGGCAAAAGAAGGACAGATACCCAAGACATTTGAATACACTGAAAAGATTTCCCTCCTTAGATGGACAAAAGAAAGCGGAGTAATATTTATGTCCTTCAAAGGGTACCCACTAACGCCATACGAAACAAGCAATACCTCTATTAAGAAACAAAAGGAACAGATAGAGAAACAGAAGAAGAAAAACGAAAAAATAATCAAGGAGAACGAAGCCGCGGAAAAGAAATGCAAGAGCGGAACTGTTCCAAAGATAAAACGACTGATAGAAGTGGACGAGATAATTCCATGTTGGAAGGACATCAGAGATGATGCCACCACGGAATATGGCAAGGCATACTTGGAATGTAAGAACAGCAAGGACAAGACTGCGTTCATCACCGAATGGAACAGGAAACAGATAATGAAGTTACGCAACTACGACGCAAACCATTAACCAAAGCAAAAGAATTATGAGAAAACTTATAATATTGGCACTATTATATGCGCCATCAATCCATGCCCAATCGCCAGCATTGGGCGGATTCACGAAAGAAGACATAAAAGAGCGCGATGCCTTGAATAACGACAAGTCTACTCCCATGGCTGCGGAAAAGGCAACCAAGGAGTGGAACATGAATGGCGGACTGCATTTCGAGTCAGGCACAAACGGCACACGCTCCGGCTACAGTAACAGAACAAAGCGGACGAATTCCTCCACAGGGACAAAGAGCAATTCCTACTCAAGAGATTTTCTTGAGAGAAGGCGAGAGGCAAGGGAAAGAGCAAGAGAGGAAGCCATTCGCAAGGAACGTGAGAGGAAAGAGCGAATAGCAAGAGAGAATGCCGCTGATTTCAGAAACGGGTATAACGCAAAAATGGCATCATCGTCAGCATACTATGATGAAAAGAGGAGAAACGACAGATACAGGATGGGGGAAGGCGCAAGGAAACTCGATCAGGAAATTCAAGCGAAGAACTATGTGATAAGACGCGAAATAAGACAAGACTCTCACAGCATAAAAGACGAGAACGAACTATTGGACATTATGCAGAACGGCATAACATCCCCCGACCACGTGAGAATGCACGTGAACCAAGACGGATATTATGACTCTGTCATTGACAAGGCTCTCATTTCCGACAAAGTGAAAGAAGCGAAAGCTGCAAACAGGCACAAGAAGGAGATTGAAGACGCAAAGCAGAAGGCAAAGGATTATATCGAGAGTCTGAGAAGAAACAACTTTGACTTCAACTCACTTCTTTCTGTCATTTCCAAGGCAAAATCCACAGAAGAGAACAATGGCAAGCTCACGGAGAAGACTGTAGGAGAAGACAACAAAGCAGGAACGGAAAACGAAAAGGGCGATAGCACCAAAACAAAGAGGAAACGTACGTATGAGGAGTACGTATACGAATTAAACCTAAATGGTGGCAACGACTTCGATGACGATGATTGGATTACCTTCGAGGAAATGCGCAAGAACAAAGAAGAAGGAATGAGAGATGAACTAAAAAAGGAACAAGAAAACAACAAAAATTATTAATTATGAAAACACTAAAATTAATTATCTTATCATTGCTGGTATGTAGCCATTGCTACGGACAAAACAGTGGCAACCAAAAATACAACGCACAAAAAGCGAGACAAGAACTGGCTCAAATTGAAGCATTGAAAGACTCTATTGCGAAAGTTAAAAAGGCAAAGCAGGATTCATTGCGGAAAGACAGACTAAAAAAGAGTATTGCAGCTGCTACAAATAAGAACAACGGACAATGCCCTCCCGAATTAAGAAAATCAGAAGCGGGACGTGAACTATGCAAATGGCAAAAAGAAAGCAAAGCGAAAGCGGATTCAACAAGGAAAGGAAATGGTCCAAATATCCCAAATGGCGGACAAGGAAAGGGTGGAGACAACAAAGGGAAAAAACCACAACCTGCCAAGAAAGAAATTCCAAAAGGGAAAACGATATGCAGTGCATGTAAAGGTGAAGGATGGTATGGACAGAGCAAAGACAAAGAAGAAGCACGCCGTCATCCTGCCACATTCACAGATCCATGCAACTACTGCAACGGTGTAGGCTATTATTAACCACAGTTGAAATCGCTAAACCACACCTAAAGCCATGGTTCCACAGGGTGGACAACAGTTGCCCACCCTGTGGGCACTGGTCAAAACCGGTGGTTTGGAACATGTGGCTCACCTGGCGATTGGGATATTTTTATTATGTCTCCTTAAATTAGCTAAAAGTATTGCTTTCCATGGAATGGATAGCGATGATATTGATAACAATCTCGATGATTGTGACGATTATTATGACTGCGGAGAGGACTATGACACAGATGGTTGTTACAATCCTTCATTTACAGGAAATCCTCCCGAAAGTAATAGCGATGGCTATATTCCAGATTGTAAAATAACCTTGGAGTCAGTCAACGGCAACAAGCAAACATTTGACTGTTACAGCAAAGGAGGTAGTGACTTTATATATGAAGATGGCCAATGGAAGAAAGTCAATGGTACAGGAACAGTGAAAATTAACAACATACAATACAAAAAGGTTTGATTATAGAAGTTGCGCACGACACGGAGACAGTGCATAAATTATGAGAATATGTCTGGTGTTTTTAATTCTTCTATCCGTATCGTTTGCATCTTTGAAAGCAAACGAAAAATATACTTATAGATAAATACCCCTGCAAATGGGTATATCAAAAGGTCGGTTTTTGATACCCCTTTATTCCTAATCCTCTATATTTGAAAAGAGTGGCAGTCGCTACTCTTTTCAAATATTTACTTTTCATTATGTTTAATATACAGCGGCTTGCCACTGATGCGGTCTGCCATCTTGATTCCGAACGGTGAGGGAGAATCCATATAGTTGGTTTCCTCCGTGAAGAGGCACACCGACTGCTCAATGAAGGTATGGAAACTCTCCTCTGACGGAAAATCACCCTCGTTGCCGGGGATCGCTGCCCAGAATAATGTCGGACAATCCACCGTATTGTGGCGTGGCACACATTCCATGCTTGCCAACTGACTGCCCACATCATTGCGAAGATGCTTCAACTCCTCCATATCCTCGCCCCATGCCAGGACATTGAAATGGGCACGGACAGACTGCAAGCCCTGTGAGTGAGCCTCGTTCAAATACTCGTCAATCCATTCCTTGTTGATGGCGTTCTGTCGGCTGTACCTTGACAGCGAGTGCATGTTACGTGCGGTCTTCTCGAACTTCTGCAAGGTCTCGTCACTGTTGTCGATGAAGACATACTGGTTATAGATATGGTTGCAGGACAACAGCAAGCCAACTGGAGCGGCAAAGGACAGACGGCAATCACTTCGGTCGGTGGACAGTCGCTCAAAGCGGTTGTCCGTAGATACTTCAGTTGGCAGGTCTTCCGTTTGCGACAAGGTATGAAGGCATAGGTGTTTGTTTCCGATACGCATACCACTTGCAGACAATTCCATATCCTCCAAACATTGCACGTTCTCCGTGGAGAGCGAGAGGTACTTGCCTACAAGTCCCGTTGTTCGTTCCGTGCCTGTGATTTCCTCATCCGTCAGTCTGCGTAAGGAGATATAGCCGGAGTCGTTGATGATTCTTGCGAACTGCTCCACGGCATCAAGGAATCTTGCGACCGTTTCCTTGTCCTTGATTTCCTTGGGGATGATATGCCCACGGCACAAGGTGGAAAAATTGCTCTGCTGTGCCATGCGCTCCTTGGAAGTCTTGGTAAGGAACAGGTAACACTGGTGATGCAGGTAAGGACGCTCATTGAAGTGTCGCTCATAGCTTCTTGACAGAAAGCTCATGTCGCTATTCTGCATGTCTGGAGCATAGCTCTCTTTCACGAACAAGTCCTGCTTGTGTACGATGCTGTAGTCTGGCAGCACCTTGATAGCCTTGCACCATGCGGCATGTACCGACTCATACTCCTGCGATGTTACCGTGAAGATTTCGGGGAGTGTCACCTCGTAGGCGACCGTGATGTCGCCATCCTTGGAGATAATGCAGCCTTGCTCCACGGCAAGCAACGGGAACTTGCTCTCAAGGGTGCTTGATTTTCTGATATTTCTCATTCTTCTTTCTTTTTATGTTTGAACATTCGGTTTGTTTTCCTTCGGTTGAGGATATAGCGTGGATGGCTCTTGGCGGCAAGGAGCTTCATCAGTCCATACTCACCGTACTTGTTGTTCAGATGGAATGTTCCCCATACAAGCAATGATCCGAGCGTGAGACCCAAGCCGATGCAGACCAGTTGGTCCGCACCTGCCATATAGAGGACGACCACAAGGAAGAAGACGGCAAGCAGTCCACCTGCGAAGATGAAGAGGTACTGTGCCTTCAGTCCCTTGAACTCAACCGAATGACCGATGCCCTTATTGATTGGGTAGTCAGCCATAAGTCTTATACCTTATTATATTATAGGAAGAATGAGCGGAGGATGGTTGCACTCACGATGAGGAAGATGCAGGCTCCGAACCAGCTTGCGGCAGTCTTGCTCGTGTCGGGGTCGCCAGACGAGAACTTGCCATACACCTTGATGCCTCCGATGAGACCCACCACGGCACCGATGGCGTAGATGAGCTTCGTGCCTGGATCAAAGTAGGAGGTCACCATACTTGTTGCCTCGTTGATACCTGCAAGTCCGTTGCCTTGCACGAATGTTTGTGATACGGCTGCGACAATCATCGCAGCAAGAAGAATGATTCTGTTTTTCTTGTTCATAAATCGTTTTTTTCTGTGCCTTGGGGATTGGATGATCCCGGCTGGCGGTTGATACTTTTGTTTACTCATGCGGCATGATGCCGACTTGTGGATTCAGTGGCGAGCTGAGATTTTAGCCGTAGTCTTTCTTTTTCATTGGTGTACTTTTATTATTGTTAGAGGCGATATGCCTTGAGTCCCTCATCAAATGCAGCCTTGATTTCGGCAGCATGGATAGCAAAATGCTCGTTGATGATGTTGTCTATGAAACTTGCTACAGTAGCCTGTCCCTTACCAACCACATTCACAAACTTCATAATGCGCTCATGTGTCTCTTCTTTGATGCATACCTGTTTACCATTTCTTGCAGTAAAGTCGGCTTTGGACATAAACTTGTCTATATACCCAACTCTTTTTTCTGCTTGGGACGACACGGTTACATTCACTGTGGACTGAATACTGATGTATTCCTTTGTCGCACCATTCTTTCTTTTTCTGTTTCTTTCCATTGTTCTCTAAATTTTATTGTTATACAAAATCGAGGATATTGAAGTCCTCTATGCTGTCTGGCACTTTAAACACCTTCTTTGACTTGGATATTTCTTCTATCTTGTGAGTTTGCAGGTAGAAGGTGACAAATTCATGAATGTTTTTCTTGCACTCCTTGCTGTTCTCCATGAATTTCTCATAGAATTGGTTACCATCCATCTCGTGGAAGACCTTTCCTGCATGTCGTTTCTCCTTGTCCGTAGCTTTTGAAGCCTTGACCGTCTTCACGGCTGTATCTATGTCCTCAAAACTTGTTCCTTTTGCTTGCGGTACATCGGCATCGTCCTCATCGTCTGAATACTTCACACCGACATCTTCTATGCGGACATTTGTAAACACATCATCCAGTAGTTCATCAGGAATCCTTGCCGTGTTCTTTGGTGGATCCTCGAATGTCACGTCATTCTCAGACACAGGCTCTGACTCAGTTTGCTTCTGTACCGTTTCTTCTTTCTTTCGCAGTTGGGACACTTTGAAAAGGCTTTTGCCTACAAGTGCCATCGGGTCGAAGGGTGGCTTTTCCTCTTCTTCCTTATTGTTCGCAACTTCAAGGAGCAACTTGTTGTAAAAATAGATAGTCCAGACATTGAATGCAACCAAAACTATCATGAATATACTTTCCATTGTCATGCTTGTTCCTTTTTATGTTACACATTCCAATCGTCAATCTCTTTTCTCAGCAAACCGTTGATTTCTGCCTGGTTTTCTTCAAGGTGTCTCTCAAGAATAAGGTCGATATAACCACCGACAGTCAACTCATGCTTTGCGAGCACACTGACAATCCTCGAAATTCTCTTGTGTATCTCACGACTGATATAAACGCATTGACGAGTCTTTATCTCGTTTCGTTTGAGAAATGCAGCATCATAACTTTCAGAAGAAACCTTGGATGGCTTGCGTGGGGCTGCAGGCTTATCCATCTGTGAACGTGGATTTTTCTTTTCACCCTCTTCTTTCTCTTCGGTATCCTTCACTGGGTTTTGGGAAGCTCCGTCAAGAATGGATGCCGTTGTCGTGCCAATCTTGCTCTTGCCAATAGAGGCAATGAGCAGATTTTCATCTATTGCGTCAGTGTTGATTTTTCTGCTTACCATAGGCTCATGTCTTTATGATTTCACAAATCTCGTCGGACAACTCCTTGATGCCACTCCCTCGCAACAGGTTTGGGTCTGATGGAAAGATGGTGGAACGGAACACTGCCTTTCTGTTCTCCGACAGCTCTCTTCTGAAACGTTTGCTGTCTGGCAGTCGTGTGTTGAGAACCGAATAGTCGAGAGACTTGAACATACCTTCATATACATCATACAAACTCGTGCGTTCTCGTTTGTCAACCATTGTCCAAAAGAAAGCAAGTTTCTTGGTGACCGACCAACCCTGTGTCAAAAAGTTGTCGTGGAACAACTGCATGAAGCTCATTGCGCTTTCTACAACAAAGCGGTCTGCGCTGACGGGTACAAAGATGTAATCCATCTGAGACAAGGTCTTCATGACGCCCTCACTTTTGATAGTCCCAGGCATGTCAAAGAAGATGAAGTCAAGTTTAACCTCTGTTTCATTCAACACTGTCTCTGCGTCGTCAAGCGCATTGACAGCATTGCTTCTCGTTACGCTGAAGGACTTCTTGCCCAGCTTTTTGAAATGCTCACAGGCTTGCGCCTTGAAATAGTCGCTGCTTTTGATGAGTTCCAGTTCCTCGTCTCGCAGGTCTGCAAGGTTGTATTGTGGCTCGTCACAATCTATGACCGCCACATTGTAACCCTTGACATTGTGAAAGTAGTTGGCTACAAGAGCCGTGATGGTGGACTTTCCTATTCCACCTTTCTGTGTCGCGAATGCAACAAATCTTGTTTTACTCATATCTTTAACTTTTTAAATTGTTGATAACTCACTTCTATGATATTCTGCCAATTTAACGATGTGGACACATAAGAGTCCATGTCTATAATTCATTGCTTCATTATGGAGACCTTGAACCATTGCAGTGCTTCATCATTTCCATACGACAGTACGACAGTGAATCATTAAGTCTGTACGTCAGTAGCGCATCATTGATGCAAGGCGATACTGCAATAATGACAGGTTTATTCATTTCTACAAATGCTTGTTTCATCATATTTTCAAATCATTAGTTCGATGTTTACGGCTGCAAAGTAACAACGCTTTTTCCGAAAAACAATGGTTTTCAAATCCTGTGGCAGCATGTTGCCGATAGTTGCAGTGGTTGTCTGGGGTGCATCTGTTCCAAGGGTGCTATTTTAGCCGTAATTTTGCACCCGAAAGGCAAAGCGATGGATAGCACATCCATATCGTTCCGAGAAGAACAAGGCTTGATGTTCCGCAAAGGACTGGATTTCCCGAACAGCTTCCATTCGGGATGGGGACGGCTTCTTACCAAGGCTAACTCCAATCCACCCTAAGCGGATTTTTATGTCCTCAAAGACATAGCAAGGTATGTTTTGAGTTACTCAAAACCGTTCGGGTTACTCCCTCCCGACCTTGCCCTGCCAGGTTGGTAGCCTCTCCGAAGTCGGGCTCCCCATGTTCCAATCTGCCGATATGTTGTATGGTTCCATCATAGCTATATGCACCGCTTGTTCCATTTTGGTATGAACATAAAAAAGGATGGCAAGAGTTTTAATCCTACCATCCTTTTACAATTCATGGAGAAGTCTTATGGCAACCAGTTGTTCTCCATGAACCAAAGAAAAGGCTTATCTAATTCTTACACCTTTTCCATTTAGTACTTCACCTCTGACATCATCGGTCTTACAGAGATACAAGTCGTAGCCAATAGCTGTAATGTCACTGTATCTTGGAGGTGTTATGACTTTGCCATTTGGCGACATCAAGCCATACCAACCAACTTCCGCCTCATACTTTTTGCAACTCGCTGTCTTTTGATAAGGCGTTGGTTCCGCTTCCGCTGTTTCACCTGTCAGTTTGCCATCATCATCGTAGTTTTTGGCCGTGGTGTATCGTATCTCATCGGTATCGTACATCATTCCTTCCACATTGCTGATGAGGAAATCATCTATTAATTGTCCCTGTAAATTATATTTGCGAAGCGTATGGTCTTTCATCGTTGCTGTGATACAGCCATCAGACACCCAAAGGTCTGCTTCCATTGGTGGCAATACTACTTTCAAATTCTCAGAAAGAACACGTTGCATTCCACCTTTGCTGACAATGAAGAAAGAATCCTTTGGATATATCGCATCATATTCAGCCTTTAGCATCCACTTTCCTTTCTTGTCAATCAGACCATATTTGTCTCGCTTGTTGCCGTGCATTACGCAATGCCCATTGTGGAAAACATATCCTTCTGCACCAGTGATGTATGGAATATTCAAGTCTATAACAACATTTCCTTTGGCATCGATGAATTTTATCATTCCATTGTCATCTACGGAAGCCAAACCATCAGAGAACACCCATGCGTGCTTGTACTGAGGCTTGATAGCTATTTCACCCGTCAGCATATTGAAGTAGCCACGAGCATCGCCGTTACTATAACAGACAAGCGAGTCGTCCCCCAATGGTTTTGAAATCCAATGTATGCCCTTGACAGTCTTCTTGCCATCACGAGTCTCCACATATCCATCTGTTTCATAGGTACGGCTATAGTAAGTGGCATTTCTTGACAGGTACTGCGGATCATAGTAGGAGTCATCCAAATATTTCGCAGCATTCACTTTCTTGTAAACAAACTCGTATAACGCATTACCTCCAGCACATGCAAACACAAACATGATGAACGCAAAACAGCCTCCAACAACACGTCGAATAAACTTGCCATACTTAGATTCATCCTTCATTCCAAGTATCACGGTGAACCATTCTGCTGTTGCTGAAACAATACCTGTCAGCCCTTTCCAAAATAAAATAATTGCTCTTTTCATATGCCCCTTATTTTAAGCTTCTACTTATTTTCCTCCTCATCAAAGGCTTCATCTGCCAATCTTCCATAGCAACCAAGACGTTCTTCCTTTGACATCGGTTCTGCACAAAAAGCAGCATCATTCTTCATTTGAGAAAGACGAGAAAAGAAATTCATACGGGTCGTGGTGTCTTTGCGCATGGAAGCACGTGTTCCTTCTGAACTATAATCAAAATTACGAGCATTGCGGATAGACATCGACATAGCAACTTCCATTGAATCTTGATTTGCTCCCATGTAAGTGAATGTCCAGCCTTCTTTGCGAAGTGTTTCCACAAGTGCCTTGATGCTACTACCATTATATTCTTTGGACGCATTCTCATAACCGTCAGTAATGATAGTAACAACAACAGCAACATCCTCAATGTCTTTGATCTGTTTATGCATCGCAGTAAGGGTGAATCCCATAGCATCGTATAAAGGAGTTGAACAACATGGTTCATAGTCGTTCATGCTCAACGGATGCGCTTTACCCACAGGTACTTTGTCAAAAACATTACATGTCTCACAGCTACAAAAAGTAACTAGTGAAACGAAATGCTCCTGTGTGTCGGCAAATTTCTCTTGCGCTTTCTTGATTCCAACCAAGGTCTCGTTGAATCCATCCACCGCTGCTTGACGTATTCTCTGCATAGAACCACTACGGTCAAGGATTATCACATTGAAGATTTGAGTCTTCTGCATTGCTGTCTTGTCTTTTAGCTCTTCCATATTATCTGATATTTTTTTGTGTTACAAACTTTATTTGTTTATGTGTATAGAGTAAAACAAGTAACCATTCCTATCATCAAAGTATATAAAAATCCCTCAGCCCATTCGATTTTATATCAAATTGAGCTGAGGGATACGATTTCCTTTATTCGGTAGTTCTTTACTTTACCTATGAATTGATGATGCATCAACTTCCCCCAAAATATCTACCACATCCATATCAGTATGCGTCAACAAAGCCTTCGTTACAGCTCTTAATCTCTCACCTAATATCGGATGATTGAGAAAAACTTGCCCCCATACTGCTCCAAAACGCTCTTTGGCAATCCTTGCTGCACCTCCGATGTGATATCCATCCAAATTGCTGCCAAAAACAAAGACCTCATTTTCTTCAAGAGACTCTATATAGTTTGGCGAAAATTTATCTTTCATGCGTTGTTCCTTTTTATTTTATTCTGTGCATTCTTTCCTATATGCCATCCGTCACACCAAGCACATTTGTATATAGAGAAATGCACACCATGCTTCTTACCCATAGCCTCAGCAGCTCTTAATGCCACCCTCTTATTCGGATAAGGAATCTTGGGGGTTCCGCTACGACGAGAAATATGGCTATACTTGCTGAATATTCCAAAGGCATTATGTGTGACAAAAATGTTTCGCCATGCACCCTTTCTTGTCAATTGGTTCCAAATGGCAAGAATACTATTTTTAAAACTTATTTTACATACATCCATCGGTTATGAATTTCTTGATGAAGTCTTATGGTTGGTGTTATATGACTACTATCGTATGCTTTTTTCTTGCGGTTTCTTGACACCGAAAGCCTTCTACTTCATAAATATCAAACAGTCCTTTCTTTAATGGAGTAAGTTCGTATGTTACAGTAGAATCGTCTGCACCATCTAACATGTCCCTATCTTCTTTGGAATATACATATTCGCAGTTATATTCAACTTGAAAAGCAGTTTTATCATACTCTATACGATATTCTATGCCAACAGAGCCATAAACCCTGCCTTTGAATGTCAAATGATCACCATTAAGTTTAATTACTTGCATAACCTTTTTGATTATATGTAATGGAAATTGTTATAGTTAAATACGGATAGTGAAGTTCTTTCAGCATCCATGTTTTTGATACGCTGTGGTATTTCGCATAGAGGGATATCCTCGTCAAGTAGCCAACGTAAGTGTCCAAACATGATGGTATTGGACTTTAGAATCTCCTGTTGTGTAGCCATGACACCATATTCCACCGCTTCTTGCTCCTCAGATATTATCATGCCAGAGAACAGCCCATGCAGACCTTCTGCTCTTGCAAACTTATCAGCATGACACCATATACCAATCAGATTACCACCATGCCTGCGCAAATGGAAACTGTGTGGGTGTCCAACAATGATTTTGTCAAATTCATCCTTAGTGTCATCCTCTCGATAGAACAGCCCTTTGTCTGAGCCATGTCCAAGTAGCATGATTCGTTCTTGTGTAGAAACATGATGCAACAAATGCTCCATTTTTTTATTAGAGCAATTACTGCTAACCATATTTGCATCCATACCCTCATATAGTGTAGAGAGTACAGAAGTCGTTCTGTCTTTTGGATGTACAACTAACATACTTACTTCTCGTATTTCTTCAACATTTCCTTTACATCGTCCATTGGTTGAAAAGGCACGATGATTTCCAAGTCCTTATTGATAATGCAATAAGCATTCTCTTCGTCATTATCTTCCATTCCGAAACCATCCTCATCAGCAAAGTAGCGTCCATCGGGATATATTGTCCAGCAGATGGCACAAACACCATTTCTGAAATTGTCATATCTGCCGAACCAATATCGAACAGATTTACATCCATTGAAATCAGGACATCCCTTATATATTGCATCAAAGTCAATCTCGTTATCTGTCACAAGAAGGCTTCCGTCTTCACTTACAAGTTGCCTTGTCTTACCCGTTTCCTTATTGATGATGGTGTAACTTCTTCCTTCACCACTAAACACTGCCATATTTTCACCTATATCGTAGGCATCCTTTAAATTATTCTTGTCCATATCCGTAAGTTTTTATTTGTTGTAATAATTTTCCCATCTGTAATTTCCACTAATTACATTCATGTCCTCACGAAACTTTTCAATGTTAGGAACATTCATGACTGAAGTTGATATTGTCTTCAATGCTTTGGTTTTATAATCAATGGTCTCAAATGTAACTTTGACCTTTTTGTCTGATAGGAAAGAGTACGTTTCCTTTTTCAACGCAGTACCATACTTGCTGATTTCTTGCTTATATGCCAATAGCCCGTCTTTATATACACGTTGATGCTTGCTGCCATCCTCCCACGTAACGGAATAGACATTCAAGCCATCAGTTATTATTGGAATGAAGACAAGGTCTTTATCATCTGACTCTATACATGGATCATGGTGCCATACTGTTTTGACAATGCGCCCATTCCGATATTCCGATTCCATTGAGGGCAGATAATCTGCAAATCGGCAAACCTTATAATTTTGCAAATCCTTTCTTTTAGGTTCCATTGTTACATGGAAGATATAAAAGCCACCATGCAAGTCGCTTTGCCAAAAACTCAGGCAAGGTTTTACCGCTATGATCAACTTATATCCGCTTGGCGCAACAATGCTATCACTGCCATATACCATATAGGCTTTTACAGCATCGCCATCTTTATCATATTCAATGTTCGTCTGTTGGTATTTTGCAGTGTCAGGATGTTCATAAACCATATCTGCTATCATTTGCCGAAAGCCAAGATACCCATCTTTATTCCTTCCATAACTTGCGCTGTCTGAATCCAAGCCTTCAAATATTTCACTTTTATATTGGAGGAGATGAGACAACCGTCCTTCGTCATCGTAATCATACACAAGAGTTTGTGCATAACATTCCGATGCCCTTGCTATCGTGGCAATCGTTCGTCCCTTGTTATCAAAGAACTCCGTCAGACTGTTCTGCGGTGCATATTGCAAACGATGTACAGCATATGAACCATCCGAGAATCGAACGGAGTCATATTCTATAAATCCACAAGGCATCATCAAGGAGTCTTCCTTGTTGGTCTTGTCAGAAGTACTTTGCAGTTGTTTGAAATAGGTTATGCTTATATCTTCTCTATTACAAGAAGCTATCAATAACAGTGCAACGCCCAATACAAACAATGTATAACGAGTCTTCATAATTCTTTTCCCTATATTCAGAAACATTCAATCAATATTGCCGTATAATTGTCATCTCCTTGTTTCTTACAAAGGAAATCATAAACGTCAAGAATCTCTTCCAAGGATTTGTCATCCATCATCCTTGCTTGCAAAATGTCAGGAGCCATGCTTTTGTATAGTCCATCCGAACAAAGTAAAACTCTGTCACCAGTCTGTAGTTTGATTTGTCGGATGTCTGGTACTGCCACTTCTGGGCGGTAAGAGAAGAAGCACTTGGCAACAATCTCCCATCCAAAATCAAGCCGGATATGGTCTTTTGTCTGATAAAGTAATCCATCACCTGGCCTTTGTACATAACAACGACTATCACCAATATGCGCAATGGTTGCCACATCGTTTTCAATACTTACCATGACCATAGTCGTACCCATCTCTGCATGATGAAGCTCAAATGCCTTTTGATCAATGGCACAACTTGCTTTCTTGCAAGCGAGTTTTACCTTTGAGTCACAATCGGGCGTACTGATATGCTTCTTCCAAAAGTCAGAAATAGTATTGCATACCGTTTCACTGGCAGTCTCTCCAAAGGAATGACCGCCCATGCCATCACAGACTATTCCCATAAACCTGTTGTTTTGTGGCATATCAATGACCTTGTAAGCATCCTCGTTATTATGCCTTCTACCAGTCTTACTTATTGTTGTATATCTTATCTCCATATTACGATTCTTTTTAGTTTGTGATAGTATAGAGGCAAATGTAACCTCAAATCTATCTGTAACGTAATATTTCCGACAATATTATTTCAATAATATGGAAATTTTGGCTTGCTGTGTCAAATTGTTCTATCAATAATATACTTGTGTTTGATACTTGATGTCATGTTCATCGCAATAATAGCAGATTTCGCTTTTCATGCAACTCCCATACTTTTTGAACTTCTTTTTTAATGATTCGATAAGGCTATAGTCGTCAGATGCATGCAAAGACCTCATCAGACGATTTGTATTTGCCACATCAAAGAATACGAAAGACTCAACCTCGCCGTCTCTTGAATATTCTTTCTCAAATTCACCCATATCTTGCTCGGTAATGATGAGTTTGCCATCTTCTATTTGCGCATAGATTCCTGTGAACTCACCATTCGTTTCATGTTTGTAGATAACCTCTTCCATAATTTCCAAGTGTTAATATTTAGACAACCATTCCACAAGATTATTCACGATGCCATTGGCTAAATCCTTTGAGCCATGAGTTTGTTCATTCGGTCTGTTGATGATTACAGCCAAGACATAGCGAGGTTTCTTTACAGGGAATACTCCAACAAATGCCGTTTCTGCCAATTTATCTTCCCCATTTTCAAGTTCTTTGCCTTGATAGTTGCCATATACTCCTGCTATATTCACTTTCTTGGGGGCATAAGATGCTTGTATGCCTTTCCCTTTGTTCAGACCAATCAATACCTCTTGCAGATATTTACGTCCCAAAGGCGTAATGTTGTCAAATGTTTCCTCTGTAACTGAGTCCCCTTGCAAAGTCGGGAATGTCAAAGTGTTCTTCTGATAGGCACCATTAAAGAGCGCAGCCAATTCCATGGCATTTGTTTGCTTTTCGTCACTTGTCATTTTCTTCCATATACCAAAAGCATCGTCACCATGGTTTACCAAGAGTATCTTGAACATAGCCACGTTAGATTTATGTGTCAATGCTTGGAGACAAGTCATTACACCATAACCGCCAGACCGCCAGTTATGGTCACGAATACTAATGCTGTCACCTATATTATATATACCACCGCACAAATCTATCTTGTCATTGAGTGAACCATTGATGTCTGCCAACATAGGAGTAATGCCAACAAGTGATAAAATTCGAGGACTACATGCTTGTTTCAATAGCTTGCCCTCTGCATAATCATCTCTATCTTTCTCCAATGCAACCCATGATTTCAGTCTTCCTGTTTGTGCATCTATAACAGCAATCTGTCCGTATGTTCCATTCAACATTTTCAACCCCTTAGACAAAACATCTTGGCATTTTTGAGTCATCACGCTATCTATTGTCGTGCATTCATCAAGTTTTGCTACATATTCAGGATTGTCCATCCATACACCAACAGTTTGATTGTTTTCTCCAACCACGCCAATGGTGCCACGCTCAATCCCTTTCTCTACATAGAAGTAAAATACCTCAATGCCATCTTCTGACACATAACGACGTGAGAAACCTGCAACATCTAAATCTATCTCCGTTACATTCTCATGCTTCTCCAAGTCATAGATACCCTGTTTGCCACCTTTTGAAACAACGGCAAACTTGGCAATGCTACAAGTGTCTATCTGTTCGCATTGTTCCAATGGTACTTGGGTGATAGGCTTTTTGCCAAATGCTTCTTCTGCATCTATAGTGTCAGCCACTATCACTTCTTGGGCAAAGGACAACTGTCCGAAAAAGGATAAAAATATTGTGATTAAGCCTAACTTGAAGTATTTATTTGTGTTCATATCTTTTATATTTTTGTATTATTGTATTTCTTCCATTTTATGAGTCCATATTGTTTGTAGTTCCTGTCGCTTTGGCTCTAAATATGTCTTGGCATAACTAAGAATATCGTATTCGGTAGTTTCATCGTCGCCATCTTCCTCAAAGTCACAAGTAATAGAAATTCCTGTTTTAGAAAAAGCCGGTTCAAAGCCAACGCTATACCTTACTCTACTTTCCTTAGTGTTCAAATCCTTACAAATCTCACGAGCCATGTCTACATGCAAGTCATTTATAATAACAGCTCCAACAAGAGAAATAGCAAATCTACCATTTCTAAGAGAAAACACCTTTACTATCCCTTCCGGTAAGCCAAGATACACTTCTCCTGTACCATCATCCCTGCATTTACTGATGTTGCACCTAAGTTTTTCTTCTTCTGCCAGCAACTTAGCCAACAAGACATAAGAATGTCTGCTTCGGATTTCCCGTTTGTAAGCCCGTTTTTGGAATTTACTGAAAATCCAACTGCAACCAATCATTTGAGCAATGCCTATAACAATGAGCCAAAACTGCGTAGTAAACATAATCGAATTATTAATGTGTCTGGCTATAAACTTACTTACAATTTGGTATGTTCAAGGAAGACTCAATTACAACATGCTCTCCATCAAAACATATACTCTTCAGTGTTACCTTTTCAAGCACACCTTTTAACTGCTCTATTTCTGCCAGGTTTACGATTACTCGATTGTTTGAGTTCTGAGTTATAAAGTTCGTTTTGTCTGGCAAAAGCCTCTTCAAGAAAGCAATGGCAGGAGTGATAAGCAATTCAACTCCTAACTTACCACTATATGCTATGTGTAGGTTTGAACAATCTATTTTCTCAACACACAGCTCTACACCAATACTCTTCGCAAAGCCAAAGACCTTTATTTTCGTTGACACGGAAACTGTAGATGGAGCGACAAATGTCAACGACACTTCTTTCTTGAAATTATGCAAGATAAAATCTTGAAGCTCTGAATATTTTATTTTTACTTCCATAGGTGTTATATATTAAAATGTTAATTTTGTGTTTAATTGCTTTTACCATCAATCAAAGACTTCAATGTAGTTGGTATATTCAGGAAACCACTTGTCAAGTAATACATCTGTCTTTCGTTCGATTTCTGGTGTGATGTTCTTGCTCATTTTCTGATAGGCAACTGAAAGAGAAAAAGCCTCGTCTATCCATCCGATGATAGGCAGACGCTTCGCTGAAATCAAATCTACAGGGAACACCAAATAGGATATGGTTGACAAAATCATCAATTTATCACTTTTGGGAGTGTCCTTGCTGACCATGATGAAATAGAGCAACAAGAGTGGACGAGCACTAATACGACCGACTTTTGTTGCATACTCTTGCAGTTTATCTTTCAAAACCTCTATATCTATAATGCTTGGCTTGTTCATGTCTTCTATGTTTTGTTGTACTTTTTATATTATAGAGTGGGGAAAGGTAACCAATCTATCACATAAAAATAAAAACTTGCAAACTACGATACCAATCGAAATTGCAAGTTTACCTTATGATGATTTCAAGAAGGATGTGATTATGTTTTTAATGGCATTCGCTTATTTCGTCTATGTCTAAAAAGTAGATTACGGTTCTCCCTAAAAATTGGTATTACAAGTTAATAATACTTTCAAGATTGTTTTTCAGTATTTTTAATTGAGCTTTAAGCAACGTTTCTTTAACATCACTTTCTTTTATACGTTTATCTATTATTTTTTCATATTTATATATGAACAATTGTTTAACTTTTTGCATCTGCTTTTCAATGTCCGCTAATGATTTTTTTGCATGAGAAATATAAAATTTCTCCATTTTAGCAAACTCTTTTTCTATTTTTGGACCAACATCATTCTTCATTTCCTCCTTCACAGATGATAACGATTTAAACAACCTAAAAGGCTTAAATGTAGTCAGGTTGGATTTGTCATAGTCAAATTTATATTCACGTTGCCAATCTGGCTTATTAAGAATCGTATAACTAAAATCAATAGCATCAATCGAAAACATCTCTGTAAATAAAGCCTTAAATTCATTAAAGTTTTCCGTGTAAGACGAGTGCGTTTTTGATAAAATGCCCTTAAATGACTCATAACAATTATTGAAACAATTTTTTCCTTTTGATACAACCGAATAATTCTCCATAGTAGCCTGGGTCGCATCTTTTGTAGAGCATCCATCAATTTCATCAAAAACAAACTTCTTAAATTGGCTTCGATTACTTGATATTGTATTACTGATTACAGATTCTATGTATGAATACGTATAAACTTCATGAGTAGAATAGAACTCTGTCATAAAATCCCTCAAAGGAGTCACTCTCATCATTTGAGTTTCTTCTAGTTCTTTCTTTAACTCATTGTTTTTAGAACGAATATCTGCTTGTAATTCATCTCTCAAAAATGAGGTAAGTCTTTGGATTTTATCTTTGATTGTTTGTTCTCTTTCATTATAAATCTGATCTAAAATGTTGTTTATATCCGATTCAAATTGTGAACAGAGTTCGATTTGCTCATTTTCGCTAAGATGTTCTGTTATTCCTGTTTTCTCAACAACCCCTTTCTCTTCTAAAGATAATAAAGAAGGTGCAAAGACAACCTTTGGATTTTCCACATTTAGGTAGTTTGTGACTCTTTGAACAACTCCATTTAGTAAATGTGTACGCTCTATTGGGGTCACTAGTAAAACCCTGTGTCTGATTACTTGATAGATAATGCTTGTTTCTCGAAAATTGCTATTACTTTTGCATGTGTCTAATGAAAGTTACAAGTATGAAAGATAATCCATATATGACGTTAGCTAAGTTCATTCTTCCCGGGGAGATGACAGAGTATTTCGATTTAACCAAGGTTGAATCAGATCGGTTTGGTGACGAACAACGTCTTCATCTTTACCTTGACGAGAAGGATCTTAAGCCCGAGGGTACACCGGATGCTATACCTAATGGATTCTACGAAGAATCGTGTATTAACGACTTTCCTATACGCGAGTATCGTACCGTACTCCATGTGCGTCGTCGCAGGTGGAAGAATGTGGAAGGCAAGAGCATATCAAAAGACTGGCATATGGTTGCCAAAGGAACCCGCTACTCAAAGGAGTTTGCGGCTTTTTTAAAAGAATTCCTTGGATACATCCCCGATTACTGCCAGGTCGCTCCAGAAACCATATCACATAAAGGCTGATGAGTTTGGACGTGCATACAAGGATTACCTTAGCGACTTTCGCACTTGGAAGCATCTGTCTCATGCACAGAAGTGGCTCATATTTCCTCGTAACATAGGGTCAAACCTCAGCATAGACGAGACAGCATTCACAAATGGAGATCTATACACTATAATCTCCAATAAGGACGCCCATGGTCGTAAAGGGGCTTTAGTAGCCATTGTAAGTGGTACTAAGGTGGAAGATGTTGTAGCAGCTATACAAAAGATACATTGGTACTTACGTTGTAAAGTGCGTGAAGTCACGATGGACTTCTCGGAAGGTATGCGTCAGATTGTACTTGAATGTTTCCCTAATGCTACCATAACACTTGACAGATTCCATATGCAGCAACTTGTAAGTTATGCCATGCAAGAACTCCGTCTCAAACATAAGAAAGAGGAGCAGAAGTTCCAAAACGACCAGCGTAAACTCTTCAAGGAACAACTCAAGGAAAAGTATGAGCGAAGTCTCAAACGTCGCAAGAAGAACAAGAAGGACAAGCGTGGACGCAAGCCTATTCGTAAGAATAAGGCCTTTGTGCCAGAGAGACTCTCTAATGGTGACACTATACCGGAACTGCTCTCTCGCAGTCGCTATCCCCTTATGGTTTCTGGAGAAAAATGGACAACGACACAGAAGGAAAGAATCTCTCTTTTGTTCGAGCGCTATCCTGACCTCAAAGAAGCATATTCTATCGTACACTCTCTACGCATGATATTCAGCAATCCCAAAGCTACATGGATTTCGGCATACGAGAGCATGCAGAAATGGTACGATAAGGTCAAGGCCTTTGCAAATGACTCTTTCAACACTGCTGCTGACACTATACGTGACAGGGAAGATGAAGTACTCAACTATTTTATCAACCGTGCAACAAATGCGTCTGCCGAGTCACTCAACTCAAAGATAAAGCAATTTAGAGCTCAGCTTAGAGGGGTTGTAGATCTTGACTTCTTTCTCTATAGATTGTCTATGATCTTTGGGTAGACACAGGGTTTTACGGGTGAGCCCTCTATTGCCCGACGAATTAATTCTATTTTGGTGATAAAATAGATACATTTGTCTGCGATATCACCTAAATTATCATCAACATAGTCTATCAAGGACTGTGACAATGGTTGGGTGGCAGGGATAATAACAAAAGCGATATCACAGATTTCCTTAATAGCATGACGAGTAATTTCTGCATGTGATGGAGTAAGTGAATCCGTACCAGGAGTATCGACTATAACAATACCATTATTAAGGAGTTTCGAAGGATAATAAACGGTAACTTCGGCTAATGTCTTAGAAATTTCATCTGAAGTTGTTATGTGATCAAATACTTCTAACAAGAATTTGTCAGAAGTGTTTAAGTGTAACATATCCAAAGTACGCATTGTCATTTTCTCCCAAAATGACAAATGCTCATAAACATCAGGTCTATAGAGTTTTAATATTTCCGTCTTATTGCTGTCATATCTTAGCATTTTCCCAGAAGTAAACTCAATCTTTAGACCTATCTTTTTACCGTACTCTAATTTTGTAATTGTCGTTGTGGTACCCTGTATTGCATTCGTAACAAAAAAATCTTCACCAATTAAAGAGTTTATAAGGGTAGATTTTCCTGTCGAAAATTCGCCTACAATACCCAGATATATTTTTTTATCGCTGATTCGCTTTTTTATTCTATTCAGTTGCTTAGACAAAGAACTCCGTTTCTCCTCCGATAAAAAAGAAGATGTGATGGCTGAGTTTATAACATTAAGTATCTTTGCGTAATCCATACATTCTTTTGTGTTTTACCCCACCCTAAATTTATTAAAAGATATATCTATTAACTGAGTACAGATATAACACTATTTTTGTATTTCTCTAATTGTGCGATATAGTCTTCAATACATTTGTCTTTATTTGTTTCATTCATTCTATTTCTAAACGCGGTTACTGCTGGATAAAGCAAAACTGCTGGAATTATAGTAGATGCAGCTTGGACCAATTTACCATAGTCCAAATACATACTGATAGCACAACCAGTACATGCTCCCACTGTTGGAATTATATAATTATAATAATTAGGCAATTCCCTTTTTGTATTCATTCCAGTAAAACGCATATCGTTCAGTAAAATTTCACCTACTAATTCGGCTTTCTTTGAATCAACTCCTTTCAAGCCACTTAGCCACCTTCCATTAATTTCATAGTCTGAATTCCATGATGACGCAGCATCAGATAGAATCAAATTAGCTAATGGTGTCGATAACTTTTGCTTAGCAGCTGTACTAATTAACTTTCCTTTTACAAGAGCGATAAAATCAGTCCACAAAGACTCGAACTTTTCTTTTTCTGTTGTATTCATAATTTATTTTTATATTTTTGACATTATATTTTTAATAGACTGTTGCCTATTTCTTAGACCATTAATCTCTTTTTCTATCTTTTGGATTCTTTCTTTGATATTCCGATGTTGAGTTTCCCAATCTTTTATCCTTTGTCTGATTGTAGAAGCATAAGTGGAATAGTATCTGTTTATTTCGGTTTGGAGATATAAGTTGATATCATTCACATAATTATTATAATTTGTCATACAGTCACTTACGACAGATCTATAGTATGAGCGAAGTGGGGTTGATAATTTTGATTTTATCTGTCCCTTAACTTCTGACGTATCTGGAGCTACTGCAGCACCAGCAATAAATCCTATAACAGCTCCGAATAATGTACCGACTCCAGGAGCTATTGCCGTACCAATAGCAGCACCTGCTGCAGCTCCACCACCAAAAGCCCAGTTCTCTTTTGAGAGTTCTTCTGTAATCAGTGTTGTAACAGGACCAATATTTGCAGAATGAGCAGAATGTCTAACAGCAACATCTTTAGGTTTTATATTGAACTTAACAGAAAGAATCTTCAATTTATCAAATTCTCCCTCAAATTCTTTTTGGAATTTCTTTAATTCTTTATTAAAAAGCTTTCTAAGTTCACGGAATTGTGCTTCCGTACCACTAATTATAGATTGCCCTTCGTCCTTGATATTATCAGATAGACTCCCTTTAATATAATCAGACAAGCTATCTAAGTTTGCACAATCCTCAATTTTTGTTTCAATACAACTCTTAGCATTAGATGCTAATGATTCGCATACAGACTCAACTTTATATTTATAATCATTCGCTTCCGCCAAGAAATTCTTCTGGCGCATAACTATCTGTTTTGAAATAAAGGGTTTGAAATCTGTCTGTTTTGAACGTTCAAGCATTTGCAACTCTTGTTGATATTGAGTTGCTATACTTTTTATATTATTATCTAAAGTTGAATATATGTCATCAACCAAGTGAAGCATCTTCTGTGCTTGAGCCCTCAATCTCTGCTTTGCCGTATAGGACAACAACCGTTCTAAGCTACTTGTTGTCAATAAAAAGCTACCGCTATCTACATTTACTGTCTCTTTAGCAAAGCTGTTTGTTAAGGCTACAGAGGAGAAAGGAAGCACCATTGACTCTTCAATATCAAAATTCTGACAGATTTTCTTTCCAATAAATTTGATAATGCCATCCCGTTCTTTTTCTCTAATTCGATCTATCTTATTAGCCACAAAAGCACAGTTCTTAACAGACTCCCCAAGAGTGTTGTCCAAAAATGACATGAGTGTTGCTGGCATTGGTTGAGTTGCATCTGTTAAAATTATGGATAAATCCGAGAGTTCCCTAATCGCTCGACACGTGACTTCTTCATGCCATAGCTCTAATGAATTAGTTCCAGGGGTATCAATTATTCTGTAGCCATTCTTTAGAATGATAGACGGCAATGTTACTGTAACATAGTCTATCTTTTTGGCATAGGCAGCATCAGTCGTATAAATATGGAGTTGTTGACGAAGTGAATCTATTGACTTATAAACTCTCTTTGAAGACTTTCCTAAAAAATCAGTGAGAGTAATAGAAAACTTCTCTGAGTATTCTATAATAGTGATTGCAACCGTTGTTCCTTGAATCGCATTAACAGCTAGCAATTCATAGCCCACAAGCGCATTTATAAATGAACTCTTTCCTGTAGAGAATTCACCGATAACGCTGATGTTGAGCAAATTGTCATTTTGCTTATCTACAATTGCAGAAAGTTGCTTCTCCAAACTATGTTTCGTTGCTTCCTCCCAATCATATTTACCCATCAATGTAGTTGCAAATACAATGTGAGAATCTATATCAGCCATTTCGCTGATATTTCTCCATGAGAAGTAGTTGCTATCTTTCAACATATTATCTTGTTTTCGGTATACATTCTTATGATAACGGCAAGTATCTTGCACTTGCCATTATCAATCACTTTGCTATTTTTGTTCTATCAATTCGAATGTAAAAGCATCTAAATCTGTGCTAAGAGCAGTGATTTTATTCTCACAAGAATTAATAACCTGTTTCCTTGCATCAATACTTGCCTGTCCTCTCTGCATTTCTGCTATGATACTTTGCACCTGCTCTTCTGTCTGTCCAATTTCCACGTCTATGGCAGTAGATATACTATTAGCAATGTCATCCAATTTCTGGCAGATTGCTTCAGCCATCTGACTGGAGTTCTCATCTGCATTGGCGGTCAGTTGATTAACAATTTGCTCGCTTACCATTTCTTTTGTTCTTTTCATTGCCCCAGAAGAACTAGAATTCCACGAGGTAATAATTGCAGTCAGCAATACTGCAACAAGAGTGAATGGATTAAGTGCACCTATAAAATAGAGAAGTGCACCTGCACCTATTTCAAGACCTGCTACTTTAGCTAGGTCTTTACTAAAACCATTAACTCCTCCAGAAAAGGCTAATCCAATATCTCCAAGAAGAAGACCTCCGGCTCCTGCTGCGATTCTTTGCCATAATGGAACAGTGTTGGGATCTACATCATGCTGTCCAGAAATACTCACATTTAATGAATCTATTTCTGCATATAAGTTTGTTAAATCTTGTTCTGCTGATTCAAATATATACTGTGAACGTTCTTCAACAAGTGGCTGAAGTACTGATTTCTTCCATTCTTTTTGCTGAGTTTCAAGTTTCCCAACTACATAATCTGTTATTTCTGAAACCACAATCGTTGCCTTTGATTTAGTTGGTATAACGCTGAACTTGTTCTTGGGTTGAAATGTGTTAATCCATCCAGGAATCATTTCTGCAACTGACAAGTAATTTCTATTGGATGCTCTTATGAACTCATGTTTACTTTGCTCTATCTTTAGTTTTAGTTTGCTGATAAGTTGCTCTTTCTTAGTTTTAAGCATCTCTAATTTTGGCTTAGCAGCGTCATAACGTACTCTAACTTCATCCAAAGAACTGTCAAGCATGGCTCTCTGGTTAGGTATAACCTTATAAAGAGCCTCATTATTAAGAATTCTCTTCAATTCACGAGCTGGCTGTGAAAGTTTAATCTTGCCCTTATCCTTTGTTAGAAAATTTGTAAGATGTGTAACAAAAGGTGTAATCCTTGATTCTTCGATTAATCCTGCATCGTGCTTTACCAATCCATCAAGTGCCTTTTGAGCAGAAATGCAATATATTGGATTTGTCGTAAATCCCGCTAATTTCATTTCTGCAAATTTTATCACACGCTCCTTTTCACGTTCTTGAATTAAATCAAATCTATTAACAACAAAGAAAGGATCGGTAAAACCATATGCGTTAAGAAAGTTCTCAACAAATTCCATTTCATCCTTACTACACAGATGGTCTGCAGCAAGGACAAAAAGGATGGCATCTGCTTTACTTAAGTAATCCATTGTCACACGAGCTCGAGTATCGGATTCATTCAATCCTGGAGAATCTATAATTTCAACTCCCTCCTTAAGCATTGGAAGTGGCCAAAAGAGTTCAACTTTCTCATAAGGACTTTCAAGAAGCATTTCCTTTGGGTCTTCTCCCATAGGAATAACCACATAATCTTCAATTTCATTATAACTAATATGAAGAGGCGGTATATTCTTCATACCATGCTTCTTCATGTGTTCCAATGCTTTTACAGACAAACTTGCTGGCAAGTTCTCTGGCAGTGGATTCCTAAAATACAAGATGGCCTCCTTATTATCACCATATTTCACCTCGTTAATCACAGCAGTTGTCGGAAGTGCATAAGCAGGCAAAACTTCTTCCCCCAAAAGGGAATTGATAACAGTGGATTTGCCATTGCTAAAAGTACCTATTACTTGTATTTTGAAGGTATCGTTGTTAACTTTTTTGCTTAATTTGTCCAAGTTCTCACTCGCAGAGGACATATTCAAATCGTTAATAACTTCAGAAGCGTCTGACAACATACCGCCTAAACGCTCTTTCTGAATACGGAATCTATTTAATTTTTCTTGATCAAGTGCCATATTATAAGGGTATTTGAAATTACTGTATCTTATTAATTATCTCTGTCAATTGAGTTTTGTTTGCTGCAATACTATCAAGTTGACTTTGAACCTGAGAGGAATTTGCACCTTCAATTGCTGCTGACTGTGTCTCTAACCATGCCTGCTTTTTCTTATTCGAATCATCAAGCATGTCATCATACAGACTTTGAATTCGCTTTTCACTATTAGCTGTTGCTTGCATGACTATCGCAGGAACATCCTTGGCAATCGCTTCTTTTACCAAGGTTCGTTGTTCTTCTATCTTCTTTTTGAATAATGAAGAAGTGATTAATGTACCAGCAGTACCTACGCCCATTGTAGCCAATAGTCCAAATGCAGGAGCCAAAGCCAGACTTAATGCCACAGTGCCAATTCGTGCATAATTTTGCTTTTTACTTAAATCCTCAAATTCAAGATCACGCTGTGACTTCTGCGCACGATATTCATCTTTGTCTGTTATATAAATACTGCCAACCTGAATAACAGAGCGGAATTTTTGATTCATTATATCATTGAACCATTTAACATCATTAGAAATTATTCTCGATATGACGTTTTCAAGAGCAACGGACATATTTGCCAATTCTACCTTTAATCGATACGGATAGTCTTCTTTCCACCATTTCTCAGGACTTCCTGCATGCGAGGCTTCATATTGCAATCGTTCAACAATCTCAAAAGAATACTCTTCGGCCTTCTCTAAGAAACGAGCATAACAATAGTTCGATTTGGATTGTAACTTTAATGCTAAATCATTCCATTCCAATTCCAACTTGCCAAGTGCTTGTTTCTTTGATTCAATAATCTCCAAACGCTTTTTGTCATCCAACTTCAATAATTTCTCCTGCTCAGACAAAGTTTCAATAGCCGTATTGACTATCTCAGAAATTCGCCCCTTAGCCCAATTGTCAATCAGGTGTTGTCTTTCCGGCGTATGAATCCAGCCAACGATTGCTGTCATGACTTTGTCCATACCGATAATACTATCATAAGTGTCATCAGGCATCTCTATATCATATGGGATATAGACTGGTATGTTCATCTTATTAAGAGCAAGGACATCCTTTATATATTTGATGATTTTATTGCGCTCGTCTTTCTTTACCAAATCCAGTTTGTTGACGATAATAAGAGTAAATGGCGTTTTCCGAGACAATATCCTATTTTTGATGAAAATCTTCTCACTGTTGCTCAATGCGGCTGTTGCATTAAGTGCTATCACAGCTCCATCTGTACGATTCAAGACATCACCAATAACCCTTGCCCTTTCTTCTGATAGGTCACCAGCACCCGGACAATCAACAATTTCTATGTTGTACTTACCCAACCATGAATTGGGAATTCCCACAATAACGCTACCTTTGGGGTCTTCCTTGCCAAAATTGTTAGCAACCAGACCTCTCCACGAATCCTCGTGAATGTCCAACATAGCCTTGCGAGCACCCTTTTCGTCAAAGACGGCCATTTTAGGCTGATTGGCATATCTGATACGAGTTAAGACTGCTGTCGTCGGTAAATCTGCAACTGGCAGCATCGCTGCATTATCCAAAAGGTGATTCAGAAATGTACTCTTGCCATGATTGAATTCTCCAACAACGGATATGACAAAGCGTTCTCTATTCAAGTCATTCTGGATTTGGCTTACTCTTGCAGACAATTTTCTGAATCCGCATTTTTCCAGTATATCTATTGTTTGTTTCATTAACACTATGATTCCTGCACTTGATTGCCTTTTGGAGACGGAATCGACTTTCTGCTTCGCTGATAAAGAAGACTGATCAGGCATTTGAATGTGAGCTTCAGTTCCTTTCATCTGAAAGAAGTCTGTATTACTTGATAATTTCATGTTATTCTATGATATATTTTTTTGCAAAATCTTTGTCTATAGCTTTGTAGAAAGGACGCAGAGATGGTTCTATAATTGTATTAAAAAGTTTTCTGAACTGTATTTCATCATTTGCAGAATAACCATTTCCACCATTTACAAGGCTATCCACAATCTTATCATATTCTTTGTACAATGTAGAACGTAAGTTATCGTATGCTTTTTTGTCATAATCCTTAATAGCATCATGACGGAAAGTTCCTATAGGGTCAGAGAAACTCACATTTGCAAATGTTCTCTGCAAAGATAAATCTTCAAAAGCAACAACTTGTTCCTCTGGAACCAAGACTGTCGCTACGTATCTCGTTGGGTAAACGAAAGTCTTATCAATTTCACCTGTTACTTTATATTTTAAGAAAGGTATCTTCATGCACAGATTACCATTTAATATACAGAGTATTGGGAGATTAGGAACATACCCCATAGGCATACTGCTATTCAAGATGAATGCATTTGTCTTAAGCTTCTTTATCAGAGCTTCTGTTGAAAATCTATTTTTCATAATTTTATATTACCTTTTGAGCCATTAGAATTATTTGCTTGGATAGCACTTTATCATCTGACAGTCACCGTCTTCCCATGCTCCTTCAAATACTTCGAGGGGTATCATTTCACCTCGACCATTCGGTGTGCCTGAATCATTGAGTATCACCATTGGATGTTCTGGATCCGTGCGGTCAATTCCTATGACTTCAACAGCGTGATTTGAGGAACTTTCAGGAGCAAATATATTGTTGTCCTCGCCATACCAGATTTCATGGCAATCTATCGAAACGATTACTTTTCCACCTTCATTCAGACAATCTTCAATATCTTCGATTGATTGGTGAAAAACCATTTCGTTTTCAATGCCATAATAGTTGAGCATGTTATTCATATTAAGGAACGTTGTTCCACCGTCCTCTGTAAACCAACCATGTTCTTTGGCAATCTCAGAAAACTCTTCTATGTCTATATTTGCATCATCAGGATCAGAAGACAGTTCCTCTATGACAAATTTCTGGGCATATAAAGCACAGCGATTGGTGTCACCTTGATTCTCCCAGTGCATCATTGCTTCTACAGGGTCACCGCTAACACCATCAGGATATTCCTTGCTTGGCTCGAAATTATCCAATTCGGTATACATTGTACCGCCAATTTCGAAATTGGAAGCCATAGCCGGAACTAATTGTCCTGATTCGGGATCATAATTGTAAGCTTCACTATAATCCGCATGTCCTGTACCATTTACGTCAACATAAACATCCACCTTGTCTATTAGGCCATCTCCAGTAGAATCATAGGCCTTGCTAACGTGATCGAATTGCCCGTCATTGTTAGTATCGGTATGTGTGGTAACGCTGTCTATCTGCCCATCCTGATTATAATCATGGGCTTTTTGAACAGTGTCGATTATCCCATCGCCATTATTGTCTTGTTGAGAAACAATAGTGTCATATTGACCGCTATGGTTTGTGTCGACTGCATCAATGTTGGTTTCAGCATACCCATCTCCATTAGTATCTGCTACCATACTCATTGTGTCGTAGTTGCCGTCACCATTGGTGTCGTATACTTCCACATAGGTATCTGGATATCCATCACCATTGGTATCGAATTCAAAGAAATCGTAATCGTACATATAATATTTTTTTAAGTTGTTATAGCTATAGATATTTATAATTATTGAAATATATCACTAACGGCTTAAAAATCTTCCTCTAAAGGAAAAATCGAATGTTCTTGTACATCGTCTTCATGATTATCGCTATTTGTACTGATAGAATCTTCGTCTTGATAGGTTAGGAAATCATCATTTTCAAGCATTTCAGGTACAGTTTCGTTATTATCATTCAATGTGGTGCTTTCGACTATATCAGTTGTCTCGTCTACAGCGTCATCTTTAGTGTCTGTTCCTATGTGAGGAGTTATATCAACATCCAAATCTGGTATATCAAAACCACTATTTTCTAAAGCTGTCATATCGGCTTCATATGCAAAATCGTCTTGCATATAAACTATGACGTCTTCATCAATTTTATCAGATAGGGTAATCATTTCTTCCATATCATGATTCATTGCTGCCAATGCATCTATGCGATTCATTCCGTCTTCCGATAAGTTCCCATCCAAATACGCAGCAAATTCTTCAATACTTACTGGTGGTACAAAATCTTTATGCATGACGTACCTCCTTTCTGAAAATTCGCTCATATTGTTCTTTTGCGAGTTTATGTTTGTTATAATAGTTCTCCAATGACATACCCAATTCTTTTGCTGTTTCCTCATTGGTCTTCAGCTCCAAATAACGCAGGCGTATCAACTCGCTGTAACGCTTGTTTGGCATCTGCTTGATGATTGTTAGAGCATCTTGACGATTGAGATTAGAAAAATCTATCTCTATAGAGCCATAAATGGAATCCGTTCTATCATTGTCATCGTCACTTTCTTTTATATTGGAGTAAGATATTTGCTCATGCTTGGGCATTTTCCCTTTTATTTCAAACTGCTTGTAGCAATAAAACAAACATGCTGTCTTCAACCAACTTGTCAATGTGCTCTCACCTCTGAAATTTTCCATTTGGCATTTTCCTGTAGCTTTGCTTGGAGCAAGAACAACAATGTATATCTCGTCTATAAACTCCTTGCAATTTGCACAATCAGTATAGTAGTTGTCATAGATGGACTTAAACAAAGGATAGCATTGTTGGTAAAAGTATTTGCGTGTAACCATTTCATCCTTGTTTATCAAGGACTTGGCTATTTGCAAATCTTGTGTAAATATCTTTTTTACAATCATTGCTATATTTTTACATAATAAGGTAAAGTAACCTTTTACTTCTGTTTATCTTCTACCACCTCACAATAAGCACTCGGTACATATGCCGTCAAGACGGTCAGCAAGTTGTCCACAACAATGCCTACTCGCTGTTGTCCTTTATGACGTGCCACTATTCCCATAAAACCTTCAAACTCACCTTTTACCACTCGTACCAACTGCCCTTTCTCAAACTTCTGGATTTCTCCAGTGACAATGATAACATCATCTTCCTCTGAAGCGCACGCAATTTTGAGGCTTTCCATTTGATAATCGGGAACGATCAATGGAGTCTTCTCTATTCTGCAGCCAATATGGGTATGATGATAATAAAAACGAAGGAATGGGAGGTTTACGTTGTCGTAAACAAAAAATTTGAGTTGTTCTTCGGTACCGTAGGCGAAGAAGATGTTTGGTAAACGAGACTCGGTAACAACTTTACGCTTACCATTTATTAGTTTAACCGTATCGATTGTAGGATAGAAAGCCGTAATACCTTTGGCTGTCATATAATCGTATGCCTTTTTCTCTCTGCCATAAGTGGTACGTAAGGCATACCAATGAGGAGTATCTTCCTCTTTTTGCACTTTAGGCTTTACTGCTATATGTGCATTTCTGGTGGACACCCCTGTTTGTGAACTCTCCGCAGATACAGTGCTTTGAGCTTTGGGGAGGGTGTTGGAGGTAAGTCCAACACAGGGAGGAGTTTCACCACCTCCTACGGTGTGTACATCTTTTAATGCACGTTCATCGACTTTCATATCGGTGTTAACTTATTCTAAGCAGAACCCAGTTAATAAATTGACACAAAAAAGCGTGGAATCGTCCTGTTGCCCATTCCACACATCGAGGCTCTTGCATTGCCTATTTTGGTTGAACAGACAACGTTAGAGCCCACGCCGATATGAAAATCATTACCGCAAAGAGACCTATATAATACATTTGACTGTGCCCAAAAGGGTACAATCTATGCTTACAAGGTCTCCACGGGATTTTGATATAATCACACCCGGGACATCTATCGTTGCTAAGTTCAAGACCAAAATATCGATATGGTTGCAAGATTTCGATGTGTCTTAAACAGAGCGTCAGATAAACGCCTTATATGTCTGGACTGCTTTTCCCACCCAACACCCGCTTTTGTATAGATATGTCAGATAAGTGACTTCACTACACTCAGCACGGCGTAGGCTGCCGACTCGATTATCTTGTAAGAACACGTCTAACTGTGACAAAAAACGGTCGAGCATATACAGTCCGAGTGCAAAAGTAAGGAAATTAATCGAGAAAGCAGCAATAATGATTGAGAAAATCTATTATTTGACGTGGATTTAAGACTATTTAAGCCAATTCGCTTGAATATCTCGATTATTTTGTGTAAGAAAGCGCACCGTAATAGATGACAAACATTCTAAAATATGCAAACTGCGCTACAAATAGAAAGCAAAAAGCGCACAGAGTGATACAACCATTTGGTATTTCTTCTCTGTACGCTATTATATAATTAAGGTGTAATGCTTAACTGATACCTCTCGGCATCGTTCCATTCATCACGATAATCGTCGTTCGCCCCTGCTTTCCTGGAGTAGCTTGACATTCTTTGCGATTTCCTATCTTTTCAACAAGCCATCTTCTAAAAAGCAATGCTTGGTAGGTGTCCACTTGCAATGCTATGGCGATAATAACGTCCAAACTATAGACATCGGCAGAATATCCATTGTCAAGTTTGATGTATTGCGAATGCTTAAAATCCTTTAGGACACCTTGCTTCCAAATTCGCTTGATTGTATTGTTCACTGTTGTGCCTGTCACATTCAACAGTTCTGCAATCTCCCAAGCGGTCATCCACACCTCGCCATGATGAGGAGCGTAGATAACCATGCTTTCCTGTATAGTTATCACTTGTCGTTTCATACTATGCCTTTTTTGTGTTCGTATTATCGCTGCAA
>ERZ1026903.58-NODE-58-length-66056-cov-53.851078_pt1 | contig 66056 bp, 60 predicted proteins | sample MGYA00380180_ERZ1026903 | MGnify/ENA primary metagenome ERZ1026903 (study PRJEB33269, sample SAMEA4719816) | human gut metagenome | biome: human-associated habitat; feature: organic feature; material: feces | place: Cameroon | collected 2013-10 ... | reverse complement strand
CCCTACGATGTAGGGGTGAGACGGGGTGTGTAAAGCAGTAACGGGCGGCGGCGGGGAGGTTGCGGGCCGGGCATGCCCGGCCCCTACGGGAGGGTGGAAGGGCGAGCGGGTGCGGGTGGAGGGGTATCATTGGGCCTCTAACAGCTGTTCGCGCATCCATTTCAGGATGCGGCGCTCGCGGCGGGAGATCTGGACCTGCGTTGTGCCGAGGACGCGGGCGGTCTCGCTCTGGGTGCGGCCCGCGAAAAAACGCAGACGGATGAGCTGGCGGTCACCGCTGTCCAGCCTGTCCATCACCTCAGCCAGACCGATGCGGTCCGAGAGTGCTTCCTCCGGGGACTCCACCGGCACGTCAAACTCCCGCAGGCCGTCCTCGTCGTCCACGGGCGTCAGGCTCAGGGTCGGCAGGGCCGCGCGGATGGCCAGAGCGATCTGCTCCGGGGTCGTGCCCAGCGTCTCGGCCAGCTCTGTCACGCCGGGCTCCTGGCCGGTGCGCTTGAGGCAGCGCTCACGCTCGGCATTGATTTTAAGGCTCAGCTCCTTTAACGAACGGCTGACCTTGACTGTGCCGCCATCTCGGAACAGCTTTTTGATCTCGCCCAGGATGACCGGCACGGCATAGGTGGAAAAGCAGACGCCGCGCCCGGTATCAAACCCGTCGCAGGCCTTCACAAGGCCCAGACAGCCCGCGGCGTAGAGTTCCTCATACTCGATTCCCCGCCCCTTGAACCGCCCGGCGCAGGCGTGGACAAGGCCGAGGTTTCTCTCAATAAATTCTTCGCGCGGCAGCTGGTGCATATCCGTGGGCATGACTGTCCCCTCCTTCTATATATGTAGGGGGTCACGCGCGGGCATCCAGCCGCTTGGTCAGGGTCACGCGGGTGCCGCGGCCCGGCGTGGAGGAGACCTTGACCTTGTCCATGAAGCTCTGCATGACGGCAAAGCCCAGACCCGCGCGCTCCTCGGCGTCGCCAGTGGTGAACATTGGCTCCATCGCCTTCGCAATATCCGGGATGCCGACGCCGCGGTCCGTGATGGTAATACGCACAATGCCGCCCTCATAGATGGCCGCCGTCATTGTGATGGGGCCGATCTTGTCCGGGTAGGCGTGGACGATGCAGTTTGTCACGGCCTCGGAGACAGCGGTTTTCATATCGGCGAGCTGGGGCACGGTGGGATCAAGCTGCACAAGAAACGCGGCCAGCGCCGCGCGGGCGAAGCCCTCGTTGACGGAGCGGCCCGCAAACGTAATTTTTACCTGATTGAGCATCTTCATCGGTGTTCACCTCCGTTCAGGCGTAAGTTATGTGGGCCAGGTCGAGCATCCGCCGCACGGCGCGCGGCGGGTTCTGGACGGTCAGCCGCCCGCCAAGTGCGCTTACGTGGCGTCCGCGGCCCAAAATCAGGCCGACGCCCGAGGAATCCATGAAGGTGACGCCCGAGAAGTCGAGCGTCAGCAGCTCAGGCAGGCGGTCATCGACCTGGGCATCGATCTCCCGCCGCAGTGTCTGGGCGGCGTGGTGGTCGATCTCGCCGCTCAAATAGGCGGCCAGTGTGCCGCTGCCGGGCACGAAGGTTACTTTGGCCATAGGGTTGTCCTCTTTTTTCATTTATAAGGGTATACAGGGTAGTGTTGGGAAGGTTGCGGGCCGGACATGCCCGGCCCCCGGGGTGTTGAGACAAAATAAAAAGCCCGTATCGTTATGATACAGGCTTACGGGTGCGTATTTTGTTGAAATGGCGATGGCCGGTTATTTTTCTGCTTCTTTGAGAAGCAGCGGGCGGGCCTCGGCGGCAAGGTAGAGCGAACCACAGACAACAACGCCCGCGAGGTTGTTCTCGTCGGCGTAGTCCACAGCCTTACGGATGGCATCGGCCACACTGTCGGCGGCCTCGGCGTCGGTGTGGAAGCGTGCCTCCTTCTGCAATTCCTCGGCGCTCAATGCGCGGGGGCAGTTGGGCGTGACGGTGTAGACCTTGGCAAAGCAGGGGGCCAGATCGGACAGCATATCCTTATAGTCCTTGTCGGCCAGCACGCCCAGCACACCGACGAGGTTTTCCTCAAAGTCAGCACGAGTCAGGGTCGCGGCCAGCATTTTAGCGCCGTCCGGGTTGTGGCAGCCGTCGAGCAGCAGCAGCGGATGGCGGCGCAGCACCTCGATGCGGGCAGGCATCCGGGCATCGGCAAGGCCCTGCAGAATGGCATCGTCCGAAATATCATAGCCGAACTCGCGCCAGAGAGCCAGCGCGATCTCGACAGCCATGGCGGCGTGGTTAGCCTGGTGCGTGCCGGGCAGGCCCAGTGCGGCGCGATAGCCGCCGTAGTCGATGCGGTTTTCCAGCCGCTTGCCGCGCAGCAGCGTCAAATCGTCCTTATCGGGCGTGATGATGCTTGTGTGCGCCTCGGCAGCGGCGGTCAGGATCGGCCCCATAGCCTCCGCAGGCTGGTCGGGATAGTTGACGACGACGGTTCCTTCTTTTATAATACCGGCCTTCTCGGCGGCAATTTTATCAAGGGTATCTCCCAGGACTTCCATGTGGTCATAGCCAATCTTTGTGATGGCTGCCACGAGCTTGTGGGGCACGACGTTCGTTGCGTCGCAGCGCCCGCCAAGGCCGGTCTCCAGCACGACCAGGTCACACTTTTCGCGGGCAAACCAGAGGAATGCCAGCGCAGTGACGGCCTCAAATTCCACAGGCTTCTCGCCGCCCTCGGCCTCGATGGCGTCAATCGCGTCGAGCACCTTCTCCGTCAGGTTTGCCAGCGTGCGGGGCGGGATCATCTCGCCGTCGATCTGAAACCGCTCACGGAAATCCACCACATACGGGCTGATGGTCAGACCGGTCTTGTAGCCCGCTGCCGTCAGGATGGAGGACGTCATGGCCGCAAGGCTGCCCTTGCCGTTCGTGCCCGCAATGTGGATGCACTGCAGCTCCTTTTCGGGGTTTCCCAGATGGTCGCACAGGTTCTGCATCCGGGCCAGACCGGGTGCGCCCTGCCCCATGCGCGGCAGGGCGTGCAGGGCTTCAATTGCCTGTTGGGTCGTCATTCTTCGTCCTCCTCATAGTTATCCTCGTCGGGTTCGGGGCGGTTCAGCTGTGCCTCGTGGGCACGGTGGGCGGCGCGGCGGGCCAGCCGCTCATGCTCGCGGCGGCGCAGCTCCGCGCTCTCGGCGCGCAGTGCGCGGTTCTCCTGCTTGACGCGGATGAATGCGGTAACGCCGCGCACGATCAGCAGGATGATGAGTGCAAACAGCAGTCCCGCCACGACGCCGGACATATCGATCCAGACATCCACCACCGACGAGGTGCGGTTGGGGCTGTGCAGCTGGATGGTCTCATCCATCAGCGCCGTTGTCATGCCGCCCAGCAGCGGCCAGCTCATGTGGCGCACAAAATGCTTTGTGTACACGCGGATGCAGAGCATCAGCAGAAAGCCCTCCAGCGCAAACTCCGAAAAGTGCGCGAGCTTACGGATCAGATGCTCCGACAATGGGCCGAGATGCACCTTGGCCAGCGCACTGTTGACCAGCTGCATGACGGCCTGGCTGCGTGCGGACGACTGGGCACCGTTTTCCAGTGAGTTGCGAAAGATAAACATAATGCAGGCGATCAGCGCCGCCGTAAATACCACGCGGAACAAGATCAGCCACGGACTGGTTCTTTCTTTTTCCATAATACTCCTTTATAGATACTCCTCTATAAACCTGTATTATAGCACGCAGCCCGCATAAGAGCAAGCGCCCTGCCGCAGTTTCCCTCATACTTTAGGCCCGGCCTTGTAAGTTGTCAAGGTACGGTTTTTGTGGTATTCTAATGAAAAGAATGCTTTTTGTGGGGGGAATGGCCATGAACATCCAGATTTTCGGCACGAACAAGAGCTTTGACACCAAAAAGGCACAGCGGTGGTTCAAGGAGCGCGGCATCAGATTCCAGATGATCGACATGAAGGAAAAAGGCATGAGCCGCGGCGAGTTTGACAACGTCTGCCGCGCCGTGGGCGGCTGGGCAAAGCTCGTCGACGAGAACGCAAAGGACAAGGACACGCTGGCGCTTTTGAAATGGCTCGACGAGAGCCAGCAGGCCGACAAGCTGTTCGAGAACCAGCAGCTCTTCCGCCAGCCCATTGTGCGCAACGGCAGACAGGCCACCGTAGGCTACTGCCCCGAGGTGTGGGAGAAGTGGGAGTAAGACAGACAGCTCACCTCTCTCTGCAGGAGCCTAGGGGCCCGACGGATTTGCGCACCCGCCCTTGACAAATCCGCCGCATTGCGGTACATTATAAGGTACAAATGCAGTGCGAAAGAGTGTGCCCGCGTCGTACCTTTGCAGCAAGCCGGGGAGGATGCAAGCCCGGTACGGTGCGGCGGGTGCTGTCACTTTCAAGCAGGCGCGGTGAGAGGGGCTTCTCCCCTGCCAGCCACGCACGGGGTTGCCGCCGTTATCAGGGCAGGCGGGCTTGTCGGCCTGCCGCAAAGCGGCCCGATCGGGCAACTTGGGTGGTACCGCGACTTGAGCTTTTCAGGCCGTCCCATGATAAACTCATGGGGCGGCCTTTTTTATTTTGTCCAAATGTAAAAATCACGCCCCGCACATTCACGAGGAGGTTTACACTATGCCGAAGGAACTCGCCAAACAGTATGCCCCGCAGGGCACCGAGGATCGCATCTATCAGAACTGGTGCGACAAGGGGTATTTCCATACCCAGATCGACCGCAGCAAAAAGCCGTTTACCATCGTCATGCCGCCGCCGAACGTCACCGGCCAGCTGCACATGGGCCACGCCATGGATGAGACCTGGCAGGACATCCTGACCCGCTACAAGCGGATGCAGGGCTATGCCGCGCTGTGGGTGCCCGGCACCGACCATGCGTCCATTGCCACCGAGGCCAAGGTCGTCGCCAAGATGCGCGAGGAGGGCCTGACCAAGGAGATGGTGGGCCGCGACGGCTTTCTGGAGCGTGCCTGGGACTGGAAGAACACCTATGGCAACCGCATCGTCAGCCAGCTGAAGAAGCTGGGCTGCTCCTGCGACTGGCAGCGCGAGCGCTTCACGATGGATGAGGGCTGCTCCGACGCCGTCAAGGAGGTCTTTGTCCGTCTGTACAACGAGGGGCTGATCTACCGCGGCAACCGCATGGTCAACTGGTGCCCCCACTGCAACACCTCGATTTCCGACGCCGAGGTCGAGTATGAGGCCAAAGAGGGCAGCTTCTGGCATCTGCTCTACCCCGTCAAGGAGACCGGCGAAATGCTGGAGCTGGCCACGACCCGCCCCGAGACGATGCTGGGTGATACCGCTGTTGCCATCAACGCCGAGGACCCGCGCTACAAGCACCTGCACGGCTGCCATGTCGTGCTGCCGCTGCTGGGCCGCGAAATTCCCATCGTCTGCGACGAGCACGCCGACATGGAGAAGGGCACCGGCGTTGTGAAGATCACCCCCGCCCACGACCCCAACGACTTTGAGGTCGGCAAGCGCCACGACCTGCCGATGATCCGTGTGCTGACCTACGACGGCCACATGACCGGCGCCGCCGACAAGGCCGCCGTCGATGCCGAGAAGGCGGCGGGCCGCGCTGCTGCCGACGAGCCGGACGTGCTGGACTGCGGCAAGTATGCCGGCATGACCGCGCTGGAGGCCCGCAAGGCCATTCTGGCCGATTTGGAGGCCTGCGGTGCGCTGAAGGAGACCGAGCCGCTGACCCACGACGTGGGCACCTGCTACCGCTGCCACTCGGTCATTGAGCCGATGGTCTCCAAGCAGTGGTTCGTCAAGATGGAACCGCTGGCCAAGCCCGCCATCGAGAGCGTCGAGAAGGGCGAGATCAAGTTCGTGCCCGAGCGCTTCACCAAGAACTATATCAACTGGATGAAGGGCGGCCGTGACTGGTGCATCAGCCGCCAACTGTGGTGGGGCCACCAGATCCCCGCCTGGTACTGCGACGACTGCGGCGAGACCGTCGTGGCCAAGGAAGCCCCCTGCACCTGCCCCAAGTGCGGCAGCTCCAACATGACCCAGGACCCCGACACGCTGGACACCTGGTTCAGCTCTGCCCTGTGGCCGTTCTCCACGCTGGGCTGGCCCAACGAGAACGCCGAGGATTACAACTACTTCTACCCCACGAACACGCTGGTCACCGGCTATGACATCATCGGCTTCTGGGTGTCCCGCATGATCTTCTCGGGTCTGGCCTACACCGGCAAGGCACCGTTTGACACGGTACTGATCCACGGCATTGTCCGCGACAGCCAGGGCCGCAAAATGTCCAAATCCCTGGGCAACGGCATTGACCCGCTGGAGGTCATTGAGCAGTACGGCGCGGACGCGCTGCGCATGATGCTGATCATCGGCTCCACCGCAGGCAACGATATGCGCTACAGCGATGAAAAAGTCCTTGCCTGCCGCAACTTTGCCAACAAGCTGTGGAACGCCTCCCGCTTTGTGCAGATGAACCTGCCCGAGGACTTTGAGCCGGGTCTGCCCGAGGAAAGCCTGCTCGACATGAGCGACAAGTGGATTTTGTCCGAGCTTGCCAAGGTCGCCGCCGAGGCTACCGCCAACCTCGACAAGTACGAGCTGGGTCTGGCCGCCGAGAAGGTCGAGAACTTCATCTGGGAGGTCTACTGCGACTGGTATATCGAGATCTGCAAGACCCGCCTGAACGGCGAGGACGCGGCAGCCGCCGACGCGGCCCGCAAGGTGCTGGTCTACGTGCTGGACAAGGCGCTCAAGCTGCTGCACCCCTTCATGCCTTTCATCACCGAGGAGATCTATCAGGCTCTGCCCGGCAGCGCCGAGACCATCATGAACGAGAAGTGGCCCGGCGACGAGAACATGAAGGTCTGGGCCGAGGACTGCGCCGACTTTGAAAAACTGATGGACTACATCAAGGCTGTCCGCGCTATGCGTGCCGAGATGAACGTCCACCCCGCCAAAAAGACGAGCATGGTCATTGAGACTGCCTCCCCCGCCGCGTTTGAGAAGGGCGGCGCGTATCTGGCCCGCTTTGCCTTTGCCACCGACGTGACGGTCACGGCAAAGTACGAGGGCAGCACCGACGGCATGGTCAACGTGGCGACCCCCGACGCGAAGGGCTTTATCCCGATGATGGAGCTGATCGACCGCGACAAGGAGCTGGCCCGCCTGAACAAGGAGCTGACCAAGGCCGAGAAGGAGCTGGGCATGTTCACGAACCAGCTGAACAACCCGAAGTTCGTCGAGAAGGCCCCGGCGAAGCTCGTCGAGGAGACCCGCGCCAAGCTGGCTGCCGCCCAGGACAAGGCCGCCAAGATCAAGGAGAGTATTGCGGCGCTGGGGTAAGTCTGAAGGCTTCCCCCGTGGGGGAAGCTGTCACCGCAGGTGACTGATGAGGGCAGCGTTTCCGCCGCAGCTCGTTCACGGGCAATACTGGCACACTCGCCCCTCATCCGGCCCTTCGGGCCACCTTCCCCCGTAGGGGAAGGCTTTTCAGCCACAAACAAAAAATAACCCCGCCCCGTCAGGAACTGCATCCTGACGGGGCGGGGTTTTCTCGTTACAGCGCAAAAATTGCAGGGAAAAAGTTCAAAGCAAATTACTTGCGGCGCTTGCCCTTGCCGCCCTTGCGGGTGTTGGTCTTGGCAGCGGCGGTCTTGACGGCCTCGACGGCCTTCTCGGCTGCGGGCTTGGCAGCCTCAACGGCCTTCTCAACAACAGGCTCGGCAGCCTTGACGGCCTTCTCGACGACGGGCTTCGCAGCCTCGACGGTTTTCTCAACGACGGGTTCGGCAGCCTTGACGGCCTTCTCGACGACGGGCTTCGCAGCCTTGACAGCCTTCTCAGCGGCAGGCTTGGCAGCCTTGACGGCCTTCTCGACGACAGGCTCAGCAGCCTTGACGACCTCGGTGGCGGCCTTCTCGGCAGCGGCCTTGGCTTTAACGGTGGTGGCCTTCACGCTGGTCTTGGGCTTGCGGGTGACCTCGTTGATGGTCCAGAACTGGTTGTCACCGTTGACGTCAGCCCAGATCTGCAGCACGGTGCCGTTCTCGGTAGCCATGCCGGGGTCCAGCAGCTTGCCGGCCAGGTTGGACTTGATCTTGACGCGGCCATCGTTGGTAGGCTCCACGACCCACAGCTGGCTGGATGCCTGGGCGCCCTCCCACTGGTGGACGCGGGTGCCGTCGCTGACGCCGCCCATGTCCAGATCCATCATCTTGCCGGTGAAGCGGTTCTGGATGCGGTAAACGCCGTCGCCTGCTGCGACGAAGTTCCACTGCTGCCACTCAAAGTTGGCGTTGTCCATCAGCTGGATCTTCGCGCCATTGTCAATGTTATAGTCAGCGACCTCAATGACCTTGCCGTTGGCGGCGCTGATGGTATAGAACTTACCCTCGGTAAGTACGGTCTGTGCAATCTTCTTCGGTGCCATATTTGTTCCTCCTATAGGTATATCCTGTATATTATGCGGCAAATCTTGTTTGTAGTTTCCCCCATGCCGCGTGGTCAAACACCGCTTTTTGCGTGTCTACGTATCCTATTATAACCACTTTTTTCCTTCCCGTCAACTTTTTGGCGCTGTTGCGGCATTTTGCACAAAAACCGCCGGGACGGCAGATGCTATCCCGGCAGTTTTGATTGATTTTATGCCGTTTTGCGGCTTTTTTCGACCTCTCTGCGTTTAAGAGTTCTCGGCAAAGTTGCCGGTGTACAGGCGGTAATAGCGGCCCTTCTGGGCGATCAGCTCGTCGTGGGTGCCGCGCTCAATGATACGGCCCTGCTCCAGCACCATGATGCAGTCCGAGTTGCGCACGGTGGACAAGCGGTGGGCAATGACGAAGGTCGTGCGGCCATACATCAGGCCGTCCATGCCGTCCTGCACAAGCTTCTCGGTGCGGGTGTCGATGGAGGACGTTGCCTCGTCCAGGATCAGCACCGGCGGGTCTGCGACAGCCGCGCGGGCAATCGCCAGCAGCTGGCGCTGGCCCTGGCTCAGGTTCGTGCCGTCGCCGGTCAGCATCGTGTTATAGCCGTCGGGCAGATGCTTGATGAAGGTATCCGCATTCGCGAGCTTCGCGGCGGCCATGCACTCCTCATCGGTGGCGGTCAGGCGGCCATAACGGATGTTCTCCATGACCGTGCCGGTGAACAGGTGGGTATCCTGCAGGACGATGCCCAGAGAGGAGCGCAGCGCGTCCTTCTCAATGGACTTGATGTCGTGGCCGTCGTACAGGATCCGGCCCTTCTGGATGTCGTAGAAGCGGTTGATAAGGTTCGTGATCGTCGTCTTGCCCGCGCCGGTGGAGCCGACAAAGGCGATCTTCTGCCCCGGACGGCCATACAGGTTGATGTCATGCAGGACGATCTTCTTCTCGTCGTAGCCGAAGTCCACATCCTTAAAGACGATGTCGCCCTCCAGCTTGGTGTACCGGGGCTTGCCGTCGGCATCCATGCGTTTCCACGCCCACATGCCGGTGGACTCGTTCGTCTCGGTGACAGTATCGTCCGCTTCGTACTTGGCGTGGACCAGGGTGATGTCGCCCTCGTTGACCTCGGGCTTTTCATCCAGCAGCGCAAAGATACGCGCACCGCCGGCCAGCGCCATAACGACGGAGTTCAGCTGCATGGAGATCTGGCTGATGGGCTGGTTGAACTGGCGGGTCAGCACAAGGAAGCTGGCGAGACCGCCCAGCGTAAAGCCGCCGAAGCCGTTGATAGCCAGCGCACCGCCGAGGATGGCGCAGAACACGTAGGACAGGTTGCCCAGCTGGCCGTTGACGGGCATTGCTACCAGCGAATAGGCGTTTGCCTTGTCGGCGCTGTGGAACAGCTCATCGTTGAGCCTGTCGAACTCCTCAATGGCAATTTCCTCATGGCAAAAGACCTTGATGACCTTCTGGCCGTTCATCATTTCCTCAATGTAGCCATTGACCTTGCCCAGCTCCTGCTGCTGCTTGATGAAGTATTTGCCGGAGTTGCCGGTCAGGTACTTCGTCGCCAGCAGCATGACGCCGACCATCGCGAGGGCCAGCACCGTCAGGGGGACGCTCAGATAGAGCATCGAGGCCAGCACGCCGACGAGGGTCACAACCGTGTTGACGAGCTGCGGCAGGCTCTGGCTGATCATCTGGCGCAGCGTATCAATGTCGTTCGTGTAGACCGACATAATGTCGCCGTGGGCGTGGGTGTCAAAGTATTTGATGGGCAGCGTCTGCATGTGGGTGAACATCTCGTCACGCAGGTCCTTCAGCGTGCCCTGGGTGATCCTTGCCATCAGGCGGTTCTGCACAAAGACAGCAGCGATGCCGACGCAGTAGATGCCTGCCACGCGCAGGATAGCCGCGGCCAGGCCGCTGAAGTCCGTGCTGCCAGCCTTGAGCAGCGGCAGAATGTAGCTGTCGATCAGCGTCTGGGAGAACATGACGCCCTGCAGCTGGGCGAACACGGCCAGCAGAATGCAGCAGAGCACCACAATGACCTGTGCCTTATAGCGGCTCATGACATAGGCGAGGATGCGCTTGAACACCTTGCCGGGGTTTTCGACCTTGGGGCGGGGGCCACTGCTGCGCCCGCCGGGGCCGACCTTTACGACTTTAGGCTGCTGTGCCATTATGCCTCCCCTCCCTTCTCATCAAAGTCGCCGGAACCTTTGGTCTGGCTGTTGTAGACATCCTGGTAGATGGCATTTGTTTTCAGCAGGTTGGCCGGGGTGTCAAAGCCGCTGACCCTGCCGTTGTCGAGCACGAGGACCTTGTCCGCATTTTCCACGGAGGAAATGCGCTGGGCGATGATGAACACCGTCGTGCCGGGGATTTTTTCCGCAAACGAATGGCGGATCTTTGCGTCCGTCGCGGTATCGACGGCGGAGGTAGAGTCGTCCAGGATCAGGATGCGGGGCTTTTTCAGCAGTGCGCGGGCAATGCAGAGGCGCTGCTTCTGGCCGCCGGAGACGTTGTTGCCACCTTGCTCGATGTGGGTCTGGTACTTGTCGGGGAAGCGCTCGATAAATTCATCGGCGCAGGCCTGCTTGCAGGCGTCCTCGATCTCGGCGTCGGTGGCGTCGGGGTTGCCCCAGCGCAGGTTCTCGGCAATCGTGCCGCTGAACAGCTCGTTCTTCTGCAGCACCATGGCGACGTTGTTGCGCAGGGTGTCGAGGTCATATCTGCGCACATCAACGCCGCCGATGGTCACGCTGCCCTCGGTCACGTCGTACAGACGCGGCAGCAGCTGCACAAGGCTGGACTTAGCCGAACCGGTGCCGCCAATGATGCCGATGGTCTCGCCGGACTTGATGTCGAGGTCAATGTCCTCGAGGGCCTTCTCGCCATCCTTTTTATAAGCAAAGCTGACGTGGTCGAACTTGACGGAGCCGTCCCTGACCTCCATAACGGGATCCTCACCGTTCGTCAGGTCGGACTGCTCGTCCAGCACCTCGGCCACGCGCTTGGCGGAGGCTGCAGACATCGTGATCATGACGAACACCATGGACAGCATCATCAGGCTCATAAGGATGTTCATGCAGTAGCTCAGCATGCTCATCAGGTCGCCGGTGGTGAAGGTCGTTGCGCCGGAGCTGACGATGAGCTGGGCACCGATCCAGGAGATGAGCAGGATGCAGCTGTAGACGGTCAGCTGCATGAGCGGAGCGTTCCAGGCCAGGATCAGCTCGGCACGCATCAGCAGATTGCGCACATTCTCGCTGGCCTTGCGGAACTTCTCGCCCTCAAACTTCTCGCGCACATAGGCCTTGACAACGCGGATGGCGGAAACATTCTCCTGCACGCTCTCGTTCAGGTCGTCGTACTTGCGGAATGCCTCGCCGAAGTACTTGGTGGCGCGGCTCATAATAAAGGCGAGCGCGCAGCCCAGCAGGATGACGGCGATCAAATAGATGTTTGCCAGCCGACGGTTGATCGTGTAGGACATGATCAGCGCCACGATCATGCTGGCGGGCGCACGCACCGACATGCGCAGCAGCATCTGGTAGGCGTTCTGGATGTTGGTGACGTCGGTGGTCATGCGGGTGACCAGGCCCGCGGTGGAGTACTTGTCAATGTTGGCAAAGCTGAAGGTCTGGATGTTGCGGAACATGCCGCGGCGCAGGTTGCGGGCAAAGCCCGTGGCCGCGTGGGAGCCGGCCACCGCGCCCAGAATGCCGAACAGCAGGCCGAACAGCGCCGCGACGACCATCTGTGCGCCGACGGTGTAGATGACCTGCATATTGCCCGGCGTGACGCCGTTGTCAATGATGGAGGCCATCAGCTTCGGGATGATCATTTCCATGATGACCTCCGCGATCATAAAGATCGGCGTCAGCACGGAGACCAGGCGGAAGCCCTTGGTTTCACGTCCGAGTGTTTTTAACAATTGGTATTTCCCCTCTCTTGGTTGGTATTTTCCTCTTGCAGGATGTGCTGTGCGTTGCGCAGGGTCTGCTCCAGCACAGCGCGGGCCGCGGCGGCCTGCTGTGGGTCAATGCCGCTTTGCAGGTCATCCTCAAACCGCGCAATGCTTTCTTCGATCTGCTTGTGACAGGCGCGGCCCTTCTCTGTGGCGATAAGGCGCTTTAAGCGGGCGTCTTTCGCCACGGCGCTGCGGGTGATGAAGCCATCCTGCTCCATGCCCTGCAGCATGGCGGTGACGCTGGAGCGGCGAATGTTGAACCACTGCTCAATGTCGCGCTGGTAGACGTCGCGGCCCTGGCGCTCGGCACGGACGATGTCGCCCAGCACCATGCCGCGCACGCCCGACAGCTCCGAGCTGACCTCGGCATTGATGCGGGCATCCAGCGCACGGCGGATGAGCCGCGAAGTCTGGTTCAGCAGTGCGCCGAAGTGGGCATCCGCGCAGCAGCCGCAGTCACAATGCGATGATTCGTGCATTTCTTCCCTCCTTTACGATTTTTGGGTCCAAGAAGTTAGATTTCGAATTGTTCGTTGTCTAACTGTTCGTTTGCGTACTTTACCAGTATAACACCGGATCGGGGAATGTCAAGAGGGACGGCGCAGAGTTTTTTGTATCGTGCAGCGGCAAACGGGCAGAGCCCCGTCACCCTGCGCTTTCCCGATTCAACGTAGGGGCGGATTCCATATCCGCCCGTGCCCGGCTGTCTTTATTCGCCGCTTTCCCTCTCCACCCCCAGATACGGCAGCACCTTTCCCAGTACCTCGGCGCACACCGGCCCGGAGAGCGCGCCGCCGCTCGTCGTCCAGCTGTGGGGCTCATCCAGGCAGACCAGCACAGCGACCTTGGGGTCGTCGATGGGCGCAACGGAGACAAAGCTCGCAATGCGCGCGCCCTCGTTGGCGCTGTCCAGCTTTTGGCTCGTGCCGCTCTTGCCGCCGATGCGGTAGCCCGCCAGCGCGGCCTGCTTACCTGTGCCGCCTGTAACGACACCCTCCATCAGGCGGCACATCGTGGCGGAGGTCTCCTCGCTGATGACGCGGCGCTTCACCGTCGGCTGCACCTCCTTCATAACAGTGCCGTCAGGCGCCGTGATTTTCGCCACAACGTAGGGCTGCATCAGCTCGCCGCCGTTTACCACCGCACAGACCGCCGTGAGCATCTGCAGGTAGCTGACCTTGCTGCTCTGCCCGAACGAGCAGCTCGCCAGCTCCACCGGGCCCATCCGGTCCGCCGTGTAGTATTCGCTGCGCCTGACCTCGCCCGGCAGGTCGATGCCCGTGGCCTCCCGCAGGCCGAAGGCCGCAAAGTAATCGCAGAAGCGTTCTTTTCCAAGCCGCGCACCGATCTGGATAAAGCAGGGGTTGCAGCTGACAGCCAGCCCCCGGGCGAAGGTCTCGGTGCCGTGGATATGCCCGTTTGCACAGCGGAACCGCGTGCCTGCGACGGTTATTTTACCCGCGCAGGTGAAATAGTCCGTGGCCTTACACGCCCCGGAGTCCAGCGCCGCCGACGCCGTGATGAGCTTGAACACGCTGCCCGGCTCATACAGGTCACTGATGGCCTTGTTGCGCCACTGTGCCTGCTGGGCCTTTTGCAGCGCGGCGCTGCGCTCCTCGCCGGTCAGGGCATTCACAGCGTCACGGACTTCCTTGTTTATAAGGGTCCGCGGCGCGTTCGGGTCGTAGTCGGGCTGGCAGGACATTGCCAGCACAGCCCCGGTGTGGACGTCCATCACGATGCCGACGCCGCGCTCGGCCACATGATGCTCCGTCACGGCGGCGGACAGTGCGCTTTCGAGCCAGTGCTGAATGTTCGCGTCGATGGTCAGCGTCAGCGTGCTGCCGGGCACGGCGTCCACCAGCGTCTGGTAGTGCGTCGGCATATCGTAGCCCCAGGCGTTCTTGGCGGTCAGGATGCGCCCGTTCTGCCCGGTCAATTCGTCGTTGTAACGCAGCTCCAGCCCCCACAGGCCTGCGTTGTCCACGTCGGTAAAGCCTAAAATGCCGCCCATAAAATCCCCCTGCGGGTAGACGCGGCGGGTATCCTGCCGAATTTGTATGCCGTCCACACCGTTCGCCCGGCACCAGTCCCGCACGGCGTCGGCCATCGTCTTATCCACGCGGCGGCGCAGCAGGCAGTCGTTGGAGGTTCGCTGGCTGAATTTGGCCAACGTATCGGCGTAGTCCAGCTCTAAAATTTCGCTCAACGCCCGCGCAGCCGGTTCTACGGCGTCGTCGGCCATCTCCCGCGGGGCGGCGCGGATGGTCCAGCAGGTCTCGCTGGCGGCCAGCAGCGTACCGTCGGCGGAATAGATCTCCCCGCGGGCGGCAGGCAGCGTGGCCCCGCGCAGCTGCTGGTCGGCGGCGCGTGCCGCGTAGCCGCCGGGGTCGCGCAGCATCAGCACAAACAGCCGCACCGTCAGCCCGCCCAGGCACCCCACCGCCAGCACCGCCGCCAAAAGCCGCATGCGCAGGCGCATTTTTGTATTCTGCTGCGGCGTGATCGGACGCATAGCTCCTGCCCCCTTCCCCATAGAACAGCCTATGAGTGTTCCACTGGCAAAATGCTGAATTATCGCCGGAAAATTCTCTGTATTGTCGATTGACCGTTTAGACACATAAGGTGTATACTGTTAATAACAGATTTTGACATTTAATTGTCAAAGTCCGAGAGAGCTATTTTTAAAGGAGGCAAACCCTATGGCTAGATTTACTTTACCCCGTGACCTTTACCACGGCCCCCACGCGCTGGAAGCGTTGAAAACGCTGCCCGGCAAACGCGCCATGATCTGCGTCGGCGGCGGTTCGATGAAGCGCTTCGGCTTCCTGGACCGCGCCGAGGCCTACTTAAAAGAGGCTGGCATGGAGGTAGAGCTGTTTGAAGGCATCGAGCCCGACCCGTCCGTGGAGACGGTCATGAAGGGTGCTGCCGCCATGGAAAAGTTCCAGCCCGACTGGATCGTCGCAATCGGCGGCGGCTCCCCCATCGACGCAGCCAAGGCCATGTGGATCAAGTACGAGTACCCCGACATCACGTTTGAGGATATGTGCAAGGTGTTCGGCATCCCGCCGCTGCGCCGCAAGGCCCACTTCTGCGCCATCTCCTCCACCTCCGGTACGGCCACCGAGGTCACGGCCTTCTCGATCATCACCGATTACCAGAAGGGCATCAAGTACCCCATCGCCGACTTTGAGATCACGCCCGATGTCGCCATCGTTGACCCCGAGCTGGCCCACACGATGCCCAAGAAGCTCGTCGCCCACACCGGCATGGACGCCATGACCCACGCCATCGAGGCCTACGTCTCCACCGCGAACTGCGACTTTACCGACCCGCTGGCCCTGCACGCCATCGAGATGATCCAGGCGGATCTGGTCGGCAGCTACAACGGCGATATGGATAAGCGCGACGCAATGCACAATGCCCAGTGCCTGGCCGGTATGGCGTTCTCGAACGCGCTGCTCGGCATCGTACACAGCATGGCCCACAAGACCGGCGCGGCGTTTGCCGATTACGGCGCACACATCATCCACGGCGCAGCCAACGCCATGTACCTGCCCAAGGTCATCGCCTACAACGCGAAGGATCCCACCGCCAAGGCACGCTACGGCGTCATTGCCGACAAGATGCATCTGGGCGGCGAGAACGACGACGAGAAGGTCGCGCTGCTCATCCAGTATCTGCGCGGCATGAACGACGATCTGAACATTCCGCACTGCATCGGCCGCTACGGCCCCGACTCCTACCCCACCGAGCAGGGCTTTGTCCCCGAGAACGTATTCCTCGAGAGACTGCCCGAGATCGCAAAGAACGCGATTGCCGATGCCTGCACCGGCTCCAACCCGCGCCAGCCGACCCAGGAGGAGATGGAAAAGCTGCTGAAGTGCTGCTACTACGACACCGAGGTCGACTTCTAACCACCGCCCCTCTGCGGCTCCTGCAAGCCGCCGCATGATCTGCCCCGGCCACTAGCTTTTGTGGCCGGGGCTTTTTGCCGCCGCAAAAGTGGACAAAATCCTTGCGATTTGATTTTTGCGGATTTTCGCTGTACAGGGCGCAGCTACAGCGTTCACGGGCATTTTTTGTACAAGTGTCAAATCCTTGATTTCGCATAGATTTTGCTGTATACTAATGGTAAAATCCAAGTAAAAGAGGATGGTAGTTTACCATGACAGCCACTGCAAAATCACAAGGTCCCCTGTTTACCAGGCGAGCGCTGTTCACCCTGATCTGGCCCCTGCTGCTGGAGCAGACATTAAGCGTCACGATGGGCATGGCCGACACGCTGATGGTCGCCGGTGTGGGTGAGGCCGCTGTCTCCAGCGTATCGCTGGTGGACAGCCTGAATATTTTGATTATTCAGATTTTGTCCGCGCTGGCTACCGGCGGTGCGGTCATTGCCAGCCAGTATCTGGGCCGCCGGGATGAGGAAAACGCCAGCCGCAGCGCCGCCCAGCTGTACAGCGTGCTGGGCATCTCTACGGTTGCGGTGGGTGTTGTCTGTATGCTGTTTTCCCGCCTGATCCTTCGGATGGTGTTCGGCAGCATTGATGAGGATGTCATGCGGTTTGCGCAGCAGTACTTCCTTATCAGTGCGGTGTCCTACCCCTTCATCGGCCTGTACAACGGCGGCGCGGCGCTGTTCCGTGCGCAGGGCAACAGCCGCATCAGTATGCTGGCCAGCCTTGTCATGAACGTCATCAACATTGCGGGCAACGCGCTGCTGATCTACGGTTTCGGCATGGGCGTTATCGGCGCGGCGCTGGCCACGCTGATCGGGCGTGTGTTCGCCGCGGTGTTCATCCTGTGGCAGAACCAGGACCTGCACAATCCCCTGCGCGTGCAGCGCTTCGCTGACCTGCGGCCCCGGCGCAGGCCCATCATGCAGATTTTGTCCATTGGCATCCCGTCGGGTCTGGAAAACGGCATGTTCCAGATCGGCAAGCTGTGTGTCAGCAGCCTGACGTCTACCTTAGGCACCTCGGCCATCGCGGCCAATGCCGTGGCAAACTCGGTCTCGACGCTGGCGAACATCCCCGGCAACACGATGAGCCTTGCCATGATCCCGGTCATCGGGCAGTGCCTTGGCGCAGGCGAGAAAAAGCAGGCGCAGCGCTATTCCGTCACGCTGCTGGGCATCGCCATCACGGGGCTGGCCGTCACGAACGCGGCGCTGTTCTTCCTGATGCCCGAGGTCGTGACCTGGTTCAACCTCTCGGCGGAGGCATCCGCCATGTGTACCCACGTGGTCCACTGGTTCAACCTGTTCAGCATCTTCTTCTGGGCGACGAGCTTTACCCTGCCCAACGCCCTGCGCGCGGGCGGCGACGCCAAGTTTACGATGTCGGTCAGCATCGTCAGCATGTGGCTGTTCCGCGTGATTCTGAGCTATATCTTCGTTCTGCAGTTCCACTTAGGACTGACCGGCGTCTGGTTCGGTATGTTCATCGACTGGATCTGCCGCAGCCTGTGTTTCCTTGTGCGGTTTGCCCGCGGGAAATGGATGGAGCATAAGGTGATATAAGACGCAAAAAACTCCCTGCCCGGTGCGGACAGGGAGTTTTCTATTGTATGGCGCGGGAAATTACTCCACCATATACTCAAAATCAATACGGCCCAGCGCCACATCGGCGGCCGCGACCCGGATCTTCATGGAAGAACCCAGCATCCAGCTCTTGCCGGTCAGCGGGTCCAGCATGCTGACGCCGTCGATGACCTGCGGTTCACCCTTGCAGAGCTGCGCGGCGGGGACAAAGCCCTCCACCGTGTTGTCCAGCTCGACAAAGACGCCGCGGGGCGTGATGCCGGCCACCGTGCCGGTGTAGACCTCACCGAGATGGTTGTGCATATACTCGGCCTTGTACAGATCCTCGACATCGCGCTCAATGCGCACGGCGGCGACCTCCTGCTTGCTGGACTTCTCGCTGGCCTGCTGGGCAAACTCGTTGAAGTCGCGCTGCAGCTGGCTGGCGGAGACACCGTTCAGCATCTCGGTCAAAATACGATGAATCGCCAAATCGGGGTAGCGGCGGATGGGGCTGGTGAAGTGGGCGTAGTCCGCCAGCACCAGACCGTAGTGGCCCAGGGGCTGCGGGGCGTAGCGGGCCTTCTGCATGCTGCGCAGAATGCCGGTGTGGACGGGGATCTGGATGGGCTGGCCGCGGGTCTCGTCCAGCAGGGCCGCCAGCTCGAGCTGCGTCGGGATGGGGTTCTTGAACTTGGCGTTCAGGCCGCAGGCCAACAGCGTGGCGGACAGCTTCTCCATCTTCTCGGCGTCGGGAGCCTCGTGCACGCGGTAGACGAACGGGACCTTGTTCGTGCGGCCCGCGTTGGCGGCGCACTGGTTCGCCAGCAGCATGAACTCCTCGATCATGCACTCGGACGTGCCGCGGTCACGCTTGACAATGTCGATGCAGCGTCCGTTCTCGTCCATGACGAGCTTAGCCTCGTTGGACTCGATCTCCATGCCGCCGCGGGCCTTGCGCAGGACCAGGCGCTTGCGGTACAGCTCGTCCATCATGGGCAGCTGGTCAAGCACGGCCTCATATTTCGTCTTGAGGTCGGTCAGGTCGGCGTCTGTTTCAGATTCCGGGGGCTCCAGCAGGGCGTTGATCTCCTTGTACACGCCCTTGACGCGGCTGCAGATGACGCTCTTGACGAACTTGTAGCTGCGGATCTCGCCGTTCTCATCCAGTCGCATCAGACAGGAGAACGCCAGGCGGTCCTCGCCCTCGTTCAGCGAGCAGATGCCGTTGGACAGCTGGGTCGGCAGCATCGGGATGACCTTGTCGGCGTAGTAAATGCTCGTCGCGCGCTCGAACGCTTCCTCATTCAGCGCAGTGCCGGGGCGGACATAGTGGCTGACGTCGGCAATGTGAACGCCCAGCTCGTAGCCGTCGTCCAGCTTCTGCAGGCTGATGGCGTCGTCGATGTCCTTCGTCTCGGCGGAGTCAATTGTGAAGATGGGAATGCCGCGCAGGTCCAGGCGCTTCGCGGCCTCGGCGGGGTCAATCGTGGCGTTGTCGTAGGCGCGGGCCTCCTCCAGCACCTCCGGCGGGAACTCCTGGCGGACGCTGCGACCATACAGGATGGCCTTGGCGCACTCGGACGCATAGTCGGAGGAACCGAATTTCTCGACAACGGCGGCGCGGTGGTCGCTGTGGCGGTTGCCGCGGTGGGTGATGAGGAAACCGACCTTGTCGCCCAGGTGTACGCCCTCGCTTCCCTGCTTGGCCAGCAGGAACTTCACGTCGCGGCAGCCGTCCGGCTCCACGGCCATGCGGCCATCCTCGGACAGGCAGACCGTGCCCGCAAAGCGGTTGTTCGGGACCGTGACCTCGACGACCTCGCCCTCGGAGGAGCCCTCCACGCGCGGGTGGTCGAACAGCTTGACGTTGATCTTATCGTTGGGCATTGCGCCGTGCAGCGCGCGGCCCGGGATGAAGATGTCGCCCTCGCCGTCGTCGCGGCTGGCAAAGCCGAAGCGCGCGGCCAGCTTGACGAGCGTGCAGGGAATCGTGTTGGGGGCTGCAGCATTCTCATAGGTCGCAAAGCCGGGCACATAGGTGCCGTTGCGCATCGACAGCTCGCCGGTGGCGACCATAGCGGAAACGGTGGTGCGCAGGCGGGAGTTGTCCACCTGCAGGTTGTTCTGCAGTTCGCGCAGCGTCATGGGACGGCGCTTGACCGCGTTTAAAATAGATTTCTGTAACGGTGTCATAGTTGCTCCTTTAATTTACGTCGCACCGCCATCCGACGGTGCCCTACCCTTATATACATCCACAAAAAACGGCCCGCCGGGGCGCTGCTTACAAAGCCAAAGCGCTTGGCGGACCCTTTTCATCTTTGTTACCCTGCCAAAATCACAGGCGTGCGCTCAAAACGCAGACGACCAGCGTGACGACAAAGAAAACGACGCCGCAGATCTTGGTCAGCTTGGCCAGCTTGGCGTCCACGCCGCGCTCACGGCCTGCTGCCATCGTGGCAGAGCTTTCGCCCATGATCGCGCCGGACAGGCCCTGGCCCTTCTGCTCCTGCGCGAGGGTGAAAACAACGATCAACACGGACACGGCGATGAGGACGACGCCGAGAACGATCTCATACCAGTTCATTAGATTAGCACTCCTTCTATTTCTATCCACGCCGTCGTGACGTGAAAAGTCTCATGCACCGTACAGTATAGCATAGTTTGCCGCACGTTGCAAGCGCTTTTTTCACGTTTTGGGTGTAAAATCAGTTTTGCAGCGCAATTTGTTCGCCCTGCACCAGCGGATAGCGGACCAGCCTGTCCCCGTCAAGGTTTTCCCGGTGCATATCGACGGCAGTGATCTGGTGGTTGCCGTAGGTCGTGTAGTAGTAAATGCCCTTGTCGGCGTTGCAGCAGCTTGTGTAGAGCGTGATCTCGTACTTGCCGCCGTCCAGCTCACAGCAGCCGCGCTGCTGCTCGACAGCGTGCAGGATGTGGAAGAACTGCCCGACGCTCTCGGCCTCGCCGCTGCCGGATTTCGCGTTCATCCGCACAAAGGCCGCACGCACAAAGCGGGACTGGCTGGACAGATCGCCCGGCAGGCCCAGTGCGCCGAGGCCGCGGCTGTAGACGGGCAGGTCAAGGCCGTCCGCAAACGCAACCGCAGGCGTGCGCGGCGAGAGTGCGCGGTAGTTGTTCAGTGCGAAAAGCTGCTGCGGGAACGGCGGATTGTTCGTCAGTACACCGACGGGGTTATCGTAGATGTGCAGGCCGTCGGCGGTGGACTCCACCACGATGCTCCCCGTTTTGTCGGCAATGAGCCAGTGCAGCTGCGCGAGGGGCAGCTGCTCACTGAACGGGATATTGACGATGTTGGTTTTTGCAAGCAGCGTGCGCACCTCGGCCAGCGTCGCACAGCTGCCCAGCAGCCAGGGGATCAGCTCAAACTGAGCGACGTTGCTTTTGCCATCCTGCGCCGGGTGGTAGACTGCATTGCCGACAAAGTTCAGCCCTGCGATGCCCAGGCCCTTCTCATTGACGGCGTCATAGTAGAGCGGGTACTCCCCCGCCACGTAGGCCATGCCGATCATCGCATATTTTGTGCGGAAGTCCCCCATGCAGCGCAGGCTAAACGGGTAGGCCCGCGGCGTGATTGTGACCTCGTCGCCGTAGGAAAATTCATAATCGAGATTGCGGCCAAAGTAGAAACTGTCGGTTGTATAGGTTGCAGCTGTACACATGGTAAACACCCCTTTAATTATAATAGATGCAGCGCGGCCTTCCTGCGTCGAGAGCGTAAGGGCGGACATGGTTCGCCCGCGGCACATAGCGGCCGCCGCAAGGTTCACGGGTCGGTGGTGAGCATCGGCCCCTGCATTTTCAGTGTGGTTTATATTGTACCACACCCTGCGCGGGATAATCCACCGCCAAATTGTAAACAATGCGTCCTTGCCGAATCCAACGCCATCACAAAAAGGCCTGCGGCATATAAAAATCTCCCGGTAACAGAAGTGAAATTACCGGGAGAAGGAGGAACAAAAACGCTGCAAGCCCCGAAAAAAGGCTTGCAGCGGTGCTTTCTGGCGTCCCAGAGAGGATTTGAACCTCCGGCCCCACGCTTAGGAGTATGGCTTACCATGTGATACACGGTTCGGATGTAACTTCCAATATAATTCATACTTTGCCCGTGGAATGTTACTATATGCAGGTTGATTGAAGTTTATAATTCATATATTACATCTTATATTTTTCAAGAACAGGAATTACAATAGAAGGGAAATGAAAAAAGTAAAAGAAAAATTTCTAAAGTTAAATCCTTTTGGGTTACTCAGTTGTATATTAAGTGTAAGGCGTTTTACACATGGAAGGCGGTGACACGGTATCGAAGATTTCATACTAATTAAAAAAATCCAGTCGGGTGACACAGATGCATTTGAGATGATTGTCCGAAAATATTATCAGTCAATTTATCTATTTTGTTGTCGGCGATTGAACGGCGATCCAGATACCGCCGCAGATATTACACAAGATGTTTTCTTGAAATTGTTGGAGAATATTCAATCAGTACGAAAGATCGGGAAATTTCAAAACTACCTGCTAACGATTGCTGTTAATACCTGTAACAATTATACTAAGAAAGCAAAACCCCTGTATATGGATTTAGAAACTCTTGAAGATATAGAAGATACTGATAATGCCTTTGAAAAAATTGAGCTTAACGAACTTAAAGCGCAAATTCAATATGCAATCAACACATTACCGGACTATCAAAAAGAGGTCATCATTTTACGATTTTATTATGATTTGAAAATCCGAGAGATTGCAACCATTACAAAAGCTAGTGTTTCTACTGTAAAATCTAGGCTCCAACAGGGGATTAAAAAACTGGAACGATATTTGGCTGATTTTAGAGGAGGCGATAATGTATGACCCAAAAACAAAATGGTGTATTAGAATGGTTGCAGAGTTGTGAAACGCCTGCTCCATCTGAACCTAAAATTAAAGCAGTAATCGTAGCCGGAAAAAGTTACATGAATAGTTCTGAATTCAATAAAAATTCAATGCGAGATATTATATTGAACCAACTTCAATTTCTGCCGCTTTCTTTCTGGATTGTTCAAATAATACTCACTATATGTGCAGTATTATTAGCATGTATCCTGGGCCAATGGAGGGTTCCATTTTATTATCCATTGACAATCCTTGCAGTTATGGTTCCATTCCTTGCGTTATTAGGTGCAATAGAAATATCTAAAAGCAACATCTATGGTATGTGGGAAATTGAACAGTCTAGTAGAACAACGCTGGTAAAAATTGTAGCAGGTCGTATGCTGATTATTGGAGTAATCAACCTTTTCCTAATAACAGTCATTTTAATTTCAATGGCATATATTTACCAGAAATCAATGATTGAAATGGTGTTGTATGGTTTGATTCCATTTAATATTTCTTGCACTTGTTATCTTTTTATATGTGCGAAAAGCAGAACAAACGATAGCTTGTATCATTTAATCGCTTGTATGATTTTTCTTTCTGGAACATTTTCTCTTGTACTCCATCAGCGATTTATATTTGAAGCGTCTATGTTCTGGGGATGGATTGGATTTTATGTGTTATCTATTATCCTATTAGGGAAAACACTTCAACTGTACTTGAAAAAAGAAAAAATGATTGGAGAATTGATATGGAACTTACAATAAATGATCTTTCAAAAGAATATGGAAGAAAAAAAGCTGTAAATCATTTCAGCGCAAAATTAACAAATGGTGTTTATGGTCTACTCGGGGCAAATGGTGCGGGCAAGACAACTTTGATGCGAATGATTTGCGATGTCCAAACTGAAACGAAAGGAGCCATTTTTTTTAACGGGAAAAACATTCATGATTTGGGCGAGAAATATCGTAATATCTTAGGCTACCTGCCACAAAATTTTGGCTATTATCCTAACTTTACAGCGTATAAATTTTTGATGTATATCTCTGCAATAAAGGGGCTGCCGCCTAAAAAAGCCCATAATCGCACAATGGAGCTGTTGCAGGTTGTTGATCTGCTCACACAGAAAAACGAAAAAATCAAAACTTTTTCCGGCGGTATGAAACAACGCTTGGGAATTGCTCAAACATTACTAAACGATCCCCGTATTTTGATTTTGGATGAACCTACAGCTGGACTTGACCCGAAAGAGCGGGTGCGGTTTAGGAATCTGATTAGTTCTTTGGCAGAAAATAGAATTGTAATTTTGTCCACTCACATTGTTTCTGATGTTGAATATATCGCAAATGAGATTCTGATTATGAAAAATGGCGAGTTAATTCAACATGGTTCTCCAGAAGAAATTTTGAAGCCGATTGAAAAATGTGTTTGGGAATGTGATGTATCTCGAAAAGAGGCCGAAGAATTAGAATCGAACTATGTAACAGCAAATCTGAAACATAATAATGGTGCAGAACGGCTGAGGATTATTTCTCAAGAAGCACCATGCAGAACCGCTTGGAATGTTGATCCAACATTGGAAGATTTGTATTTATACTATTTTGCGGAGGTATCCGAGCATGAATGAAATGATAAAAGCAGAACGAAATAAAATATGTTCGAGAAAGCAAACACGAATGTTGTTTTTAGCTGGTGTGGTTCTTATCGTTGCCTATTTTTTCTTTTTTCAATTTAATTATCAAAATGTTTTCTATGATTATGACCTTGAAAAAATGGCATTAGCAAGCGGTTTTACAGCCATTGAACAACGGAAGGAAGTAGCAGAAATATTTGAAGGAAAACTCTCTCAAAATACATTACTTACTATGCAAGAAAAAATCGACCAAGCAAAACAGGCAACTGTTGGACAAGATGAAAATTCTGCTTTTTCTGCTGTTCATGTTTATCGTGACCAAGCGGCGATTCTGGAATATTTGACAAATTCTGATGGTAGTTTTAAGTCACTCGAAACAGCATATCCAAATAGTCCAACTGTGACTTTAGGATATTGCGATGGCTGGGATAAGCTATTATCTGGAATGGGGAGCATCTTGTCCATAATGATATGTTTAATTGTTGTAATCACTCTATCTCCTGTTTTCTCAGAAGAGTATGCACTTCATACAGATAGCATTATTTATTCGGCTCGGTATGGCCGAACCAAACTCACAACTTCAAAAATTATAGCGGCCTTGGAAGTTGTAATTGGCACATACCTCTTGTATTTACTGCTAAATTTAGTTCTATATGGCTGTACCTATGGGTTACAGGGGTGGAATGTAAGCATTCAATCTTCATTACATTATGCTTCTTCAATATATAATTTGACCTTTTTGCAAATGTTCTTTATCTCTGTAATATTGAATATTTTTGGGATTGTAGCCTTGACAACTATTACATTGTTTTTAAGTGCTCAAATGAGTTCTCCTGTTACAGCGCTTATTACTTCTTGCGTCATCTGCTTCTTGCCAGTTGTGTTTGATTTTAATGATAGCCTTCCTGTTTTACAAAAAATGCAGGAAATTTGCCCGATTTTTATGCTTCATACAAACGGTATATTTTCTGATATGAAAACATATTTCGGTATGAGCCAGCCGGTCTTTATGATCATCCTTAATGTTGGATTGATATTCGTATTTTATAGACTAACAAAAAATATATCAAAGAAACATCAAGTTACGGGGTAATTTTGATGAAAGAGACAAGTTGGGTCAGAAATTTGAGACAGCCTTCTATGCCAAGCCTGATCTCCGCAATGTCCGTCCGCCGGAAGAATCGGCAAAATCGGAGCCTGCGACCCTGGACCTTGAAAGCCTTGTGGAGCAGCTTCATAAGTCGCCGGAGCTGGCAAGTGCGCTCGCAGCCCTGATAGCGGCGCAAGCCCCGGCAAAGTGATCCGAAAAATCGAATTAGCAAAACGCAGAATTTTCTTAGCAAATTTCTGAAAAGCGTTCGAGTCCAATTAGCAAATATACATCATGCGGCGTATAAAAATCTCCCGGTAACGGAAGTGAAATTACCGGGAGAAGGAGGAACAAAAAAACGCTGCAAACCCCGAAAAAAGGCTTGCAGCGGTGCTTTCTGGCGTCCCAGAGAGGATTTGAACCTCCGGCCCCACGCTTAGGAGTATGGCTTACCATGTGATACACGGTTCGGATGTAACTTCCAATATCATCCCTTACGCAGAATGACTTGTAGTAAACGAACTTTATGGTGCAAAACACCTATTCTGACGCAGTTTTATGTGTCCGTTGGGTGGTCCTATTAGCAAATTCTTAGCAAGAGGGCATCCAGCCAAAGCCGATTGCTACTGCCATTCTTCACTCCCTTAGTCAAAATGACAAGGCAAATACATGGAGGTTACTATGGACAAGAAAGAGAAAAAGTCACTGCCGGAACCGCGCACATACACCGTGGAACAGATTGCAGCCATGCTCAACATTGGTCGCACAACCGCATATCAGCTCGTCAAGCAGGAGGAGTTCAGGATCGTCCGCATAGGCAATGCGATCCGCGTTTCCAAGAAATCTTTTGACGAGTGGCTGGAAAGTTTAGAACTGTGAATATCGCAAGAAACGCCGTAGGCTCAAAAAACCTATGGCGTTTTTTTATACCCATTTTGAAGGAGGCTGGCAATGAAACTGACAGAAGCAGAAATGAGGATGGTGTTTCAGATTGAAAGTACCAATCAGAACGCTGCCCTGAATGAGATTTATATGACATGGTGCTATGCGCTGAACCCGGCAACGAAAGAAACGGCGGAAGGTCTTCTGGACAAGCTCCGCCCACTGTCGGATCAGGAGTGCATGGATTTGATCCGCAAGGTGCAGGCCGAATACCGTCTGCCGGAGAAAGCCCGCACCATCGGGGAAATGCTGGCAGAGGCCAGACAGCAATCCGGAGCGCAGAAGTTATCCGGCCATGACATTATGGCTTTGGAGCGTTTCGACCCGGCAACCAGACACATGATCGTCTTTGATGTTCTTACCCATGACTCGCCTGTTGGCTGGAAGGGTGAGAAAATGCGCCTGTTCCTGACCGACGCCGGATACAGCAAGGCTTTGGAGAATCAGGAACAGGGGCACATCAAAATCCGTAGCCATGCGAAGGTGCTTTCCGGCGACCTCCACTATGACCATAAAGACCGTGAGAGGTAGCCGTCCCCAAAATGTATCAAAATCAGTGGGATATCTTCTGTTTCTTCCTCTGTGGCTTGCGTTCTGAACAGGGCGTGGATGTTTTCCCATGCGGGAGGCTATGAAGGCGTACAGACAGATAAACCGCTCAAAATCAACACTTTTTATTTTCACAGGAAGGAGGTGCGAAGATGGCTGTTTTTCGTATTGAAAAGACCCGTGATTATACGGTCATGTCAAACCATCACTTGAAAGATCGGACGCTGACTCTGAAATCCAAAGGGCTGCTGTCCATGATGCTGTCGCTCCCTGACGAGTGGAATTACACCACCAGAGGTCTTGCGGCGATCTGCCGGGAAGGTGTGGACAGCATCGGTGCGGCATTGAAGGAGCTGGAAACCCACGGGTATATCCGGCGCACCCAGCTTCGGGATGAAAAAGGCAAGATCACGGATACCGAGTATGTCATTTACGAAATGCCTCAGTGCGAGCCGCCGTCAAGCCCAGGTACGCCTTTACCGGGTACGGCAAAGCCATATACGGAAAACCCGGATATGGGTATCCCGGATACGGCGGACCCGTGTACGGAAAACCCCGCACAATTAAATACTAATCAACCAAAAACTGATTTATCAAGTACGGAGATATCAAATCCTATCCAATCAAATCCCCCCACCCCCGCAGGGGCAAGGATGGGAACGGATCGGATGGGAGCCAGAGAATGTTATCGTGAAGTGATTTTGGATAATATCGAGTACAGCTATCTGGTGCAGGACAGCCATATCGACCGTGAGCAGCTTGACGAAATCGTTGACCTAATCGTGGATACCGTATGTTCTGCCCGCAAAGTCATCCGCATTGCCGGAGACGATTATCCGGCGGAGGTGGTAAAGTCCCGGTTTATGAAGCTGGACAGTTCCCATGTGCAGTATGTCATGGACTGCATGAAGGACAACACCACCTATGTCCGCAATATCAAGAAATACCTTCTGGCGGCGCTGTATAACGCCCCGACCACCATCAACAGCTACTATTCTTCCCTGGTGCAGCACGATATGTACGGGGACGGGCAAAGGGGGCGAGGCTAAGTGCAGGAGGAAGTAACGCGGGGCGCCGTGACACTCATTGTTGACGGAGCCAAGCTAAGCGAGCAGGTCTTTGAAAAGGCCGTCAAAAAATTCCTGGAGGAAATCCAGAAAAGCCAGAAGCCCAAAATCTACCGCGGCAGGCAGAGCCTTAAACAGCTTGCCAGCCAGAACGCCGGTCTTGCCAATATCGAGATCAGCGACAAAAATATCAAGGCTTTCTCCCGTGTGGCGAAGAAATACCATGTGGATTTTGCCTTGAAGAAGGACACCGCCGCCGAACAGCCCCGTTACCTGGTCTTTTTCAAAAGCCGGGACGCGGATGCCATCACAGCGGCATTTCAGGAGTTTGCCAGCCGGAAAATGAGCCGTGAGGAAAAGCCCTCCATCCGGGAGCGGCTGACCCAGGCGAAGGAACAGGCGGCGGAGAAAGCGGAACACCGCACCATTGACCGGGAGAAAGTAAAGGTCAAAGATCGGAGCGTGCAGAGATGAACATGAAAAAACTGTTTTTGCTGAATCTCCCGTATCTTCTGTTCGTGTATCCCTTCGATAAGCTGGCACAGGCTTTCCGGCTTGCCCCCGGTTCTGACCTCTCCGGCAAGCTGCTTTCCATCGGGGACGGCTTCACGGCAGCGCTTTCCTCTCCGTGGCTCAGTTTCCATCCCACGGACCTGCTGATCGGCATAGCCGGTGCGGTGATCCTTCGCATGGCGGTCTACCTGAAAGGCAAGAACGCTAAGAAGTATCGCCACGGGATCGAGTATGGTTCTGCCCGCTGGGGTACGGCGGCAGATATCGCTCCCTACATGGACAAGGACTTTTTCCAGAACATCCCCATGACGCAGACAGAACGTATTACGATGGCGAGCCGTCCAAAGCAGCCGAAGTATGCCAGAAATAAAAACATTCTGGTGATCGGCGGTTCCGGCAGCGGCAAGACGCGGTTCTTCTGCAAGCCGTCGCTGCTGCAAGCTCATTCATCCTATGTCTGCACCGATCCGAAAGGGACCTTGCTGCCGGAGATCGGCGCTTTCCTGGAACGGAAGAAATACCGTATCAAGTGCCTCAACCTGATAAACTTCCGAAAATCCATGAAATACAATCCGCTGGCTTATATCCGATCAGAGAAGGATATCTTAAAGCTGGTGAACGCCCTGATTATGAACACGAAGGGCGAAGGCGAAAAATCTTCGGAAGATTTCTGGGTCAAAGCGGAACGCCTCTATTATTCCGCGCTGATCGGCTACATCTGGTACGAGGCCACGGAGGAAGAAAAGAACTTCATCACGCTTCTGGACCTTATCAATGCCAGTGAAGCCAGAGAGGATGACGAGACTTATCAAAGCCCGGTGGACCTGCTCTTTTCTCAGTTGGAAGAACGGGAGCCGGACCACTTCGCCGTGAAGCAGTACCGCAAATTCAAAATGGCGGCGGGCAAAACCTTAAAATCCATCCTCATTTCCTGCGGTGCCCGGCTTGCTCCCTTTGATATCAAGGAGCTGCGGGACCTGATGGAGTATGACGAACTGGAACTGGATACCCTGGGCGACCAAAAGACGGCGCTGTTTGTGATCCTGTCAGATACGGACAGCACTTTCAATTTCGTGGCCGCCCTCATGTATAGTCAGCTTTTCAATCTGCTCTGCGACAAGGCGGATGACTTCTACGGCGGGCGGCTGCCTGTCCATGTCCGTCTGATCCTGGACGAGTTTGCCAACATCGGCCAGATACCGAACTTCGATAAGCTGATCGCCACCATCCGAAGCCGTGAGATATCGGCTTCTATTATTTTGCAGTCGCAGAGCCAGTTAAAGACCATCTACAAGGACGCGGCAGATACCATCATCGGTAACTGTGACAGCACCTTGTTTTTGGGAGGCAAGGAGAAATCCACCCTCAAGGAAATTTCGGAGCTGCTGGGGAAAGAGACCATTGATCTCTATAACCAGTCCGAAAACCGGGGCAGTCAGGTTTCCCACGGCCTCAGTTATCAGAAATTAGGAAAGGAGTTGATGACCCAGGACGAATTGGCAGTGATGGACGGCGGCAAGTGTATCTTCATGCTGCGGGGCGTGCGCCCGTTCCTTTCGGACAAGTACGACCTCACCCAGCACCCAAATTACAGATACACGGCCGACGTCGACCCTAAAAATGTCTTTGACATGGAACGGTACATGAAGAAGCAGCGTGCCGTGGTAAAACCCACGGACACCTTCGATGTGTACGAGATTGATGCAACTACTTAAAACCAAATCAAAAACATTTTTTAGGAGGATTATTTTATGGCATTTTTCAACAGTGCAGTTGGTGTTTTGCAGACTCTCGTAGTGGCCCTGGGCGCAGGTCTTGGTATCTGGGGCGTTATCAACCTTCTGGAAGGTTACGGCCAGGACAACCCTGCTTCCAAAAGCCAGGGTATGAAACAGTTGATGGCCGGCGGCGGTGTCGCCCTCATCGGCATCACCCTTGTACCTCTGCTCTCCGGCCTGTTCGGTTGATCGTCCGGCGGTGATCGCTTATGGGCGGCATACTCGACAAACTCGATGAATGGCTCCGAGAACTGCTCATCGAGGGAATCACGGGAAACCTGTCGGGCATGTTCGATACGGTCAATACCAAAGTAGGCGAGATCGCCGGTGAAGTGGGACAGACGCCGCTGGCATGGAACAGCGGCGTCTTTTCTATGATCCGAAACCTCTCTGAAACGGTGATCGTTCCAATCGCCGGGGTTATCCTGACATTCGTAATGTGTTATGAGCTGATCCAGCTTGTGACAGAGAAAAATAATCTGCACGATGTAGACACCTGGATGTTCTTCAAGTGGATTTTCAAGACCTTCTGTGCCGTTCTCATTGTGACGAACACATGGAATATCGTCATGGGTATCTTCGATGTCGGGCAAAGCGTTGTGAACAGCAGCGCAGGCGTCATCATCGGGAATACCTCCATTGATATCGGCAGCGTTATCACGGATATGGAGGCGCAGCTTGAAGCCCTGGGTACGGGAGAACTGTTCGGGCTGTGGTTCCAGTCCCTTTTTGTGGGACTTACCATGAACGCCCTTTCTATCTGTATCATGCTTGTCATCTATGGTCGCATGATTGAGGTGTATTTGACGACTTCCGTTGGACCGATCCCGCTTGCCACTATGACGAACCGGGATTGGAGCCATACAGGACAGAACTACTTGAAATCCCTGTTTGCATTGGCGTTCCAGGCATTTCTAATCATGGTGTGCGTGGGAATCTACTCTGTTTTGGTACAGAGTATCGCCACGGACGGAAATATCTCAGGCGCGATATGGGCCTGCATGGGCTACACGGTCCTGCTGTGCTTCGCCCTGTTCAAGACCGGCAGCCTCTCTAAGAGCCTGTTCGGAGCGCATTAAGGAGGCTTGATAAATTGGCGTATGTAACCATTCCAAAGGATTTGACGAAAGTAAAATCCAAAGTGCTGTTTGGGCTTACCAAACGGCAGCTTATATGTTTCGGAGCGGCGGCACTCATCGGAGTACCGCTTTTCTTTTTGCTCAGACGCACGGCCAGCAACAGCGCCGCCGCGTTCTGCATGATTATCGTCATGCTCCCGTTCTTTCTACTTGCCATGTATGAGCGGCATGGTCAACCCCTGGAGGTGGTGGCCGGACAGGTCATCCGCTGTATGTTCCTGCGGACGAAGGAACGGCCTTACCAGACAAACAATTTCTACGCAGCCCTGGAGCGGCAGGCCCAGGCGGAAAAGGAGGTGAAAGCCATTGTTCAGAAAGCAAAAGCCAGAGCCGCAGGCACGGCAGACGGCAAAACCCGCAGTAAAGCTGACCGCCGCAGAAAAGCGTGAGATCAGCCGTATCCTGGAAACCGCCAGAGGCGACGGCAAGGTACATTCCGCACAGGACACCTTACCGTTCCGCCAGATGTACCCGGACGGTCTGTGCAAGCTGGACGACCACACCTGGTCGAAGTGTATCGAGTTCGAGGATGTGAATTATCAGCTTGCAAAGCCTGACGACCAGACGGCGATCTTTGAAGCCCTCTGCGATATGTATAACGCCCATGACGCTTCTATCGGGATGCAGCTATCTCTTGTGAGCCGCCGCATGAACCGGGAGGATTTTGTGAAGCGTATCGAGATCGCAGCGCAGGGAGATCACTTCGACCATATCCGTGAGCTTTACACGCAAATGCTCCGCAAGCAGCTTGAACGGGGCAACAACGGTCTTATCAAGACAAAGTATCTGACCCTCACCATCGAGGCACGGGACAGCAAAACCGCACGGGCACGATTTTCCAGGATCGTCATGGACGCCCTCAACCATTTCAAGGTCATGGGTGCTTTGGCAAAGGAGCTTGGCGGCAAGGAGTGGCTGGAAATGCTCCACGGCATCCTGCACCCGGACGGGGAACGGTTTGCCTTTGAATGGAGCTGGCTTGCCCCTTCCGGCCTGTTGGTCCAGGATTTTATCGCACCTTCTTCTTTCCGCTTCGGTGAAGCAAGAAAGTTCACGATGGCAGATAAATTCTGTGCCGTGTCCTTTCTGCAGATCAGCGCACCGGAAATGGATGACCGTATGCTCACCGAGCTGCTGGATACGGACAGCGGGCTGCTTGTCAGCCTCCATATCCGCAGCATGGATCAGAACGAGGCAATCAAAACGGTCAAACGGAAGATCACCGACATTGACAGTATGAAGATCGACGCGCAGAAAAAGGCGGTGCGGGAAGGTTTCGATATGGATATCATCCCCACTGACCTTGCCACCTACGCAGGCGAGGCAAAGAATATCCTCCGTGATCTGCAAAGCAGAAATGAGCGGATGTTCCTGATGACCTTTCTGGTGGTGAACTTTGCAGACAGCAAGCAAAAGCTGGAGAATGACCTTCTCCGTGCGGCAAGCGTGGCGCAGAAATATAACTGCTCCCTGGTGCGGCTGGACTTTCAGCAGGAGGACGGCTTCGTGTCGGCTCTGCCCCTGGGTGTCAACCGCATTAAGATACAGCGCGGGCTTACCACTTCGGCGGTGGCGGTGTTCGTTCCCTTCACCACACAGGAGATTTTCCACGGCGGCGAAGCTCTTTACTACGGGCTTAATGCCACTTCCGGCAATATGATCCTTGCTGACCGCAAAAAGCTGAAAACACCCAACGGCATGATCTTAGGTACGCCCGGCAGCGGTAAGAGTTTTTCCGCAAAGCGTTCCATCGTGGGTGTGTTCCTGAACACAAAGGACGATATCCTGATCTGCGACCCGGAGGCGGAATATTTTCCGCTGGTGAACCGTCTGGAAGGCCAGGTCATCAAAATCTCACCTACCAGTACACAGTATGTGAACCCTATGGATATCAACCTCAATTACAGCGAGGATGATAACCCGCTGGCGCTGAAATCAGATTTTATCCTGTCGTTCTGCGAACTGGCGGCAGGCGGCCGGAACGGTCTGGAGCCAGTGGAAAAGACGGTCATTGACCGTGCCGTGCGGATCGTGTACCGCCCCTATATCGCAGACCCTCGCCCGGAGAATATGCCGCTGCTGGAAGATTTGTATGACGAGATCAAACGGCAGCCGGAGCCGGAGGCACAGCGGATCGCGGCGGCACTGGAACTGTATGTGCATGGCAGCCTGAATGTTTTTAACCACCGTACCAACGTGGATATCAACAACCGCATTGTCTGCTTCGATATCAAGGAGCTGGGAAAGCAGCTCAAAAGCCTGGGTATGCTGGTGATCCAGGACCAGGTATGGAACCGTGTTTCCCAAAACCGGGATCAGGGTAAATCCACCTGGTACTTCGTGGACGAGTTCCACCTTCTGCTGCGCGGCGAGGTCGGTACCTGGAGCGTGGAGATTTGGAAACGCTTTCGCAAATGGGGCGGTATCCCCACGGGGATCACGCAGAACATCAAGGACCTGCTTTCCTCCCCGGAGATCGAGAACATCTTTGAAAACAGCGATTTTGTGTACCTTCTGAACCAGGCCAGCGGAGACAGGAAAATCCTCTGCGAGCGCCTGAATATCTCCAACCAGCAGGCGGCGCATATCAGCAACGCAGGCCCCGGCGAGGGGCTGATCTTCTTCGGCAATGTGATCCTGCCTTTTGTGGATGACTTCCCGAAGGACAACGAGCTTTACAGCATTATGACAACAAAACTTGGTGAAACCGGGAAAGGAGAAAACGAACATGAATGATCCCCGCTATTTGCATACAGAAGAAAAACAGGAAGGTGAAACCTTCTTTGATGTGATGAACCGGCTGATTGCCAGAAGCAAGGCGGTCACGGCGGATATGGAGGCGGTCCTTGCGGAGCTGGAAAGTGAGATCGAACCGTTCCGTGCGCCGAAGGACCATGAATAAACTGACCCATGTGAGCCTGTTTTCCGGCATTGGCGGTCTGGACCTGGCGGCGGAGGCTGCCGGGTTTGAAACCGTCTGCCAGTGTGAGTGGGCGGATTTTCCGCACGCCGTCCTCTCCGCACGATGGCCGGATGTTCCCAGGTTCCGGGATATTACTACTTTCACGAAGGAGGCGTTTTTTGAAAAAACAGGACTTGAAACAGTTACCGTTATCTCAGGCGGCTTTCCCTGTCAGCCCTTCTCCACCGCCGGAAAACGGAAGGGCTTTGCGGATGAACGCTACCTGTGGCCGGAAATGTGCCGCGTTATTACCGAGCTGCGGCCCCGTTGGGTGCTTGGGGAAAATGTTGCTGGCTTCATCAATATGGGGCTCGACAAAACGATCTTTGACCTGGCAAAAGCGGGATACGCTGTTCTCCCATTCGTATTTCCGGCTTGCGGTGTCGGCGCATGGCATGAGCGCCAGCGAACTTTTATCGTCGCGGCTGATGTTTCCCACACCCCTTGCCTCCGACAACAACACCGCCAGGGACGCGGCAAGCGCGTCATCTCCGAAGGCTGGCGGGAAATCGACCGCATTTTCCGTGCCTCCCTAAAAGAAAAGCCTGCGGACGGGGACGGCGATACGCTCCCGGACTTCACCGAAGGGCAAACTTTTGACGGTGCGGAGGTTGCTGTTACCGAGCATTTCACCCAGCCGCCGAAGCCCTACACCGAAGATACCCTCCTGTCCGCTATGGAGAACGCAGGCAAGGATGATATTCCCGATGAGGCGGAGCGAAAAGGTCTTGGCACGCCTGCGACCAGGGCGGCCATCATTGAAAAGCTGGTGGCAGCCGGATTTGTGGAACGCAAGGGCAAGAGCCTGATCCCCACAAAAGCCGGTATCAACCTTGTCACGGTCCTGCCGGAGCCGCTGACCTCTCCCATGCTGACAGCGGAATGGGAACAGAAATTGACGGAGATTGCAAGGGGCGGCGCTGACCCGGATACCTTCATGGGCGGTATCCGCACGATGGTTCAAGAGATCGTGTCCACCTATTCCTGCATTTCCGAGGATGGCAAAAAGCTGTTTGCCCCGGAGAAGGAAGTGATCGGCACCTGCCCCCGCTGCGGCCAGCCGGTCTATGAGGGCAAGAATAACTTTGCATGTTCAGATCGGTCCTGCGGTTTTATCCTCTGGAAAAATGACCGCTTCTGGACGAGCCGCAAGAAGGAACTGACAAAGAAGATGGCAACGGACCTTCTGAAAAAGGGTCGTACCAATGTCAAGGGAATGTGGTCTGAAAAGAAACAGACCACTTATGACGCTGCGGTGATCCTGAACGACACGGGCGGCAAGTACATCAATTTCAAGCTGGAATTTCCAAAAAGAAAGGTTGGTGCTGATGGCAGAAAATAAGACTTTGGAACATTTACCCGAAGTGAGGGCGGCGGTGGCTGCCCTCTCCCCGGAGGACCGGGAGGTGCTGGCGGCGGTGCAGACCTCGCCCTTCAAGCTGACAGCGCCGGAGCAGTTCAAGGAGTTTGCGGCCAACATCGACTATTTCGTATTTGAGCCCAATATCCACGATCTGAATGATCTGGGGTGGCGGTATCTGGCACAGCACATGGATATGCTGCTGCCCCCGGAACTTCTGAAAGCGATCGACCCTGTTCCGTTTGGCAAGTACGCCATGCAGGAGGAACAGGGCCATTTTACGAAACACGGATATATTTCTCTCTCCGGCGACGAGTGGAACCATGAACGCCCTGCGGAGCCGGAGAAAAAGCCCTCCATCCGGGAACGGCTGGAACAGGGCAAGAAGGAATGTGCGGAGAAAAACAAGGCGCAGCCCCATAAGGAAAAGTCTGCGCCGGAACTGTAAGGAGGTGCTGATATGCCATATTACGATCACAACAAGGATTATCCCTTTGCCGCCTTTATCACCAATCTTGGGAAGTACAACGAGGGCGAGCTTGTGGGCGAGTGGGTGAAGTTTCCCACCACCGCCGAGGAATTGAAGGAAGTGTTTAAGCGGATCGGGATCGGCCAGAAGGATGACTTCGGCCAGCCCTATGAGGAATGGTTCATCACGGACTATGACTGCTATGTGGACGGTCTTTACAGTAAGCTGGGTGAATATGAGAATCTGGACGAGCTGAATTATCTGGCGTCGAAGCTGGATGAAATGGACCAGAACGACTATGCGAAGTTCCAGGCCGCTATGGAGATCGGTGACTATACCAGCAGCCTGCAGGAGATCATTAACCTCACCGAGAATCTGGATTGTTATGAGATTTACCCCAATATCGAGGATTATGACGATCTGGGGCGTTATTATCTCGAAGAACTGGAGGTTTCAAAAGTTCCCGCCCACCTGCAGAACTATATCGACTATGAAGCCTATGGCCGGGATGTGGCGTTGGAGGAAAACGGCACTTTCACCGATCAGGGCTATGTGTGGGATACCAGAGAAGCCTTCCATGAGTATTATGACGGCGAGCGCGGCAGTATCCCCGACGAGTACCGGGTGATGACTTTTCAGGACGATCTTCCCGAAGAAGAAAAATCTGAATGGGCTATGGATATCGCCTTTGACATGGACGAGTTTTTCCGTCAGAACGATCCGCAGTATGCGGCGGAGCACCCGGAGGCACACGCCGCAAAGGAAGAACTGTATGAAAATCTGATGGCCGGACGCATTTCCGCTTTGGATGAAAAGCTGGCGGCATTAGGGCAGACGCAGGAGGACTATCTTCCTTCGGAGATTGAAAAGTTCAAGGACGCCACGGGCTATGAGGAATTTCTTGATTTTGAACCGGCGGAGGTCAAGGCCGCTTTGGATGACCCGGACAAGTCCCATGCGGATGAAATGCTGTCCGCTGCGGAGAGGGCTGCCTCGGAAAAGATGACTGTGCTTGTAGTGGAGCCTATGAAGGAACCCTATGTGAAGGAGATCGACCCCGACCTTCATTCCCTGCAGGCAGAGGTTGGCGGTGATATTGGAGCGACTTATCCTTATTCTGACCCGGTAGCGCTGGTCTGTAATGATGAAGGCAAACTCATTGGGCTTGACCTGAACCGTGGGCTGCGGGATGAAAATGGAGAAATTTATGATATCGTAGCAGGAACTTTCCTGGTGGTTGGACTTGGTGAGGAAGATTTTGCGTCCCTGTCCCCGGAACTGATCCAGAAATACACGGAACAGTTCAAAACGCCGGAACGATTTATGCAGATCAATGGCAATATCGTCGTTCTCCCTGTCCCGGCAGAGAAACAAGACCTCGCTTTTCTTCCAGACCGTTTTGAGACCGGCGAGCGTGTGCAGACACCGAGGGGCAGCTTTCAGGTGACGGCTATGAGCCGGGAGCAGATGGAGGTAGCCGGTTACGGTGTCCACCATATTTCCGATGATGGAAAGTATCTTATCATGGGGAATGGCACACGGGCCTTTGCCGTGGCAGCGGAGCAGCCGGAAAAGGACAATCCTCTCCGCACAGCGGAAATGACGCTGGAGGATGACTACGGCATGATCGACGGCGTTATCAACAACGGCAGACGCGGCGAAGAATTGGGAAAAGCCCAGGAGTACGCAGAGCGGACAACGCCGGAGAAGCCTTCCATCCGTGAGCGGTTGGAGGATGCCAAACGGGAGTGTGCCGAGCACAAGTCCCCAGAAGGAAAGAAGCCCGTCCGTGATGTGCCGGAGCATGATTGCCTATGAGCCGAAGCAAGAAGTGGCGGCTGGAATGGGCGTTCTTCCTGGGCGAGAACGGCAGGCGGCAGTATAACCATATCTGTAAAAAATGTGTTCATGGCTGCAAGCAGAGTTTCCGGGCGTGTCTGGTCGCTTGTCCGTATTACAATTCCAAACGATCTAAAATCTGTGAAGATAAGGGTGGAAAAACCGCAGAATAATTCCCTGTATCCGTATTTTCAAAGGGAGCCTTTATGATTTCTCATGTGTCGGTCTGCTTGCTGACACATGAAGAAAAAGGCTTGATTTCAGACACTTTCTGTCACGCAAAACGGGAGTACAGCTTTTCGGTTCGTCCGATCTGCTGTACTCCCGCTTTTTTTATTTATTTTCGTCGTTATCAGGATTTCCCGTTTCCGCTACACTTTCTATCATATCAACAACCACGGCATTAAGCTGTGCGGCGTTTTGCGATGTAATGACCGGCCGCCCGGTATCCTTTTCGATATCCTGTCGAACCTGACCGGCATAGCTGCCGCCGCGGTGGGCGATCTTCTGACTCTCAGAAAAGCCTTCCGGCTGGTGCGCCTTTGACAACTCTGTGGTTGTCGCCTCCGCCAACATATTCAGCACAATTTCCATCGTACTCATGTTATCACGAAGATTTTCCTTTTTCAGCCCTTTCAGCTTCTTATATTGCCGAGTAGTCATGCCGGACCATGCTTTCGTGATCTCATCGGTGAGAATGGCATATTCTTTGCCCTGCTGTACGCCGCGCTCCTGCCATTCTGCGGTAAGCTCATTACGGACACGGATAGAAAGAAGTCGCTGATGAATCCAGTCTGTATCATATCCCTTTTTCTGATAGGTCACTAATGCACGGTCGATTGCCTGTTCCGGGTCAATCGTTTCTTCGATGCGTTCACGGCCGACCTGAGCAAGCCAGAGTTTGAATGGTTCAGCCTTAGGTGATGGGATGGACTGAATAATGCGTAAAATCTGTTCAGCCGTTGCCGCCAGCACTTTGCGCTTTTTGCCTGTTGCGCCCATCATTGTTACCTGGGGACAATTTGTCCCCAGGTAGCTTGCAAGCTGTTCATCACGCTTACGCATTTTTTTGAGGTAGTCTGTTGGATTGGAGCTATCTGTCAGAACAGCGATAACATCCACAACGGAGAAATACCATTCTTCCTGTTCTTCGTCCCATGCGGTGCGTATTTTTCTATCTTCAAAAAGCTGGATGGAATTATTTTCGTCCATGCGCTTCAACCTCCTTAGAGTATGTATTTTAATTTTAACATGAAAGGTTTTCTATTTCTATAAGAGAAGCAAATTTCGCCGTAGTAGGCGTTGTGGGAATGTGCGTAAACTGCCAGGATTGTGAGGCTGTGGGAAAGCTGTTTGCAGACCTGTGGGAAAAGGCTTGTCTTTTTCCATCAGGTTGTGAATGGCTTTTCCATCGGCACGAACGGCAGTTTTCCATATTTCCATAACGCAAAAAATCATCCAACGATCAGCCGGTACACCGTCAGCGGCACATACCATACCGCCACAATCAACCGCCATGCCAGAACGAAACCGCCTATCACGCCGCCGATAATAAAGTTCAATGCAAACAGGGCGATCCCTCCACCCAGGGAGCCGCCGCCCGGCACGATCCAGAGGCACATCCGATGGAGGCCAAACGGCAGCCCGCAGAGTATCCAGAGCCATACATAGTCAAGCTCTCCGTTCTTCATGCAGGCGGATTTGAAAATACAATACAGGATCAGCGCCACGATTACGGGCAGTACACTTTTGAAGAAAAATGCTTTGATTGCTTCGCTTCTTGTCATCGGTAAAACCTCCTTCCGCAGTTCCATTATACAGGATGCCGGGAGCTGCGCCCAGTGTCTTTCAGAGAAAATTATTCCAGCTCATGCCGCCGCTGTTGTTCCTGTTCCTTTGGAACGGCCAGCAGTGCATCCACATTTTGCTTGACGGTCTCGTATTCCTGGACTTCGGTTCTTGCGGTTTTGTACTCCGCAAGAAGGCGTTCCTTTTCTGCGCTGAGATTGGCAAGCTCCGTTTTCATGCTTTCTGTTGTCGGCAGCGGTACAGCCCCTAGCCGTTTTAATTCTCTGGCGGCCGCTTCAAAAAGGATGATCTCGCTCTCATGCCCCCGCAGGAACTTTTCTTTATCATTCGATTTACGGTATCTGTCATAAAGAGGCTTTAGCTGACGGTAAGTTCCGGCGTGCTTCATCACAAGGGTAAGTTCGGCACTTCTGCTTTCTATCCGCTTGATCTCTGTATGAGCGGTATCTCTGCGTGCGGATATTGCGGTCAATTTGCTTTCCAGTTCTCCATAACTGCTTATCCCGTGTTCGGTCAGGAAATTCATGGTCTTGGCGGCCTGTTTCAGATTGTTCAGCTTCGCCCAATGGGTGAAGCCTGCGCTCTGCTGTGCCTTAATGTTATTCTGGATATCAATGAGCAGGCTGATCTTTCCGTCCTGCCGTTTCGGTTGGCGGGAAGGTCTGGATCGTCCGGCGATCCGGGCGGCAAGGGCTTCTTCGGTGTAGTCAACCCCCAGCGTTTTCAGACGGGTGAACCGTTCCTGATCCGGTGCTCTGGCAGAGATATACTTGCCGCGCTTGATCTCATAACCTTCTCTCTGCAGGCGGCGAAGCAGTTCTTCCAGGTTGGAACAGGCTGGCAGAAGTCGGTCAATGGCAGCTTTCAACTTTGCCTTATAGCTGGTGCCGTTCTGCGTGGCCTGATGTTCAATATAGCTCTTGCCCTTGTCCTGTCCAGGAATAATGACAGACAGACCATGTTCCTTGCAAAGCCAGTCGGAGGTGCGGCGGATATAGTGATAACTTCGCTTGTTGGAATGATAATGCTTGTGCTCCGCAAAGCTGACCGCATTGAAAATCAGGTGGTTATGAACATGATCTTTGTCTATGTGGGTGGTAAGTACAAACTCATACTTGCCGCCCAGGATTTCTTTTGCGAGCTCCATGCCGATCTCATGGGCCTGTTCCGGCGTGACCTCCCCAGGCTGAAAGGCTTGGATCAGGTGGCGGCCCAGGTTCGTTCCCTTGTCGATGGCGTGGCGGCGAGTCCAGGCAAATTCAATATCCGCGGTTTCAGCGGCGCAGCCATAGGAGGATACAAGCAGCTTTCCGTCCGTCTTTTCCGGGTTGCAGATATAGTCAATGGCCGCTTTCAGCGTTGACTTGATAGGATGCGTCTTTGTAACTGCCATATCTCATCCAGCCTTTCCCGTATCTCGTCCATGTCGGCCTGATACGCAGGACCTCCGGCGTTGATCCGCTTGGCGATCTGGTTGATGTTCCGACCGATGGCGGAAAGCTCTTTGGTAAATGCCTTGATATCTGCGGTGTCAGTATAGATGATATACCCGTCAATCGCCATCTTGCGGAGGTAGGCGCCATATCTGCGTGTGGGTAGCTGGCTCATTTTTTCGTCTATGAGCCGTTTTTCATCCTCCGTGACATAGAATTTCATTTGGATATTCCGCTTTCGGTTTGCCATGCGTCGCCTCCGTTCTTTATAAGGGTTTGGGACTATCCCAACAAGCAATTTTGAATTTTCGGGTAGAGGGCCTGAAAATCTCAAAATTCGCAAGCGGGTACTCGCTTGCTGTGCTTGCTACCGTAACCCTACCCTCGTATTCTCTCCCTACTAATACTACAATTTGAAACGGAGATTTTGGCTGACTTACTGAAAAAATCTAAAGAAAGACGGTATTGTTGCCTTTAACAGGTGATAATACCGCCTCTACATTTATATGTTTTCCAAATTCTTTGACCGCCGGTATTCCAGAGGAGAAAGACCAAACTGCTTTTTGAACACGGCGGCAAATTTCCCTTGATTAGAGTAGCCGACCTGTTCGGATATTTCGGCAATCGGACGCTTTGTGTCCGAAAGAAGTCTTGCGGCTTCGTTCATACGGATTTCCCGCAGCCAAGTGGATATATTCTGTCCATATACGCCTCGAAAATAGTTTTTCAGGCTGGTTTCACTGACCGAAAAGCGTTCTGCAATCTGCCGTACAGGAATGTGTTGGCGAAGATCATCGGAAAGGATTTGCGCTGCCCTTTTTGCAATTTCAACCTGCGTTTCCGTGTAGAAGCCGCAGGTTTTCGGAGGCCGGATTTCCATGTTGAGAAGCCGGTGGAGAAGTTCAAGCGTATAGATTTGCAAATGGAAGATAGAAGGCCTTTCAGAAAGCCGCCAGAGGTTTTGAAATATACTTTCCAGTTCACTATCCGCTTCGTTGATATATGTCTTATGATTGCCACAATAATTTTCTTCCAGCGTAGGGAGGTCAAGTGAAAAAGATTTCAAAAGTTCACCGCAGGACTGTAAAAGAAGTGGCAGGTCAAAGTATATTTTTATGCCCTGATATTGCCGTGTGGGAAAGATATATTCTTTCTGTGCGGTCTGTTCACTGACACAAAAATCATTTTCCTTCAGGTAAATGTAGGAGCCGTCATCCAGAAGCAATTCACTTCTGCCCGAAACGCAATAGTTAATCAGCAAAGGCTTTAGATCTGAATTTTCATCCGACTCCGGCCATACGGGAGCGTTTACAAAAATAAAAGCCAAAGTCAGCCCCGGAAAGAGCGTATGGAATGTCATGCGTCCCTTGCCATCTGCCCGATCCAAAAGCAATGTGCTGCTATTTGGACTGTTTTTCAAGGTCACACCAGAAACAGCATCGCTGTTTTCTAAAATGTTGTATATCATGTTACGCAACTGCTTCGCCCCTTTCATCACGCAAAATCGCTGATAGTATTATACCTGCGAGAAAACTCCTGGTCAATGGATATTCTGGTAGAGCGAAAAAGCTCCTTGCTATACGGGCTTAAAATACCGATATGTGCATAGAAGCACAGCTGAATTTATGCTATCATTAGGGTCGGTTAGCAAGAACTAATCAAGACGAAAGTAATCATGTTAGGAGGTTTCGCAATGAACAACAAATTGCAAGGAAAGGATCTCATCAATATCGGTATTTTCACGGCGATTTATTTTATCGTCATTTTCGCTGCGGCGTCCATCGGTTTTATCCCGATTTTCATTCCGCTTATCAGCGTGATCGTGCCGCTTGTGGGCGGTATTCCGATGATGTTGTTCTTCTCCAAAATCAAAAAATTCGGTATGCTTACCATCTGCGGGGTGCTGCTCGGTATCATTATGTTGCTGACCGGCATGGGCTGGTGGTGCATCCCTACCGGGCTGATTTTCGGGCTGATTTCCGATTTTATGATGAAAGCCTGTGACTACAAGAACGCCAAGCGTGAAGTGCTGATCCACGGCGTTTTTTCCATGTGGGTAATCGGGGCGTTTATTCCCATCGTTGTGACGCGTGACGCTTACTACCAGAGCCTGCTCCCCGGCTACGGTCAGGAATATGCCGACACGCTCATGGCTTATATGCCCGACTGGATTTTGCCTGTACTGCTTATTGCTGCTTTCGTCAGTGGTCTTGTCGGCGGCCTGATCGGACGGAAGATTTTCAAAAAGCACTTTGAGCGGGCGGGAATTGTGTAATGAGCCGCGAACTTCTTGCAAGTCAAAAAAACAATAGCGGAATTTTATTAGACCCCCGGACAAAACTGGCGGTACTGATTACCATAGCTGTCTTTGTTTTAGGCGGTTCGTATGAAGGTATCATGCAGTATTACATCATCGTATTGGCGGCGATCCCTCTGTTACTTTTGTCAGCAGCCAGAAAATGGAAAGATGCTGTTCTCTATATCCTGATTTTCGGAGGCAGCCTGTGTCTGGAAATGTTCGGCCTGTCCCGACTGACCGGCGTAGCAAACTACATCGCGGTAGCCGTCGTTGGTATTCTTCTGCGGTTCACCCCCAGCGTGGTCATGGGATATTTCGTGGTAACTACAACCACGGTCAGCGAATTTGTTGCGGCGATGGAACGGCTCCACCTGCCGCAGCAGATTACCATTCCCATGTCCGTGATGTTCCGTTTCTTTCCCACGGTTGCGGAAGAATGGAGCGCCATTGGGGACGCCATGCGGATGCGTGGCGTCCGCTTTGGCGGTGGTAAAGCTGGTACGATTTTAGAGTATCGGATTGTTCCCATGATGATCTGCTCCGTCAAAATCGGGGAGGAACTGTCCCAGGCAGCCCTTACGCGGGGATTGGGAGGCCCGGTAAAACGGACGAATATCTGTAAGCTGGGTTTTCATGTGCAGGATGTTATTTTCCTGCTGATCTGTCTGGGAGCATTTGCAGCGCAAATCTATATGCTTGCCGCAAGGGGGTGAAGGAAATGATTGAATGTCAAGATGTGTCCTTTTCTTATCCTGCCAGTACCCTTCCCGACAGTGAGAGGCAGGCCGGTGGCGCTTTGAAACATATTTCCTGCACTATTGAGGACGGTTCTTTTGTCCTGCTCTGCGGGACTTCCGGCTGTGGGAAAACAACCATGACCCGGTTGTTTAACGGCTTGATCCCCCATTATCATGAGGGGACTTATACCGGCTCCGTCTATCTGGATGGAAAGGATACCCGTGACCTGTCACTGTTTGATATTTCTCTGAAAGTCGGTTCTGTATTTCAAAATCCGCGTTCTCAGTTTTTCAATGTGGACACGACCAGCGAACTGGCTTTCGGACCAGAGAATCACGGCATAGCGGAAGATCTTGTGCGTGACCGTGTAAAGCGTGTAGCTGCACAGCTAAAGTTGGAGCCGCTGCTTGATAGAAGTATTTTTTCTTTGTCCGGCGGTGAAAAGCAAAAAATCGCCTGCGGATCGGCAGCGGCGATTGACCCGGATATTTATGTGCTTGATGAGCCATCATCCAACCTTGACGCATACGCTATCGCTGATTTCCGACAGCTACTCTTTACTTTGAAATCGCAGGGAAAGACCATCATCATCTCTGAACATCGGCTGTATTATCTGTCCGGCCTCTTTGACCGTGTCCTGTACCTGAAAGATGGAGAAATCGAAGGTGATTATACAGCAGAGGAATTTTGCGGCCTGTCGGCAAGACAGCGCGATGATATGGGATTGCGCCCTCTTGATCTTGCGGGGCTTTCAGAAGTTGAAGGCACGCCGCAGAGAATGAATGAGGCGGTTTGGACGATAAAGAATGTGTCCTTCGCCTATAAGCATGAGCCGGAAACCTTGCATATAACGGAAACCTCTTTCCCATCCGGCAGCGCCACGGCCATCATCGGACATAATGGTGCTGGAAAATCCACCTTTGCCCGGTGCCTCTGCGGGTTGGAAAAGCACTTCAAAGGAACGGTGCAGGATCAGAGCAAGAACTATTCCAGAAAAGAACGATTGAAACTCTGTTATATGGTCATGCAGGATGTAAACCACCAGCTCTTTACCGAAAGTGTTCTGGATGAAATTCTGCTCAGTATGAGAACTGAGGATAAGCAGAGGGCAAGAGAAATCTTGCAGGAGATGGACCTGCTGCCTTATGAGGACTGCCACCCGATGGGACTGTCCGGCGGCCAAAAGCAGCGCGTGGCGGTTGCCTCTGCGATTGCTTCGGAGCGCCCTTTGATTTTATTCGATGAACCGACCAGCGGTCTTGACCTGTTTCACATGAGGCAGGTTGCCAATGTTGTTAATCAGGTGGCGAATACTGGAAAAACTGCGCTTGTGGTAACGCATGACCCGGAATTTATTCTACGCTGCTGCAATTATGTCCTTCACTTAGAAAACGGGCAAATTCAGGAAAGTTATTCCATAGAGGACAGCGATGGCCGAAAACGCCTGCTAAAGTTTTTTCTGAGTGATATGAAGAAGGAGGTGTCCACAGAATGAAGGAGGAAAAGAAAGAGTCGCCCATAGGCGTCTTATGGGGATGGGGCAAGCCCTATCATGGAAAATTCATCGGCAGTGTTATCCTTGCGGTATTAGGCGTGGCCTGCCAGATGGTGCCCTATTTCTGCGTGGCGCATATTGTCACAATGATGTTGTCTGGGGAACAGAATTATTCCCGCTATGTGACCGCTGGTATTATTGCATTGTGCGGCTACTTTGGGAAAGTGCTGTTTTCCAGTCTTTCTACAACGATTTCCCACACGGCGACCTATTACACGCTGCGCGATCTGCGAGAGAATATCACCGCAAAGCTGGCCCGCGTCCCGATGGGGACGATTTTAGATACTCCGTCCGGCCAGTACAAAACGACGATTGTTGACCGAGTTGAAGGCATGGAATCGACCTTCGCACACCTGCTCCCGGAAATGACCGCAAATGTGCTGGTGCCTTTGGTGATTGTCGTATATCTGTTCGTTATGGACTGGCGCATGGCGCTCCTGTCCCTTGTTACGCTGGTGGTGGGCCTTGCTGTCATGTCCGCCGGTATGAAGAATTATCCCGTCAAATGGGAGGGCGCTGTTAAAGCGGGAAAGCAAATGGCAAACGCCATTGTAGAATACATCGGCGGGATTGAGGTGGTAAAAGCGTTCAGCCAGTCCGCCGGTTCCTACAAAAAATATTCTGACGCGGTGAATTATAACGCCAACTATTATGTGGACTGGATGCGTGAAAACCAGAAAACCATGAGCGCCTACAACGCCATCCTGCCCTCAGTGCTAATCTGCGTGCTGCCCTGCGGCTTCGCGTTCTGGCTCTCCGGCAGTCTGGAGCTTTCCACCTTCCTGTCCATTGTGATTTTCTCGCTGGGGCTGATCGGGCCGATTATTGCGGCCTTTACCTTTACGGACGATTTGGCTGTACTGGGGACAAATGTGGAAGAAATCAGCCAGCTTCTGAACGCCGAAGAACTGAACCATAAAGAAACGCCGATCAAGCTGGAAGATACCGGCATTTCTCTCAGGTCTGTGTCGTTTTCCTATGACGGGACAACAGAGGTTTTGCATGATGTGAATCTCGCCATCCACCCCGGAACCATGACCGCCCTTGTAGGGCCGTCCGGCTCCGGCAAGTCTACGGTGGCGAAGCTGATTGCCGGGTATTGGGATGTTACATCCGGCAGCATTACCCTCGGCGGCCATGAGCTGAAGGATATACCGCTGTCTGAAATTGCAGACCAGATTTCCTATGTATCTCAGGACAACTACCTGTTTAACCGCAGTATCCGGGAGAATATCCGCATGGGAAGACCCAGTGCTACGGACGCAGAGGTGGAGCAGGCAGCCAAACAAAGCGGCTGCGACGCCTTTATCCGCAATCTGGATAATGGCTATGATACGGTTGTCGGCAGCGCCGGTTCCCATCTTTCCGGCGGTGAACGCCAGCGGATTGCCATCGCCCGCGCCATGCTGAAAAATGCGCCGGTTGTCATTTTGGACGAGGCAACTGCCTATATCGACCCAGAGAATGAGGCGCTGGTGCAGAAAGCCATTTCCACTTTAACTGTCGGCAAGACCCTGATTGTGATCGCACACCGGCTGTCTACCATTGTTGGCGCAGATAACATCGTTGTGGTGAAGGATGGAACCATCCACGCACAGGGCGCGCATGAGAAGCTGCTGGAAACCTGCCCCCTCTACCGGGATATGTGGCAGGCGCATATCGGCACGAAAGACCAGATGTAAGGGGGTGTCGTTAGATGTATGGAACATTGAAAAAAATCTTTGCTTTTGCAGGCAGCAAAAAGGGGCTTCTAAAAAAATCCCTGTTATTCTCATTCCTGTCCGGGCTGTTTTCAGCCATGCAGTTTGCCGCCCTCTTTGTAGTGATCGGCGCGCTGGTATCTGACAACCGGGACGGAAAGTTTATCTGGCTTTCGCTGGGAATTATGGCCGTTTCCCTCATTGGGCGTATTATTACGACCTATTTCTCCACGATGGAGCAAACGGAAACCGGCTATTGCATGGTGGCGGAAAAGCGTATCCACATCGGAGATCGGCTGCGCTACATCCCGATGGGCTACTTCAACAAGAATAGTATCGGGAACATTACCGCCATTGTCACAACAACTTTGGGCGATGTAGAGAACTCAGCAGCCCGTGTCCTGGTGTCAGTGCTGGGCGGTTTTTTCAACTCGGTTGCCCTTGTCATCGTCCTGTTGGTATTTGACTGGCGGATCGGTCTTGTGGCCGTTGCTGGTGTCCTGATTTACCTTGCGGCGGCGGAACTGGCGCTTCGCAAATCTGCCGCGCTCAGCGGGGTACGCCAGCACACACAGGAGTCCCTTGTGGAGTCTGTGTTGGAGTACATTCAGGGGATGGGGATTGTCAAAGCATTTGGACTGGAACGGGACAGCACGCAGTCTATCGGCAGTGCAATTAAGGCGAGCTGCCGGGATAACCTGAAATTGACAAAGGCCAGCGTTCCCTATGACGCTATCAAACAGGCTGTTGTCCGAGTGTTCAGCGTCCTGTTGCTTTTGGCCTCGGTCTGGTTCTGGCTGGACGGCTCCCTGCCGCTGGCCTACGGTCTGATTTTGGTGATTGCTTCTTTCATGGTGTTCAACGATTTGGAGAACGCCGGGAATATGGCCTCTCTGCTACAAATGCTGGCGGCCTCGATGGATACGGCAAACTCCATTGATGACACGCCGGTGATGGACGAGAAAGGCGCTGACATTACGCCAAAGTCCAGCGAGATCGTGTTTGACAAGGTGGATTTTTCCTACGCAGACCGCAAGATATTAGATCAGGTCAGCTTTACCATTCCCGAAAAAACGACTACGGCCATTGTCGGCCCTTCCGGGGCAGGAAAGACAACGATGTGCAACCTGATTGCCCGTTTTTGGGATGTGAATGCCGGGAAGATTACCATAGGCGGTACGGATGTACGAGATTTTAAGCTGGACAGCCTGATGAAGAATATCTCGATGGTGTTCCAGAGCGTATACCTCTTTGCAGATACGATTGAGAATAATATCAAGTTTGGCTGCCCGGACGCCACCCATGAGCAGGTGGTTGAGGCGGCGAAGAAGGCTTGCTGCCATGACTTTATTTCTGCCCTGCCGGATGGCTATGACACTGTGATTGGCGAGGGCGGCGGCACTCTGTCTGGCGGCGAGAAACAGCGGATTTCCATCGCCCGCGCCATGCTGAAGGACGCACCCATCATCATTTTGGACGAGGCGACAAGCAGTGTTGACCCGGAAAATGAGGATGAATTGCAGCGGGCTATTGAGGCGCTGACCCATGACAAGACTATCATCATGATTGCCCACCGGCTGAAAACCGTCCGCAACGCCGATCAGATCCTTGTACTGGACAACGCTCATATCGTCCAGCGCGGCACTCATGCGGAGCTGATCCAGCAGAAGGGCCTGTATGCCGACTTTGTATCGGCCAGACAGGAGGCCATCGGCTGGAAGTTGGCTCAGTAAAGGAGGTTCAGATGAAACTTCATGCGTCCGGGGAGGACTACCTGGAAACCATCCTTGTTCTCCAAAAGAAACTCGGTATGGTGCGCTCCGTGGATGTCGCCCGGCACTTGGAGGTCACAAAGCCCAGCGTGTGCCATGCGGTGGCGACCCTGCGTGAAGGTGGCTTCCTGACAATGGACAGCGGCTATTTCCTTCACCTGACCGATGTGGGCCGTGAAGTGGCGGAGCAGATCTACGAAAAGCACCGCTTCTTTACCGACCGGCTGATCGAGGCTGGCGTAGACCCGGTAACGGCGGAAAAGGACGCCTGCCGGATGGAGCATATCATCAGCCAGGAGTCCTTCGAGCATCTGAAAAATGCTTACAAAACAAAAAAAGAATAAACTGCCCGCATAGCAAACGGGTGAAACAGTAACGCGGCCGGGCACATCGAACCCGACCGCGTTACTCGTCTTTCTGGAAGGCTTCCGCCTGTTTGCAGAGCGCGATAAATTTTTCGATCTCTGCTTCGCTTTTCCCGGCAAAGAAGTCCACGACTGTTTTCGAGACTGTCTGATTTACCATTTCCGGGAAAATGGCGGCGTCCACGCTGATATTCAGTTCTTTGGCGACAAGGACCACCGTTTCAAATTTCGGATTACTCTGGCAGGTCTCCAAATCTATGATCGTGCGGGGGTTCATACCGAGGCGTTCAGCTAACTGCTTCTGCGTCAGATGCTGGCGCTTCCGTTCTGACCGCACCTTCCATGCAAATAGATCCAGCGGATTGTTCACTACACATCACCTCTACATCATTGTAGGGTGTGCTTCCGCTCATATAAATAACCATACAGCTCATGTAAAGTGAGTTATAACTCATATTTCGGAGTAAAGGGGGATATGGATGAGAGCGCCAACACAAAGGAGGTCAAAATAAGGCGGGGTTTACCGTTTGTACGGCGGATGCCCATGCCACTACGAAAAATATTCCAATAACGCAGCAGCGAGCCATGCTCATGAAAGTGAGTTATGGCTCGCTTTTTATATACTGTGGCTCATATCTCACAAAACCCGTTTCTTTGAGCGCCTGGGCGTGGGCTGCCGCTCCCCGCCCCGTTTCGTTCCGGCCTGTCAACCCGAACGAAACGAAAGGAGCCAATTATGAGCGGCAAAAATTTTTTTCAGATAGATCCCGAAAACCGGCCAAACCAGACCACTCGTGAACGAGTAGTGAGCGAAAGGGGAAGAAAAGAACTGCCTCCCGGCACGAAGGGAGGTGAGAACTTGAAACCTGACCGCCACTACGAGCACAAGCAGTACGCCTTTGATAGCTACTGCAAGAAGGTGCTGAAATGCGAGGCGTGCAACGGCTATCGCCAGATCAGCCGGCACCAGAAGCGTTTCACATCTTTGGAAGAACTGTCCGAGGCAGAAATGGCCCAGCTTGCGGTATATGACCGCTACCCGTGGGAATACACGACCTTCCCTGTGGGAGGGGTCGTGATTCTGATCGAGGATGACGGGCTGGCCGAGGCGCTTCTGGGGCTGTCCCAGGAGGACCGGGAAATCTTTATGATGCACTGGTTCCTGCGGATGACCGACGCACAGATCGCCAGGTACATAAACATGCCCCGCCGGACGGTCAATACCCGCAGGCATAAAGCCTATCGGCTGCTGACAGAGCTGATGGGAGGTGAAGCGGATGACTAAATCTGCGTGCACGCGGGCATCGCTGATCCCTTACCCGGTGATTGCCGCCGCTGTCGGAGGCGACCCCGAAGCGGTGAACCGGGTAGTCCGGCATTACTCCGGCTACATTGCCGCGCTGTCTACACGGACGAGCTATGGCCCTGACGGCTATCCCCGTCCCCAGGTGGACGAAGATCTGCGCGGTCGGCTGGAAGCAAAGCTGATTATTTCCATTCTGGATTTTGACCTGAGCTGATCCAGGACCGGGCGCTGCGTGTTCCCCTTTCCACGCGGCGTCCCGTTATAGCTCCTTGACAAAGAAAGCCCGTTGGGAGGCCAACGCCGCAGTATAAGGCAAACGGATACATTCCTGTTTGTGCCGAGCCATACGGCCGGTGCGCCATGACCTCGTTTCAAGTCCGCAGGACGGGACCACTGTAACGGGCGAGCGAACAACGCCAGACCGCAAAGCAAGCGTGGCAGCTTGTGGGCGATGACACACGGGCAGGGTTAAAGATACTCGCGCATTGAACGCCCACAAAGCATTGTGCGCCGCACCCATCAGCATGGGCCGGGGTGAAACTCCCGTGGAGCTGTGCCAACAGCCGTCCGTAAGCCTACTTTTCTTTTTTGAAAGTTTATGGATAGATCGTAAACTTTTCAATTAGCAGCAGACAAACACGGAGCAGCACGGTAAAATGATGGTGGAAGTTATATTACCCACACATATTCGTGCTGTTCCTTTTCATAACTGAAAGGGGGTTCTCATGTCTCAAACATGGAACGGCACGAAGAAAGAAACCCCTGAAAGAAGGACATATACGGTTGACGATATTGCTCAAATCCTAGGCATTGGAAGAACTTCCGCATATATCCTTGTAAAAGAAGGGCACTTCAAAATCGTGCGAATTGGTAACGCCATACGCATTTCCAAGCGGTCATTTGACGAGTGGCTTGACTCCCTCGATCTGTGATCCAAGAAAGGAAGAACGATATGGCATCTATAATCAAGCGAAAGAAAAACTATTCCGTTGTTTACAACTATGTGGACGAAAACGGAGAAACCAAACAGAAGTGGGAAACCTGGCATACCCACAAAGAGGCCTTGAAGCGCAAGGCGGAAATCGAAAACCAGCAGCACACGGGAACTTTTCTCCCGCCAAGCAATCAGACGATCACCGAGTTCCTTTATGACTTCGTATCTCTTTACGGAGAAAAGAAATGGGGTGTGTCTATGTATGACAGCCAAACAGCACTGATTGCGAACTATATCAATCCGATCATCGGTGATATGGAGGTACAGGCGGTTACGCCCCGTGCGGTTGATGGTTATATCCAGACCTTGCAGAAAACCAAGTCAGTGTCTACCAAGACCCGAAAGGCCGTTACCACCTATGTCAGCGACAAGACCATTGAAAAGATCATCAAGCTCCTGCGGTGTGCGTTTAAGCAGGCGGTACGATGGGAAATCATTGCAAGAAATCCCTTTGACAATGTGATCCTCCCGAAAACGGAGTATGCGAAACGGGATATCTGGACAGCGGATATGATCCGTCTTGCTCTGGACAAATGCACGGACAGCAAGCTCTATGTGGCAATGAACCTTTCCTTTGCCTGCTCTCTGCGTATGGGTGAAATCCTGGGGCTGACCTGGGAGAACGTCCATATTTCCGATGAAGATATTGCGGCGGATAATGCCTATGTCTACATCGACAAGGAGCTGACGAGGGCTTCCAAACGGGCGATTGAAACGCTGGGTGAGAAGGATATCTATTACATCTTCACTCCGCTCATGCCGAACACCAGCACAAGAATTATTCTGAAAAAGCCGAAAACCGATTCCAGCATCCGTAAGGTGTGGCTGCCGAAAACGTTGGCCTACATTCTGCGGGAATGGAAAAAGTCCCAGGACGAGCTGAAAGGTTTCCTGGGCGACGAGTATCAGGACTTCGATTTGGTTGTGGCACTTCCCAATGGACGGCCCTGCGAGGATCGTATCATCCTCAAAGAGTTTGCAAAGCTCCGTGAGGACGCAGGGCTGCCGAAGGTGGTCTTTCATTCTCTCCGTCATTCCAGTACCACCTACAAACTGAAACTCAACCACGGCGATCTGAAAGCCACCCAGGGCGATACGGGCCATGCCGAGATCGACATGATAACCAGTATCTATGCTCACATTCTGGACGAGGACAGAAAGGTCAATGCTCAGAAATTCGAGACAGCCTTCTATGCCAAGCCTGATCTTCGCAATGTCCGTCCGCCGGAAGAACCGGTAAAATCGGAGCCTGCGACCCTGGACCTTGAAAGCCTTGTGGAGCAGCTTCAGAAGTCGCCGGAGCTGGCAAGTGCGCTCGCAGCCCTGATAGCGGCACAAGCCCCGGCAAAGTGATCCGAAAAATCGAATTAGCAAAACGCAGAATTTTCTTAGCAAATTTCTGAAAAGCGTTCGAGTCCAATTAGCAAATATACATCATGCGGCGTATAAAAATCTCCCGGTAACGGAAGTGAAATTACCGGGAGAAGGAGGAACAAAAAAACGCTGCAAACCCCGAAAAAAGGCTTGCAGCGGTGCTTTCTGGCGTCCCAGAGAGGATTTGAACCTCCGACCCCACGCTTAGGAGGCGTGTGCTCTATCCAACTGAGCTACTGAGACATTTATAAGTTTTATGCAATTTTCATTGCTCGAAGGAATCGAACAATCTGCCGCTTAGGAGGCGTGTGCTCTATCCAGCTGAGCTACTGAGACAGGTAACAGTTGCTATTATACCTGTTTTCCGCCCGGATTGCAAGTGCCCGCTGCAATTCTGTGCCCGGTTTCTGATTTTACAGGATGGGCATGAACCACTCCACGGTCTCCGGCTGCGGGGAAATTTGAGGCAATACCGCACAATTTCCGCCTAACGGCTCAAGCACTGCTCCGGAGGCTGCCACACCTCGCTCGCCGTATCGGCACTTAGAATTATAAAGGTTGGCAACAAAAAAATCCAACCGCCCGGAAGCAGTTGGACATCTCTATAAAACGCACTTTGAAAATCGGTCATCGCCTTTTCCGGCTTTGTGCGATACAGCAAAGAAAAAAAGCTGCGGCAATATCTTTGCCACAGCTTTTTGGTGGGAGCTGGTGGATTCGCAAGCCGCGGTCTAAAAAACAGTCCGCAGGACTGTTTTTTGCCGTCTGCGGACGGCCGACCTGTTCGAATCCTACCAGCTCCAGCACAAAAAAGAACCCGCAACCTAAGTTGCGGGTCCTTTTTGTCTGAGTGTGACAAAAAAGATACCCTGTTTTGAAAGTGAAAAATCAACGGTGTTGAGAATTTTTATTGTTTTCTTTCTCTGTGGGTCAATGCAGCATCCATTCCAGATACTTTGCTCTTGTAATTGTCCTCGCCCTTAATTTTTCCTTTTGGCTATACCACTCTTTCAATAATTTTTCCACTTCCTCAAAATTATCAAAAAGCAGAATCGTGTCAATCGGAACGCTCCCGCCGCAGCCATGTTCCCAGTCATACCAAATCATCAAGCGAATAATGTCCTCCGGTGTTTCTGCCCTTGTAAAGAAATTTTCTTCGCGAACATTCAACGCTTTGGCTATGTCTTTGGTTCTGCTCTCTTTGGGCGTTCGGAATCCTGATTCATATTGGGCAATGCGATTTGCTGCGTTTCCATCCAAGTGCAGTCGTTCTCCCAGTTCCCGCTGCGTTAGTCCTCTGTGCTTACGAACCAGCTTGATTTTCTCTCCCAGCTTCATAGCTACCTCTTTCCGATAAAAGTGAAAAAGGGCATACCCAATCGAAGATGCCTTATCTCCGATTAGGTATGCCCTCTTTATTTTTATGCCAGCCGCATGGTCTTTTTGTAGCCGCCGATGAACCGTATTTCAATTTCATTGCGTGCCCTTACCGTAATTTTCTCAATGATTTTCGCGGTCAGCGCATCGTCATATTCTTGAATTTGCAGATCCTTGGCTGACAGCAGTATCTCCGGCTGGCTGACTTTTTCCTGTCGGGCGGTACTGTCCTCGATGGCTTTTTTCAGATTGAGATAATTTTCCACAGCCACGAAGGCTTCACGTGCTGCCGACTCAAACTCGGATTTATATATGAGTTGCACTGCATCCGATAACGCTGCGTGGATATTGTATACCTCAAAAAATCCTTTGAGCTTCTTTAGCGAATATGGCATTAAACTGCCGCAACAAGGACAGAATGTAAAATCATAAAAGTCAAACCCATATGTACCGTTGCGATATTCCCTAAGTTGCTTTTTTCTGGGTGGAAGAGAACACTCATTAGGACAAGCGTATTCTTCTCTCCTTATTGCTTTCACCTCATTTCAACTACTCACTTACCCGCTGGAAAGATTACAATTTCAAAGGATAAGCATCCAGCTTGTTTTGCGCATTTATGTAGGACTTATAAATGTTTTTGATTCTGGCTTCTTTTGCCATACTTACAACAAGATTTTCTTCAGTTACGTCCATTCGCAGACCAAGAATTATGCCATTGGGGATCCATTCCATCATAACCGGCGGTTTCATAATGCAGCCGGTAATCATTCGCCATTCTTCATCATATTTATGGCACTCTTTTTTGATCAGAGTCGTTCTTTCTTGTTCCCATAGCACATTTCCCATCTCTACATATAGCTCTTGAGGAATCTGAGTTTTTGCTGTCTCTGCTATTTTGCGGAGCATAACGAATTTTGCAAATTTCGTTGCATCATAAGGCGTGTCCGAATAATAAATCGGATATAGCGGCGTTCCGTAGTTCTTGATTCCGCAATTTGCGCATTTTTCTTGTTTACCGCATAAAAAGTTGTCTTCATTTTCAAGATCGTAGATTTGCACAAAACCTCTGTGCTGATCTGCATATTTCAGCCACAGAACCTCATTAAACCCATTTTCGGAGAAACAAACTGACCACGTATCCTTTTTAACTTCATCACGGAGTGAAAGCGCTGCATTCAGAAAGCTTTCGGTAAGCCCGTGAGAAAGCGCGTTTGTCACATTCTCAACCGTAAACTGCGCTGCTTGCTCCTCAGAGAGAATATTTCCAAGCAATGACTTAACACCATCCACAACAGCTTCTGTACTTTCCGGAGTCTGGAATGCACTTAAATACTCTTTCCGGATTGCCTCAATGTCGATGTGAAGGAAGGTATCGAAAGGGTCATCATAATAATTCGCAGAAGAAAAATAGAGCTTATTCGTTCTGAGGGCATCCAAACTCTTTGTGCTGACAGGTCGATACCGGAAAAGCAGCTTCGGATACTTAATTGCTTTGAAAAGCTGTTCTCGTTCTGCCACAATATCATTTCCGGGCAAAGAACATAATGTTTGCCAGAAGTGTTCTCGATCATTGTGATTCATTGATGCCCCTCCTCTCAATTATTTATCCTTATTGGTCATGCTCATGCACTTCCTATTTGTAAATAGATTTTAGGTATCTACAGCAGTTTTCCCTGACGTTTTCTTTTATTTCATTTTTTGCGGACGATAGATAATTTTCTGTTCAAGATAGCTTCTTTACCTCTGCTTCAAATGCACTTTCCGTCATATTAGCACGGTGCGCAGCTTCTTTAATGCTCAGTAACCCATCCTTGACAAGCCCTGCAAGAACAGCAACCGCACCCTCGGTTTTACTCTCGTTCATCATATCCTCAACTGCTTTGCACACATCAATCACCTCCGCGTCCTCTGGAATGTCCAGAGGTGTGTTCGTTACAGCTTTGATTACTCGCGCCGCGTTCGCTTCCATAAGCATACGCGGATTGTCGGTCAAAAATTCTGTCAATCGTTTTTTGTCTTTGGAATACTTGATGTACCCGATTACCTCTCGGAGACTTGTCGAGAATTTCTCCAAGTCCTCTTTGCTCAGTTTTGCCGGGTCAATCAAGTGGATCTGATAATCCTGCACAAAGTTCAGCAGGCTCTCATTCTTGACTGCCATCATTTCATGCAAAGACAGCGGGCCATCCCACTCGTTCGCTCCAAAGTGCAGCACCAACGTAATGACAGGTGTGATCTTATCGTCCTTATAGAAGCCGGACAAATACTCACCCCTGCTGTGTCCTTTCGAGCCATCGGTGCGATGCTTTGCTGCTATGTCAGCAACCTGCTTGCCATACTGGAGCGCATCATAAATGATATTGCGAACAGGCATTGCATAGTGAATATCGGTTTGGTTTTCGATACCCAAAAGGATGTAAGCCGCTTCGCCATCTTGCTTGATGACCGCCGATTTCAGCACATCACGGTATTTTTGCACCGCATCATCCGGCTGGGTTCTATTCTCGTTCTGCGCACCAAACGGCAAAGCTATTTCTGTTGTATCCAATTCCTGCAACTGTGCAGGATTGACAACTGCTTTACCACCGTAAATCAGATAGTTAAATGCATCTGCAAATACAGTATTTTCTTTCATATAGGCTTTTGTGACCGTATCAGCTAATCCCATTGGTGTACACCTCCCCTTTTTCACTTCTTGTTCTTTGTCTCCATCTTACCATAAAGCGTTCTTTTTATCAAGTTTTGTTTCACTCCAGATTCTTAATTTTCTGCGAACGGTAGTTCATAATGTGTTTCACTCAAGGTTCCTTATTCTAGCGGCATTGCTTTCTCATATCCACCAATGAACCGTATTTCAATTTCATTGCGCGACCTCACCGTAATTTTCTCAATGATTCTCGCAGTCAGCGCATCATCATATTCTTGGATTTGCAGGTCCTTGGCTGACAGCAGCATCTCCGGCTGTCTGGCTTTTTCCTGTCGGGTGGCGCTGTCCTCGATGGCTTTTTTCAGGCTCTTAATTTTATTATTCAGCTTTTTCAACCTGTCATCCAGAAACGGAGTATCCTCATCGAAGTCCAAGGACATTTCCAGCAGACGGTCGAATTCCTGCTGGGTCTGTTCCAGTTGCTCCTGCAAATTGGGCATTGTGCTTTCGCCGGTCTGTATGTCATGCAGGATGCCGTTGATCTGGGCGGCGACCTCATCGGTGAAATTTGCCGCCAAACCCTGTACCGCTTTCAAGATGGCGCGGTGCAGTTCTTCTTCCGGGATGGACGGCGAGCTGCCGCAGAATTTCGTTCCGTACTCGATGCGGTTCACGCACCGCCAGACGATTTGTTTTCTGCCGTGGATATTCCAAGTCACCCGCTTGTAAGGGCTGCCGCAGTCACCGCAGACCAGCCGTTCGGTCAAGGCATATTTGCTGTTATAGCGACCCCGGCGGCGCTTGCGTTGGTTGGCTGCCGACTTGCTGTTTCGGCGGGCAATCTCGGCTTGCACCTCTCGGAATATCTGCTTGCTAACAATGCCCTCGTGGTAATTTTCAATGTAATATTGCGGGAGCTGCCCGGTGTTTTTCTTATGTACCCCGGTCAGCACATCCTCGGTAAAGGTCTTTTGCAGCAGCACATCACCGCAGTATTTCTCGTTTTGCAGGATACGCTGGATGCTTTGTGCTGACCATGCGGTGTTGCCGCGGGCTGTAAGCACACCTGCGGTTTCCAGCTTTGCCTTGATACTTTGCAGACTGTCCCCTTGCAGGTAGCTGTTGAAAATCAGCCGAATGACTTCAGCCTGCTCCGGGATGATCTCCGGCTTGCCGTCTGTCCCTTTACGGTAGCCAATAATTCTGCCGTAAGGAAAGGCAAATTTACCGTGCCTATATCCCATGCGCTTGCCGCGGGCAACATTTTGGGAGATAGACTCGCTCTCTGCCTGTGCAAAGGCGCTCAGTACGGTAAGGATCATCTCAGAGTTCATGGTGGCGGTGTTGATGTTCTCTTTTTCAAATACCACCGCGATTCCCATCTGTTTCAGCATTCGGACGTATTGAATACTGTCCAGTGTGTTGCGGGCGAAGCGGGAAATGGATTTTGTCAATATAAGGTCGATTTTGCGCTTCTTGCAGTCTTGAATCATCTGGTTGAAACCGTCGCGCTTCTTGGTATGTACGCCGGAGATACCGTCATCCGCGTAGATGCCCGCGACTTCCCACTCCGGGGTGGAATTGATTTTTTCGGTGTAGTACAGTTTCTGGATTTCAAAACTGCCCTGCTGTTCTTCTTCCTCGGTGCTGACACGGCAGTAGGCCGCCACCCGCAGCTTGCGCACCGTGTTTTTCCGTCCGGTGCTTTCCCTCATAGATGCGGGAATCTCAATGATCCTCATGTTGCTCATGGCTTTTCCCCTTACACAATTTGTCCGTTCTGCAGTTTGAATTCAATATGGGTGTCACGGTACAGGATGACCTTGCTGACGACCTCCTTATAAAAGGTATGTGGGAAGCCATCTGTCGGCTTATACTCAGCACAAGCTTTTCGTATTTGCATAGTTGCCGGATCGGCATCTCCTGCAGAGCAGAATTCGTATTCCAGTTCCGCCCGGTGCAGGATTGCAGCTACAAGGTCATCTTCGTCAAACTTATCTGTTGCGATTTTTCGTTGAATTTCTCGGTCAAGGCGAGCAGAATCCATGGATCTAACAACAGAGTGGGTATCAGGTGCTCGAATCTGAAGGCTATTTTCCTGTAGCCATTTTAACCTTTGAGTGATTTCTTCGGATAACGCTGCTTCTTCTATCGGTGCGCTCCACATTCTGCACTGTCGGCAATGCCACTGATTTGTTTTTCCATGCCAATACAGCCTTTCGCCACAGCAGCCACATTGTATATCCTTGCGAAATGGCGCAAGTGCTGCAGAGTACGCCGATGCCTTGGCAGACCGAACTTGTGCCGCTTGCCGGAATATTTCTTTCGTGACAATTGGCGGATACCTGTCTGTCCCACAGTAAATGTCGTTTCCCAAAATGCGGCTTATAGTATTTTTATTCCATTCTGCATCATCCTGGTGGTACTCTATGCCTTTGGAGATCATAGACTTAGCGATTTGCTGGAACGTATTTCCTGCAAGGTACGCTGTGAAAATGTTTTGTACTATTGTCCCCTGCTCTGTGTCTACCACAATGTTGCCGTCTCGAACCACATAACCAAACGGAAGGTATCGTTTTTTCATTGTCGCTTCTCCTTCAGATGTAAACCGTTCGGCAGTTCGAATACAAAGGCTTCGTTACTGACAACAACTTTCTTTACAATTCTCCTCATAACCTCTTCATCAAACTCCGTCAATGCCGTATGGTTTTGCATATAATGGTCTATTTGTTTTGTTTGGTAGAGCGCCTTTTCTGCAGTTCCATTCTGTTTCTGGCAGGTTAGGTACTTTTTCTTTTCCGCAAGCTGTTGTTCTATTCGGATGCGGCGTTCTTGGTAGACTGTTTCCTCTATATAACCCTGTGCATGGATACGTGTCAGGTTGTGCAGTTGCTTTGATATCTGTAATATTTCTGTATGCACCGCGTTACTTGCTTCATTCTGCATACTCTTGATGTCCTGTATTCGCTGCAAGTCGTTAAAGATTGGGAGAAACAGTGTCGCTCGATTTTCGAAAAGTTTGTTGTACATTGACAAAAATGCCCCATAAAGCTCCGTTTCGTAAACAGGCTTTATGGGGCATTGGGTTGAATCCACGATATGCGTCTTGCAGTTCCAGACTCGCATACCATTTGCACGGGTCTTGGGCGAAAGCATTTTTCCACAAAATTGGCAGACAGCCATTTTTGTAAGCGGATAGCTGTGCATCTGTGAACGATGTGTGCGCTTTTGTGAAAGCAGTGCTTGTACTTTCGCAAAATCTGTCGGCATAATAATGGCAGGATGGCTTTCTTGGATATAATATTTGGGGAGTTGACTCTTATTGCGTTTCTTTTGCAGGGGTAATGTATCCGGTGTATAGCGTTTTTGGCAGCAGGTATCTCCACGGTACTTTTCATTGGTAAGAATACTCTGTACTGCGGGAGGATTCCATGCTCCGGCTTCTTTGGGATATTGACTATTCAGCAATTTTGTGATTCTTGCTACACTCTCCCCTGCCAAATACTGCGCATAAATAAATCGAACAACAAGAGCTTCAGGTTCATAGGGAATCAATTTGTGGTTTTCTTGTCGATAGCCAAACGGTGTGGATGCAGTTACATAGGTTCCGCTCTGCATTCGTTTGCGTATACCCCATTTCATGTTCTTGGAGATGGAGAGTGATTCTTCCTGCGCAACGGAGCAGATCATACTGAGAATCATTTCGCCGTTGGATGTCTCGGTGTCAAAGCCTTCTTTTTCAAAAACTACCGTTACGCCAAGGCTTTTCATTTCGCGCACCGATGCCAGCGCATCCGCCGTGTTGCGGGCGAAGCGGGATGCAGATTTGACCAGCACACGGTCAATCAGTCCTGCGCGGCAGTCATCCAGCAAACGGTTGAACTGCTCACGGTGTTTCGTGCTGGTGCCGGTAATGCCTTCATCGGCATAGATTCCGGCGAAATCCCAGTTTGGATTTTCCTGTATCAGATGAGTGTAGTAATCCACCTGCACAGACAGCGAGTTCAGCTGATCCTCGGAATCACTGCTGACACGGGCATAGGCCGCCACGCGCAAACGCTTCGGCTGTTGCTGTATTGGCTGGATGACTTGGACTTGTGGCATGATGTTCACCTCTAGATGTGACGCTGTGACATTCTTTTTATCACATACAACATACTCGAAAGGCAGGTCAAAAGCTATTCACGAGAACCACTAAACTTCTCGGCGCAAAACGCCGCATTTCCGGGCATAACCAACATTCGCGCGCTGACAGATGTCCCTAGGCAATCTTCCGTTTGCGGCAGCGGATACCAGCGCGGCATAGGCCAGTGCATATTTCAGCTCCTGTTCCAGCCTTACGGGAAACGGGTCAATCTGCATCGACAGCTACCTCCCACGGCACTCTTTTTCCGGTTCGCGCGGTACGAGCAAGAATCCGACTCTCCAGCCCCGTCAGAAAGAGTTCATATCGTAGATTGGTTTCGGTCGTAATCAGCACTGCACCGTAATTTTGCAGAAAGCGCAGGATGCGGTACAAGGTTGTAATGTCGTGGCTCAACCGGTCAAGGCTCTGCACCATGATGGCGTTGACACGCCCCTGCTGCACAGCAGTAAGCATGGCGAACAAGGCCGGACGCCAAAATTCGGTGCCGTATTTCTGCTCCATGCAGGAATTCACAATGATGTAGCCGCGCCTGTCGGCTTCGCGCATGACATCGGCAAGCTGTTCTTCCAATGCGGGCAGGTTCGGTGCTGCACTGCGGGCGAACGCCCAAATTCTGTATTCTTTCATGGGCGCACCTCAGAATTGATCCATCAACGGAAGCCTTACATCAAAGCGCGGCTTTCCAAAGGATGCCCGCGTGAAGCGGTCGCCGACAAAGCGTTCCAGACCGCTGTTGATGAGTTCGGCGTTCAGGTCACATTCAGTGGTAATAAGGTAGACATCATTCTGACGCAGAATTTCAATAACTCCTACCAGTATGTAGCTGTTGCGGCTGATTTGCTCCAAATCGCGTACCATCACGGCTTCAATCCGACCGTTCTCTACTGCGTCCAGCATGGTGCGCAGACCGATGCGGTCTTTCAAGGTGTTTCCGCTGCAATGGTCAAAAGATGTGCCGCGCACGAGAAAACCGTGCCCTGCTGCTTCGTCGATAAGGTCATACAGCCGGTCAAAGGCAATGCGCGGATTGCTGTTGGCGCAGCGCACATAAATCCAGACATCGTGGTTTCGCATAAGGTACATCTCAGGTTCCTCTTTTCACAAAAAGTAATCCGGGCGCTTCTGCTCCCGGATAAATTGCTGCACATCTTCGATTTTCTCGGTGGTTGGACAAGTCGGCAGCGCTGCCAGTGCGGCGTCATGGTACTTGCCGCCGATACCCGCACGTTCGTCCAGAATAGCGACCACACAAGAGTCCTGCTCCGTGCGGATGGCACGTCCAAAGCCTTGTCGCAGTTTCTTCTGCATTTCGGGGATAATTTCGGCTTTTATATAGTCGTGCAGATTCGGGTACTGCTTACGCTCATAGTCGCTGACCGGGTCCGGAATCGGGAACGGCAGCTTTGCGATAATCAGCAGAGACACCATATCGCCGGGAAAGTCAATGCCCTCCCAGCAGGAGCCCGCCGCAAACAAGACACCGTTGCTGGACTGCTTGAACTTCTGGATAATTTTGCCGCCGTTGCGCCATGCCTGATAGGTCGGGTACGGCCATTGGCCGTCCGTCAGTGCGCGGACTTCTGCCATCTGGCGGTAGGATGTGAACAAAACAAGTGCGTGACCGTGACAGGCACCAACCAGCCGAACGATTTCTTCTGCCATTTTGCGGTTGTCCATTCGCATTTTTACGCGAGGCGGAAAGTACAACAGACATTTTTTCTTGTAGTTAAACGGAGAATCTGCTCGGAAATGACGCAAGGGTCGGTAAGCCGCCAGCCCCAAAAGCTGTTCCGTGTGGCTGAAATCTCCGGCTGCAGCCAATGTGCCGGAGGTCAGAATCGCGGGTTCGCGTGTATTCCACAGCGCACTGCGGAGCAGCTGCGGTACGCGGCTGCTGGCTGCGCAGAATGTAGGCTGACCGTCGGCATCGTAGTCGATGTATAAGATGCGCGTCGGCACCTCCAAAAGAAAAAGGCGCAGGAGGCTTTCTGCTTCTCCCAGCCTGTTCAGCAGGTATCGCGGCACATCCGGCAATCCGCCAGCATTTTGCAACAGTGCTATACAGTCGATGAGCGCAGCGCGGCGGAACGGCGTAAGCACGAACGGTTCGCTCGCTTTTCCTCGCAGCTTGGGAAGCCCCTGCGTGCAGGAGAACGACAGCGTAAGGAACGCCGTCCGCATCTGTCTGGCAAAATCCTTGTAGTGCGCCTGTTGTAATAAAAGGCACAATTCATCCATGTTGTGCGGGGATAAGGTTTCCGTGTACATCTGACGGGCGGCATCGGGTAATTTGTGCGCCTCGTCCACCACCAGTGCCTGATAACTGCGCAGGAGCAGAGGTCTATCTTCCTGCCGATGCGATGCGTCAGCCAGCAGATAATTGTGATTGCAAATTTGGATGTCGGGTTTCATGGAATCGCGCAGATACTGCTGGTAGCGGCAATCTAAGCGCATAAAGCAATCGCGCGGGCAGGACTGCGGCACACAAATCCGGCAGCGGTCATAGCGGGAGAGTTCCGGGATATGATCCATGTCCAAAATGTGCGCAGCAATGTTCAGGCTGTTGGTCTGCCGTTTTCTGCTTGGCTGCACCAGCGATGCTCTTTCGGCAAGGCGGGCATCGCAGACAAAACGCTCTTTGCCCTTGCGGACAACGGCTGTGACGGGTGCGGTGATGATACCCTCGTCCAGCATAATAGCGGACAGGTCGGGCAGATACTCTGTAAGGATAGCGTCCTGCAAGGCAACGCTGGAAGTGGAAATAACGATAGGCAGCTTCATCCGTTCGGGACGATGCATCTGCCAAAGAATACAGGCCACGAGGTAGGCCAGCGTTTTGCCGGTTCCTACGCCTGCTTCGCACAGGGAAATTTCCTTATTATATAAAGTATCTAAAACTTCGTGGCAAAGCGCGATTTGTTCCTCGCGCACCGCCATACCGTGCCGGGGTAAAATCTCCCGAAAAATTTTCTCGGCCATGCGGTGGGATTCCGCATAACCCGTTGGATAGGTTTGCATTGGTTTACACCCCTGTTTTCCATCCCGTTTAAAGCAAAATGATGGGCAGCAGGCGCTTGGGGTCCTGCTGCCCACGATTTGCCCTAAACGGCAAAAGTAGATAGTTAAGTAAGTGTGCCACATTTGCCGCCCGCACCCCTGACACCGGGAACATAACAGGCAGGGTGTTGGCACACCCGTTCACTGACTCTGCCGGAGTCTTACTGCTTACAACTCCGGCTCGGTCACCCCCTCTGACGCTGGAGGCCGCTGGCGTATCATTATGGTCTTTCCCGCCGCAATTCTGGTTTGCCAGACCGCCCACTGGGGCTTGCCGGGAAAGGAACGTACCTGTTATGCTGGGTATTCGGTTGTCAAGGTGCAAGACGATGATTATTTATCATCGATCAGAGCCAAGTCTCGAAGGATTGACCGTATGTAAACGCGTTCTTCTTCTGGAACTATATACATAATTCTCAATAACGCCGCCGTTTCATCCGGGTCAAGGAATCTAAGGTTTTTTCTTTTAGTTTCCAACTTAATTCCACCATTCGGCCCAGTTTGTGACGATATGCGGTAACTCAGTGATAATACATCGACATCATTTCGGATTGTCGCGTAAGATACTCCAAACCGCACTGCCAAGGGTCGTATTTTGACATAATCATCTGCGAAATATAAAATTTCAATGATTTCACGGCGGCGTGCCGGAGTATCTATCACTCAGTCACCTCCTTCCTGCTGGCTCTATATTCAGCCTACTACCGATTGTGCTAAAAACCCCCGCACAATCCTAAAATTTTCTGAAATTTTTCTGCTCTGCTCATATCCAAAGAAAACAGGTCATGCGTTTGCTATAAACGCATGACCTGTTTTCTTTACTAGATGTACGGTTTCTGTTTTGAAATGGTTACAAGTTCTTTTCTTGTATTTCTATCCCTATGAAGTTTCTTTCACGACCTATTTTGTATAAAAAAAGCCCATAATAAACACTCATGGGTCTATTTATAGCACTATTTAGCCCTCAAATATTGCGTTCGAAACTGATACCCTTATTTTGAGGTGATTATTATGCAAGATATTTATATTTCCATCGGCCAAAACATCCGCCGTCGGCGTAAAGAAAAGCACTTGACTCAGGAGTCCCTAGCCGCAAATGTCGAAACATCTGCACAATATATCAGCCGTATCGAGCGCGGGCAAGTTTGTCCATCTCTCGAATTTTTATATAGACTATCTGCCGCACTGGAATGCCCTATTTATTCTTTACTGCCATCCACTGCACCCAGCGCTTCTACCAGTTTCTTTTCTCAGGAACTTGCAAGCCAACTCAATAGCTGCACTCCACAGCAGCAACAGTTTTTGATGAGTTTTATTGGGCGAGACGTTCTGTGACTTAATAGGTCACAGGGTCAATG
>ERZ1026903.57-NODE-57-length-67147-cov-28.628525_pt1 | contig 67147 bp, 49 predicted proteins | sample MGYA00380180_ERZ1026903 | MGnify/ENA primary metagenome ERZ1026903 (study PRJEB33269, sample SAMEA4719816) | human gut metagenome | biome: human-associated habitat; feature: organic feature; material: feces | place: Cameroon | collected 2013-10 ... | reverse complement strand
GCCATAGAGTGTGCCTTGCGGGCCGCGCATGATGTCGACACGTTCGATACCTTGAAATGAGAAATCGTAGCTCGACTTGTCGACGTAGGGCACGTTGTCAACATACAGCCCTACTGCGGGGGTGTTGATGCGGCTGCCAATGCCACGAATGTAGCAGGCCGAAGTGAGGCGGCTGCCGTATTGTGGCATGTAGAAGTTGGGCGCATAGGCCGAGAGCTTTTTCAGCGCACCGGCCTTGCGGTTGTTGAGCGTGCCTGCGTCGAACAAACTGACGCTGAGCGGTTGCTGGCGCAGTTGGCGGGTTTCTTTGGGTGAGGCTACAACTACGGCCTCTTCGATGTCAAAATGCTTGGTGGTGTCGGCACAAACGGGTGCTGCCGATAGCAGAAGTGGTAAAAATAGCATAGTTGCTTGTGTTGTATTGTTTTATGGGTGCAAAGTTACGTGGCATGTGTCAGGTATACAATCCTTATAAATGTGGAATAATGTGCTGAAATCGGCCGTGCCTTTGTGACTGCAAGCGTTTTTGGCATAATCTTTGTTATAAGATAGGCTGCGGTTCGGCAAAGATTGCAAGTGAACTTGCATCTCTGCGCTCACCTTGCACTATCTTTGTTAGAAGATAGGCTGCGGTTCGGCAAAGATTGCATGTGAACTTGACTTTATTCGCTCAGTTTACACTATCTTTGCACAAGATAGGCTGCGGTTCGGCAAATATTGTAAGTGAACTTGCATCTTTGCTCTCACCTTGCACTATCTTTGCAGAAGATAGGCTGCGGTTCGGCATAAAGTTCAAGCAAGCTTGACTTTCTGCGCTCACCTTGCACTATCTTTGCAGAAGAAATGCACCAAAAACAAACAGATAAATAACGCATGGAAGAAACACAACAGTTAGTAAATACAATCATTGACGGCATTCAGGAGAAAAAAGGCCGCAGCATTGTAACAGCCAATTTGGGTAACATTATTACAGCACCTTGCAGCTACTTTGTTATATGTACTGCCGGCTCGCCACAACAGGTGGACGCCATAACCGACTCGGTGGAGGAATTTACAGGCAAACATCTGCGCGAGAAGCCTGCGGCTATTGCCGGACGCGAAAATGGTGAGTGGGTGGCTATGGACTATGGCACGGTGATGGTGCATATATTCCTGCCCGAGGCACGCGAACACTATGATTTGGAAAATCTTTGGGACGATGCCGAACTGACACAGGTGGCAGATTTGGACTGACTCTCGTAACACGTTATACTTAAAATTACAACAGAAAACAAAATGGCTCAAATACCAAGTACGCCATCGCCGCAACCCGGAGGCAAAAAGCCGGGCAGGCGTCGGCGACCATTTGTTTCGCTAACATGGTTCTACGTCCTTGCCATCATTTCGTTGGTCATTATGATGTACACTAACAATGGCAACAACCAGGCTGGCGGTGAAAACAAGGAGGTGGACTACACGGCTTTCCGCACGTATGTAAAACAAGGCTATGCGCGCGAGGTGGTGGTGAACAAGACCGATGGCAACGTGCGCTTTGTGGTGCGCCCCGAACACATACGCGATGTGTTCAACATGGGCAGTGACAAGACGGGCACGGCCCCTACCGTGTCGGCCAAATATCCTAATGTCGATGCAGTGGGCACCTTCCTTGATAGTAACTACAAGGGTGGGGTGCGCTATGAGGAGAGTAGCAATTTCTTTTCAAACTTGTTCAGCAGCATATTCCCCTTATTGCTGCTGGTGTTCCTCTATTTCTTTTTGATGCGCCGCATGGGTGGCGGTGGTGCCGGCATGGGCAGCATCTTCACCGTGGGCAAGAGCAAGGCACGCTTGTTTGAGAAGAATGGCAAGAACACGACGAACATCACATTTAAGGATGTGGCTGGACAAGAAGGTGCCAAGCAGGAAATTCGCGAGATTGTGGACTTCTTGAAGAACCCGAAGAAATACACCGAACTTGGTGGCAAGATACCCAAGGGCGCATTGCTCGTTGGTCCTCCGGGCACAGGTAAAACGCTGTTGGCAAAGGCTGTGGCCGGTGAGGCAGAGGTGCCTTTCTTCTCGATGGCCGGCTCCGACTTTGTTGAGATGTTTGTAGGCGTGGGCGCCAGTCGTGTGCGTGACCTGTTTCAGCAGGCCAAGGAAAAGGCTCCTTGCATCATATTTATCGATGAGATTGATGCCATTGGTCGTGCCCGTGGCAAAAATCCTACGATGGGTGGTAATGATGAGCGCGAAAACACTCTGAACCAGTTGCTCACCGAAATGGACGGCTTTGGCACCAATACGGGTGTGATAGTGCTGGCTGCCACCAACCGCGTGGAAATACTCGACTCTGCGCTGCTGCGTGCCGGACGTTTTGACCGACAAATACATGTAGACTTGCCCGAACTCTCTGAACGTGTGGCCATATTCAAGGTGCACATGAAGCCTCTCAAACTTGATGACACGGTGGATATTGAGATGCTTGCACGTCAGACTCCAGGATTTTCGGGCGCCGACATTGCCAATGTGTGCAACGAGGCGGCCTTGATAGCTGCACGCCACAACCGCAAGGAGGTGGGCAAGCAGGATTTCCTTGATGCTGTTGACCGCATAATCGGTGGTTTGGAAAAGACGTCGAAGGTGATGACCGAGGACGAGAAACGCTCAATAGCCATACACGAGGCTGGTCATGCTTCGGTGTCGTGGTTGCTGCAATATGCCAACCCGCTGGTAAAGGTAACGATCGTGCCGCGCGGACAGGCTCTTGGTGCTGCATGGTATCTGCCTGAGGAGCGCACTATCACCACACGTGAGCAAATGCTTGACGAGGTGTGCTCGCTGCTTGGCGGACGTGCTGCCGAGGAGCTGTTTGTAGGTCATATATCGAGCGGTGCGCTTAACGACCTTGAACGTGTGACCAAACGCATATATGGCATGGTGGCCTACTTGGGCATGAGCGACAAGCTGTCGAATGTGTGCTACTATAATGCGCAGAATGAGTATAACTTTACAAAGCCCTATTCTGAGCGTACCTCCGAACTGATTGATGCCGAGGTGCAGCGCCTGATTGCCGAACAGTATGAACGTGCCAAAAAACTGTTGGTAGAAAATGCTAACAAGCACAACCAACTGGCCGACTTGCTGGTTGAGCGCGAGGTGATATTTACCGAGGACGTTGAACACATATTCGGCCCGCGCCCGTGGAAGAGCCGCGCCGATGTGTTGATGGAAGAAGAGGCACTCAAACTGGCCGAAGAGCGTGGCAAGAAGTTGGAGGCTGACAAGCAGGCTGCTGCCGGCGAGGAAGCACCGACTGCTGAAAAGGAATGTGACAACGAACCGGCAGCCGCTGGTTGTGTGCCGCCACCTGTGCCTGCCGGCTTGGGTAAACAGCAAGATACAGATAAAACTTCATCTGACAATAACAACAATGAATAACCTGATTGTGCGTGCACTCACAGGTGCGGTCTTTGTGGCCGTGCTTGTGGGCGGCACGCTTTTTTCGCCTATGACGTTCACGCTGCTGTTTGCAGTGGTGACGGGATTGACCACTTGGGAGTTTTCGCATAATGTGAACAGCTATGCGGGGGCCTCGGTCAACAAGTTGATAAACACGGTAGCTGCGGTGTATTTGTTCGTAGCCTTCGGCGGCTTTTGTGCCGACCTCGTGCCTTCGCGTGCGTTTATCCCTTATTTAGTGTCAATCATTTATATGCTGGTGAGCGAACTCTACTTGCAGAAGGCCGACCCGCTCAAGAATTGGGCCTATGCCTTTGCGTCGCAAATTTATGTGGCCTTGGCTTTCAGCCTGCTCAATGTGCTCGCCTTCCAGTACGACCCCATGACCAACAAGACTGCCTTTGAACCAATTTACCCGCTGAGCGTGTTCCTGTTCTTGTGGACGAGCGACACGGGGGCCTATTGCTGCGGTTCGTTGCTGCACAAATATTTCCCGGCCAAATTGTTTGAGCGCATATCGCCCAACAAGTCGTGGGTGGGCAGCATTGGCGGTGGCGTGCTGTGCTTGGTGGTGGCCGCTGTGCTGTGGCACTTCAACCCCACGTTGCTCACCTTGCCGCAATGGCTTGGTCTTGGTGCAGTAGTCTGTGTGTTTGGCACCTGGGGCGACCTGGTAGAGAGTTTGTTCAAGCGCCAGCTCGGCATAAAGGACAGTGGCCACGTGCTGCCAGGGCATGGCGGCATGCTCGACCGTTTCGACTCCGCGTTGTTAGCCATTCCGGCTGCGGTGCTCTACTTGTATTCGGTACAAGCTTTTTAGGTAAGTATAATTGTGTTGTACTATGACAGCTTTGGAAATTAGAATACAAAGACGCAAATTGCTGTGGCGCATAACGGCAGTAGTGCTCAGCTTGACCATGCTGGTGGGTGGCATAACTTATGTGGTGATGAAGCGCCCGTTTGCCGATGACTACGAATTGGTAGACCAGCTTGGAGGCAACCTCTTTCCGTCTGCCATATTGTCGGTAGCTACAACCAACACCCAGGTTATTCCGCCCATGAGCGGAGAGTATGTGGGCAATCCCAAATCGTGTGTGGCCATCAAACTGAAGAGCGGACACGCCAACACGGTGGTGCGTATCGAACTGGCCGAGACACCGTTCTACGCCCGCTCGGTGTCAACATTTGTTTTGCCCAAGGAGCATACCGAATACATCATCTATCCCGACATATTGTGGCGTTACAATGCTTTGCGCGACAACGAGCAGGCCGAACCTATCAGTGTGGTGGCCAATGTGGAGGTAGATGGCAAGGACCTGGGGCAGAAGGTGCGCACGTTTTCGGTGCGGAGCATCAACGAGTGCCTGTTAGGGTTTAACAAGCAGTTGCCCGACGGCCGCACGCGTTATGTGAGCACACGCTTGTTTTATGCAGCCTACGTTAATGAGGAAAACCCGCTTATTGACAAAGTGCTGCGCGAGGCACTCAACACCCGCATCGTACGCCGCTTTTTGGGCTATCAGAGTACGCCCGAAATGGTGGACAAGCAAGTGTATGCCCTGTGGTATGTGCTGCAAAAGCGCAATTTCAGGTATAGCTCGGTGTCGTACTCAAGTCTGTCGAGCAATGTGGTATACGCACAGCGTGTGCGCACGTTTGAAGACGCGTTGAACTCGTCGCAAATAAACTGTGTGGACGGCAGTGTGCTATTTGCCTCATTGCTGCGTGCCATCAACATAACGCCGGTATTGGTGCAAATGCCCGGCCACATGTTTGTGGGATATTATACCGACTCTGCCAAGAAGAACCTCACATTCCTTGAAACAACAATGATTGGTGATGTAGACCTTGACGACTATTTCCCCGATGAGAAACTTGACTCTACACGCACCACAAAGTCGCAGGGCGAAATGTCGCGTCTGACGTTTGAAAAATCGAAAGAGTATGCCCTTCGCGAGTATATGCGTGTGAAGGATAAGGTGCGGGCTAACAAGCCCAACTATCTGTTTGTCGAAATTAACAAGAATGTACGCCGTAATGTGCAGAGCATTGGCAAGTAAGTGTGACGTGTGCGCCGCGCACCTTGTATGCTTAGGCGCGTTATGAGCCAGGTATGCACGCGCTTAGACACTCTATTTGTGAGTCGATTCATAAAAGCAAGCAGGCCAACTGAGAAATATGTAATGCCTCAGTTGGCCTGCTCGCTTTTGTTTTATTGCTGTCCGGCAAAACGTAACCATGCGTAGGGAATCAAGCAGCAAACGCAAACACTAAGCACAAAACGCTAGCACAAAACGCTAGCACAAAACGCAAGCACTAATGGGGGCGACGCGTCCCGCGTCGGGCTTTAAGGCAAAGGCTCACAGACAGCTATGTAATTAGTGCTGTCTGTGAGCCTTTGTTAAGTGTATAAGTATTGCATTTTTCCCGACGCGAGACGCGTCGCCCCCATTAGTGGTAGCGTTTAGTGCTTGCGTTTTGTGCTTGAATGTCCTTGCTTACTCTCCCACAAAGTTGCGCACCTTTTGCAGTGGAATGCCAAAGTTAAAGTTGTCCGAGCCGTTAAGCTTGGCAAAGTTCACACCCACAAGGTCGCCCCACTCGTTCACAACAGGGCTGCCGCTTGAGCCTTGCATGGTAGGAATGCTGTAGAGCAGCCGGTTGCCATCAGGCATTTGGGTGATGCGTCCGCTCGTCATTTGCACTTTGATGCCCTTGCGCGTATTAGCCAACACAATGCCGGCATTAAAGCCAATCATGTATAGCGGTTGGTCAATTTTAAGATTGGTGGGCGAGGTCGCCTTGTCCTTACCAAAAAGCCGGTTCCAGAAACCGCCATTTGTGCTGCTGCCATCAACGGCAAACACGTGGCACTTTTTAGGCGTCAGTCCGCTGCGCAGTTGTATGAGAGCCAGGTCAGTATCTTTGTCTTGCGCTATGCGCAAAGTGTTGCAAGGGTTGTTTTGCAGAAAGTCGGCCTCGGTTGTAACATACGAGTCGTTGTAGGCTATGCCCATTTGGCAGATGGGGTGAATGCTGATGCTCGACACATCAAGTTGTGCGTCAAGGTTGCTGCGCTCCTGCGCAAGCTCGCTGAATTGTTGTTGCAGCGCATTCTGCTGGCTCTCTATTTGGCTGACCCGCATTTGGTCTATTTGCGTGTAGCCCCAATAGTCGGTTGTGACGCAGTCAGACTTTTGTGCTTCGAGCGCATTATATTGCGAGGTGAGTTCACTCATGCGGGCTTCGTACAGTGCCTTGACATATTCAATCATGTTCATCAAGCACTGCTTGACTTGTGCCTCGTCAATGGTGGGCGATGCCACATGACGGTTGGTGAGCAAGGTGCCTTTGTCGTCAATAAAAAAGGCAGTGCCCGTCAGGTACCCGCAGTTGCGGCGCACTTCGTTCACATCGTCCGTCAGCCCTTCGAGCGAGCCGTCCTCGGCAATGCCCGTAAAGTACAGATGCTCGCCATTCGGCATGGAAGCGTTGTAGTAGTATTTGTTGAGCACCATCACCACGCCTGAGGCTTCGTCTTTATACAACTCTTCGGGGGTAGGTGGCTTTGGCGAGCACGCAGCTAACATACATACGGCAGTCAGCAATCCAACGACCAAAGTTTGGGCTTGGCGCATAAGTTTTGTTATTCTGTTCATGATATATGATTGATAGTTGCTTGTTAGCAGGCGAATGGTCTGTATATAGTGGCAGCTAATTTTAGCCCCCCCTTATGCCAATGCCGGTGTTCGTGCTTAGAATGGTGGCGCATCGTTAGGCGCAGGCGGAAATGAATCGGGCAATGGTGGAAATCCCGCTGGCTCGGGAGGGAAGGGATTGTTGTCGACGGGTGGCTGGGTAGCAGCAAGAGCATCGGTGCCAGGTTGGTCGTTGCTGCCCGTAGCGGCCGAATCCATTGTAGCCACTTCGTCCTCCTCGGGATTTTGAAATCTGGCATATTCGCCGCGGAACTTGAGCAGCACGCTGCCAACAGCACCATTACGGTGCTTGGCTATAATGATTTCGGCCTTGCCACGCAAGTCGCGTCCAGCCTCGTCTTGGTAAATCTTGTAGTACTCGGGTCGGTGAATGAACAACACCATATCGGCATCTTGCTCAATGGCTCCCGATTCACGCAAGTCGGACAGTTGCGGACGCTTGTCGCCCCCCTCACGGTTTTCAACACCACGGTTCAACTGCGACAGGGCAAGTATTGGTATGTTGAGCTCCTTGGCCAATCCCTTAAGCGAGCGCGATATGGTTGACACCTCCTCCTGGCGGCTGCCAAAGCCCATGCCCGAGGCATTCATCAGCTGCAAGTAGTCAATCATCAGCACTTTAACCCCGTGCTCTCTTACCAAGCGTCGTGCCTTTGTTCGCAATTCAAACACCGAGAGCGATGGCGTGTCGTCCACATAGAGTGGGGCACCCATCAGCTGCTTGATGCGGAAGTCGAGCTGGTTCCATTCATACGGTTTCAGTTGTCCGCTCTTTAAGGTTTCACCTTTAATCTCGCAAACGTTTACAATCAAACGGTTAACCAACTGCACGTTAGCCATTTCAAGAGAGAACAATGCTACGGGCACCTGTTGGTCCACAGCAATGTTCTTGGCCATGCTCAGTGCAAAGGCCGTCTTACCCATGGCCGGACGTGCTGCAAGAATAACCAAGTCGGAGTTCTGCCAACCCGAAGTGATTTTGTCGAGTGCATGAAATCCCGACGGAATACCGCTCATACCATCGGTTCGAGCTGCAGCCTTTTGCAGCATTTCGTATGCCTCCTTAATGACGGGGTCTATTTGCGTATAGTCCTTCTTCATGTTGGTCTGCGACAGCTCAAAGAGTTTGCCTTCGGCCTCTTGCATGAGCACATCAATGTCCTGTGTGGCGTCAAAAGCCTTGGTCTGAATGTTGCTCGTGTATGATATGAGCGCCCGTGCCGTAGCCTTTTGGGCTATGATGCGTGCATGGTATTCGATGTGGGCCGACGAGGCCACCAAACCGCTAAGTTGGGTGATGTAAAAGGGGCCACCCACCTCTTCAAGCTGGTTGGTGCTGCGCAGCGCCTCGGTAACGGTGAGAATGTCGACAGGCTTCTCCTCAAGGTTAAGCCGCTGTATGGCCTCATAAATAATGCGGTGACGGTTGTCGTAGAAACTTTCAGGGCGCAGTATTTCACTTACTTGAAAGTAGGCGTCCTTTTCAATCATCAAGGCACCGAGCACAGCTTGTTCAAGCTCAACGGCCTGAGGTTGCAGATGCCCGAAGTCATCGGTCTGTGGTGAGGTTTTCTTCTTATATGTAGGGCGGCGGTTGCCGCTTGTCTTTTCGTTTGTTGCCATATGCTTTATTCTTTGCGCGTTGGCTTAAGGGATTGTGTACAATGGGTGGAAGACACGTGCGGGGCTGCTGTTGTTGTCAGCTTCGGCGTCTCAGTAGTTTCGGCATGGTTATAGCAGCCCATGTCGGGGCGTGCGGTTCTTGGTGCCCCCGTTTTGTCGTAGGGATAATACTGTTGTGAAATGCTTGGCGAGGCCTGGCCTACGGCAGGCGAGTAGGGCGAAAGTGTGAAGTAGAACAGCAGGTGGTCTACATTAAAGGCAGGTGTAAAATTCTTGTCGTGCACGATGCTGTCAGCTTCGGTTTGGTCTGTCGACCGTGTGTCCCACAGGCAATTCTCAATTCTGTCGTCGGGCTTTTCGGGCTGCGGCGTGTCAAGCAGACTGTAAGCAAAGTTATAATTAAAAGCGTCGTTCTCGAAATCGGTGTTTTGCCCGCCTATAATCTCATCATCTTGGTAGCCGGTAACGATGCTGTTAGCCACATACAAGTTGTGCAGCGGCAGGCGGACATCGCCATCAAAGTTGGCAAAATCCAAGGCGTGGCCATAGCCTCCCGTAAACACGTAGAAGCGGCCTACCGTGCAATGCACCAATGACACGTCGCCACCGCGCACATGCACACAGTCGCCGCCGGCATTCGTTATCTGGCTGTTGCCCACAAACACATTCGCCATACGCAGATTGAGTGCATGGTTGGTCGTGTTGTGAATGATGCTGTTTTCCATCTTAAGTTTTGAGCGGCTTATGTCCGACGAGTCGGCACAAAGGCCATTGGTGCTGCTGTGTATGTCGGCATAGTTGATGGTGTTGCCATACGATTGCGATTTCAGCACAATGCCGTCCCACAAGCCCGGTGTGCGGTCGTAGGGCTGGTTTTTGAACATCAAGTCAAGTCTGTCGCCACGTAGTGTTACGGGCTTCTCCCTCGAACCGTCAATGTGCAGTGTGCCATGCACAATAAGGGCCGCTTTGTTGTGGAACAAAAAGCGCGTGCCTGCCGCCAAAGTCAGTTCTGCACCCCTCTCCACCACCAGACTGTCCATAACGCGGTAAGGCTTGGTGGCGTCCAACGTGGTGTTCTGGCTGATGCGCATACCGCTCAACGTTATGACATTCTGCCCTTGAGCCGTAAGCACAACCTCCTGCATGAGGCCCGACTCCGTTTGAAAACACAATTTGTCCTCAACCGCCACCGCGTCATCGGCATCAGACGCGGGAATGTTGGCCATTACGTAAACAATCATGCTGTCCTTGCGGGCAATTTCAAAGTCGTTGGCCACGCCATTGACTAACTGTGTGCCATCGGCATTGACATAGAACGGCGAACTGCCACCCTTGCCAAGCATGATTTGGGGTATACGTATGGCTTTGTCGGCTTGATTGTAAATGGTCAACGAATAGGTCTTTGACGGTGTGCCGCTAATAATGGTGTCAACCGCCACAGTGTCGCGGCTGAATGTGAGCTTGTCGTTGGCCGAGGTGGTGTAATCATCATCTTTCAAGCATGATGTGACCAACAACAAGGACATGAGCAGCAATACCACTTTTTGCATAAAACAGACTCTTGATTATTTTGTGTTGGTGGAGTTGGTTGACGAGTTAACAAGTTAACGGGTTAACAGGTTAACAGGTTAACAGGCAGGTTGGTCAGGCTTTCGCGTTCTTATGTCTTTAATACTATAAAACGAAATCAGAACATACTTGCTTGTTGACCTGTCAACTTGTTACCCCGTAGACCCAAATTCCACTAACGGGTGTTGATTATTCAAGTTTATAAGTGAGAGAATGCGTGTGAACGGATTTTACCTCATACACAACGCGGCATATAAGCCGACAAGCAGGCGGGTTAGCGGGGTGACATGGCAAAACGGGGGTGTGGCCATAACGCCCTTGGCCGTATGCCGTAATCTTTAGCACACGGATCCAAGTATATGGCACATCTGCCCGCGCAACTTGTCAGCACCTGCTAACCCGCCGCCATCTGAATAGGTCTGCGGATTTGACAAACGCCTCTTTATGGTATGCAAACCCGCAAACGCCTTAATCCGTCGAAATGACGGGTTACGCATGCTTCAGTATGTCAAGCAAGTGGTCCCACACCATTTGTACGGTAGGAATGAGCAAGCGCTCGTCAGGCGAGTGCACACCGCGGAGCGTCGGGCCAAAGCTTACCATGTCGAGTTTGGGGTACTTTTCAGAGAACAGACCACACTCCAAACCAGCGTGAATAGCCAATATTTTGGGCTCCTTGCCAAACAGACGCTCGTAGCTTTCCTTGGCAATGCGTACAATGTCGCTGTTGGGGTTCAATTTCCAGCCAGGATAACCCTCATTGGTCAGCACATCGGCTCCGCCCAGTTCAAAGGCAGCACGTATGATGCTTGCCATGTTCTGACAGGCACTTGCCACGCTGCTGCGCTGGCTTGTTGTAACAACCACCTTGTCGCCCTCCTTGCGTATGCTTGCCAGGTTCGACGATGTTTCGACCAGCCAGTCAATGTTCTGGCTCATTGCATAGACGCCGTTGTGTACAGCGTGGAGCGACAACAGCATGCGGCGCATGGCAGCAGGCTCCATGCCCACCTTCTGGCAAGGCTGCTCGGCAATGGCAATGTGCACGTTCTTCTCCGTCGTGGCAAATTCGTCCTTCACGGCTGCCTCAAAGGTTTTCAAGTCGGCTTCAAGTGTTTGCTTTTCAGCAGCCGGAACCGCGCACACTGCGTGTCCCTCGCGTGGAATGGCATTGTGCAAACCACCGCTCTGAATGTCAATCAGCCGCAAATCGAACTTCTGCATTTCGTTCACCAAGAAGCGCACAAGTAGTTTGTTGGCATTGGCCCTCTTCTTGTTGATGTCGTCACCCGAGTGGCCGCCAGTCAAACCCTTGATGTTTATTTGGAAAGTGAAATAGTCCGATGGCACCTCCGAGGTGGGGAAATCGTATGTGGCAGTGGTTCTTACACCACCAGCACAGCTCACGTACAGTTGTCCCTCGTCCTCAGAGTCGAGGTTGATAAGGTAGTCGCCATGCATAAAATCGCCCTTCATGCCTACAGCCCCCGTCAGGCCAGTTTCCTCATCTCGCGTAAATACGCACTCGATAGGTCCGTGCTCAATGTCGTTCGATTTCAGTATGGCCATTTCCATGGCCACACCAATGCCATCGTCGGCACCAAGCGTTGTGCCTTTGGCTTTGAGCCATTCGCCGTCAACGTAGGTTTGTATGGCATCGTTTTCGAAGTCGAATGTCACGTCCTTATTCTTTTCGCACACCATGTCCATGTGGCTTTGCAAAATGATAGTCTTGCGGTCCTCATATCCAGGTGTGGCAGGCTTGCTAATGCAAACGTTGCCCGTCTCATCTACCTTAGTCTCCAATCCGAGGCCCTCGCCAAACGACTTTAAGAAGGCTATCATCTTATCCTCCTTTTTAGAAGGACGTGGAACTTTGTTCACCTCAGCAAAGCAGTCGAATACGATGCTTGGCTGTAATTGCAATTTTTCGCTCATTTCACTATGTGATTTTACGTAGATATAAATCTGTTGCAGAGGCTGTTGCACTTGGCTGCCCTCCTCGTGGACGGGTGCAGACAATAACAAAAAGCTACTTTTGCGCCCAATTTATTTTGCCTTTCAGCGGGCTTGTGCTAACTTTGCCCCGCGCTCATGCGCGCAGTTAGCGCACAGCGCAAAGCAAAAGTAAGAAAAAGATATGAATTATTTCATCATTACATTGCTAATTGTTGCTATTTGCATGGCATTACTATCAGTGCGCCTTTTCTTTGGCAAGGGCTTTGTCAAGACACATGTCGACCAAAGCAAGGCCATGCGACAACGAGGCATTGGGTGTGTGCAATCGCAAGATGCAGCTGCAAGAATAGAAAACAGAAAAAGAGTAAAAGAAAATGTGCAGAATGGTTATTAAAGCAAATGCCGCAATGCTGCTCGTGGCAGCAGGCTTGTCGTTGGTGGCATGCAACAAAAAAGACTCACAAGTAAAACCTAATGGCCTGCCCAAGGCAGCTGCAACCAATGCTGGTGCGGCATCGTCGGTGGCAGTGGTAGATATTGACACGCTTGCAGCGAAAAGCGAATATTGCAAGGACGGACAAAAGGAACTTGAGAACAAGCAAAAGAAATATCGCGAACAGCTGAACAGCAAGGGACAGGCTCTGCAAAACGCAATAGCCAGTTTCCAGAAGAAGATGCAGAGCGGCGCTTTCACCTCGCAGCAGCAGGCCGAAAGCGCGCAAGCCCAGTTGCAAAAGCAACAGCAGGCTTTGCAGGCTTTCCAAGAAAAGATAGAAAACGAAATGGCTCAAGCCACGCAGAACTATCAGAAAAAGTTGCGCGAGGACTTGAACACCTTCTTGAAATCATACAATTCAGATGGCAGATTTAAGGTTATCATCAGCAAGAGCGGCGATAATGTATTGTATTCAGACCCCTCGGTAGACATTACCGAAGATGTGATTGCCGGTCTGAACAAGAGTTATAAGAAATAACTATTACCGGGCGACGTGCCCCGCGTCGGGCAAAACGCCATGTCCATACACCAAATATAGGCTCACAGATAGCGCTAATTACACGCCTGTCTGTGAGCCTTTGCCTTAATTCCCCGCGGGACGGGGCTGCTGAAAAATACCATGTTCATACACGGCGCATACTGAAAATCTGTGAGTTGCGTCATTTGATTGGGGACGCATTAACGAAGTCTGAAAGAGGGTGGGGGAGGTTGTAAAGCGCGACAGAAGCGTTTGGCACGGGAGAGAAAAGCAAATCAATGCCAGAGAAAAGGCATTTATAAATGTTGCACTGATTTAGCAGAAAAGCTCCTGTTTGTAACAGATTATTGTGTGCAAGTGATTATATTGCAACGTTGTTCCATTCTTCTGTTAAAACGAGGAATGGGTATTTCTTGAACTATAAAGAACATATTATGAAGAAGACTTTTTTAGCAATGGGGTTATTGGCCCTGTGTAGTGTGAGTTTTGTGTCTTGTGGTGGCGGTAATGGCTCAAAAACACAAGACGCTTCTGAAACTGTGGCTGATGATAAAGGTGTGTTGGCCGACTTGGTGGACGTGTATGTGGACATGGCAAAGTTGGAATTAGATCTGGAGGAAAAATACGCCAAGAATGATATATCGGGCGATGGGTTCCAGAAGTACCAGGCTAAACTGCAAGAATACGAAAAAAAGGCTAAAGAGTTGGGCGCCACTTATGAGGGCAAACCGATAAAGTTTGAGAGCTCTGAAGGCTTGGGCATAACCTTCGCCGATGGGGTGATTGCTAAAGTTAATGCTGGTAGGGCGTTGCAGGTGAATTTCAGAGCCAAACCCTCTGCTGAGGTAAATCCGGTTTATGCTTATTTTTTAGACGCTAATAACAACCTTGTGCTTAAAACAGTGGGTAACTACAGAAAGAGCGATGGCATGGTTGATGTGACATTGCGCATGGCTGTTAAGGGTATGCGTAAAACTACGCCTGTTGAAAGTTGGGAGGAGATTGCCACTATTACCAAAATAATGGTTGTAACTAAGGACGAATACAACGCTGACGTGGTGCCTGCAGCCGCAAATGGTGCTACCAAAAAGGTAGAAGCACAGTCTGCCAGCAAATTTGTGATGACGGACAAAGGCGTGGATAAAATAACGTTGGGCGCAGACATCAACAAACTGCCCAAAAGTGTTGATGGGTTGTACGACAAGGTGGTTGTAAAGTCTGAGTATAACGCGATGGAGGACGAAACAACTACAACGGCTACATTCACCTTAAAGGGTAAAGAGGTGATGACAGCCATGGCTGATGAGGCTAATAAGGTTTGTTATGTCACAGTGCAAGCACCTGGCGTAGGTGTTAAAATAGGGAATGCCACCTTTGAGGTTGGGGCGCCTGTTAAGGATGTGCTGAAAGCCAGTGGCGTGAAAAAAGACGATACCTATGCCGCAGTTTATGGCAAGGTGCAGTTTGAAGCAGATGTAAACAACAAGGTATGTAACATTTCGGTGGGTTCGGCATGGTAAGGCTGTAACAGCATAGCTCTATATCTATTCAGAACGCTTGGCGTAAATGGCGTAAATAGGGTAGGTATAGGGTGGTAAAATATTTATTGCTGTCCGCTGTAATAATCAAAGGGTACAAATATTCCGGTCAAAGCCCAATTTATGAGGGCTTCGGGTGGAATATTTGTGCCCTTTACCGTTTGGTAAGTCTGGTGGCTACTGTCATTCAATATCTCATCGCATCTTGCAATCAGAAAATCAGACTAAGCGTATGGACAGATGCTGAAAATGATCATATAAACTAATTTTGAAGAGTTTGAAGGGCTGCTTAAGGTATATATAGGTTGCTAACGTGTATTTCGTACATTAACTGTGGTGTTTTATACAAGCCGCAATGTCGGCTTTTTTAATCGAGTAAAACGTTCATATCTTTGCCGCGTCAAAAAACAGCAAGGACAAGAAAAACAGCGAAAAACGTTAAACGCCATCTTTCACGTTGGCATAAAGTAAATATTACAAGCTATGAAAACAATTTCAAAAGAATTAGAGCAAGAACTCCGTGACGACCTCTACAGTTTGCTTAATAATAAGAATGTAATGATGGTTTTACAATCAGAAGAACGTAAGAAGCAAATAGTAGAAGATTGTATTAAAGACCTTAGGATGTTGCCTGACAGCTCTCTCGATCCCGAATACTGGTTGACATACGGGTATATTGGACATATACCATTAGCGGATCTTATCTTGAATTATTTAACCGAAGAGGAGTTGCAAACATGGGAATATAACTATGTTAGCAGGTATGTCGTGCCGCACAAGCAAACGTATGCCCAAGCACTTCAGGAGGTAAAGAATGGTAAGAAAAAGACACATTGGATGTGGTGGATATTTCCACAAATGAAAGGGCTGGGTAAGTCAGAACGGTCGCGGTTCTATGGTATCCTTAACAGGAAACAAGCAAAATTATTTCTTGAACATCCCATATTAGGAAAGAATCTCTGCGAAATAACACAGGTAGTTCTTGATAGTGACAAAAGCCCTTATGAAATATTTGGAGCTGATGTCATAAAATTCCGCTCATGTATGTTGTTGTTTGCCTCATTGGAAGGAGCACCTGCCGTATTCAAGCGGGTTCTCAACCGAAATCGTTGGAAATGATATATTCTCCCCATCTCGTGTTACTAAAAAAGAGGGTGCATTGCTAATCACATAATGATTAGCAATGCACCCAATAAAAGCCTTTTTGTGCATTTTATCTTTTATGGACGATAATCTCACGTCAATTACATCTTTCATAAACGATAAAAAAGTATCTTTGCAATAGTTTTTAGTATTAGCACGAAAAGGATATGACAAAAGATTTAATAAAATTGCTTATCTCTGAATATCAAGCATACGTATCACAAGTAGAACTCATTCCTCGTAATGTGGAACTAGTGGACGGCCTTAATTATGTGTTTGTTGGATTGAGGCATGCCGGCAAATCTTACTTGATGTTCCAACGCATAGCACAATTGATAGAGCAAGGGCATAAGAGAGAGGAAATATTATATTTCAATTTTGAGGATGACCGAATAGATTCTTTAGATGCCAAAGACCTTGACTTGATAAAAACGTGCTATGAAGAGATGTATGATACTCGTCCGATATTTTTCCTGGACGAGATACAATTGGTTGATAGATGGGAAAAGTTTGCCCGTAGGTTAGCAGACCAAAAATATCAAGTATATATTACAGGCAGCAATGCCAAAATGCTGAGTAGTGAGATTGCGACTACGCTTGGCGGCAGATATATGATACATGAAGTGTATCCTTATTCCTTCCAAGAGTATTTGAATGCCAGTGGTATTGATATACATGAAAAGAACGCAATATTTACGTTCGGAAAACAGATTGTAAAGTTGGCAAACACTTATTTTCAACATGGTGGTTTGCCTGAAACGGTGGGTATGAAAGAACCTCGTTCATGGATGAGCAATCTGTTTAGTAAAATATTCTTTGGCGACCTAGTTGCAAGATACAGGATACGCAACGATTATGCATTGCGGGTGATGATACGCAAAATGGCTGAGAGTGTAAAGCAACCTCTTTCATATAACAGAATTGCAAGCATCGTCAGTAGCACAGGCAAAAAATTAAGTACAGACGCAGCGATAGACTATGTAGAATATATGACTGAAACTTGGCTCATACTGCCCTACGAGAATCTATATGGAAAGTTGCAGGATAAGGAAACGAATCGCAAATACTATTTCACGGATAACGGCTTACTGCATCTGTTCCTTGTTGACGCCAATACTTCCCTGCTTGAAAATATTGTAGCGATAACTCTCAGACGCAAATATGGTGATGGAAGTTATTTTTGGAATAGCAAAAATGCTGAAGTGGATTTTGTCGTTCCTGAAGAGGAATTGGCTGTGCAGGTGTCCTATTCTATGGCAGATACAGACACGTTCAAACGAGAAACAGATGCCCTGATAAAACTTGTTTCTGTTCAATCAATCAGCAAAATGAGAGTTGTTACCATGGAGGAAGAAAGTTCCGTTGAAAAAGATGGATACCATATAGAACTCGTTCCTTTATGGAAATGGCTGCTTAGGTTCTAATACATTAGGAGGATTTTTCTAAGCCAAAAATTGTCTATCCGAATAAATACATGCCATTTGTTTATGATGAAGCAAACTTTCTAACTAACTAAAGTTTCCCACCCTCTTTATTGGGGGTGGGAAACTTTAGTTGCTAATAATCAAAGAATCAGTAAAGGGTAAACGAACTTTCCTTGTTCGTTTACACTATTAACTCTCCACCTGTTTCTCTGTATTCTTTATCCCGAACTCGCGTTATAATGTGGCTACTTGTTGTTCAAATAGTTCGGGAGCGCAGAGCGCCTTGTTGCGTATTTTTGACCGGTAGTTGTAAACGGTGGCAGTGGAGTAGTCAAGGAAGTGGGCAATGCGTGATGTGTCGTGAATGCCCAAGCGAATGAGTGCGTAAATGCGCAGCTCAGTGTTGAGTTGCCCATGCTTTTTCACTTGAATGTTGTAGTCTGGTTGAAGCAAAGCATTGAAAGCCTCAACAAAGTTGGGGAAGAGTGTGAGAAACGCAGCATCAAAGTCGGCATAGAATTGAGCCTGCTCAGTTTTAGCATTCAGAGCCTTTTGCAGCGATTGTGCAATGTCGTCATAGCGGCGGTTCTTGATAAGACGCAGAGTAGTGCTTCGGAACTCAGAGAGTTGGTCTAAATACATGCGGCAGCGATTCAGGTAGCGCGCTATATACTCCTCTTTCATCTTGTCGGTCATGCGCAGTTGACTGTAGGTGCGTTGCAACTCCTCGTTGGTTCGTCCCACTTCATCGAGGGCTTCTTGCAACTTAAGGTTGGCCACTTTCATTTGCTCATTGGCCTCCGCCAGTTGCTGGTTAGACAAAGCTTGCTTGCGACGCATCACTCTCAGCTTTATCATTTGCTTGCGCAAATACACCACCGTGCCACTCAAAGCAACAAGTAAGGCAATGAGCAAGTATATGAGCAACCGGTCGCGATGGCGCTGCGCCTTCTCTTGCAGCTTATATTGCTTGTCAATAATAGGGAAAATGTTGGAAACCTCAATGGCTCGCAGTCCGGCCTTACAAAAGTTGGCGTCCTCCATAGAGCAGAGCAAATAGGTGTAGGCACGTTTCACATTGCCTGTGCGGAACAGCACTTGTGCCAATATGGGCAAAGCTTGATATTCGCAAGTGCCTTTGCGCAAGTCGGCAATGGCGGTGAGCGTGAGGTAATAGGCAGCTTGTGTTGAGTCGTTGGCCAGCAAGCAGGCATGTGCCATGGTAAAGCATATATAGGGCATGGGGTTGCTCTCGCTCATCTTATTCACATAAGGCCGCAACAACGCAATGGCCTTCTGAGGCTGGCCAAGAGCGTTATACTTGTCGGCCTGTATAATGGCTCTGTGTACTCCCTGTGTCGCTTTAATCGAGAGCAGTGAGTCGCGGTAATTCATAGTTTTTTCGGCCCAAAGATGGTGCTGTGTAGGTATTTTGGTGTAGTCGCTCATCCACCCATAGAGCGTACGTTTGGTGCGAAAGTAGTAAAGTTGCAAGTCGGCATGCTCATGGTTGATGAGGGAGTGTGGCACCTTTTCAAGTTCGCTAATAGCTTCAGTATATAAGGCCGAAACCGCATATATTTCAGCTTGAGCAATGTGGAGTGTGGCTTGCATTACAACGTCACTCTTGTATTCGGGCAAACGGGTCATGGCATCAATGTACACCTGTGCAGAGTCCGTTTGATAGTGTGCGTACAGGTCAAAAATGTTCTTGTATATGTTATATTTGTTGTATCCCTTTGCCTTGCGGGCCAGTGCTTTGAGTTGACGTATTCGCTCGTAGTGCTTGGCATGATATTGTGCTTTGTTCTTCACCATGTTGTCAAGCGTGAGCAGCAACTTTTGTGTAGGCTCATTCAGCACCAGAGGCTTGCTTTGCGCTGAGGTGGATATTGATATTGAGGCGAAAAGGCTCACAAGTAGGGTAATCAGCAAGAATTGCTTCATGATAATGCGTCTGTAAAAGTGCATAAATGGGATTGGTTGTCGCTTCAAAGTTAATTTCTTTTTCGAAAATAGGGCTTATGCGGTGTAAGAAAAATAAATAACTATTTATATTTTTATCGTGGCTTGTGTTCGTTAAGTGATTGACTTTCAACGAATAACGCTTTTCTGACGTTTATATTTTAATTATAAGCTCTTGCAAACAGAGCAATGTGATTGTAATTTTGCCCAAGTGATAACACGGCAAACACACAAAAACATTTTTACATACGCTTGGAGGCTGAAGGTGATAAGGGCAATAATGTGAATGGTGCCCTTACATCTTCAAAGTCCGAAACCTTAATACCATCAAATTGCCAAAGGCTGGCAATATGCCTAAGGCAGAGCCTATTCATGCAACTCCTTAAATGTAACACCATTAACCCCATTATAAAGAATGAGCAAGCTATATACTCTCATATTTGTATTGTTCACCCTGCTGCCCTTAAGTGCAAAGGGGCGTACACAGTCGTCGGTGCAAGTGCAGCCCGCCTTTTGGTGGAGCGGTATGGTTAATCCCACCCTGCAATTAGTGTTGCACGGACACAATATAGGACATAGCCAGGTAACGCTCAGTACTACAGACGTTAGCATTGATAGCATTGTGCGCCCGGTTAACAGCAACTATTTGTTAGTTTATCTCAACATAGGCAGGGCACGTGCTCAGCGCTTCAACTTGCAGTTGCAATCGGGACGCACACGTCAGCGCATAGCTTATGAACTCAAGGCACGCGATGCAGCCCCTAAAGCACAAGGCTTTGATGCCGCTGATGTGCTTTACTTGCTCATGCCCGACAGGTTTGCCAATGGAGATGTGCGCAACGATGTGGTGAAAGGCTTGCGCGAGAGCACAGCAAGTCAGGCTCCTGATGCACGTCATGGGGGCGACCTGGCAGGTATGACCCGTCATCTTGACTACTTGGATAGCTTGGGCGTGACCACTATATGGCCCACACCACTACTGCTAAACGATATGCCTGCTGGTTCGTATCATGGTTATGCCATTACTAATTACTATGAGGTTGACCCTCGTTTTGGCTCAAATGCCGATTATCGTGATTTTGTGTCACAAGCCCATAAGCGCGGCATGAAGGTGGTGCAGGACATGGTGTTCAACCATTGCGGCAGCATGAACCCTTTGTTTGTTGACAGGCCCGACAGCACTTGGTTTAACAATAATAGCCATTATGTGCAGACCAGCTACAAAATAGCAGCCGTGACCGACCCACATGCCAGCAGCGCAGATGCGCAGAATGCGCAAGATGGGTGGTTCGTAGCCTCCATGCCCGACTTTAATCAGCGTAATCCGCACGTGATGCGCTACCTTATACAAAACGCTGTGTGGTGGATAGAGTATGCCGGTATAGACGGCATACGTCAGGACACTTACCCCTATGCCGACCGCCATGCCATGGCGCGTTGGTGTGAAGAACTGAAAGCACAATATCCACACCTTAACATAGTAGGCGAAACCTGGTTGAACAACAATGTGGGGGTGAGTGCTTGGCAAAAGGACAGTCCGGTGGCCCGGGGCTTGTGTAACAGTCAGTTGCCCACGGTAATGGATTTTCCGCTAATGGGATTGCTTAATTCGGCACTTGATGAGCGCACTAATGAGTGGGATAAAGGTTTGGCACGCATTTATGACTATTTGAGTCAAGACAATGTGTATGCTGACCCTGCTCACTTGCTGACATTTATGAGCAATCACGACACCGATCGCTTTGCGCGTGTACAAGCCCAGGCCATGCAGTTGTGGCGTTACCGGCAGGCACTCACTTTGTTGCTTACCCTGCGCGGCATTCCTCAGCTATATTATGGCGATGAGTTGGCCATGGCTGCTAACAAAAGTAAGGGCGATGGTGCATTGCGTCAGAACTTTCCTGGTGGCTTTGCGGGCGATAGCATAAATGCCTTTACGGGTAGCCACATGACCCCGCTTATGCAGCAAACGCATGACTTTACCCGTCGATTGCTGCAATGGCGCAAGCAGTGCGATGCTGTAAAGTATGGTAGTTTACGTCAGTTTACGGTGGCAGATGGCGTGTATGTTTATTCCCGCGAGTATAAAGGCCACACCGTAACGATAATGCTCAATGGCACAGATGCTCCAGCATGTGTAAGTTTGGCACGTTATGCTGAGGCTTTGCCAGCAAGCACAGCACGCGATGTGGTAAGTGGGCGTACCCTTCGTCTTGACCGGGGAACCCTGCAATTAGACGTGCGTGGGGTAGTGGTGCTTGACTTTGCTAAATAGGGCTGCTCGTTGGTGGAAATGGTTGACAAGTTAACGGGTTGACAGGTTGACAAGTTGACGGGTTGACGGGCTGACAGGTAAATTTGCCAAGTTTTTAAGGGTGGCACTCCCCTCACAGCACTTTTGGGGCAAATTGCTTGCATCTTGCACTTTTGCCTGCACTCGTGCTGATTTTCAATGAGTTACGGAGTGTAGGTAAGATTGCTTTTTGTATGCACTACAGCCTACACACTGCACTCTTTATCTACACTGCCTGCACTGTCTGCACAAACTCACATGCACAGGCGTAACACGCGTTGTGCCAGCAGGGTTTTGCGGTATAGGGAGGGCGTTAAACTTGTCGGAGCAATCGGATTTCCGCCCTCCCTATGCCCGATAAACGCTCTGCCGATGCCGGAAATGCACCCCGCCGTCTGCTATGAGTGTAGGTGACAGTGTAGGTAAAATTTCATCTTGCCTACACACTGTATTGTAGTGATTATCAGTAAGTTGTGAGGTAAAGTGCAAGATGCAGACAAAATACGGAAAAAGATTTTCCAGATAGTAATATTTTGATTTATAGGTTAGGTTTAGGTAATAAGATAGCATTACAAGTAGGTGCGCCTGGTTTCTTTCATGTTATGGTTTGGGCGCCCTTGTTTTGTAATGTGTTTAGGATTTAATGTTTTACCATGTAAAATGGTATAGGAAACCCCTCCTTCGTGATGAAGGGGGGGCTTTTTGTGTGGGTAAGCGTGTTGGAGCAGTTGCGCCCTACCAGTATAAGGTAGGGAGTTCAAAATTGGCATCAAAAATGAGATCGTTTTGGGAATTTCTATTCGTTGTTATGGTTGTCCGGTAAAACATAAGCATGCGAACGGACTCAAGCACCAAACGCAAGCACTAATGGGGGCGACGCGTCTCGCGTCGGGAAAAGATTCAGCTATTAAGTAGGTGTTCAAAATTATTTTATACAATCAGTAAGTGCCATTTTCACATTGAAAGCACATTCTCGAGGCGCATCTGTTCCCTTCGGCCTCGGTCACATAGCCCGCTATGCTCTCTCACCCGAAGGAACCATCTACGCCCCGATAATGCACTTTCAATGTAAAAATAATTTTGAACACCTACTTGGTTTGTATCTTTCCTTTTAATTAACCCGACGCGGGACGCGTCGCCCCCATTAGTGCTTGCGTTTTTTGCAGCGCGTTTCGGGCAACTTAAAATGCAACAAAAACGGTCGCGCTTTTGATGCCGATTTTGAACGCCCTGCCTGAAAGGGCAAAAGCATTAAATACGCGTTTTGGCGTTTTACCATACATCAATATTCTGAATCGATTACGGGCCAACTTGTTGTGATAAGAACTGTGTATATTGTTAACGGAAGTCACAAAACGTGCTTTATAACATATAATCATGTATTGTAGACATGGCAAAACAGCAAGTTATGAGGGCGGCCCCCTTATATTTGGTTTATAAATTATGGGTGTGAGAAACATTGTAAGTTGTTGAATATCAGCGACAATGCTTTTTGAAACGTTTATATTTTAGTTGTATCCCCTTTTATTCACAAATTCTTAATAGTAGTTTTGCAACGCGAATTGAGCAAAACTCTCGCAAAGCAAAATCATACGAAGTAGTAACACATAGCAACCACAACATAGGCAAAACATTATGAAGAATTTATGGTTTACCCTATCGCTTGCTTGCATATCAATGACAGCAGCGGCGCAAGACTTACAGTCGCCTAATGGAAATTTCAAAATGAATTTTTCACTCGACGCACAAGGTCGTCCTACATATTACCTAAAATATAAGGGGCGGGATATTATTAAGCCCTCGCACCTTGGACTGGAACTCAAACAGGAAGACCCCAACAAGGCGCAAGACTTTGAGTTTAAGACACGTGCCGATGCTTCGAAGTTGGCCCAAAAGGCTGATCTCATGACAGGCTTTGTTGAAACTGACCATACTACGGCTACTTTTGATGAAACGTGGCAACCAGTGTGGGGCGAGGAGAGTAGCATTCGCAACCATTATAATGAATTGTGTGTTACGCTGTCGCAGCCAAAGAATGAACGTGAAATAAAGATACGTTTCCGCATGTTTGACGACGGACTTGGCTTCAGGTACGAATTCCCGGCACAGAAGAATCTTACCTACTTTACCATAAAAGAGGAACACACACAGTTTGCTATGGCAGGCGACCACACCGCATGGTGGATACCTGGCGACTATGACACGCAAGAGTATGAAACCGTTACCAGCAAACTTAGTGAAATTCGTGGACTGATGAAGAGCGCGGTGACGCAGAACTCATCGCAAGCCCCAATATGGCAGGGTGGGGTGCAAACAGCCCTTATGATGAAGAGTCAGGACGGACTCTACATAAACTTGCATGAAGCTGCTTGCATAGACTATTCAACCATGCACCTTAACTATGATGACAAGACAATGACCTTTGAAAGCTGGCTCACCCCAGATGCACGCGGCGACAAAGGTTACTTGCAAGCTCCATGCACATCGCCTTGGCGTACTGTCATAGCCGGTGAACATGGTGCTGACATATTGGCATCGCGCATGACGCTCAACTTGAACGAGCCTTGCAAAATTAAAGATACTTCGTGGATAAAGCCTACTAAGTATATTGGCGTTTGGTGGGACATGATTACCAACAAGGGAACTTGGGCTTACACCAATGACTTCACTACCGTGAAATTGGGCGAAACCGACTATACGCATGCCAAACCTAACGGGACACACTCTGCTAATACCGAAAATGTGAAGCGCTACATTGACTTTGCTGCTGAAAATGGTTTTGACGCGGTACTTGTTGAGGGTTGGAACATTGGTTGGGAAGATTGGTTCGGACATGAAAAGGACTATGTGTTTGACTTTGTCACGCCTTACCCTGATTTTGATGTCAAGGCAATTCATGAATATGCTGCCTCGAAGGGTGTGAAAATGATTATGCACCACGAAACATCGGGTTCGGCCCGTAACTATGAGCGCCATCTTGACAAGGCTTACCAGTTTATGGTTGACAATGGTTACCCCGCAGTTAAGAGTGGCTATGTGGGCAACATCGTTCCACGCGGTGAACATCACTATGGCCAGTGGATGAATAATCACTACCTGTATTGCGTAACCAAGGCCGCCGACTATAAAATAATGGTTAATGCGCATGAGGCTACTCGCCCTACAGGTATATGCCGCACTTATCCTAACTTGATTGGTAACGAGAGCGCACGTGGCACAGAGTATGAGAGCTTTGGTGGCAACTCGGTGGACCACACCACGATATTGCCTTTTACACGTTTGATTGGTGGCCCGATGGACTACACTCCGGGCATATTCGAAACAGATTGTTCAAAAATGAATCCTTCAAACACCAGTCGTGTGCGCACAACCATTGCCCGCCAGTTGGCTTTGTATGTAACCATGTACAGCCCCTTGCAAATGGCAGCCGATGTGCCAGAGCATTATAAGGAGCATATGGACGCATTCCAATTTATCAAAGATGTGCCTGTTGATTGGCAAAAGAGTATTTACTTGGAGGCTGAACCTGGTGACTATGTAACGATAGCCCGTAAGGATAAGCACTCTGAAAATTGGTTTGTAGGTTGCTCGGCTGACGAGAATGGTCATACTTCCCAACTCAAACTCGACTTCCTTACTCCTGGTAAGAAATATTTGGCCACCATTTATGCTGATGCCAAAGATGCTTCGTGGGATAAAAACCCTAAAGCTTATACCATTACCCGCAAGGTGGTGACTAACAAAACGAACTTGAAACTACATGCTGCAAGTGGTGGCGGTTTTGCTATTAGCATTGTAGCGCAGTAGGAGGCGTTATAAGTTTTAAGTTTTAAGGTTATGAGGTTATAAGGTTAGTTTTAAGTTTTAAGGTTATGAGGTTATAAAGTAACCTTAGAGAGTCCTACACGCAGAGGTGACTTTATAACCTTATAACCTTAAAACTCATAACCTAAAAACTTATAACCTTAGAACTCAAAGCTCAAAGATTCTTTCACGCAATTCACTAATACTTCTTAATATCATGAACAAGAAGATGCTCAACTCCAAGCTTTTGTCGCTGATGCTGGCAGGAGCAAGCCTTCCGCTCGGTGCTTTGGCACAGGGCCTCACGGTGAGCGGACATGTGCAAGACACTACGGGCGAGTCGGTAGCCTATGCTACTGTAACTGTGCCTGGGTCGAAAACGATGACGCTGACCGATGCGAATGGTAATTTCAAACTTAACGTAAAGCCCGGCGCAACCCTTCGTGTGACCTATATTGGTTACAAAACGGCTACCGTAAAAGCTGATGGCACAGTGGTAATTACGCTTGAGGATAACTCAATGCTGAATGAAGCTGTGGTTATTGGTTATGGCACAGCTAAGAAAAATGACCTGACGGGTTCGGTAACAGCTATCAAGCCTGATGATAAAAACCATGGCCTGCAAACTTCAGCCCAGGATATGATTCAGGGCAAGGTGGCAGGTGTTAATGTGGTGAGCAGTAGTGGCGCTCCTGGTGGTGCCGCAACAATCCGTATTCGTGGTGGCTCTTCGCTGAATGCTAAGAATGACCCATTGATTGTAATTGATGGTCTTGCCCTGGATAACGATGGCCTTGAAGGTTCACCCAATGCACTCACACTGGTAAATCCTAACGATATTGAATCCTTCACGGTGTTGAAGGACGCATCGGCTACCGCCATCTATGGTTCGCGTGCCTCGAATGGCGTTATCATCATCACGACTAAGAAGGGACGCAAAAATACCCGTCCGCATGTGTCGTACAATGGTAATGTGTCAGTAAGCACCAATACCAAGTATCTGGATGTGCTCAATGCACAAGAGTTTATTGACTTGGTGCGTCGCCGCACGGGGCTGACCGATGATGCTGCTTGGCAAGCTTCAGAGTATTATAACTCATTGGGCTATTGGAATGCAGCAGGCCAACACCTCTTTGCCGACACCGATTGGCAAAAGGAAATTTACCGTACCGCTGTATCAACTGACCATAACATCACTTTGAGTGGTGGCATTAAGAATATGCCCTACCGCGTAAGCTTTGGTTATACCAACCAAAAGGGTACGCTCAAGACGTCAGACTATAGCCGTTACACGGGTAGCTTTAATATTTCGCCCACCTTCTTGCATGATCACTTGTCGGTTAACCTCAATGGTAAGTTCATGTGTTCGCGCTCATCATTTGCTAACACCGATGCCATTGGTCAGGCATTGAACATGGACCCCACCAAGCCCGTTTATGATGATCGCGCTGAGGCAAAGGAGTATGGTGGCTTCTGGCAATGGCCTGCTACGGCAGACTTTGGCGACAGCGAATGGACACACACCAGCAATGGTTTGGCTGTGGGTAACCCCGTAGCAACTTTGTTGCAGCAGGAGAACATTGGTAAGAGCCGCTCATTGCAGGGCAACCTTGAACTGGACTACAAGGTGCATGGCTTTGAAGACTTGCGCTTGCACGTGAATGGTGGCATGGAAGTGGCCCATGGCCATAGCGATAAAACTTGTTTGCCCACCGACTATGGCCATATGTACTATGGCAGCAAGGGGTGGAATGAGGCTGACAAGTATAACCTCTCGCTCAATATGTATGCACAGTACTCTAAGAACTTTACTGAGGCACATCATTTTGATGCCATGTTGGGCTATGAGTGGCAACACTTCCACCGCAAATCGGACTTTAGCTATCCTGTTTACTACCCGTCAACTCATCGGGAGCACCCGGGTGAATTGACCAATCCTAACTACTTTGCTGAGAAGAACAGCTTGTTCAAGACCGAATACTATTTGGTTAGCTTCTTTGGCCGTTTCAACTATAGCTTGTTAAATCGCTACCTCATTACCTTCACGCTGCGTGACGATGGTTCATCACGTTTCTCAAAGGATCAGCGTTGGGGCCTCTTCCCCGCAGCCGCCTTTGCTTGGAAGGTAAACGAGGAGAAATTCCTGAAGAACGTAAAGGCTGTGACCGACTTGAAGCTTCGTTTGGGTTGGGGTGTCACCGGACAGCAAGAGCATGGCTATGGCGACTATGTTTATATGCCTAACTACGCACAGAATGTGGCCGGAGCTTTCTATCCTATAGTAGGTGATGGTACAACTTATCGTCCGGAGGCTTATAATAAGGACTTGACTTGGGAAAAGACTACTACTTACAACGTAGGTATTGACCTCGGTTTCTGGAATAACCGTGTAGTAGCCAATCTCGATTGGTATTACCGCAAAACAACCGACTTGCTGAACACAGGCTTCGTGGCAGTAGGCTCAAACTTTAGCAGTAGCGTGCTCAGCAACATTGGTTCGCTGCATAACACTGGTGTTGAAGCCATGTTGACCGTACGTCCTGTTCAAACCCGCGATTGGGGTTGGGAGGTATCGTACAACATAGGTTGGAACAAGAATGAGATTGATGAACTCGTAGCCTCACAAGGTCCCGACTATTACATACCTAATGCTTATTGCTCGGGTGGTATGGCCACAGCCGACAACATGATTAAGGCTTGGAAGGCAGGCGAGGCCGCCAGTGCTTTCTATGTGTTCCAGCAGGTGTACGACGAGAACGGACAACCTCGCTTTGGTGAGTTTGTTGACCGCAATGCTGATGGTGTGATTGACTATAGAGACCGCTATTTCTACAAAAAGTCTGATCCTGACGTAACCATGGGTCTTAGCACCAAACTTACTTATAAGCACTGGGATTTGGGCTTAGGCTTCCGTGCCAGCTTGAACAATTACGTGTACAATAGTGTAGAGGCTGGTGATAACATGAACACAGGCATGAGTCGCCTTTATTCTGGTAATACTTGGCACAACACCTTTAAGTATGAATTGGCCAAGGACTGGACCAGCTCAAGTGCCAGCGCTTCATGTTCAGACTACTTTATTCAGAATGCTTCATTCTTGAAACTTGACAACATCACCTTGGGATACTCATTCGACCGCATTGGTAAGAGCAGCATCAGTGGCCGCGTTTATGCTACGGCACAGAATGTGTTCACCATTACCAAGTACAAGGGAATCGACCCCGAAATTGATGGTGGCTATGATAGCAAAGTTTATCCGCGTCCCTTCACTTGCATTGTGGGCGTAAGCCTTAACTTCTAAAACCGCTACAACAATGAAACTCAATATTCGAAAATATGCCGCGCTGATGGCTTGCGCCTGTGGCCTGACCATCACTTCATGTACGGGCGACCTTGATGTAACGCCTATCAACCCGCAGCAAACACAGGTGGCCAACGATGATGCCTTGTTCAACAAGCTTTATGCCACCTTCAGCCTGACAGGTCAACAAGGCAATGCCGGAAAACCTGATATCCCCTCAAATGTAATGGAGAATGAGGGTTTTACGCAGTATTATCGTATGCAATGGTACTTAAATGAGTTCACCAGCGACGAGGCCGCATGGACATGGTCGGGCAACGATAACTTGCAGGGTTTGATGTATAACAAATACACTGCCAACGAGGGGTTTGCCTTGGGCCTTTACTATCGCCTTTACTTTGACATTACGCTTTGCAACTCTTACATCAACGACATAGGCAAGGATCCCCAGCGATTGGCTGAGGCCCGATTTATAAGGGCTTATAACTATGCTTCAGTGCTCGACATCTTTGGCGCGGGTCCTTTCTGTACTAAAGTGTCATCAGACAATGCCGTCTACTACAACCGTCAGCAACTCTTTGACTATGTAGAGTCGGAACTGCTTGACATTGAAGACAAAATGGCCGACCCTGGCCGCAACACTTACGGCCGTGCCGACAAGGTGGCTGTGTGGTTGTTGCTCTCGCGCCTTTATTTGAATGCCGAGGTGTACACGGGGCATGAACGCAACGGTGATGCCATGATTTATGCTAATAAGGTGCTGAATAATGGTTACTATCACTTGAACTTCGATGGGGCTACCAATCCGATAACGGGCGAAAAGTATAGTGCTTACCAAATGCTCTTCTTGGCCGACAATAATAGCAATGGCGCACAGTATGAAGCCATTCTGCCCGTGTTGCAAGATGGCATTACTACCAGAACTGATGGCGGCACGCAACTGTTGATTCAAGCTTCGTATGACAATAAAAACGACAACATGGAAACTGATGTACCTTCAGGCACGAACCGTAGCTGGGGCAAGTGTTTGCAAATTAAGGGCAAACTCGTTGACCAGTTCTTTAAGGGTGCCAAAGCTCCCGAAACGGGCAGCATAGCCACCATGACCGCGGCTGCCAATGATGATCGTGCTTTGTTCTACTCAAAGGGCTATAAGCAGTATATAACTGAGGTTGACCAATTAGATAATGGCTTTGCGAGCGTAAAGTTCCGCAATGTGCGTTCAGATGGTGCACGTACATCGGCCATTGACTATGTTGACACAGACCTGCCTTTGATGCGTATGGCGGAGGCTTACCTTACTTATGCCGAGGCCTCGGTTCGTAAGTTTGGCCCGAACTCTGATGCTGATAGCAAACTCAGAGTTTTGCGCGATAGAGCACATGCTGCCCCATTGAACAATGCTACACTTGACGATATTTGTGCTGAGTGGGCACGCGAGTTTTGGTTTGAGGGACGCAGACGTATGGATCTTATCCGCTTTAACAAGTTTGCAGGACAGTCTGACTACAAGTGGGAGTTTATGGGAGGCGAAGTGAAAGGCACATCGTTCCCGTCATTCCGCAAGGTGTTTGCTATTCCGCAAGCCGACTTGAGCAATAACCCCAACTTGAAGCAGAATGAAGGATATAATTAAGTTTTGAGTTTAGAGGTTATAACGTAGGTTCTGATAACTGTGAGTAGGAAACTACAATAAACAGATAAACAAGGAACACTAAAGCTTATGGAGGCATGGAGGTTGCCTTTATGACTAACCTCCAAGCTTCACCTCAAACAACTGAAAGCATTTTCACTTCAAACAAAAATTAGTACATATCATGAAACTATATAAGATATTGTCAACAGCAGCATTGGGTTTGAGCTTGGGCCTCGCCTTTGCCTCGTGTGCCGACGATAACGGTTCTAACCCTGTGTTGCACATGCCCGATAGCTTTACGCTCAACACACCAGCTTTGGCGGGTAATGCTTATGACTTAAAAAATACAACCGACTCGATAACCTTTACATGGAGTCAGCCTGACTATGGCGGCATGCCGCTTGTAACTAACTACAAACTGCAGTACGTGGTGAGCAAGGATGGCTCTGAGGTGGTGACTGATGCCGACGGCACGTTAAAGTTTGCCGACAATGCAGAAGTAAAGGAGTACGATGAAGGCAAAACAAAATGCGAATATAAACTGGCTCCTGCCGATGTTGACTTGCTCTTGTTGCGTGAGTTGGGCGTGAAACGAGCTGATGCCGTGCCGTCGTCTGTAAACGTTTACTACCGATTGAGTGCACAAACGACTTCAACCCCCAAGCTGTACTCCAACATTGTAAAAGTTACCTACTTGCCTTACTACCAGCGCATGGAGGTGGCCGAACCCGTTACATGGTATCTCTTGGGTAGTTGCTTTGGTGATGGCTCTTGGGGCGATGCGCTCATGACAGCCACTATGCCGCTTTACCTCACAGGCGATAGCTATAACGAGGATACTGGTTACGGCAAAGTGTCGTGGACAGGCTACTTGCCAGCAGGTAGCATATTTAAGCTGCGTGGCACCCCTGATAGTTGGGATACGCAAATAGGCCAGGGCGCTTCATTTGGTAGCTTTACGATTAATGATGGCGGTTCGGCCAACATTTCACCTATCGAGAATGGTATTTACAACCTTACGATCGACACCAAGGCAGTGGCTAATGGCGATGCCAATGGCATTAGCATTACTAAAGTAGACGATGCGCCTGCTTATGGCAAGCTTTACTTGAATGGCAGCTTCAATAATTGGGGCGACGGTATAGCATTGACTCCCGTTCACACTGTGTTAGGTGCCAACAACCACGACTGGTATGCCCACGTTCATTTGCCCGCAGCGAGTGAAGTGAAGTTCCAAGCCGACGGTTGGGCGATGGAAATAGGTAGTAAATATGACGAAACGCCCAGTTGCAAGTCTGGCTACTATGGCGTTGGAGTCAAGAGCGGTGGTACAAATATCAGCATCAAGAGCGAGGCCGATTACTTGGTTATTGTAAATGATATAACTGGAGCCTTCCGCTTTATTAAGGAGTAAACAACAGTTTGAGGGGTGGGGTAGCTCTCCTTGTAGTTCATTCCACTCCTCAACTTCAAAACAGAAAGATTATGTTCAAGAAAATCATATTTGGCTTGATGGCACTCATGTGCTTGACAGCCTGCGACGAAGATTATACTGACTGGAAAGCTCCGCAAGGCAATCCGCAGGAGGAGGCACAGAATATTATGCTCAACATTACCCCTTGTGCCGACATAGATATGAGCGTAGTAACAGCCGACAGCATAGAACTGGCACAGTATACAATTGAGCAACCCGAGGGTTTCGTAACCGATTCGTTTGCCCTTGACGTGGTAGGCAAAGATGGCAGTTTGACACCGCTTGACGTAAACGATGAAGGCAAGGTCGCTACAGCTGATGTAGCCAACATTGTAACCCAAGAGTTTGGTCGCCGTCCTGAGCTGCGCACACTCACCCTTAAAGCCACTGTGTATGCCTGGACGTCGGCTGATAAAACAGACCGCGTGAGCACAAGCAAGAACATTGAGGTAAAGGTAAAACCTGTAGCTCCAGTGATTGAATCAGCCTATTATTATATAGGTGTGTTGGGCATAGACAAGAGTCGCCCCATGACCAAGGAGGCTGATGGCGTGTATAGCGTAACGGTTCCAGCTAAAGGTGAATGGCATTGGTTCAAAATAGCTCCCGAATCAGGTTTTGGTGCTGATGGCAACTTTGACTGGGCCAATGAAAGTAATTGCCTTTGCGCTCCAACCAATGACTGTGAAGCCACTGAAGGCAAGTTTGTAATTGGCGGTAACAAATATTCTTGGCACCTTGTTGAACCCGAAGGCGCTACCTCGTTCACCATAAAGGTTGACCTTTATGAAATGAACTATAGCATCACGGCAAATTATAAATGATTCATTAGTAAGAACAAGCAAGAACTCCATCCCTTGCAAGGGTGGAGTTCTTTGCATTAAGTGCGTATGTCAATGAAAAAGTGTATACTCTTAATAGCATCGTGGCTGCCTCTGTCCTTATTTGCTCAGGCTCCAGCCGAAAGTGAGGATGTGATGTTACAAGGCTTTTACTGGAACTCGCAAAAGCAAACGGGGTGGACACAGTTGACCCAACGGGTTGACGAAATAAGCCAGAACTTCAATCTCGTATGGTTGCCCCCTTCAGCCAGTGCTGAGGGTGGCGACGCAGTGGGTGGTAGTAATGTAGGTTACCACCCGCGTCAGTGGAATAATCAAAACTCATGTTGGGGTACAGCGTCCGATTTAAGAACCCTCATCAGTGCCATGCACGCCAAGGGCGTAAAGGTAATAGCCGACATCGTTATTAATCATAGGGCAGGTGACACTGGTTGGGGAAACTTTACGAAGGACGATTTCGGAACTTATGGCACCTACCAGCTTACCACCGACCACATATGTGCCAACGATGAAATAAATACCGACAAAAGTGCAGGAGCATGGTATGGTACGGCTAAAGGTGCTAATGATACGGGCGAGAATTGGAATGGCGCACGCGACTTGGACCACACATCACCCTACGTGCAACAAGATGTTGAGGCTTACCTTAAATGGTTGCATGGCGAATTTGGCTATGATGGTTGGCGCTACGACTATTGCAAGGGGTATGACGGCAAATATGTAGGCATATACAATGCCGCCACACACCCTTATTTGTCAGTAGGCGAGTATTGGGACGGAGGTTATGACCCCGTGGCAGCTTGGATTGAAGCCACAGGGCGTCAAAGCATGGCTTTTGATTTCCCGTCAAAGTATGCGGCACTCAACAATGGTCTGGCTAAAAACAACTATGCCAATATGTCGTGGATAGAGGACAAAATCACTTGGCGCCCGGCGGGAATGATACATCACCACAATTACAATCGTTATGCAATAACCTTTGTCGATAATCATGACACTTATCGTGACGGCAATAAGTACACGGGCAACATTCAGGCAGCTTATGCTTTTCTCCTTTCATCGCCAGGCATACCATGTGTGTTTTGGCCCCATTGGGTGGGAGCAGACCACGATGCTATCAGCCGCATGATAGCCGTGCGTCGTGCCGTAGGTTTGCACTCCGAAAGCGATGTGACGGTAACGCAGCGCGGCACCTACTATGAAAGTCATGCCATTGGCCATAATGGTCAACTTATAACACGCATTGGCACAGCAGCCCCTACCACCGCGCCAGATGGTTACCAGTTGGTAGCAAGTGGCACGACCTGGCAAATGTTTGCTGATGATGCCGTTGCAGCATCAATAGTGCCCGTTCAGCAATCGTCGTTGAAGGTATGGGCTGAGAATGGGAAACTCTGTGTGCAAAGTCCGCAGCCGCAATTAGTAAGTGTGTTCACCACTGATGGGCGTATTGTTTATAACAATCAAGTAACAACGTTATCGCTCATGTTGCCCGCCCATTGTTATGTAGTACAAGCAGGAGGTAAAAGCATGAAAGTGGTGGTGAAGTAAATTGACACGCGAGTTGTTCGGGACAAGAAATGCAGAGAAATAGGTGGAGAATATATCATCATCTATATATTATCATTTTAGCGAACACTCCGCTTCTATAACACTTGACAAGCAAAAAGCGTGCAGCTCATTGAGCTGCACGCTTTTTGCTAATTATGTGGTTTTGCCATCAAAAGAAGAAATGGGCAATGGCTCATTATAAAAAATATTTGATACAATTGCTGTCCGGTAAAGCTCAAAAGAACATAAATATACTCCCCGAAGCCCCGTAAAATAGGACTTCGGGCTTTATTTTTTCAAAAGTAAGTTCCCCTAATCGAAAAGGCATGGTTCTGGTAGCGCTTTTTGCATCTCCTATGCAAGGAATCATTCCAAGTTCATTCCGGCTGGCTTATGCTTCCATTTTAGCAGATGTAAGTCATATAAGAACATTCTATAAGACGACTTCCGTGTTTGGATTACCCGTCAATCCATACCGTCAATGCTTTCGAAAGCGCAAATTCCTGCAGTTGCGCGGCTATGCAACGGCTAAAGAAGTCGAACACGCGACCATAACACTCCATTGCTATCTTACCGTCAATGCTAAGAATGACATTACTGCTACAGACACGTATTTTCATGGGTGGGAATACGTCAAGGTAGAAATATTCCATATCATCACCAGCTTGATAAGTCTGAAACCTTCTGTCATTCAACAACTCCAGACGAGCGGAAGTGTCTGGAAGAGCTTTCAACGCTCCTATAACGTTCGTTGCATCTGTTCTTTCGTCCTTTGTATAACGCAAAGCATAGAACTTTTCAATTAACGGCACCAGTTCTTTATCAAGAACCTCCTTCTTGATAGAGTATTCATAATACGTTTCTTCTTCACGACGTTCGTAAATTTCAGACAAGTTATACTTATCCTCCACTTTACCGAGGATTTCCTCAATCGATTTGCCTTCAAGTTGTTTCTCCTTACTAACGGATGCCTTCAAACGCAATCCAACTGCAAGATACTGTCCCATAATGTTCTTTATTTATGCTGATGTTCAGAAGCAAAGATACCACATGTTTCTTATATCTGGGCGAAAAGCAACAAACTTTTCCAAGCTGAACTTAAGTTTGAGGGAACATGAGGGAACATCACCCTCTCTTAAATACACAAAAAACGTACAGCCGATTTCCCCAAAGAGATTTCAGTTGTACGCTTTTTATTATTTATCCAGATTCTGATTTACAGTTGGTCAAGCTTACTTAACCTCCTCGAAATGCAAACCGTTATTAAACAAGCCATCTGCGTGAGCGTGCTGCAAATGTGCTGCAAATATGGAAATAAGCAACGATAAGCAAACACGCACTCAACTGCTGCAAAGGTAGTACAAACGAGCGGAATATCAAAATAAATACGAAGTTTTGTTTTGTATTCCCGAGTGCAGCCTACCTTATTAAAAGGTCGTGTTTTACCACAAAAACACATGATAAAATGCCCCAAAAATTACAAATGAAACACCTCAAAAAATACAAATGGATTACAACAAAAACTTAAAATAAAACACATCAAAAACTTAAAATACGTTTGGTAATCAAATTAAAATGAGTACTTTTGCAGCATAAAACAAAATCGAATATGGCATATCTAAATAGAGTCTTTGACTTGCGACTTAAAGCGCATCTTAAAGCAATGGGAGCAGTGCTCATTGAAGGACCAAAATGGTGTGGCAAGACCACCACTGCCAAGCAGTTGGCCAATAGCGTTATTAGTTTACAAGACACTGACCATCGTGAAGAATATTTGGCTACAGCCATTACCAAGCCCTCATTCTTATTAGAAGGGGAAGTGCCTCGCTTGATAGATGAATGGCAAGATGCCCCAATGCTATGGGATGCAGTGCGCACAAAGGTTGATGAGCGTGGCTTGCCTGGTCAATTCATATTGACAGGGTCTAACGCTATTGACGACAGTAAAATCCATCATAGTGGAACAGGGCGTATTTCTCGGATGGAGATGCTGCCCATGAGCCTGTGGGAATATGGTGAATCTAACGGCAGCGTATCATTGATGGAGATGTTCGACAATCCTCAAGAAGAAATCTTCGCTACCTCGGAACTAAAAATGGAAGAAATCATATTTGCTGCATGCAGAGGAGGTTGGCCAGCAACATTGAATTTAGGTGACGACAAGTCAAAATTACTTGTTGCCAAAGAGTATGTAAAGTCTGTATATAAGAATGACATATCACGCATAGATGGAGTGAAGAGAAATCAGAAGTTGGCGCACCTGATAATGAAATCATACGCACGCAACATCTCTACATTGGCGAAAACCACATCCATATTGGCAGACGTTACTGCTTCTGATGATGTAGAATGTACCAGACCTACGCTTGAAAGCTACATCGAGGCATTGGAAAAACTGTTTGTCATTCAGGACATAGAGGCTTGGTGCCCTTCCATAAGGAGCAAGACAACAATCCAAAGCAGACCCAAACGAGCTTTCTGTGATCCGTCGGTTGCAGTCGCATTACTCAACCTGTCACCAGAATCCTTGATGACTCAATTAAAGACATTTGGCTTTATTTTTGAGCAAATGTGCGCACGAGATCTTAGGGTGTATTCAGCCTCTCACGATAGCCGCCTGTCATACTATCGCGACCGCTACGGACTGGAAGCCGACTTGGTGCTTCATCTTGACGATGGACGCTATGCTCTGATAGAGTGCAAACTTGGCAGCCGTGAAATAGAAGAAGGAGCCAAACATCTTTTGGAAATTAAACGACTCATTCAAGTGCATAATGAGACAGAAAAGCAGGTGCCGCTGCGCGAACCCGACCTGATGATTGTCATGACAGGTGGCAGCATGGCTTACACACGCCCAGACGGAGTAAAAGTAATACCGCTTGCTTGTTTGAAAGATTAAAAAAGACATGTCATGAATGATATCAGTAAGGACAAGGATTATCAGGAATTCTTTGCAGGAATAAAAGAATTGGCAAAGGAACTTATGCAAATTCGTGAGAAAGCAGCCATAGAGTATGCTCCCATTGTGGAGGAGTTCTGTGCGAGGAAACACGCAACTGCAAATGAAGTAGGCCGGATGCTTGACTATCTGTTTGAGTTTGCCGATGACGAACGCATATTGCTTATGTACAAGAAAGTGTGTCGAAGATTCGTCTATGATTATCCCGAAACCATTAGCTTCTATATCATGGAGTACAGAAAAGAATATGACCGTGAAAGTCTTATCGGTACCGAATATGAATATCTGCTTCATGAGGATGATGAATTGTTTGACAAAGAACATAAAACAGAATAGAATATGGGAACAGCATTACTGGCACTCTGCTTCTGCGCATTGTCGCTCGTTCTTGCCTTGTTTGTGGGCATATCGCCCATAAGCGACAAGGCAAAGATTAGGTTTATGTATGTCGGTGCTACGCTGTCGTTGATGGCGGTGCCAATGATGAGCCATTATATTGCAGGGCTGAACGATATTGTGGACGAGCTGCGTTATCAAGCTGTGCTTGTGTTCATCGTCGTTGTGTGTTGCTATTGCTTCGTCATGGCAAATATGGTGAAGTACAATGTCATGAAGAAAAAGGTGGCGGTGCTTGAGGACACGGTAGAGAAGCTGGAGCAAGAACGTGCGGCAGCAATGTCACAAGCCGTGGATGAAGAGCAGCAGCACAAAGTGCAAGAAGCACTTGATTGGTTTGCAGCGAAGATGAGCGTGTTCAGCAAAGAAGAACAGGAGGCCATCAACGCTTGTGCCATAGCTTTTGCCGAGCGTGACCAGATAGTAATATCTAAAGTCAATATTGCTGTCAATGCCAAGTGCAGCCAAGCCGACCTCATGGCTTATGCCAGCTCCGCTTTCTTCAAGATTGGCAAGAAGCGTAAGAATATCGCCCAGTTCCTCAGCATTGTATTCGAAGCTTACTTCCCTGGTGGTGAAGGATTCGTGTATAAGAAGATGCCAGGGGCGAAACAATAATAAACCTAATTAGAACGACAATATGAACGAAACAATAAATAATTCCAATTTCTTTACGAATAGGAATGGAAACACTCTTATGAAAGAGTTTGAGGGCGTGTTACAACATAACAATCATATAAAAAATCTTGATGCTGTAGTTGGTTTTCTGCGTGCGTCTGGATATTTTTCCTTGCGTCCATTCTTAGACCATATCAATAAGGTGCGGGTGCTTATCGGTATAGATGTAGACAAGTATATAGCACAAGCCGCCAACCAAGGAAAAATTTTCTTTGGTGCAGAAGAGGAAGTAAAAGAAGATTGTTTGCGTAAAATCCGTAAGGATATAGAGCGTTCTAACTACTCAAAGGAGGTAGAGAGTGGTATGCTTCAGATGGTTCAAGACCTTATAGATGGTAAACTTGAACTACGTGCTCATCCGTCAAAGAGAATACATGCAAAGTTGTATGTACTCTATCCAGATGATTTCAATCAGTATTCCCAAGGCATCGCCATAACTGGTTCAAGCAATTTGTCCGGCAATGGGCTTGGCATTTCGCAAGATAAGCAATATGAATTCAATGTCAAGCTTGACCGATTTGATGATGTAAAATTTGCCAAAGACGAATTTGAATTGTTGTGGAAAGAAGCTGAAGGTTGTGAGATTACCGCAGAAGATGTGAAAACATCCATAGACAAAACCTACTTAAGAGGTGATGTCGCTCCATACGATTTGTACATCAAAATGCTTATGGAATACTTCTCTGATCGTGTGTTGGCCACAGATGACAACAATCCGTTTGATATGCCTGAGGGATATACCAAGTATGATTACCAAATGGATGCAGTTGTGGAGGGATATCAGAAGCTCATTAGGTATGATGGATTTTTCCTTGCAGATGTCGTTGGTCTTGGTAAGACTGTTATTGCAACCATGATTGCAAAGAAGTTCTTGATAGAGAATGGACGCGATAAGACAAAAATTCTTGTTGTATATCCTCCTGCAGTAGAACAGAACTGGAAAGCAACATTCAAAGACTTTGGCATAGATAAATATGCCAAATTTATTTCCAATGGAAGTTTGGCAAAGGTCCTTGATGAAGAGAACTATAACTATTGGAATGCAGATGAGTACGATTTGATATTGGTGGACGAGGCACACAAGTTTCGTTCACACACTACAGCTGCATTTGAACAACTGCAGGAAATCTGCAAGATGCCTCGCATCGAAAATGGAAATATTCCTGGATATAAGAAAAAAGTGATGCTCATCTCGGCAACACCGATGAACAATACACCAGCAGACATTTACAATGAAATACAGTTGTTCCAAGACCCTCGACGTTGTACAATAGACGGAGTGGCAAACTTGACAGCATTCTTCTCTCCTCTTATCAAGGAGTTCCAACAATTAAGGAAAGACCCCAACTTCGATGTGACACAGTTTAAGAAGTTGGCCGAGCATGTGCGTGACCGTGTTATAAAGCCTTTGACCGTCCGCCGCACAAGAACAGACATTGAAAATGTGGCTCGTTATAACAAAGATGTAAATGGATTCCCGAAGGTTGAACGTCCTATTGAAAACAGGTATGAGCTGAATGAACGTTTAGCCAATCTGTTTGAAAGTGCAATGGAAACTCTTGATAAGAAGTTAAGCTATGCCCGTTATCAGGCTATTGCCTATTTGAAACCTGAAGCTGCAAATGGTTTGTATGACAATGCCGAATTGATAAGCCGCAGCCTGGCAGGAATCCGCAAGAATGGATTGGTAAAACGACTTGAAAGCAGTTTTTATGCTTTCCAAATATCGTTGAACAATTTCCGTCAGGCGAACCAAAATATGATTGACATGTTCAATCGTGATAAGGTATTCATCGCTCCAGACCTTGACATAAACAACTTGTTGGAAGCAGGGCTTTCAGATGAGGAAATAGAAGAAAAATTGAATGCTAAGGCGGAGGAGAATCCAAAGAATTCTGTATTTAAGGCTGATGATTTCGACCCTGAGTATATCGAATTGTTGCAGCAAGACCAAGAGATACTCGAAAAACTGTACAAGGATTGGGAGGGCATAACAGATGAAGATGATTCCAAGTTTGCAAAATTCAACGAACTTTTAAAGCATGAGTTGTTTAAGGTCGAACGTAATCCGGAACAAAAGTTAGTAGTATTTTCAGAATCTGTTGATACGGTTAAGTATCTCGAACGGCGCATTAACCGCAAGGACGTGTTGGTCATCTCTGCTGACAACAGAAGTAAACTGTTCAAGACAATTCGTGAGAATTTTGATGCAAATTATAAAACAAAGCTCAATAAATACAATATAATCCTCACAACAGACGTTTTAGCAGAAGGAGTAAACTTGCATCGAGCCAACGTGATAGTCAACTACGATACACCTTGGAACAGTACACGTCTTATGCAGCGCATAGGCCGTGTGAACCGTATAGGTTCTTCATCAAAGCACATATACAACTATGTGTTCTATCCTTCGCGTGAAGGTAATAGGGAAATCAATCTGAATCAAATAGCTTTGAGTAAGATACAAACATTCCATTCTACATTTGGCGAGGACAACCAGATTTACTCACAGGAGGAAATTCTTGATCGTGACCTTACTAAATTGTTTGACGAAGGCATGAAACGACAGAAGGAAGAAAGCAATCAAGAATTGCCATTCTATGAGGAACTGCGAACTCTTTACAAGACAAATCGTAGGGAGTACAATCGCATAGAGAAACTGTCATTGCGTAGTAGAACTGGACGTGACGCAAGACTGGTTGATGGTGTGACATTATCTGGAGACACGCTCGTATTCCTAAAGACAAATTTCCGCAAGGTGTTCTTTCTCGTGTCGGAAACAGCTAAGGAGTTGTCTGTGCTTGATGCACTCAAATATTTCAAAGCTAAAAAAGAGGAACAACCTGTGGAGCGAATAGAGCAACATCACAAGCACATCAATATGGCATTGCAAAAATTCCGTGCTATACAAGATGAGGAAATGCGCAACCAAGAAAATGCGCAAGACGCGCAAAATACGCTTGGTGCACAGGTCAGTACTGCAGTAAGCCTGTTAAACAACTTTTTGCGTGAAATAGATGATAGTGAGCTATATATGAAAATTGTTCAGCTAAAGACATTAGCAGAGCGTGGTGTTATCACCTACATTCCGAAACGTTTGCAGCGCATACAGAAGGATTTGCGCCGAACAAGTGGAAAGGCACGTATGACACATGACGAGGCTTTGGCTGAAATTATCGAAATGGCAAAAAAATACTCGCCATATTTTATGGCACAGGAATCACAACTCAATGAGCAAGAGACCAATGCTGAAATAATATTGTCAGAATCATTTAGATAAACTATATGAATTATAAAGAAGTCATAGAAGCAAAATATAATCGTGAAGCCTGGCAACAGCTCCTCCACGATATATTCCTCAACAAGGTGCAATTCTACAATAGCACCAGTGAAGTGAAAGTGAATAGTAGGCTTGCCAAAAGTGCATTGTACATCGGGAGAATTTCTCTTTCTGACGGAGAGTCACTTGGTATCTACGAGGTGGAACTTGCTGATAAGGTGGACATAGAACGGAACAAACGTGGCATACGAGATATGCTTACCAAAGACTGGAAGGATATGGGACATGCTGGTGCATTCATGTTCTGCTATCGTAAAAACGAGAGCGTGTTGCGTTTCTCTTATGTCAGCGAAACATGGGGATTCAACAAAAAAGGCGATTATGAGAAGTTGTCTACCAACACTAAGCGATACACCTATCTCCTTGGAGAAGGTCGCGGATGCCGTACCGCCATTGAACAGTTTAACGCACTGAAGGACAGTAAACAGTCGCTTAGTGATGTGACTGCAGCCTTCTCAGTCGAGGCTCTTACCAAGCAATTTTATAAGGATTTGTTTGATTGGTACCAATGGGCTGTGGACCCTGCATCTGGCGTGTATTTCCCCAACAATACATCAACTGAAGATGATGATCGTGAGGATATTGAGACTAAAATTATCCGCATGATAACCCGAATCATGTTTGTATGGTTCATCAAGCAAAAAGAACTTGTGCCAAACAAAATCTTTGATGTAGATTTTCTTGACACTATTCTGAAAGACTTTGACCCAGAAAGTAAGGTGGTGGGCAACTACTACAATGCCATTCTTCAGAACTTGTTCTTTGCCACGCTCAACCGTGCCATAGAGGACGAGCAGGGTAACAAGCGTCGTTTTGCGACCAATGTAAAGAAAGACATCAAGACTCTTTACCGCTATCCTGAAATGTTCAAAATCAGTGAGGATGAGGTGATAAAGATGTTCTCGGAGGTGCCTTTCCTTAATGGTGGTCTGTTTGAGTGTCTTGACAAGACAAAGACTATAGACGGAGTAGAACAAGCTTACAACTATGACGGTTTCAGTCGTAATGACAAGAAATTTGCTGACGGACGCTACCGTAATCGTGCTGTGGTGCCGAATATCCTTTTCTTCGATGAGGAGAGAGGATTGATATCCATACTCAGCCGCTATAATTTCACCATTGAAGAGAACTCGCCTGAAGAGCAGCAAGTTGCACTTGACCCGGAGTTGCTTGGTAAAGTATTCGAGAATCTTTTGGGAGCTTATAACCCTGAGACAAGAGAAACAGCACGCAATCAAAGTGGATCATTCTACACTCCACGAGAGATTGTGAACTATATGGTTGACGAAAGCCTTATCTCTTATCTGGGTAAAACAGCCTTTGTACGTTCGCTGTTTTCACCTGAGTTCTGTTACGATAAGACAAAAACAGATGAATATAAAGCTGTTGCTGACAGACTGAAAGCCATTAAGATACTCGACCCCGCCTGTGGTTCTGGAGCATTCCCTATGGGATTGCTTAACCGTATGATAGATATTCTTGGCCATATTTCTCCTGAAGAGAATACTTATGACTTGAAATTATCTATCATTGAAAACTGTATTTATGGTAGTGACATTCAGAGTATAGCAGCCCAAATTACCAAGCTTCGTTTTTTCATCTCGCTTATTTGTAATTGTGAGAAAGATGCAAGTAAACCTAATTTTGGTATTCCTACGTTACCAAATCTCGAGACAAAGTTTGTCGCTGCAAACTCATTGATAGCCAAGAAACGACAGACATGTCACAGTCTTTTTGAAAATCCGGAAATAGAACCAACGAAACAGGCTCTAACAGAAATTCGTCATGAGCATTTTGCTGCAAAGACAGCAAACCGTAAAAGTACATTACGCCAAAAGGACAAAGAGCTTCGCGAGAAACTGGCTCGTCTGTTGGCTGAAGACAATGACTTTGCTCCTGCTGATGCTAAGCAACTTGCAGAATGGAATCCATACGATCAAAATGCCGTTGCCGATTTCTTCGATCCTGAATGGATGTTCGGGGTCAGCGATGGTTTTGATATTGTCATAGGTAATCCGCCATATATTCAGCTTCAGAATGATGGTGGCAAATTGGCAAAATTGTATGCTGATTGCAACTATAAGACATTTGCACGTACAGGCGATATATATTGTCTGTTCTACGAGCGTGGCCATCAGCTACTGAAGTCTAATGGACATCTATGCTACATCACTTCCAACAAGTGGATGCGTGCTGGGTATGGTGAAAAGACACGTGACTTCTTTGCCAAGAATACAAATCCGATGCTCTTGATTGATTTTGCTGGTGTAAAAATCTTTGAGAGTGCAACCGTTGACACTAACATATTGCTCTTTGCCAAAGCAGCTAATGAGCATAAGACATGGTGTGCTGTCACCAATAAGCAGAACAAGGATAGCGTAAAGAATTTGAGCGTTTTCGTGCAGCAGAGCGGGACGGAGTGCGAGTTTTGCAGCTCTGATTCATGGGTGATTCTGTCGCCTATCGAGCAGAGTATCAAGCGAAAAATTGAAGCCGTGGGAACTCCGTTGAAGGACTGGGATATCCAAATCAACTACGGCATCAAGACAGGCTACAATGACGCTTTCATCATAGACACCGCTAAACGTGATGAGATTCTTGCCAACTGCCAGTCCGAAGACGAGCGTAAACGGACGGCTGAACTTATACGACCGATTCTCCGAGGCAGGGATATAAAACGGTATGGATATAACTGGGCAAACTTGTGGTTAATAAATACTCACAATGGTATCCGTGGTAAGTTGGAGCGTATTCATATTGAGGATTACCCTGCTGTCAAAGCTCATCTTGATCAATATTGGGACAGAATATCGCAGCGTGCAGACAAAGGAGATACACCATATAACCTTAGGAACTGCGCTTATTTGGAGGATTTTTCTAAGCCAAAAATTATGTACCCAAACATGACAAAGTATCTGCCTTTTTATTATGACGAAAAAGGGTTTTATCAAAATGACAAATCGTTTATGATAACAGGTGCGCATGTATCATATTTGGCGGCTTTTTTAAATTCTTCTTTGTTCAAATTCTGTTTCCGCGATAATTTTCCAGAGCTATTGGGCGGAACGAGAGAACTACGAAAAATATTCTTTGACAAAACACCAGTCCTGCAAGTTTCTGATTATACCAACGGAATTTTCAGAGAAAAGGTTAATGCTATTCAGTCAAACTATACAAAAGAACAAGCAAAAGAGATTGACACACTCTTGTTCGATTTGTATAATCTGACTGATGATGAGCGGAAAATCATTGGGTTTGTGGAAATAGTATAACTTATTCCTCTACCATTTGTATTTCCTGTGGGGTAAGCCCATAAAGGTTATATATTTTATTTCCAATTTGATTTTCAACTTTCGCATTTTTCTTTTCAGTTAGTTCTTTTACAAGCTTATCAATCGTAGAATTATACTGAATACAAGGGAAGTTTTGGAAGAACGTGTGCTTCATACGAATGCCATGTTCTCCCAAAACACCTCCTCCATAAAAGTGCTTTATTGCATAAAAGAATAACTTGCTATTTAGTACTCCAAGTAGGAACGATAATTCTTTTCCAACAATAATGCGACATGTGTCGTTACAGATAAAGCGACCATCCATATCGTAAAAGAATTGACTTTCTTGCACAATCTCTTGAAAGACTATTTTTGGCTTAGAAAAATCCTCCGTAAAATGCATACGAAAAAGATTAAAAGAAGGTTATTTTATGGGAAAGTTTGCCATATTAGCAACTTTGTTCCGTAAATATTTTACGGAACAAAGAATGTTTTGTAACTTTGCCGTATATAATTTTAAAAAGTAAATATTAGCTATGCTAACAAGATTTGCCGTTAAGAATTATCGTGGATTTGCTGATAACATAGAGTGGAATTTGTCGCATCCATGCAGCTATTCTTTCAATACGGATGCCATTAAGAACGGTATTGTGAAGAATGGCATCATATATGGTCCAAATGGATCCGGAAAAAGTAACTTAGGGTTGGCTATCTTCGATATAGCCAATCATTTGTCGCATAAGTGGAAGAAACCCGATTACTATTTGAACTATGCTTCGGCATATGGATACAACCTGCCTGTAGATTTTGAGTATGTCTTTAATTTCGGTAAAGATGTCATATCATATAACTACTCAAAGGTGGCAAAGGAGCTTAAAGGGATTATCGTAAAGGAGCAATTGTTCTTGAATGACAAGGAACTACTATATAAGGACACGGATACGTTGCGCTTGAACAAAGAGTTCGCTTTGACGGATGCAGCCATTGGCAATTTGAAAAACAGCGCAAATAACATCTCGATTGTCAATTATCTGTTGAGTGTTGTGCCTTTTCCTGAAGGGCATGCCTTGCTGAAGCTAAGAAACTTTGTTGAGAATATGTTGTTCTTCAGAAGCCTTGACAATCGTGAGTTTATTGGACTTAAAGAGGGAGGAAGCAACATAGAGGAATATATCATCAACAATAATCTTACAGAAGATTTCTCGAATTTTCTGAAAGAAGTGAGCGGTCAGCATTTTGTGTTTGCTAAACCCATGCAGGGCGAGAACATGCTTTATACGGTTATCAATGGCATCCGTATGCCATTTGTGTTAGTTGCGTCTACGGGCACAATGAATTTAGAATTGCAATACTACTGGTTGAAAGAGATGGTGAATGCTTCATTTATCTTCATTGATGAATTTGATGCTTTTTACCACCATGAGCTTTCATATACCCTTTGCCGTCGATTGTTCAAGAGTGACAATCAGTTATTCTTGACTACTCATGACACGTTTTTGTTGTCAAATGATTTGCTACGCCCTGATTGTTTCTTTATATTAAAGAACAACAATATAAGTGCGGTATGCAATCTTACGGACAAAGAGCTTCGATTTGGTCACAACTTGGAGAAACTGTATAGAGGGGGTACGTTTGGCGTATGATATTGTTCGTATTTGAAGGTGGAAAAGCCGAGCCTACGGTTTTCGATTCGATAGGAAAACTATTCCTGCCGAATGAAGAACTATGCGTAGTTAAGTGCAGGCATGATCTCCCAACATTGTACTCAAATCTAAGAGCCAACGGTTACGACTTGTTTCGCTCATTGCCGTTTGAGGATAATGGCGTTATATTGCCAAAGGACAAACGCTTGGATACACTATTTTCACAGGTATTCTTGTTTTTTGATTATGATTTCCAAAACAGAATCGGTACACAGAAGGTCAACAATATATTGGACGAGATGCTGGATTTCTTTGATGACGAAACTGAAAATGGGAAACTTTACATCAACTATCCCATGATTGAATCATTGAAATACACCAAGGAAATGCCAGATGCTGACTATTGGAAATATGTTGCGACAAGGGACGAGTGCGCCAAGCATCTATTCAAAGGTAAGGCCGAACGTTTCGCTTATGCACAAGCAAAAGCCTTTCGATTCATCGACCTTGATAAGACAGACAAGGAAACCGTCAAGAACAACTGGGAAAGTTTGAAAATTCAAAATGTATGTAAGGCTCATTATTTAGTAAGTGGTTGCAATACCATCCCATCAGAAAAATCAACGATCAATCAGAAAAGCATATTTGAAGCGCAGAAAGATAAATATGTGAATACGGATGAAATGGTTTCCATATTAAACTCTTTTCCAATATTCTTGTATGATTATTTGAAATGAATGGGAGGATTTTTCTAAGCCAAAAATCATTTATCCCAATATGACTAAATATATGCCTTTTGTATATGATGAAGCAAACTTCTTGACCAATCAAAAATGCTTTATTATTACAGGACAAAATATGGCATACTTAAATGCTTTCTTGAATTCCTCCCTATTCAAATATTGCTTCCGCAATTCTTTTCCTGAGTTACAGGGAGGTACAAGAGAATTAAGCAAAATCTTCTTCGATAAGATACCTGTAAAGCTGGTGTCATTAGAACAAAATGAAATTTTCAGAAAGATCGTTAATTCTGTTCAATCAGATTATACAATTGAACAAACGAAGTATATCGATACTTTGTTGTTCGATTTGTATAATCTGACCACAGAAGAGCGTAAAGTCATTGGCTATGTAGAGATTAAGTAAAATTCGTTTCTATATAGCTCTGCTCATCAAGAGATAAGTCGTATAGTTTAAGAACTTTACGACTTATCTCCTTTTCATTGCTTGGCGAGTCCGTTTTTATAAGCGATTCTAAGAGTTTCTTGAATTCTGAATTCGTTTCCAATCCAACTTGAGGTATTTGTATTGGTTCTATAGCCTGTACACTTACAAGTAAATCGCCAGTGCCAGTCTTTGGAGCATCTTTAAGCAAATAATGTCCCATTGGAGAGTTTAATACGCAACATATAAATTCAATATTCTCACCTGTAGCAAAGCAAGTGCTATCAAGCCCTAAAGTTTCATTGTCATTATAACAGAAACGAAGAATAGAACCGACTCTTTTCCATAGCATTTTTGGCTTAGAAAAATCCTCCCAATAGCTTATGCTATCTTGCGTTTCAAACCACTTATTACTAGTTTTCTTACGAGCTTTTATCTTTTCGCCATTCACGTTGTGCTCCTTACCTGTCTGCTCCAATCTTTCAATGCCAAATGAAAGAAGATATTCCTTCACTGCAGGATACTGTTCTATGTCGTAATGACGTGAAGGGAAAGTGGCTATCAGATACAATCCTGCCCAGTTATATCCATACCGTTTTATATCCCTGCCTCGGAGAATCGGTCGTATAAGTTCAGCCGTCCGCTTGCGCTCATCTTCTGACTGACAGTTGGCAAGAATCTCTTTACGCTTTTCCGTTGAGATGATAAAAGCCTCATTATAACCAGTAAGCACACCACGGTAGATGTTTATATCCCAATCTTTGAGCGGAGTACCTACTGCTTCTATCTTACGCTTTATGCTCTGTTCTATTGGTGACAATATTACCCAACTGTCGCTATTCGCAAATTCACATACAGCACCGCTCTGCTGCACGAAAACGCTCAGTTCTGTTCAGACAAAAAATGCTTGATATAACGATCAAGAGTATTTCTATCAACCTTACACAGCTTTGCAATTTTGCGCTTCGAAACATTCGCTTTAAGCAGTTCTCGAATAAGTGTTTCTTTTCCGTGTAACTTGTATTTCTCGGGAGCACTCTTTCGCCCTTTTGGTCTGCCAAGTATAACGCCCTCTGCTTTTTTACGCGCCAAAGCTTCCTTGGTTCGCTGACTGATAAGGTTGCGCTCAATCTCGGCAGACAAACCAAAAGCAAAGGCAAGCACTTTGCTTTGGATGTCGTCACCAAGGCGATAGTTGTCTTTGATTGTCCAAACGCGGCACTCCTTGGTCATGCAAATGTTCAAGATTTCCATAATCATGAATAAGTTGCGGCCAAGCCGGGAAAGTTCTGCACAAATGATGAGATCGTCTTTTTGTACTCGCTTCAGAAGTTTTCCCAGCTCTCGCTTGTTGTATGCTTTCGTTCCACTGATGGTTTCCTCAATCCAACCATCAATCACAAGTTTGTTGCGTTCGCAGAATTTGTTGATTTCAAAACGTTGGTTCTCTACAGTCTGTTTGTCGCTGCTGACTCTAATGTAACCGTAAATCATAATTGTCTATTTGTATTTTTATTATTCTAACGGAGCCGCCTATTTGTTTTGTTATGAATGAGTAGGCTCTCACTTAATAGAAAGTTTATGGATTGACCGAAATAGACAAATATGCTTCACTAAAATTCTCTCAACTGCGCATTATCATACGCCAAGAAGATTGTCAGAAATACAGATACGGCAAGAGCACACGCCATGCAGATAACCAGGAACTGGCGAAAGTGCTTACTTCGATACATCCTCTTTATCCAATACCAGGGATATGTCATGAATATAAATCGGGGCAAGGCTTTCATGGTTTGTGGTATGGGTGGTTGCTCTATTGTCTTGGATTTCTTCGCTTGCATAAGCTTCATCATTGCTGCATATCGCTTTTCCGTCAGTTGGATATTGCGATTAAGAGTTTCTGCATTTTTATTGCAGTTAGCTGTGACGATGTTATACATATTGGCAAGTTCCGTAAAGGAGCCAACAATCTTATCCACATATTTCTCATCATCATAAAGGCGAGACTGCAAAGCCGCATCTATGGCTTGAGATATAAGCTCAGTCAAGTTATCATCATCAAGCTTTTGTGATGGCGTTGATGTTTCTGGGTTATTACGTTGCAGTTCTTCCGCAATTCTTTGCGGCAATGCCTGAATATCTGAGCGCAAACTGCTGAGATTTGCTGCGATGATATCTTCTTTCATTATCTTCTACGTTTTGAAGGTTTATACTTTGTTTGCTGTTGAAGTTTCCACTTGTCTTTATCCTCATCTTTGTCACGCCAACCTTGACTGTTGGTTGGACCACCGCCACATTCCGTAGCCTGGACATGAGGCAGAAAGATCAATTCTTCCAATGCCTGACCGAAGAACACACATAAGTCGGAATAGCTGAGAGACGAGTCTAAATGGGAACCAGCACAATGCGTTTCGTCTAAGGAGAATGACAATCCTACGACTTTACCTGTCAACTTATTGGATGTAGTCTGCATCCCTATATGCCGTTTGGATAGTTCTACAATGAAACTTTCCCAGTTATTAGACGCTTGCCGTGCATCCAATACAGCAGTTTTGAGTTGAGCCTTATTCTTTTGGTGAGGACGTAAGCGATTCAAGTTCTGTTCTTTGCTGTTCTTTCGAGCGATGTACAGCCCATATTCCTCTGTCAAAGCTCTACAGATGCGAGCACTGCGATAACGCTCATTTCTATCAGAGAGAATATTTCCGTCATTATCTACAATGTTATAAACAATGTGACAATGTGGATGCTTGGTGTCGTGATGACGGGCAATGATAAACTGCGTGTTGACGATTTCCATCCGCTTCAACCATTCCTTTGCAATCTCTGCCATAAGAGCGTCGCCCTCTTCATTATCGGGAAAATGCTCAGTATCTCGCGGAGAAAACGAGAGTGCTATATGCTTTACTGTTTTCTTGCGATTTGGACGCATGGCAGCTTGAACATAAAAGCTGTCAGCAATAGACTTGTTGTCCGTTATGCATACCCCTTCGTGAGCCAACAGATTGGCTCGCTTTGTTTGGCTCTTGTCATTATAGGCATAGTTGACGAGGCCGCCAAAGTCTACCCTGTTCATTATCTTAGCTATCATGACGCATAGGCTTTACTTGGTTGATAATGCTGCTAATTGCAGAAATGATATGTAGGCATTGCTCCTTTACGGCATCAAAACCATCAATGTGCATCTGATGAGCAATCTGATTTACATTGTTTGCAATTCCCGACAAATCCCGAATCTGCTTTGCCAATTCAGGAGAAATCGTTTCTCTTATATGGTTGTCCATTGCTGTCTGATGGCAATACTCACTGACGGACAATCCAGCCTTTGATGCCTTGGATTGAATGTAGATGAAATCATTCTCACAAAACATAATCCGCACCAACTTTGTGCGCTTCTGATAGTCAGCCAACTTGGGGCGACCACCTTTGTTATCTTTTACTTTTGTCATTGTCTCATATTTAATAAAGGTATGATGTGTTGGTGATTTTTTAGAGTGGGAAGTCCGTCATGTCATCCATTGCAAATCAGAGTTTTGCCTTGATGGCATGAAGCTACAGTTTTAGTGACACTAAAACACAAACTTGCCACTCTAAAAATCACCCTTCTTTCTTTTGATAAATTCCCTGTCCCACTCGGCATAGCCGACGCTCCTTTATGAACACATCTATCCACTTTGAAGCTGTGCTTCGATTCTCGTTTTGTACTTCAATAAGAGCATCGTAGTCTTTTTTGGTGAATGTGTTGGGCAGTAACTCAAAGAAAGCGTTACGCCTTGAAGCCACACTTTTTTCTTGCAGGTCTGGAACCGAGCGCCTCTGAGCTCTCATCAGTTTTCGGTAGATAAAAACCGAATGGGCAAGTAACGTGTCGCAGATACTCATCGCAGTACGGAAATCCTCTTCTTGACAGAAAAGATGAACAGAGCCGTCTGGCGCATGAAGAAGTTTGAACATTTCCGTGTCAAATGTCCTCATGGCTGTCAATACCATCATGATGCGATAAGCCATCAATCCCATACGGCGAACGATGCCTTGCATCCCATTACCCACTTCGTCACAACATTCATCGTTGGTACTCTCATAGTGTTTCAAGAACTGCATTTGCAAGTGTTCTGGAATATAGAACGTGTAGTTGCCTTCCCGCATGAAAGATTCACGCAAATGAAGAAAGCGCTCTCCCAACAACTTGAATTTTGCATTCTTTGACTGTGACACATCGCTTGTGGCAAACACATTGCGAAAGCCTCTCTGGAATGGAATGAAGTAGAACGCAAATCTGCTGAACAACCCATCCTCAGCTGTCGGCGTGAGACGACACACCTGTTCTGGCGTACCAGCCAAGACCACGGATATGCGTGGATTGTCAACATCGTAGAACTCTCTGTCCTTGGTGCGGTTTGCCCCTAATGGTTCATGATGATATGCCTTCCTCAATACATCCGAGTAGTTGCCAAAGTCCGACTTCAAAGTTTGGCTTAATGTGTCTCCTTCGGTTTCAAACAGAATCACGATGCCATCATTTTCCTTTGCAATACGTTTGAATGCACTTGCGCTGCTGTTGGCCGGCACTATGAGCGTCTTTATTGGTGGTTGTTCTGGCATTTGAGCATTTTCCGATTTCTTCCCCTTGGTATATTCCGCCATATCTGCCTTGTATTGCGCGTCAAGAGTTTTCGTCAATTCATGGAGTTGACGGTTGATAGGTGTTATCAACTCCCGGCACAAAGTCAATGCCCCTTTGCCCATTCCAGCCTCTGCCGTCACGAAAAGGTAAAGGTTAGGATAAACGACACGCTCATCATAAACTCCACAAAAATTAGGGAAACATACAGAGAGTGTCGCAATGGATCCTATCAAGATTGTTCCTCTGTCGTCTGCAGAAATGGCATTGTCAACAACTTCCTTCAAGAACACTGGCAATTGTTCATACACCTCTTCTGGAAATGCAGGCAATTCACATTCGTCTTTTACCCATTTTCCCGTTTCTCCATTTTGGATATTTGGATAAATGGATATTTGGCTACATTTCAGAGAAGCACCCACTTGCTCAGCCATGTAGAAGAATGTGGCAATGGTGATGCCTTGCCGTTTGCCTTGCAGGCAGTATGTATATTGCTTGTCAGCTTTCACATATTGATAGTCGTGATGAAGTTTGCTGAGCCTATGGAAATATATTCTACCGCTTTCACCACAACCATCAGCTATGGCAAAACCCAAGTTCACCCAATCATTATAAGATGGGGCAATGTCTTTGTGCAGACTTTCTATTTCACAGACCACTCGGTTTATGTCTTCTTCTACATTATTATATATGATGGGTGAAGTCTGCGTTTTCGCATTGTTCAGCTTGCTCGGCAATGCTTCAGAATGGACATTCTCCCATTCTTGGGCGGAAAATATTTTCTTTGACATGTTCTTCGTATTTGGGATTGATAAAAACATCTGGATCGTGAGGCAGAAAACAGGAGCGAGCAACATCGCTTCCCGACATATCCACCATTGGATAACCTGCATGTGCAAGATAATTGGCTATTGCCCTAAAGAAACGAGAGTGTTCCATACCTTGCAAGTCAACAGCGATTATCCATTTCAAACCATCACCAGACGGACTGACAAACATGAGTTCGGTCTCAAAATACTCATCGGCAAGCAATCGTTGCTTCAAGTCTATGAGATCTGGCACATGATCAAAGTCAATACACATCAAACCGGAGTGCATCAGCAAATCATCCTCTCTACGCTTTCTGAATAAACCAGAAAAAGTGCAATAGTCAAAATGTGTTGCTTTATAGCGCTTGGCTTCAGCCTTATTAGTGAGATTGCGCAAGGCAGCAGTCGGCAGCATGGCATAATGCCCAACGATATAACGATAGATGTCAATGATACCGACTGCTCGCAATGGTTCGGTATTTAGGATAGGCTTGCGGAAGAACGAGAACTGATAGCCGTCTGTTATCTCCATACCCCACCCTTGCCTTTCTTTGAGTTGATGAATTCCTCAGCCTCACGCATCAAATCATTCTCCGACTTGCACGACTTACTCTTCAACCACTCGTCTATTTCTGATTGCAGAAAAGCCAAAGCCTTGTTTATCTTATGTACAGGTATCTGTTTGGCAGATACCCATCCATAGACCGTCTGCTTGGCTGGATGTGAAGGCAGATAAGCGCAAAGTTCATCCATATCCATCCATTTTGGCTTGTTGTTCTCTTGCTTAGTTTGCAAGACATTCACAGTTTTCTTCAGTTCTTCAACTGATTTGATAAGGTAGGACAATGCTCCCGGCATCTCCTCCAACGATTTTACTTCAATTTCCACGATTAGAATATTTTTGAATTGTGCCACAAAGATATCCAGTTGTTTATTGGTGCAAAACAAGTGGAACTGCCCCACACAATTAGCACCTGTCATAGCCCTTGGTTTGCCCTAATATTTTAGATTTTGTTAAGACAGATGCTTATGCTTAGTTATGTAGAAATCATTGTCTGAGCAAGAATTCTTTCTCAGGAATACATGGAAATAGTTCAGCAAGGAGAAAACGGATGTTTAGGAAAGAAAAATCCCCTCATTTGTATGGTGGCAAATGAGGGGAATGCGGTGGTAATAGAATAAACGATAAGTATAACTCATTGATTATCAAAGGTGGCAATCGCCACCAAGCGTAAAATCTATATTATTGGTTGCTGACTCTGTAAATTGTCAATATGTATGGTATTGGCAGCCTTTTCCTTTGCTGAGTCAACGATGTGGGAGTATATTTGGGTGGTCTTGACATTGGTATGTCCAAGCATCGACTTGATGGTATAGATGTCCGTGCCAAGTTCCAACTGGAGCGTAGCATACGAATGTCGGAAGCAATGGAAGGTTATATGCTTCTTGATGCCAGCAGCCTCTATCCACTTCTTCAATGGCTTCGAAATCCAAGCAGCGTTCTGCAAGCCTGCAAATACAAGAAGTTCCTCGTCTTCAGGACGAGTACCACACATGGCATACGCCTGGTCGGAAATTGGAAGATATGCACCCACCTTTGTCTTTATCTGTGAAATATCTATGCGCCAACTGCCGTTGCTTGTCTGTGATATTTGCTTCCATTTCAAGTTCTTGATGTCTATATGGCGTAAACCAGTCAAGATAGAGAAGAATGATGCACGTCTTAGTACATCACTCTCGCAAGGGGTATCAGCCAATCGCTTCACTTCGTCAAGAGTGAGCGATGCTCGCAGCTTGTCTTCCGACGGAATGCCTTTCACCTTGGCACTCACATCCACCGTAAGATATTCGTCAATGAAAGCTTGCTTCACTCCTGCCTTGACGATAGCGAAATAGGTAGAGGCAGTATTGTGTGACACCGTCCCTTTCTTGTTTCCTCCTAAAGGAGCGCGAAGGAGAAACATCTTGATGTCTTCCAACAGTTTCACCGTTACGCTCTTGAAGGGTATTGGTTTTCCTTCTGAATATATCTTCAACAATTCACCCACCCGATTCCAATTCACGATGATGGCATTGGAGCTGTTGGGATGGCGTTTGTCTATGATGTCAATGAAATATTTGATGAAGTCTTGTGCGCTACGTTCATTCTGTTCCATGATTTCTTCCTCACGGTCGGAATACAGGGCGGCATTGTCATATTCATGCTGCCGGAGTTTGCGCACGTTGTCCGCATAGATGCAAGCCTCTTGGTCTATGCGCGACTTGCATTGGATAATGCCATTCACGTCACGCTTCGGCTTGTAGTTGAACGAGCCGTCGGGCAATACTCGGGCAATGGACGACATATCCCATTGTGGTGTGGTGATGGTTCGGTTTACAGACTCAACCAAACGGCTTGGCTTGTTGTCTCCTTTCTTATACACAGGGTACGACTCAATGAAAAGATACCACTCGTTGTCATGGTGAACGGACTTGCGCAGCTTCACGGTCACCTTGGTGTACGATAATGCTTTCTTCATATTCGGTTTATTCTACTTCTGATTTATACAAATTATCTATTTCTTCTTTCGGTACATACACATAAATGCCTATCTGCCGAGACGGAATGGAATATTTGCGGATATGCGCCCATACCGAGCTATCGTTGATATGGTAGAGGTTGCATATCTCACCAATGGTATAACAGTCCTCGGGCTCCATACTGTATCTCTTGGGTACTGGCTTCTCTCTTTCTGCAAGACTTTCTTTTCTGGTGAGGAACATGGTTTCCAAGACTGAGCGTTTGATTCGGGTGAGTCGCTTACCGACGTTGATGGCAGGAACAGTGCCGTTCTTTATCAGCCGATAGAGCGTAGTACGTTCCACTCCGAACATAGCAACCGCTTCCTTCACCGACACATATTCCCTAATGTCAGGAATGTGTTGCGCCAAACGATCCTGTTTCTCGTTCTTCTCCTTTGCGTCCTTCTTTCGTTTCCAAGCCACCTTGCTGCACTTAGGCGAACAATACTGGCTGTCAAGAGTCTTGGCAAGGAACACTTCACCACAGACCTTACACTTGCGTTTGATTTCAAATCCTATTGCTGGCATATCATCTACTTTTAAGTATGCATTAGTATGTTTTGGTAGGAACAAGTCCCACATTATCTACTTTTTTGTTGTGTTGCAAATGTGCTGCAAATAAGCGATAAACAAGCGCATAACAAAGGCATAAGAAACAAGAACCCCATAAACGCAAAAAGCGTGCAACTCATTGAGCTGCACGCTTTTGCTTATTGTTTATTATGTGTTTACCTTTCGGCATTACTTAACCTCCTCGAATATAATTACTATTGAATATCAATACCTTACATGTTATATGGTACAAATATGATTTGTTATAAAGCCAATAATTCAGGCATTGCTACTTAGCGTACCTATATATGCCATCCCAAATGTAGTTTAAGAAACATTATATATTTTTAAGAGTTCGAGTAGTTCTTATCAGATGTTTGCATTGCGTGTACGCTTGTTTGTAGATGGTATGACTTTGTTATCATAAAGCATTGATATACAAAGAACTTCGGTTTGCGTGTCTATTTTTGTCTTTCGTTTTTTACGAAAAATCAGCGTACCTTTGCAAACAAAAACGAGAAACAGATAGACATGACAAGAAATCGAAACATATTGCTCACGCTAACAATAGAAAGCCCTATGGTGCTTGTGGCATCTATGGTGGCTTTCCGTCTGCATGAAGTTGTTGTCATGCCTATGGAAGTTTCGGTTTTCATATTGGCGGCTATCTATGCTTGCTTAAAGACCTTATCAATTTTTTGTCTGCCAATCATCAAAAAAATCTCCTCAATGATAGAAAACTCGTCTATGCAATTTCAAGCAGCAAGCATTACAACCGCCCCTAATGATGTAGAGATTCAGAAACAAAGAATGGAATTGTTCCATCAAGAATATCAGTACGAGCAGCAACAATATGTGCAGAGAAAAGAAAATGCAGACGAAGCCAAACTCCAAGCCGTGTTGAAATACACAAAAGACACATTTAAGAACCTTGATTTTGATGAAGCCGAGATATTCCAACTTTGCGGGTGTGTCCGTTATTTTGTTACCAACAAGCAGTCTCTCACTCATACAGACATTCGTATCAAAAGGCGAGCATCTGTCACTCAGATAGCATTGAAGAACTTTGCTTGGAACATAGCCTTTCAGTATAACATTGGAGGTGATGCAACGGCTCTATTTGTGATGCACACATTCAACGAATGGTTTGCAAACTCCACGCTTGAAACAATCAGAAAGAATCTGCGCACCACAACAGGTAGGCATAAGATTGAAATTAACGAGAAAATTGCAAATTAGGAATCTCATGACTTACGATGATGTACCGTTACTTCTTACAGTTATTATGTGTAATTTGTCCATATAAGCCCTATAATCTTCCGAATTTAGAAGAAAAATTCTTTTCTCTCGAATAAAAGCCGTACCTTTGCCATAAATTGTCAAGACAATAATAAGAATATGTTGTTTACAGAAAAAATTAAAGACTTACGGTTGCATAGCCAGCTACCTCAAAGGAAATTGGCGGCAGCTTTAGATATAGATACAGCCACCTATTGTAAAATAGAAAAAGGAGAGCGAAAGGCTCGGAAAGAGCAAGTTGAATTATTAGCTTCAGTATTTGAAGTCGACGAGAAAGAATTACTGGCATTGTGGTTAGCAGATAAAGTTACAGATATAGTTTCTGACAATGGCCAAATTGCTCGTAATGCACTCTCTTTGGCAGTGGAAAATTTAGAATACAAAGAACAAAATGATAAAGTCAAAAGCATATAAACTTCCAGAAGAAATAGAAGAGGCTATTGTTGCCGAAAGTCGTTCTTCATATGGTCTACATACATACGTCAGCTTGTTTAGCAGTGCTGGCGTGGGATGCTATGGCTTTAAGGAAGAGGGCTTTTACTGTGTTGCAACTGTAGAATTACTTGAAAAGCGTCTTAAAATACAATCTTATAACAATAAGTGTGTATATAAGAGTGGGTATATTTGTGGAGATATGACAACACAGGAGACAAAAGATAGGGTCTTCGCTGAATTGGAAATGTGGAAAAAGGGATTCCATGTTACCGATTTAGATGTACTTATTGCTACTCCTCCCTGTCAAGGTATGTCTGTTGCTAATCATAAGAAAAAGAAAGATGAGATAATAAGAAATTCCTTAGTTGTCGAGTCTATAAAAATGGTTCATCAGATAAAGCCTAAATTCTTTATCTTTGAGAATGTGCGAGCATTTTTGACATCTGTGTGCACTGATGTTGATGGCAATGCAAAAAGCATAAAAGAAGCGATAGAAATGAACCTTGGTGGATTATACAATATCCTGTATAAAGTTGTAAACTTTAAGGATTATGGAAATCCATCAAGCCGTACTCGTACACTTGTAATTGGAGTAAGAAAGGACATTAAGGAGATAACTCCATGTGATGTTTTCCCTGACAAGCAACCTGAGAGAACACTTAGACAAGTGATTGGGCATCTACCATCTTTGAAGAAAATGGGAGAAATTTCAGAGAATGACATATATCATAATTTCAGAAAATACAATCCGAAAATGGAAGCGTGGATTTCTGAGATTAAAGAGGGACAATCAGCGTTTGACAATACAGACATTAACCGTATTCCACATACGGTTAAAAATGGAGTTGTTGTATATAACGCTCAAAAGAATGGCGACAAGTACACTCGCCAATATTGGGATAAGGTTGCCCCATGCATACATACGCGAAATGACATCATGGCAAGTCAAAATACTGTTCATCCTGTAGATAATAGGGTGTTTAGCATTAGAGAAGTTATGCTTATGATGTCAGTGCCAGAGTCGTTCAATTGGTCTGATATTCCATTTGAGAAACTCAATGCTTTAGCACCTAAAGAGAAAGAAGCATTCCTTAAAAAAGAGGAAATGAATATTCGCCAAACTTTGGGCGAAGCTGTGCCTACTATCATTTTCAGACAGATAGCCAATAAAATACGTAGAGTCTTGTGCAAGCCAACCCTGACTGAGCAAGATGCGAAAGGCATAATCGAACGAAGAAAACTTACAGACATTGAAAGTTTGCTGAGATTTATCAGAACAAACAATTCATACAAGTTTGCGGAGCTATCAAAAATAGCGGAGTTGGCAAATGCCCAAAGAGAAAACAATGCTGCGTACTATACAAGGCAAGATACCTGTTTCACTATTGTAAGCAAACTTCCAGAAGCAAAAGAGTATACTACTCTTGACATATTGGAACCATCAGTAGGCGTGGGAAATTTTCTCCCAACGTTGATACAAAAGTACGCAGATGTACCAATTGTTAATATTGATGTCGTGGATATTGATGAAAACAGCATTGCTATACTACAAGCTCTTGTTGAAAAAATCAATATTCCACAAAATATACATATCAGATACATTGTGGCTGATTCACTACTATATAGTTTTGAGAAAAAATATGACATAGTGATTGGAAATCCGCCATATATGAAAATAACAAAAGACAAGAAACTTCTTGCTTTGTATAAGGAACAAGCTCAGAATAAAGACACAAATAATATTTTTGCATTCTTCATTGAAAAAATGATGAGTGTTGGAAATGTTGTGTCTCTAATCGTACCAAAAAGTTTGATAAATGCGCCAGAGTTCAATCAGACAAGGACTATAATGAAAGAAAAGCGTATAACTAATATTGTTGACTTTGGCGAGAAAGGTTTTAAGGGAGTAAAAATAGAAACCATAAGTTTTGTACTTGACACTCGAAAAGCTCCAGACATGACAACCATAGAGTCGTATATAACGGAAGATGTTAGATGCTGCCCACAAGAGTACATTACTGATGACAAGTTCCCATATTGGCTCATTTATAGAGATTCTTCTTTCGATAAAATAGCCGACGAGATGAACTTTAATGTATTTAAGGCATACAGAGACCGAGTTATAACAAAAGCTCGTACAAAAGCGAGTGGACGCATTCGGGTTCTGAAATCACGCAATATCGGGAATAATAAAATCGTTAATATTGCAGACTATGACAGTTTTATTGATGATTTGGATGGTCTTGATGTAGCAAAGTATATGAACCAAGATTGTATTCTGCTTCCGAACTTGACTTACAATCCAAGGGCTTGCTTTATGCCAAGCAATTGTATTGCAGATGGTTCGGTGGCAATACTTACAACAATAGACCCATCTGTAAACATAACAGAGGCCGATTTGGCTTTTTACGCAACAGATGAATTTTCTAAATTCTATTCTGTTGCCAGAAATCGTGGCACTCGTTCTTTGAATATAGACAATAATTCTGTTTTCTTTTTTGGAACATTAAAACAGCATAGCATATGAGAATAGAAAATATACAAGAGCATCTTGACAAATACAACGACTATGACATCAGAAAGAACCATAACTGTCGATTCGTTGACCAAAAATGCACACCAGATATAGTTTGCTTCATTGCCGACTGTATTCTGAACACAGAATGTGCAACAAAGGCATTCACTGTAAGTGATTTGTGGAAAACACCATTCTTCATTGAGAATACAAGAATTGTGTTTCATAAGCCGTATGCGGACAACGAGTCTGCTCACAATGAATATGACAAGGTTTTGGCTCAGCCATTGAAACTTTTGGCTTATGCCCATGTACTTGAACTTGACGATTCACAACGTCCTATGGTCTTCGGTGTGAATAACATGGAAATGTTGGAATACATTGCTTCTCGTGAAAGGAATGCATTCAACTTTCTACAAGTGTTCTTTCACAAAGTAGTTTCAGCAAGCGGCATAGAACGTTTCTTCAGAGAATACAAAGAGAGTTGTACTGATGCCACAAAAGGTGAAATTAGAGCTGCCAAAAATACGTTGTATGACAAGTATCATCGATTCATTAGTGCAAACACTCCTACGAAGTCAAAACTTGACACGACCAGAATGCTTCACAAAGTGCTGAATGTGTTTGCATATTCAGAAATGATGCCTGGTAGCAATTGCAAACTGCAAGATTGGGGAGATTTGATGTATAACAAGGTGAATTGGCGTGATGAATATACCGGGAAGGAGAAAACCCAAACACGAAATGAAGCCAAGGCACATGAAACTGATGATATAAATGTAAACTTCTACATAGATTATCAGGTTAATAAAGCGATTAAGAATGTCAAGCGTCAGCAAGGAGATGTAAGTGAAGTTCATGACGAATTAGCTACTGGCATAGCAACAGAGGTTCACCATATATTCCCTAAATCACAGTTCCCGATGATTGCCTCATATTACGAGAATTTGATATTGCTGACAAGTAGCCAACACAGGCAAAAAGCGCATCCTAAAGGCAATACACAGGTAGTGGATAAAGACTATCAGCTTACTTGTCTTATGGCAAAATCACAAACGATAGAAGTCTCGCTTAATGAGGGGGACAACTTCTATCGCAAGGAATCGTTTGTCTATGTGGTAAACACAGGATTGGACGAACATATTGAAGATACTATGTCATTTATGGATATACGAAAATTCCTTGTGGCAAAGTATTTGGAATTTTAACAATTAAATTTTACATTGCTGCCATTTATCAGACAAAATAATGATAGACACTCTACTTCCTACAAAACTGGCGAAAGATAATGCGTCGTATACAACAGTGAAAGATTTAGATGATGTACTTAAATGTGCAGATTCTAAAAATATACGAAACATAGCTCTTACTGGACCTTTTGGCTCTGGTAAGAGTTCTGTTCTTATGACTTTAATGGAAGACTTCAAAGATGAACATCGAGTCTATTTACCTATATCATTAGCAACTCTTCAAACGAATGAGGAGGAAGATGGCAACGAACACTCAAATAACGAAAAAGAAAACAATCAACGTGTTGAAAATCTTAATCGTAAGATTGAATATAGTATTTTACAGCAGTTGATTTACAGGGAAGAAACAAAAACTGTACCGAACTCACGTTTCCGCAGAATAGTTCATTTTTCAAATAAGGAACTACGTGATTATGCAATAGGTGCTGTTATAACTATCATTGCATTCCTTATCGTTTTTGAACCATCTTGTGCGAAAGTAGAAACTTTGTACAATTTATTTAACCTTGGATATGTCTGGAATACCATATTTGATGTCCTTGGAGCATGTTGGTTACTTTATGCTATTTATGTTGTGTTTCGCTATATATTAAAATCTTATAGTAACTCTAAACTAAACAAATTGAATTTGAAAGATGGAGAAATTGAGGTCGTAGAGGACAATTCTATCTTCAATAAGCACCTTGACGAAATACTCTATTTCTTTCAGGTAACGGATTACAATGTTGTTATCATTGAAGATTTAGATAGATTCGGAACATCGGATATATTCTTAAAATTACGAGAATTAAACCAACTTATAAATGAATCCAAAATAGTAAATCGACATATAACTTTTGTGTATGCAATCAAAGATGATGTATTCAGGGATGAAGAGCGCACGAAGTTTTTTGACTATATTACAACAGTAATACCAGTTATCAACCCGTCAAATTCCAAAGACAAACTCAAATGTGCACTTAAAGCAAAAGGATTTAATGAAAACGATATTGCAGACGATGAATTGTCTGAAATGGCATTCTTTATACAAGATATGCGTATTTTGACTAATATCGTAAATGAATACAAACAGTATCGAGATAAATTATGCAGAAATAACCAACAGCTTAATTGCACAAAAATGTTGGCTATGATTGTATATAAAAACTATTATCCTCAAGATTTTGCCAAACTACATCGAAGAGAAGGTAAGGTTTATAAATGTATAAGCATGAAACGCGCATTTGTATCTAACGCTATGCAGAATATTATTGAACAAGAAAGGGTACTAAAAGAAGAAGAGGAATTATATATTTCTACAAAACATTTAAGCATTGTAGAACTACGTTTGTTATTTTTGTATAACATACGTAAGAACGTCAATGAAAATATGCGTACAATACTTGTTGACGATTCTTACCATTCGTTTGATGCGATTGCAAATGACGATGAGAAATTTCAACATCTACTAACATGTGATAATATTACTTATCAATATTATCATTACAATTCAATGTATACAAACCATAGTAGCATCAATATGGCTACTATTGATAAAAATGTAAATTATTCAAGGCGTGCTAATGTATTAAAAAAGGGCACTAATGATTTTTTACGTAGAAAGAATATGCTTAGAGAACAGAAACTATCTGTTAAATCTTTACGGCTAAGTGATTTGTTAGGTTACTATGGTTGTGGGCAATTGGACTTGTATAAAAACATCGACTTATCGCCAATGCAGGATGTGTTTTTAAGACGTGGTCTAATTGACGAGGAATATTATGATTATATTTCTTATTTCTATGAGGGAATGGTGTCTTTAGCAGATAGAGAATTATTATTGTCTATAAAGCGTCAAATATCTCAACCATTCGATTCACATATAGACAAAATTGCTAATTTCGTAAAAGAGTTGAAACCATATATGTTTGAAAGCGATGCCATTTTGAACATTGAACTTTTGGACTATTTTGCCATCAACAAACAAGATGATTGGTTTGAGTTATTCATGAAAAGATTAGAAAGAGACGGTATTCAAACTTCTTTTTTGGCGCAGTACTATAATTATGGCCATCAACAAGCAACTGTGTTCCATCATTATATTAACTGGAATACGGAAAGTTCTTGGAATAACATTATTAAATCAGGAAATGAGGAAGAAAAATTATCTCTAATTGAAGCATTTTTGAAGTTCAGTGAAAAATTGAACGACATCCAACAATATTGGCTCAATAATAATTATGATTTTATAGCAAGTCATGTAGATGGAATAGGTTTACAACGTTGTATAGAACTTGTAAAATCATGCCATTTTGAAAAATTGTCAGATGAGAGCGTTGAGCTTCTTAGATATGTTGTTAAGCATGATAGTTATATACTGACAGCCCATAATATTGTTTGCATTATAAAAAATATATACTCCAATAATATTGTTAGTGAGAACAATCTCAACTATACATGTGTTACAGAAACAGGAAACGATGACTTTATTTTCTTTATCTCAGAAAATATCAAAAAAGCACTGACGTGTTTTAATGATGCGAATAAGAATGAAAGTACTCAAAGTATTCTTTACTTGCTTAATAATGAAAAACTTGAAAAAGAAGACAAAGAATACTATTTAATGGGACAACATAATGCTATAGAAAATTTTACTAATATCAAAGAAGATGTGTACGATATTGCGTTGAAATGCAATATTTTGATTCCAACATGGGAAAATATTTCATGTTATTATACCTCTACACAGAAGCTAACAAATGAACTTACAGCTTATATTGAGCATAACAAGAACAAACTTATTGAGCATGTATTCCCTAATGACGATGCAAATGTCGGTAATTTATTTATTGCTTTATTCGCTCATAGTACTTTGTCAATAGAATGTTATTCTGATTTATTGTCTTCTTTTGAACGAGTTTTTGGAAAATGTGACGAGTTGAAAAACTTGGAGAAACAAAGGCTGATAATACTAATAAATAGAGGTAAAATACCCTTTAATGAGAATACTTTATCTATCATGAACGAAACAGAAGTATTAGCCGAGTTCATTCTTAAAGAACCTATGAAATTTATGAATAATCTCGACTTGTCATATAATTTATCCAACGAATGTGTAGAGAAAATATTATCATCATCAAATTTCTCCTTGCCAGAGAAACGAAAAATAATAAACATTGTTCCGAGAGAAACAATAATAGCATTAAAGAATATTTATGAAGTTATAATAGATGCTATTTTAGAATCTACCGATATCAAATTACATGATGAGATATTATTTCATTTGCTTGCTTCAAACGTAAAATTAGTAAAGAAAGTCAGATTGGCAACACTTATGATTTCAGAACATAGTACAGATTTTGACTATATCAGAAAAATTTTAGGTACTATAGATGAGACATATGTCGAAATATGTAATTCAAGTAAACGTGCAACAATCAAGGTTTCACCATATAATAAAAATATGCTTGAAATGTTGAAACAAATAGGATATATTTCTTCATATAAAGAAACGAAAGATGGCAATGGCTACCGCATCTACCATAAACAAAAATCTTGATTAGATACCCAAGACCACAAACCTACGGAGAGTTTGTGGCCTTGGATGTTTCTACTTGAATATCAGATACAAGGTGATTACACCATAAACCGCTATTTGTACTATGCACCATACCTTTAACCAAAAGTCAGATAGCCACACGCCTTCTCCTTGTTTACAAACTTCGCAAATACGCTGCTCATGAGCCTTTATCATGGCTAATTGTTCAGCAACGTGTTTTTTCAAAAGTTCAGTTTCTTCTTGGATGTAGCCATTCTTCACAAGGCGAAATTGGTCAAGGTCTGCTTGCTTGACCGATAATTCTATTGGCTGCGAAGTGATGTTCTTTAGTTGCTCTACAACAGATAACAAACATCTGTTCAACTGAGTGGTTACTTCTATGAGTTTGGCTATTTTGTCTATCTCGATGTTCTGCGTTTCTGTATTGTCAACACTCTGCAGCAGAGTGGAAACGTCAACTTTGTCATTCTTTGATGTTCTCATATCGAAATTTGTTTTAGTCGTTCATCGTCTGTTTCCTCTTTTGATAGCAGGACGGCACATTTGATTTGCCATTCTTGCGCATCGTCTTGCCCACTCCATGTCATCTTCGTCCTTATCTCTTCCCCAACCATCGGGAGTACTACCACCACCGCCAGAAGACTCTGACATTTGTGTAGCTGCATCAAGATAGCCAGCGAAAAGAAGAATGGCGGTTTGCTGTAAATCATTGATAGTGACGAATACGTTATTCTCAGGCAAAGACACATTTTGCATCAGAATATCGTTTGCATTCGATGGAATATCTATCTCGTAGTCACAATAATTGCAATGAATAGAACAGTGTACCAATGGTTTAGGTTGGTACTCGTTGCAGTTTCTGCACCTTGCATTATTTGCAGTTTGCAGTTCTGCGGATATATTCTTTACATGATTTTCCATGTCTGCATTGTTTTGTCTAAGAACGTCTTTATGCAGTTCCTCCCAAGTCGCTTCTATCTTCGATGGCATAAGGTTTCTGCCTTTACCAAGAGACGAAGATTTATAAGTGGAGTTGCCCCTCTTTATGGAATACCCACGGACAACATCTTGAGAGTCTTTTTGCAACATCACATCATAGCCGCATTGTTTAAGTCGCTTCACATAATCACTCCAATCGAACCTATCCATAACACGGAGAGCATTCATACAAGCATTCGTTATCTCTTGTTTGTTTCGCATTGAAATGTCGGATGCCTGTACCCAGCCTCTACGTTTTGTGATATTATTTGCAGCAGCCATTGCTCTTATGTGGATATTGTGGTCATTGTTGATATTGCCGCCATTGTCTATACGGTTGGCATCAATGTGAAGATGCAAAATGCCACTTTTGCTGTCACGATGAAGTGACACCACATATTGACTGTTGCAAAGATTGGTGTGTCTGTCTTTTGCTCGTTTGGTTCCTTTCGTCAAATCAATGGAGTCAAACTCACGAATGAAATCGTCTGCAAGTTTTTCCCAATCATCATTAGTCCAGCCTTTGGTTTCTTCGGCTGTTGGCGATACCTCTATTCTAATCATGTTGTTCTTGATTGCCTTTGGATGTTCGCCCAAAAACTTTGCTTGGTGCAATAACATCCTTGTCCATAAAGACTCAGCAGCCACATTGTCGGGCAGCGAGTGCAACTTGATAATGTCCGCCTTGTCTTTGTTTACTACATATCGCATGGAATTTGCACCATGTGATATTGCTCTTGCCTTTGCTATCATATCATTCTCAATGTTTATAATGTCAGATAATCTTTGATGTCGCCCCAACGAGTTATAAGTGGAACGGCTGCTTTCATCCATTCTTCAACAAACTTGGTGTTGTGGAAATATAGACCTCGCTTGT